>Ga0066256_1001063_pt1 | contig 42897 bp, 39 predicted proteins | sample ThiBio_1000_biof_FD_87107 | JGI IMG/M metagenome (GOLD analysis project Ga0066256, IMG submission 87107) | Wastewater bioreactor microbial communities from Cape Town, South Africa - Thiocy_expt_1000_biof (version 2) | ecosystem: Engineered > Bioreactor > Thiocyanate-remediating >... | reverse complement strand
CGGCTCGATCACCAGCCACTCATCATCGGTCAGTTCAAATCTACGACGCGTCATCCAAAGCTCCTTCCCGAAGCCTTGAATCAACCGCGCCCGCGCCGCGCAAGTCAGTTTATGAGTTTACGGCCTAGGACACCGCGGGGCCGTTTGGGACCTCGCATCCTGTTTGAGACACGCCGGGTTGGTGCTCAACGTATCTCGACTAGGCCACCCGAACGAGATGATGGGAAGGCGCGGTTCTCTTGGAGCGTGCCGATTAATCGGAGCCATGTCGCCCTTGCGAAAGCAGCAGCCCAGGGCAGAGAGCTACCACTGAGCCCTGGGCGAACGCAGCTATTTAGTAGGGTAATGCTGCTTTCCAGCTCCGTGGCACGGGATCGTCGATGCCGCGCGGCCGGTACATGCCGGCCGGTCATATCTCAGTCGACCTGCGGATCCACGGCTTCGCCCGCCGGGTCGAGCAGACGGTGGAGATGGACGATCACATAGCGCATTTCGGCGTCGTCCACGGTGCGCTGTGCGGCGGCGCGCCAGGCGGCCTCCGCGCTGGCATAATCGGGGAACACGCCGACCAGATCGACGGTGCCGAGATCGTCGAAAACCAGCTTCTGCGGATCCTTGACGCGTCCGCCCATCACGAGGTGCAATAAACTCAACGGTTTCTCCATGATTGGTGATGCTGCGCGCCATCGCGGTTCCGGCTGGACAGAGTCAACCAGCTAGCCCGGAAGGCGCTGCGAAACGGGCCCTTAAACCGCGGCTCTCGTTTCGCTCAAACCGGGCGCGCTGTAGCAGTGCCGCAGGCCGATGCCAAGCTGCGAGAGGGGCGACCCCGTTGCGCGTTGACGCGGGCTAGTCCCGCTGGGGTGTCTCAGCGTCATTCAGAACGGATGGATCGTCGACTGGGTCGAGCTGGCGCCGCCGAGTGCCGATACGGGTGCCTACCGTGCTGGCGGCCTTGCCCGCCGCTTTCTTCACAGCCGAATTGCGCGCATCCTTCAGGCCGAGCAGGACCGCCTGCGCGGTCTCGCTGGCGATGGCGAGCTTGGCGGCTTGCGCGGCGATACGGCTTGCCTTGCCGGCGAGAGCGATACGCGGCAGGAAGATGCCGAGGATCGCGCCGGCTGCGGCTGCGGCCGCCACGGCGGTGACGGGATGCTCGTAGAACAGACGGTTGGTTTCGGCCGCCGCGCGGAAGCTCTTCTCGCGCGTGTCGTCGATCAGCGCTTCCCCCTTACGGCGGGTGGTTGCGAGGGCCTTGCCGGCGGTCTTGCGCGCTTCGTCGATACCAACGCGGGCACGGATCGTGACGGCTGGCTTGTTCGGACGCTTGCGTGCGGCGGAGGTCCGCTCGGTCATTTCCTTGTTCTCCAGAGCGCCCTGTTCATCCAGATGATCTGCGAGGCTCGGGCGCTAAACAGAGCGAGTTGGCGCGCCGGCGACCAGACTATGATCGCCACGCCACCTACCACAGCCGAGACAGCGAGCAGCGGATGGCGGCGCACCGATTTGCGCACGGTCTGCTTCGCCTCGTCCACCTTATCGCTGACGGCGAGCAGCGCATCTTCCTTGAGCCGCTCGGGCGCGACGCGGCGGCGGGTGTTTTGCAACGCCGTGGCGAACCGCCGCCGGGCGAGATCCGCCCGCGCGCGCGTCTCGGCCAGGCGCCGGCGCGGATCGGCGGAGCTCATGGCGTGTCTCCAGAAAACAGCTCAGTGAAGATACGCCGCGCCACCAGCGCACAGATGATCGCAGCGACGATGGAGATACCAGCGACGATCAGGCTTGCCGCCAGCAAGCCGACCAGCGGCACCAGCGCGATGATGGCCGAGACGATCAGGATGGTGACGCCCATGACCAGGAAGACGAGCGCAAGTGCCGCCATCACCAGCCATTTGCGCAGGCCGTCCGCCAGCACGGCGCCCTTGACCTTGGCCCATTCCAATTCGGCCTCGGCCAGCTCCTTGCCGGAGGCGACCAGCCGCGCGACGCTTGCCCGCACGGAACTGTCGTCGGGGGGCGGCGCTGCTTTCGCCTGCTCGTCCTGATCCGCCTGGGGGATGCTCATCTGCCCGCGTTGCCCGGTCGCCAGCCGAGCCTTATGCGTCGTCCGAGGAGCTGCCGCGCATCATCCGCATCAGCACGAAGCCGACGACCGCTGCCGCGCCGATCGCCACCGCCGGGCTCTTGCGGACGAAGTCGCGCGCCTCGTTGGTGAGCTGGTCGATATCCTTATCGTCGAGCGATTTTGCGGCGCCGGCCACCGTCTCCGCTGCCTTACGAGCATAGTCGCCATATTGCGGGCCGAGCTTGGCGTCGACGGTCTCGGCTGTGTCGGCGATCAGCTTCGAGAGACCATGTAGCGCCTCACCGGTGGTGTTCTTGGCGGTCGTCGCAGCGCTGCGCGCGGTGGCCTTGGCCTGCTCGGCATAATCGCTTGCCTGATCGCGCCAGTTCGCACCTGCTCCCGTGCTGGCCGTTGCCGCTTTCTTGGCGGTGCTGGCGCGCGGACTCGCCTTCGAGGGCGCCTTGGCAGCCGGCCGTGCCGTTGCCTTGGTCGTCTTTGCCGTCTTGGCGGTGGAGCTGGCGGCGCGCTTGCGCCTGGGCGTTGCGGTGCTGCTCGTGTCAGACATGATCGTTCCTTTCCGGCATCGAAGTGCCCCTCGCTCGGATATAGCAAGGCTGCTCCCCTTTAACAGACCTGAATGGCGTTTGTTCCCACCGCTGTGGCGCCGCGTCCACGCGCCATTGCCTTAGCGCGGCGCCGTGGTTAAGCCGCGCGCACGGATGGACGACCGGCCGCCGGGCCGCACATGGGAAGACACCGCATGACCGAGATTCTCGATATTCACGCGCGTCAGATTCTGGACAGCCGCGGTAATCCGACGGTGGAGGTGGACGTGCTGCTGGAAGACGGCAGCTTCGGCCGCGCGGCGGTGCCCTCCGGTGCTTCAACCGGCGCCTATGAGGCGGTCGAGAAGCGTGACGGCGACAAGAGCGTCTACCTCGGCAAGGGCGTGCTGAGCGCGGTTGCATCGGTCAATGACGAGATCAGCGAGGCCGTTGTCGGCATGGATGCCGAGGATCAGGGCGATGTCGATGCCGCGATGATCGCGCTCGACGGCACGGAGAATAAGAGCCGGTTGGGTGCCAACGCGATCCTCGGCGTCAGCCTCGCTGTCGCCAAGGCAGCAGCCGATGCGCGCGGGCTGCCGCTCTATCGCTATGTCGGCGGCGTCTCCGCGCATGTGCTGCCGGTTCCGATGATGAACATCATCAACGGTGGTGAGCATGCCGATAATCCTATCGACTTTCAGGAATTCATGATCATGCCGGTGGGCGCAGAGAGCATTGAGCACGCTGTGCGGATCGGCTCGGAAATCTTCCACACGCTTAAGAAGAGCCTGCATGAGAAGGGGCTGGCAACCGGCGTGGGCGATGAGGGCGGCTTCGCGCCGAATATCGCCTCGACCACCGATGCGCTCGACTTCATCATGCAGAGCATCGAGAAGGCTGGCTACCGGCCGGGTGAGAATGTCGTGCTGGCGCTCGACTGCGCCGCGACCGAGTTCTTCAAGGGCGGCAATTATGTCATCGCGGGCGAGGGCAAGACGCTCGGTTCCGCCGAGATGGCTGATTATCTGGCGGATCTTGTCGCCCGCTATCCGATCAGGTCGATCGAGGACGGCATGGCCGAAGACGATTTCGAGGGCTGGAAGATCCTGACCGAGAAGCTCGGCGACAAGTGCCAGCTCGTCGGCGACGATCTCTTCGTTACCAATCCCAAGCGGCTTGCCATGGGGATCAAGGACGGCATGGCTAACTCGCTGCTGGTCAAGGTCAACCAGATCGGCACGCTCACCGAGACGCTGGCTGCCGTCGATATGGCGCACCGTGCGCGCTATACTTGCGTGATGTCGCATCGCTCGGGCGAGACGGAGGACGCGACCATCGCCGACCTCGCCGTCGCCACCAATTGCGGGCAGATCAAGACAGGCAGCCTCGCGCGTTCGGACCGGCTCGCCAAATACAACCAGCTCATCCGCATCGAGGAGGAGTTGGGCGACCGCACATATTATGCCGGTGCGGCTATCTTCGGTTGAGAGACGGGCAGAGCACGGAGGCGAGCGGATAGCCGCTCAACGGCCGCTTTTCCATCCGTTCGGCGCAATTTGTACGGGTCGGTAACATAGCGCTTGCATTGGGCGCGCGGCCGTGATTCCAAGGGGCTATGGCGCAACTGGCGAAATTGAGGCTTTTGCTGGGGTCGGCGATGATGCCGGCGATCGCCATCGTGCTGCTGCTCGCCTTTATCGCTTATGCGATCGTCGGTCCCAACGGCATCCTCGCATGGGGCGATTACAGCCGGCAGGTCAAGCAGCGCGAGGCGGAACTGAAGATGCTCAAGGCCCGCAAGGCGACGCTGGAAAACCGTGTGCGGCTGGTCGATCCGCACCGGGTCGATCCGGACATGGCGGACGAGTTGGTCCGCAAGGAACTGGGCGTGACCCATCCTGATGAGGTCATCGTCCCGCTCAAGTGAGAGCGGGTCCGCGCGGCGGGCGGTTTTTAGCCACGCTTGGCGACGCATTTAACCCATCTGGACATTGCTTCCGCGCGGGGCGAGGCTATAGCAACGAGATATCCCCTCGCGAAAAGGACCCAGGTCATTGGCGAAGTCACCCTCAAGCCGGTCGCGAAAGGCCGCTTCAGCGCCCTCCGTTCCAGCAGGCCCCGATCATAATCGCGAGCGTCCGGGCGAACCGCAGCCTTATGCGGCGAGCAAGGAGGAGATGCTCGAATTCTACCGCGAGATGCTGCTCATCCGCCGCTTCGAGGAGCGCGCCGGGCAGCTTTACGGTCTGGGCCTGATCGGCGGTTTCTGCCATCTCTATATCGGCCAGGAAGCGGTGGCGGTCGGCATCCAGTCCGCGCTGGCCAAAGGGCTGGACAGTGTCATCACCGGCTATCGCGACCATGGCCACATGCTCGCTTACGGGATCGACCCCAAGCTCATCATGGCCGAGCTGACCGGCCGCGAAGCCGGCATTTCGCGCGGCAAGGGCGGCTCGATGCACATGTTCAGCGTGGAGCATAAATTCTACGGCGGCCACGGCATCGTCGGCGCGCAAGTCAGCCTCGGCACCGGCCTCGCCTTCAGCCACAAATATAAGGAAGACGGCGGCGTGTGCGTCGCCTATTTCGGCGACGGCGCGGCCAATCAAGGGCAGGTCTACGAGAGCTTCAACATGGCTGAGTTGTGGAAGCTGCCGATCATCTACGTGATCGAGAATAACCAATATGCCATGGGCACGTCTATCGGCCGTTCCTCCGCCGAGGATCAGCTCTATCGGCGCGGCGAGAGCTTCCGCGTTCCCGGCATCCAGGTTGACGGCATGGACGTGCTGGCGGTGCGCGGCGCCACCGAGACGGCGCTGGAGTATGTGCGTGCCGGCAAGGGGCCGATCATTCTGGAGATGAAGACCTACCGCTACCGCGGCCACTCCATGTCCGATCCGGCCAAATACCGTCCGCGCGAGGAAGTGCAGCATGTGCGCGAGACGTCCGATCCGATCGAGGGCCTCAAGAAGGTGCTGCTCGAAAACGGTGTAGCGGAGGATGAGTTGAAGGCGCTCGACACCAAGATCCGCAAGATCGTGAGCGAAGCGGCCGATTTCGCCGAAAGCTCGCCCGAGCCGGCGCCGGGCGAACTCTATACCGACGTTCTGGTGGAGCAATATTGATGGGCCTGGAAATCAAGATGCCCGCCCTCTCGCCGACCATGGAAGAGGGCACGCTGGCCAAGTGGCTCGTCAAGGAAGGCGATACGGTCAAATCCGGCGACATCATGGCCGAGATCGAGACCGACAAGGCGACCATGGAGTTCGAGGCGGTCGACGAGGGGACGATCGAGAAGATCCTGGTGCCGGAAGGGACCGACAATGTGAAGGTCGGCACCGTCATCGCCGTGTTGGCGGGCGAGGGCGAAGAGACGCCCGCCGCCACCCCGCAGCAGGCCGAGGCGCCCAAGGCGGAAGCCCCCGCGCAGCCGCAGCCGGTGGCCGAATCGTCCGGCGCGACGAAGGCGGAGACCGGTACCGGCAACCTTGCCGGCGGGCGCACCGCGCCGGCGGCCGATCCGGCGATTCCGGCCGGCACGCCGATGCAGAAGATGACGGTACGCGAGGCGTTGCGCGACGCCATGGCCGAGGAGATGCGGCGCGACCCCGATGTGTTCCTGATGGGCGAGGAAGTCGCCGAATATCAGGGCGCCTACAAGGTGACGCAGGGGCTGCTGGAGGAATTCGGCGAACGCCGGGTGATCGACACGCCGATCACCGAGCACGCCTTTGCCGGCCTGGGCGCCGGCGCGGCGATGGGCGGTCTCAGGCCGGTGGTCGAGTTCATGACCTTCAACTTCGCCATGCAGGCGATGGACCAGATCATCAACTCGGCGGCCAAGACCAACTATATGTCTGGCGGCCAGATGCGCTGCCCGATCGTGTTTCGCGGTCCTAACGGCGCGGCCAGCCGTGTCGCCGCGCAGCATAGCCAGAATTATGGCCCCTGGTATGCGGCTGTGCCCGGCCTTATCGTCATCGCGCCTTATGATGCGGCGGACTGCAAGGGGCTGCTCAAGGCGGCAATCCGGAGCACCGATCCGGTCGTGTTCCTGGAGAACGAGCTGGTCTACGGCCGCAGCTTCGAAGTGCCGCAGATCGACGACTATGTGCTGCCGATTGGCAAGGCGCGGATCGTGCGGCCGGGCAAGGACGTGACGGTGGTCAGCTACTCGATCGGCGTCGGCGTCGCCCTGGAGGCAGCAGAGGCGCTGGCCGGCGAGGGCATCGACGCGGAGGTGATCGACCTGCGCACGCTCCGCCCGCTCGACACGCGCACCGTGCTCGACAGCCTCGCCAAGACCAACCGCCTCGTCGTGGTCGAGGAAGGCTGGCCGGTCTGCTCGATCGCTAGCGAGATTGCGGCGGTCTGCATGGAGCAAGGCTTCGATGACCTCGACGCGCCGGTGCTGCGCGTCACTAACGAAGACGTGCCGCTGCCCTACGCCGCCAATCTGGAGAAGGCTGCGCTGGTCGACGCAGCGCGGGTGGTCGCGGCGGCGAAGAAGGTTTGCTATCGGTGACAGGGGAAGACCGCCCCGGTTGCGGGCGGCCTTTTCGGTAGATTGGCTGCGAACAACGTCCATCGGGATGGCCGTTCCGTGCCGATTACAACCGAGCCTCTTATGGCTTCAGGTCCGCCCCGGTTGCGCCGCTCGGACCGTGCGCGCCGGTGGGCGAACGTCTGGCGATCGAGAGTGGACGTCTGATCGGTGCTGCCTTGCGCTGACGCGGGATGCGCCGTTTACCGACGGATAAAAAGGCGGGCTTTCGGGTTATCTCCGCATGACGGCAACCGGACGGTGGCGATGACCGCGGACGCCCACTTACGCCGCGCCTGATCCTCGACGCGAGGCGATTATTTCGGCCGGCCCTTGAAGCCGGTGGCGAGGGTCTTCATCCGGTAGATGGTCATCGCAACGTTGCGTACGCCCTTGGGCGTCGTCCACGCCTTGCCGTCCGGCCCTACCGCACCCATCGTGCCCACATAGAGCGTCTGCTTGCCGGGGCCGGAGAAGGCGAGGGTGATCGCCGGGCGCGGCGTCGGGATAATGCCGAGTTGCGCCCCGCCTTTGTCGAACACATAGATGCCGGCAGCAGCCGTTACGTAAAGCCGGCCCTGATTGTCCACCGCCATGCCGTCGCCGCCGAAGCCGCCTTCTTCCTTGTCGAGCGAGGCGAAATCACGGCGGTTGGCGGTCGAGCCGTCGCCGCGCACGTCGAACGCCATGATCGTCGTGCGGTTGGTGACGTAAAGCGTCTTGCCGTCCGGGCTGAGCACGAGGCCGTTGGTGAAGATGCCGTCGCCCTCGGCCACCACGCTCACCTTGCCGTCCGCGCTCGCCCGATAGACGCCGCCCACGGTGAAATAGGCGCCGCCAAGGCCATCGGCCATCACATCGTTCAGCCGGCCGAGCGTCCGCCCGTCCGCGAAGCTGTTGGCGAGCAGGCGGCGTTCGGGCGCGAGCTGGACGACGCGGGTCAGTTCCGCGCAGGAGGGCATGTTCAGGCCCGGATCGGTGCAGGTCCGCTCGACCGTGAACAGTCGCCCCTTGGCGTCGATCGACACCGCGCCCGCGCCAGCCACGCCGGAGAGGTAGATCTGCTCCTGCCCGTCCGCCGTCAGCTTGCGGATGCTGTTGCTCTGCTCCTGCGCGAACAGCAGGCCGCCATCATCGGTACCGACCATGCCGTCCGCGGTCATCAAGCCGGCCCAGGCGAGATCCCATTGCGCACCCGTTGCCGTGACCCCGGCGATAGCGGGGATGGCGACCGCTTTCTCCCCCGCGAGCGTCTGCGCGCTCGCTGGGGCCGTCAGAGCTGCCACAGCCGCCAGCACGGCCATGCCCATCACGGTCCTCAACATCCTGCTCATGATCCCCCCTCCTCTTAGCGTCGATGACCGCTCACTTCTCGTCCTTCGCCTGCTCGATGGTATTGAACTGGCCATCGAAGCCGGTGCGGTCGTTGTCGTAATCCATGTGGATCATGCGATCGAACCCCTCCGCGCGGGTGAAGACCAGCCTGGAGGTCCACGGGCCGGTCAGCGTCACCGGATCGGTGATCGTCATCTCGGCCTCGATCCGGTCGGGCGAGACCATGCGGATGCGCTCGACATAATGGGCCTGCTCGGAAAGCGGTGGCGCGCCGTGGAAATAATCGTTCGGGTTCTTCACGCTGATGGTGTCGACGACCAGCGTGTCGCCCTCCCAATGGCCGATCGAATCACCCCAGACGGTGGGCCAGAGATCATCCTCGGGCGGATGCTCGCGGCCATCGGTATAGATGTGGCGCACGTCGCGATAGGCGTTGATGATGAGCACTTCCTCCGGCGTAACGAGGAATTGCAGCGGCGCAGCGCCGTTCATCATCATCGGATAACCCCAACCATCCGCCTTGCGCCCGCCCGATGCCTTGGCGCGCGCCGCCTGCCGTGCCTTGCCTTCCGCGTTCCAGGGTGCATTGATGCCGATCAGCTTCATGATCTGGGCGGTGGGATTCTCTCCCTTGTCGCGTGCGGCCAGCGCGGCCTCGGAAAGGCCGCCAATGGTCGTCTCGTCATTCTCGGTGAGCCAGAAGCCGCCCCAATAAGGCAAGCTCGCAAATTGTTTGGCGCGGTCCGCCGGCGCGGGCGTTTTCGCGAGGATGGGCGCGGCACTGAGGGCAAGCAGCGCGGCGGCGACAAACGGGGCAGCTCGCATCAGGAGAGCTTCTTGCCCAGCGGTTTGCCGTCCGGTGTCGTCGCGTCGATCACCACGCCACCGGCGCCGCCGTTACGCAGCGGATAGATGCTGATCTTGATCGTCTGGCCGGCCTTGAGCGTGGAGGGTCGCCAGCCATGCGCGTAGAGATACATGGGCGCGCCCATCTCCATGCTCCATTCGGTGGCCTTGCCGTTGGCGTCCATGACCATGAGCTGGATGTAGCAGTGGGGGTTGGTCCACTGGAATTCGCGGACGGTGCCGGTAAGCGAGACCTTCTTCTGCTGGTCGAACATCGCCATGCTGTGGTGCGCCTGCACCGCCCCCGTGCCGAGCGTCGCCGCGCCCAGCACCAGCGCACCCGCCAAGGCAAGATAAAGTCGCATAGGCCCTCTCCCGGCTTATTGCTTTCGTCCATACTGGCACCGGCAATTGACTTCGTCATCCTGAAGATGACATTTTTTCGAAAATGGCATGGAGAGAGAGCCGGCCGATCGCGGTCCGGTCATTCCTTGGCGGGTTTCTTCCTGTTTATGCGAGGATCGGCCGGATCAGAACCGGATGACCAGCCGCCCTCTCGTGCCGCCGGCTTCCAGTCGCCGATGGGCATCGGCAGCCCGTTCCGGCGGATAGATCTCCGCCACGCGTAGCGTGATCTGGCCTGCCTCGACCTGCTGCCGGAGCCGGTCGAGCTTCTCCCATGCCTGCGCGTAGGAACTCACCAGAGTAGCGGTGAAGCGGATATCCCGCTGCGGATCGCCCACGAAACCGCGCACGGAGGTGAAGGCGCCGCCATCGCGGACGGCGGGGATGGCGCGCTCGTTCAGCACCGCGCCATCCGCGAGGCCGTCCACCCCATCGGGGAAGTGCCCGCGGAACCGCGCCGCGACGTCGTCACCCCGCCGCACCACGATATCGGCGCCGAGCGCGGCCACCAGTGCCTCGTCCCGTTCCGAGGCATCGGCGATCACCGTTAGGTCCTCGGCCTTGGCGAGCTGGATAATATAGCCGCCATAAGCGCCGGCCGCGCCGGTTACGGCGAGCACCTGGCCGGGAGACAAGGCCAGCAGATCGAGCGACTGGCGCGCGGTCAGGCCGTTCATCGGCAAGGTCGCCGCTTCGGCATGCGTGGCTCCTGCGGGCGCCCGCGCGACCGACCGTGCGTCGAGCACGATCTGCTCGCGATAGGCGCCATGGTTGCCTTTCGGCACCACGATCGCGATGACCGCATCGCCTACCTTCAACCGATCGGGAACGCCGTCGCCAACCTCGTCTATGATCCCCGCCGCTTCCATGCCCGGCACATAAGGCGGCGGATCGGCCTTCTGCCGTTCGGCCCGAGCCCCGTTACGCACCGCCACATCGGTGGGGTTCACCGTCGCCGCGTGGACACGGATGCGCACCTCGCCCGGCCCGGCGTGGACTTCGGGCACGTCCACGACCTGGAGAACGTCCGGGTCGCCCTGGGTGAAGAGACCGACTGCGCGCATGAGTGCATCCTTTCTCCCGGCCGCCGCCCGACTGTCTGTCCGTTTAAAGGATGGTGAGCCCAGCTGGATTCGAACCAGCGACCTACTGATTAAAAGTCAGTTGCTCTACCGACTGAGCTATGGGCCCCCATGAGGTGCGCGGCTGGCGGACCCCTAAAGAGCGCGCGGGCCATGGTCAACCGGCTTGGGGCGTGTGAGGCGTGCGTGTAGCTGCGCGATGGTGAGGCCGGTCACGGGATCGCGCCAGCCGGGGGCGATGGCGTGGAGCGGATCCAGCACGAAGGCGCGGGCGCGGAAGGCGGGGTGAGGGACGGTGAGGTGCGGCTCGTTCACCGTGCCGCCGGACCACAGCAGCAGATCGAGATCGAGCGTGCGCGGTCCCCAGCGGCGGTACCGGCGGCGGTGGAAGCGGCGCTCTATCGTCTGGAGCAAGGCGAGCATGGCCAGCGGCTCCAGCGGCGCGGCGACCAGCGCGACGGAGTTGGCATAGGTTCGCGATGAGGGGCCGAGCGGGCGGGTCGCGATGATCGGGGAGTGCGCTATCAGGCGGAGCGGCGCTTCATCGAGTGCCGTGAACGCCGCCTCAACGATGGCGTGCGGGCCGAGCGTGCGTGCGAGCGGCCGGTTGGAGCCGATGCCGACGGCATAGAGATGCCCGCCCTCGGCGCACTCTCCCGTCCATCGTTTCGATCCGCTCGTCACCGGCCCGGCCCCTGCATTGCTATCCTTGCATCGCTCGTGGCGTGCGGCCTATCGCGTCGTCATGATGCTGACCAGCCCCCCGCACAATCCAATTATCAGCCCCGTGCCGCAGAGCGAGCCGCCGCGCGACTGCCCGCTCTGCCCGCGCCTCGTCGCCTTCCGGGAGGCGTGCCGCGCAGAATATCCCGATTGGTGGAATGGCCCGGTCTCCGCATTCGGCGATCCGGCAGCACGGATCGTGCTCATCGGCCTGGCGCCGGGCAAGCATGGCGCCAACCGCACCGGGCGGCCTTTCACCGGCGATTATGCGGGCGAACTGCTGTTTGCGACGCTCGCCAAATTCGGCCTCGCGCGCGGAACCTACGAGGCGCGGGTGGACGACGGGCTGGAGCTGGTCGATTGCGCGATTCTCAACAGCGTCAAATGCCTGCCGCCGCAGAACAAGCCGCTGCCGGCGGAGATCCGCACCTGCCGGCAGTTTCTCCAGGCCGGAGTGGCTGCGATGTCGCAGGCGCGGGTGTTCGTGGCGCTCGGCCAGATCGCCCATCAATCGGCGGTGAAAGTACTGGGCGGAAGGCTGCCCAAGGCGCGCTTCGGCCATCTGGCGGAGCACCGGATGCCGGATGGGCGCATGCTCGTCGATAGCTACCATTGCTCGCGCTACAACCAGAATACCGGCCGGCTGACGGCGGAGATGTTCGAGGCGGTGTTCGCGCGGGCAGTGGCGTTGCGCGACGGCGGCGGTTGAGCGGACCGCCACAGGAGGCGCAAAGCGCATGTGCGGCTGTTTGTCGCGTCAATCCTTCCATTGGCCGCGATCCGGCGCGCTGACAGCCCCCGTTCAGTTGGGCTGTCGTTATCCGGATGGGCATTATCCAAATGAAAGGGAGAAAAGAACCATGCGCAAGCTCATCATTCTGGCAGCCATTGCGGGCCTGAGCTTGCCGACCGCGCCTGCTTTGGCGGACCGGCCTCACCGGTCGCACGTCCACAAGGGCAAGCATGCCTATGATTCGCGCGGTCGCTATGTCGAACCGCGCCGTCTCGGGCGCTCGGATCGCGTCTGGCGCGGCAATGACGGGCGCTATTATTGCAAGCGCGACAACGGCACGACCGGCCTGGTGATCGGCGCTGCGGCGGGTGGCCTGGCCGGCCACGAGATCGCCGGCAGTGGCGACAAGACGCTGGGCGCGATTATCGGCGTGGTAGGCGGCGGGTTGCTCGGCCGAGAGATCGACAAGGGCGACCTCAAGTGCCGGTGACGCGGGCACTTCGATGAGCGGATTGGGAGGGGCCGGGTTGGCCGGCCCCCTCCTTGGTGTCGCGTGGCTTAGCGCACGATATAGTCGTAATAGGCACCGTCCGGCGGGCCGCCAGCAGCATCCTTGACGCCATCCAGCGCGCCTTCGGGCATGGTTGCGAACGAATTGGTGTGATGCTCCTCGCTCGCCCATTTCTCGATCAGGATGAAGCGGTGCTCGTTACCGAGATCACGCAGGACCTCGACTCCTTCGCAGCCCTCCCGCGTGGCGACGAGCTTCGCGACACCGGCGAGCGCGGCTTCCATTTCGGCACTTTTCCCTTCGGCGGCGGGGATGATGTAGATGCGGGCAACGGTCATGCGTTTCTCTCCTGCGTGAAAATCTCAGATATCGTGGACGAGGCGGCCATATAGCTCTGGCCGGCGATCGCGGAAGAAGCCCATGCCGGCGCGGTGTGTGCGCGCGGCGGCAAGGTCCAGCGTTGCCACCAGCGCGCCGGATTGCCACCCCTCCACCTCGGCGATCAGATCGCCCCATTCGTCAGTGATGAAGCTGTGTCCGTAGAAGGTCTGCGGCCCCTGGCTGCCGGGCAGTTCTTCCGTACCAATGCGATTGGCGGCGATCACCGGCATGCAGTTGGAGACGGCGTGGCCCTGCATCGCGCGGCGCCACATGCGGCTGGTATCGAGCGCCTCGTCATAAGGCTCGGAGCCGATGGCGGTGGGATAGAACAGCATTTCCGCGCCCATCAGCGCCATGGCGCGCGCGCATTCCGGATACCATTGGTCCCAGCAGATCCCGACGCCGATGGTGCCGTAGCGCGTTTTCCACACCTTGAAGCCGCTGTTGCCGGGGCGGAAATAATATTTCTCCTCATAACCCGGCCCATCGGGAATATGGCTCTTGCGATAGACGCCCATGATTTCGCCCGCGTCATCGATCATGGCGAGCGAGTTGTAATAATGTGGTCCGTCGCGCTCGAAAAAGCTGGTGGGGATATAAACGCCCTCCGCCTTCGCTACGCGTTGCATGGCGAGCACGGCCGGATGCTCGCCGAGGGAGCGGGCGCGGGCGAACAGCGCCTCATCTTCGACCGTGCAGAAATAAGGGCCCTCGAACAGCTCTGGCGGGAGGATGATCTTGGCGCCGCGCGCGGACGCCATGCGCACATGTTCTTCGACCTGCGCGATATTCTCCGCCTCGTCATCCGAGAAAGCGAGTTGGAGCGCGGCGACGGTGATCTGAATCATGGGTGGGTCTGGAGTGAGGGAGGGCACATGCGGCTTTCTTTAATCCGGATTTGCCCGGCGTGCCATCCTTGGCCTGCGGCTATGAGATGCGGATCGGCGAACCCGCCTTCAGGTCCGATGAAGCGGACGCGGCCGGATGGGGCGGTGCCCGGTTCAGGTGCTCGCCGAAGGGGGGATCATGGTTCGATCAGTCTCCCGGCGGGTGATCCGTTACCTGGCTGCTTTCGTTATTGCGCAGCCGCCGGCAGATGTTGGCTCATGCAGTGAAAGCTCCCGCCGCCCCGCAATAAGGCGTCGGCAGGCAAGCCAATGATGGCCCGGCCGGGGAAGAAAGGAGCCAGGGCGTTGAGCGCGGCCTGATCGTTGGGCGCGCCATATTGGGGCACGATGACGGCGCCATTGGTAATGGTAAAGTTCATGTAGCTGGCGGGCGCGATGGCGCCGTCTATGGTGTATCGGCCAACGGAGGGCATCAGCGCGACCTCCAGGCCGAACGCGTGCGCACGGGCCGCCGCATCGGTGAAGGCGGCGGCGTTGGGGTCGTCCGGCGCGGTCGCCTGCGGGATCGCCAACACGCCGGGCGCGACGAAGCGGGCGAGATTGTCGATATGGCCGTCCGTGTGATCGTTGGCGAGGCCGTCGCCCAGCCAGAGTATATCCGAGAGGCCGAGCGCGCCGGCGAGCAGCGTCTCGATCTGTCGCCGGTCGAGCGTGGGATTGCGGTTGGGGTTGAGCAGGCATTGCTCGGTGGTGGCGAACAGGCCAGTGCCGTCCGTGTCGATTGCGCCGCCTTCGAGGACCATCGGCACATGCCGGCAGGGCAGGCCGGTCGTTGCCGCGAGCCGTGTGCCGATATCCTCGTCTCCTGGCATTCGGAACTTGCCGCCCCAGCCGTTGAAATCAAAATCGACCAACGCGCAAGCTCCCCCAGCCGCCACGAGGCCAATCGGTGCAGTGTCGCGCAGCCAGATATCGCCGAAGGGCATGTGGACGACCTCGACGGCCGGCGTGGCGAGCCGGAGGGCGATTGCATGGTCTGCCAACGCGCGGGTGAGAAGGGAGACGGTCTGGCCATGCTCCGCCACTGCATTCCCGAAAGCGGCCCCCTGCTGCTGCGCTTCCGCGAGGGCCACGGGCCACTCGGCCGGATCGCCGGGAAAGCCGATCCAAAGGCGCGCCTGTGGCGCCCATTCAGGAGGGGTGAGGTGAGGCATGGGAAAACTCTGTTGATCGGAATGCCGCTCCCCTCTCAGGCTGTTATGGCGGCATAGCAAGGTTCATGAGAAAGAATTCCGTCCTATTGCCACATGATACCGATGACTCAAACCTTCTCCACGCCTTTCGATTCCGATGAACCATTACTCATTGCGTTGAGATGTTCATCAGATAGGGTAAACCGAGAAGAGGCTAGTTTGACCCGCTTTAGCATTGCAAAACCGCTCTGCCATCGTCATGCAGCGTGCGTGATTGCCGCAATGAGACAGATTCACTGATACGATGCTGAACCGCACGTCGCGCCCCTCCGAGACTGAGTCGGCCGGTTTCCTGCCAACTGTCAGCCACTCTCCTCTCTTGGCCAGGGTGGCAGAGCGGGCGCGTAAACTTGGGCCATTATTTTTCGGCGTAGTGGTGGCTCCCACTGTCGTAGCGGTGCTGTATTACGGGCTATTCGCGTCGGATGTTTATATATCGGAATCGCGCTTCGTGGTGCGGGCGCCGGAGCGATCTGTGGGAGCCGGCAGTCTCGGCGTGCTGCTCCGTTCCGCTGGTTGGGGCAGCGCCGGTTCGGAAGTCTATGCCGCGCGCGATTATATCCTGTCGCGCGACGCGCTGAAGGAACTCAACAAGAGCAATGAACTGACAGAGGCGTATAGCGGACGGAGCATTTCGATCTTCGATCGTTTCAATTCGCTGGGCATGAATGGCTCGAAGGAAAGCTTATATCAGTATTATCTGGGCAAGGTTTCCGTTGGTTATGATTCGACGTCGTCCATCATGACCTTGCAGGTCCGCGCTTATGCACCGCAGGATGCGCACCGCTTCAATTCCATCCTGCTCCGCCGGGCGGAGAATCTCGTCAACGGCCTCAACGTGCGGGCGCAGACGGACCTGATCCGTCTGGCCCAATCAGAAGTCGACAAGGCGCAGAAGAAAGTGACCGATACCGGATTGGCACTTGCCCGATTTCGTGATCGCAGCGGTGTCGTAGATCCCGGCCAACAGGCGTCGGTGCAGCTTCAGATGATATCCAAGTTGCAAGATGAACTGATTGCGACGCGGCTGCGCCTGGTCCAGTTGAAGAGATTGGCTGCCGATAACCCGCAGGTGCCTGTCCTGGAGGCAGGGATCCGCAGCTTGCAGGGTGAGATCGAGGAGGAAACGGCCAAAATCGTCGGAGGCCGTGAGTCACTGGCAGGTTCGGCCGTGCAATATCAACGCGTTCTCCTCGACAACCAATTCGCCGAAAAACAATTGGCCGCTGCCATGGCGGCGTTCGAGGAGGCGCGATCTGAAGCACTTCGCAAACAAGCGTATATCGAGCGGATTGTTGAGCCGAGTATGCCTGACGAAGCGCTTGAACCTGGACGCATCCGAGGAATTTTGACTGCATTCGCTGTTGGCTTGGTCGCTTGGGGCGTCATTTCCATGCTAGTTGCAGGTGTACGGGAACACCGTGACTGAGAGACGGACCGAGGTGAAGGAATTTCCGCTCGCAAATAGCCTGCGGATACAGGGCCGCGTCATCGGGGCATTGTTCCTGCGCGAGGTGATTACGCGATATGGCCGGCATAATATTGGCTTTCTCTGGTTGTTCGTGGAACCGATGCTGTTTACGTTGGGGATAACAGCGTTGTGGACCGCGTTACAAGCGTATCACGGATCGTCTCTCCCTATCGCAGCATTCGCATTGACCGGCTATTCTACAGTTTTGCTATGGAGAAATATGCCAACTCGATGTATTGGTGCTATAGTTCCAAACTTTAGCTTATTACATCATAGGTATGTTAAGATTATTGATATTTTTATCTCTCGCGTATTGCTAGAGGGGATGGGTGCAACCGTATCTTTTGTTGTTTTGTCGATATTTTTTATTGTGATTGGCTGGATTGATTTACCAGAGAATATGCTCACAATCGTATTCGCATGGACATTACTATCCTTGTTCGGTGCAGCTCTTGCATTCCTCTTGGGAGCGCTCAACGAGCGCAGCGAACTGGTCGAGAAATTTTGGCATCCCGTATCATATATACTTTTCCCCCTTTCGGGAGCGGCCTTTTCGGTTGATGCACTTCCCCTTGGTGCTCAGAAGGCCGTCTTGTGGATTCCCATGGTGAATGCGGTGGAAATGGTGCGCGAGGGGTATTTCGGATCTCAGTATCGCGCGCACTATGATCTCCCTTATCTGGTGATAATTACCCTTATTGTAGCACTTCTTGCACTAATATTCACACGCCTTGCTGCGCAGGATTTAAAGCAGGAATGATCCGCCTTGAGGACATCTCCAAGGATTATGAAACTCGACGCGGGCGAGTTCGTATTCTATCCGGTGTTAACCTCACGATTACGTCTGGCGAGAAAATTGGCATTTTAGGTAGCAACGGTGCTGGAAAGTCAACACTAATTAAGCTTATTTCGGGAGCTGAGAGCCCAACAACCGGATCTGTAATCCGTGAAATGACAACATCCTGGCCACTGGCTTTTACTGGTGGATTTCAAGGAGCCCTGACCGGACTGGATAATCTTCGTTTCATCTGCCGTATCTATGGCGTGCCGACGGAAGACAAGATCGCTCCCGTTGAAGAATTTGCGGAACTTGGCCCTTATCTGAAAGAACCAGTCCGAACATATTCATCTGGTATGCGGGCGCGTTTGGCTTTTGCTATTTCCATGGTCATCGAGTTCGATTGCTTCTTGATCGACGAGGTTATTGCTGTCGGCGATTCTCGTTTTCGCGAGAAATGCGAAGAGGAGCTATTTGGGAAGCGTGGCGATAGGGCTATGATTATCGTGTCTCATAATGCGGGATACGTGAAGGAGCATTGCGATAGGGCGGCCGTACTCAATCAGGGTATTTTGAGTCATTTTGACGATATCGAGGATGCATATCAATATTATAATGAATTGATGAAGAAAGGGCGCTAATTTTTTCATATGATTTAATTCATATTGCATAGGTTAACCTTTAATTGGACATGAGATCAGAATTAAATGAAGCTGGACAAGATCCTCGGATTAGAGGGCGAGAGCCCACGGAAAGACTTGCTGCTATCCAAGCCGCCTGCTCCAAGCGGCGCGGCGGATCGCGTGCGTAATCAACTTGATTATCGCCTGGGGAGCATAATGGTCCGGCGCGGCGGTTCGTTCCGTGGGTGGCTGGGGATGCCTCGGGCCTTGATGCGTGAAGTAAAGGCGTTCAATGCGGACCAACACGCCAAGCTGGCGAGTAAGCTACCGCCGTTGCATGAGTACAGCGATGCGACGGATGTTCAGCGTCTCGAGAGACATCTTTCCTATCGCTTAGGTCTTGCACTCGTGAAATATGGCAGTTCGCCATCGGGATGGCCTCTGCTCCCCTTCGCCTTGTTGCACGCGGCGCGGGAATTTCGGCGGCAATCCAAGATGGAGAGCGCTCGCTGCGATACTCTGGACGGCCTCCAGGGCAACGGGACCGGGCAGTCAGCCGCTACAGCTTCGGTGCATTACTATCTCGGCGAAGAGGCTCCGCTCCGGCCTTCGATTGAGAAAGCGGTCACGATGCTTTCCGCGTATGACGTGATCTCTTTCGATATTTTCGATACGGCGATTGTTCGCGCGGTCGCAAGACCGCATGATGTATTTCGCATCATGGGAGCACGGCTCGGTGTCATAGGTTTCCCCAGGAAACGGAGGGATGCAGAGACTTATGCGCGGAGCCGGAAAGACCGTATCAGAGGCACGCGAGAGGTCACGCTCCCCGAAATATATGAGGTGCTTGCGGAGCGGTATGGGGCGACAGAGGAATGGGAGCAGCTTGAAAAGAGGCTCGAAATCCAACTGACGCGGCAGAATCCGTATATCTTTGAAATTTATGAGCGGCTGCGTGCGATGGGTAAGACACTCATCTTCACCAGCGACATGTATCTCCCTAAACAGACCATCGAGGCCATGCTCGCGCGGGCGGGTTACAATGGCTATGAGCGGATCTATCTGTCAAACGAGCACGGAGCCCGCAAGGGCGATGGCACCCTACAGCGGGTGCTGGTCGCGCATTATGGCCCGGATTGTTCGATTGCCCATGTGGGGGACGTATACGAAGCGGACGTCGAGAAGTCCGTCGCGGCCGGCATCGCAGCGATGCACAATCCCAATCAGCATGTCCTGGTCCGTGAGAAGGATATGGGTAGTCTTGCCGGGAGCTTTTACGAGGCGGTCGTCGACAACGCGCTTGGAACGGGGATGTGGTCCGAAGGTCTCCATTATACCCACGGCTTCAGGGTGGGTGGCATTCTCACCCTCGGTTATGTTGAGTTTCTGGATCGGCTCGTGAAAGACAAGGGGATCGAGAAGATCCTGTTTCTTGGACGTGACTGCGCCATTCTCTCGCAAGTTTACGAGCGGTTCTTCGATAAGGTACCGAGTGCGTATGTCGGCATTTCCCGCTCTGCCGCACTTATGCTGACCGCGAATTCGAACTTCGACGATTATATCGGTCGGACTTTTTTTAGGTGGTATCGGGAGTCGAATAATTCGCGGCCGATTAGCCAGCTCCTCATCGATACCGGTTTCGGATATCTTGTTGAGCATCTTGAGGGCGACGATATCGAGCCGCTGCAATTCCCTGCGAGCGCGGACGAAACGCGGCTCCGTGACTTCTTTTGGGCGAAAAAGGGGGTCATCGAAGCGCACATTGCCGAGACGGTCGAGGTTGCTCGCGACTATTTTAGCAATGCTATCGGTGACGCGCGCAAAATACTTATCGTCGACATCGGCTGGACGGGAACCTGCATCGTCACGTTGCGAGACTTCCTTCAGAAGAACTTGGAGGAGCGCGCTCCAGAGGTTTTCGGCGCTCTGCTGGCTACATCACGCAATGAGCAGATTACCGACGCTATTTCTGATGGCTCTATCAGCGCTTACGTATATTCTCCGGCGATGAACCAGGACATCGCGCGGCTCATGATGCCGGCGGGTAGAATTCCTCAAAAAAAGAAGGATCTGCTTACTCATCCTGTTGAGTATCTGTTCACCGAGTCGGAAGCAACGACTGTTGGCTATGCGCGCGACGCGGCCGGGACGCCCGAAGTGGTGCGTGGCTCGAACGTACCGCCGAACCCCGAGCAGATTCGCGAGATGCAGCGCGGAGCGATCGATTTTGTGGAGCGGTATCTCGATTATTCTAAGGGCCTTGCCGATCTACGGCCGATCAACGGCTACACCGCATTCCAGCCGTTGCGGAACTCGCTCGGTCAGCGCCCATATCTGTATGCGGTCTACAAGGACTTTCTCTACGACGCTGCGTCGGTATTGTATGGAGACGTCTCAGTATTCGCGCGGTTCGGTGATTTGTTCGATTTCGTGGATCAGCGCGCTGCGATTGGTGGAACTGAAACACGCACGCAATCGCTTCCGAAGCAGGCGTTGCTCCCGCGAATTTTGTTCGTGTCGCCTGAAATGAAGTATGTAGGCGCTCCTCGAAGTCTTTTACGTCTTTGTAAAATTGCGGTAGATTTGGGCTATGAGCCCGTAATCTGGACGGCGAGGCAGGGTCCGTTCGCGCAAGAGTTCGAACTTCAAGGCTTCGCAGTGCAAGTTTTGCCCGCAGCCAAAATTGAACAAAGCGTGATTGATAGTCTCATTCGCGACAATGTGCGGCTTGTTGTCTGCAACACCATTATGACGGACCAATATGTGCGGGCCTTTGAAGGTAAGCTGCCTGTCGTCTGGTATGTGCGCGAGGCAGCGAATATCGGGCAGTTCATGCGGGGAGGTTCCGAACGCGCTGATATGCTACGGCGTAGTGTAAGCATCACGGTCGTCAGCGACTATGCGGCCCAAGCCATCGGTGCGTATACACGCGGCCCGATCGAGGTTGTCAAGAACGCGGTTGAGGATATTGCAGAACTTGCTCTGCCGTATGTGGCTGCCAAAGATGGCGTGATCCGGTTCGTGCAACTCGGCACGATCGAGCACCGCAAGGGTTATGATCTTTTTGTCGCTGCATACAAGGCAATGCCCGAGGCCTATCGCAGCCGTGCCGAACTTCATCTGGCCGGGGGGTTCATCAACAGTGGAACGAGTTTTGCATCTTACCTGTTCGGCCAGATCAAGGACGAGCCGAGGATTCATTACCACGGTCTCATTGCGGATGAACGGGAGAAAATCAAACTACTCTCACAGATGGATGTCGTTGTCGTCGCCTCCCGCGATGAATCATGTTCACTTGTCGCTCTTGAGGGAGCGATGCTTTCCAAGCCACTGGTCGTGACCGAGAACGTCGGCGCGAAATATATGGTGAGCGACGAGAATGGGATAGTCGTCCCATCAGGCGCAGTTGGTGCACTGCGCGATGCTTTCATGCGTATGATCGACCGCAGCCCGGACGACCTCATTGCAATGGGTGAGACCTCACGCCGCAAGTATAATGAACTCGCCAGTCTAAGTACTCATCGTCGCGAACTGGGCGAACTCTTCGCGAGGAAAATCGCAGATGGGCCGGCGAAGTTGAGTTCCACAAAAGAGCGTGCCGGAACTATAGCTGCTTCGCCGCGTGCGCCTGATATTCCTCGCGGAAAGCAGCAGATTATCGTTTCGCTCACGTCCTTTCCGCCACGGATGCCGACGATTGCAACCTGTATCGAATCTCTCAAACATCAAACTAAGCAACCGGACCAAATTCTACTCTGGCTATCGGAAGATCAATTCCCCGAGCGCACGGCGAACCTCCCCGTAGAGCTGCGCGCTCTTATTGATCGGCAGTTCCAAATCCGATGGGTTAAAGGCGACCTCGCGCCGCACAAGAAGTATTTCTACGCAATGCGGGAGTTTCCGAATGCGATTGTCGTTACGGTAGACGATGATGTCCGGTATGATAAAGATTTGATCGCCGCACTTTATCAGGGGCACCTGGATTGCCCGCTCTCAGTCGTGGCGGGACGATCCAATTTTATCCGGTTCAGGCAGGATGGCACGTTACGGACTTATGACCAGTGGGGATACGATCATCAGCATCTTCGTGAAGCGGAGACGTTCGCGTTGCTGCCGACCGGGATCGGAGGTATCCTTTATCCTCCGGGTTCCGTGCCGGTTGAAGCATTCGATATCGGCGCGATCGAGGCAACATGTCTCCATGCCGATGATCTCTGGCTCAAGGTTATGACTGCTGCCAATGGCTACCCGGTATGGATGCCGCAGCGCAAATTCGACTATCGCAACATCGATGGCTCGCAGGAAGCGGCGCTCTGGCGAGGGAATGCATTCCAGAATGGGAACGATCTCGCAATGGGTTCGATCCTTAAATTTCTGGAGCAGAAATACGGCATTGCGGATTCGATCCTTCGCAGGATGCAGGGCGTGCGCGAGGACGGCACGTTCGTGGGTCCTGGTGATGAGGTCGACCGGTCTCCCCTATTGGTTGCAAAGAGCTAGCTCGTGAGGGAGGCGTGGGAATATTTGCGCCCGGTTCTTCCTGACGACCACAGCCGTCAGATGACAGCCCCGATGGTATTGGAAGCGCGTATCAAAGCCGGGTTTCAACCTGCCAAGGTTCTGGACTTCGGTTGCGGAAATGGGCGATCAATCGACTTGTTTGCCGGCTTGTCTCCAACTGCCGAATGGACGGGCGTGGATATTGAAAACTCACCGGAGGTTGCCAGTCGTGTCCGTAATGATGGATGCTTCGTAACCTACGATGGCGACCATCTTCCTTTTCCCGACAAAAACTTCGACTTAGTCTACTCGTATCAGGTACTGGAGCATGTCCGCAGGCCTGAGCCGATATTGCAGGAAATCGCCAGAGTGCTGAAACCGGAAGGCCTTTTTATCGGCCAGACCTCTCAGTTTGAGCCTTATCATTCATACAGCCTGTGGAATTTCACAGTTTATGGATTCAAGAAAATTATGGAGGAGGCTGGGTTTCACCTTCTTGAACTCAGGCCTGGCATTGATGGTTTTACACTGATGCGCCGTACCTACGAAAATCGGCCTTCCTACCTCAATAAATATTTTGGCAGAGAATCACCTGTAAACCAGGAAATAGAATTGATTGAAGAGGCGAAATCCGTGCAACAAAGGAATTTTCGTAAGCTTTGGTTTTGTGGACAATTTGTCTGGGTAGCTGCATTAAGCTTATAAGATATAGTATCCTAATAAAGTCTATCTTAGTTTTATATTGTTTATCGAATAATTTTTGAGACAACTTTATCCAAACGTCTCTTCCAGGAATTTCTTTCTACAAAATCACTTGATTTGTGAGGTTTGATAGGGTTGTCAAGACATTGTCTGACCTGATATAGAAAATCGTCGTGGTCGACAGCGACGAACAAACCGGCCCATTCGCGGCTAAGATTGGGGATGTCGGTGGCGACGACAGGGATACCATGAGACGCATAAACGAATAGCTTGAGCGGGTTCATGCTCTTGGTCAGGTCCATGATACGGTGGGGGATGATGCCGATCGAGAAGCGAGAAACCCACGCGCCGATTTCATTATAAGGTAAAACCCCCGGCATCATGACATTCGCATGCCGGGTCAGATTCCGCGATGCGGGGTTCGCATGGGTCGATCCCACCAGCACAATCAGGCAATCGGGAAAAGTTCGAGCTAGCTTGTGGAGTAGGTCTAGGTCGATCTTCTCTTCGAGGTTTCCTACATAGCCGATGATCTTGCCCTGCCAGGTTTTAAATGTTTCGAAGGCTTCCGACCAGGCCGGCTCGCAAATGATTGGCTCTATCTCGCAACCATTGGGGATGAGCTGGATCGTGGGTGAAAATCTTCTCATGGCGGCGGCGACCGGCTCGCAATTAGCGAAGCTGAAATCGGCCAGCGCCAGGACCGACCGATAGTGCTCCGTCAACTCGGCTTTTTGCTCGGCCGTAACGCCGGGCCACGCGCGATGGTCGTCGACCACATCTACAACGATCCGTTTCGGACGGAAGATATCCACGAGCGCTTCGATGAATGGATTGCGTGGATAGACCCAGAAAATGGCGTCGTTTGTCCGGACATTCTCTCTATCGAGGACCGATGCGACAAAATCATAAAAATGACCTTCTAACGACACTCCGCTGGATGAAGTTACATTGATGCTATGGTCGATATCGGGATGATAGATGAAGGAACGGTAAGCAATCTTCTCTTCATCCATTATTTCCAAGGACTTTTTTTGAGTGCGGATATACAGGTGTCGGTATTCGCTTGCTTGTTCGGTCCCTGCATCGCGGAATTTATTAAGATCGTGAATAGAGATCGGCAGATCGAAAACGACGATCCGCCGAACATCCGTACGGGATGCCAGATACTTGATCACCATGTCATGTCGCCGACCATAGAGGGTGGTGTCGTTCTGCTTCCAGAAAACGACGATATCGGCTCCGTCAGGAGGGGGGGGCGCGTGCGTGGTGGCGGATCGCAAAGCGGCGACCAGCCGGGCCGATACGCTATTGTGCCTATCCGCCGGAGGAGGAGCTATGTGCGAGAAGATAGTCTGCAACGACGTTGCGACAATCGGGTCTGTGTCCGCTATGGAGGCGCCGACGGCATCGTCCTGTGAAGGCACGAGCAGGCCCCCAAAACGCCCTTGCAGCGCGGCGTCGCACACAGTGATAGCGTCAGCTTCGCTGATCAGCGTTTCCATAAGTGGAGTGGGGCGCGGTGCATCGACGGATTGGGGAAAGTATGCGGTTGACAACAACCGTTCAAGCTCCACTTCTGTGGGGGAGTTGCAGTGGGGCGTAGTGTAATTTTTATTTATATCCAATACTAACCGGCAGTCTGAACACTCGCGCAGACTCAGACCGAGCATTAAGGACGGCAGCGAAACGAGAGAGGCGATCACGAAATCCGGTCTGGTCACCGAAGCGATATTGTGGATGGTATCGAGCAGTTCGGGAAGGTTCCGGGCGTTAATGTCGATGGCGGGCCACTCTTTGCGTTGATCGCTAGGGGGCCTCGTTCCATGATCGCGGTCGAGTTGGAAATTGATTAGAGTTACGTCGCGCGCGACGCGGCTGGCCACTATTGCGAACATGGTGGACCGGTTCCATGAACGGTCGTCGATATCGGCAGAAACGATCAGCACCTTGATCGGCAGTTTTGGACCGCGTGGACGGGCGATGGCAAGATGGGTACCGGTGTCGGAAGCTGATGGCCGAGGCTCGGTTGCTTGCCTTCGCTGGATGCTCTCGGCCAAGAAATGGGCCAACGCTCCACCGTATCTGTCGATGGCTTCAGCGATATCGTGATGATTGGCGCGATATGCGCGAGCATCGAACAGGATGCTTGGGTTTAGATCCTGGGGAGCGCCGACCTGAACATAATGGATCAACGGGTTGAGTTTGCTCTCTCCCTCAGGAATATGCTGGTGGCGATACCATGATGGATCAAAATAAAAATTGGGCTTGCGCCCCTCGTCTGCACCCGACGATAGAAAGTGGAGTAGCGGATTCGCGCCGGTCTCATCGACATCAGGATTTTCATCGAGATACCAACGGCTATCGAAGAGGGGATGAGGGCTATAGCCTTGCGCGCCGCCCTCCTGAAGGAAATGCTCAAACGCGGTGGACTCTTCCGGGAGAGGTGCCGGGAGCTGCGCCAAATACCAAGCCGGATCGAAAAGTGGGTGAGGGCTTAGCCCTTTCTGCGCGCCCCATCGGATATAATGCCGCCGCAAATCTCCATGAAGGAGGGACGATTTAGGGAACTGACTTTTGTACCATACCAGATCGAACGGAATGGATGGAGTCTTTAGTCTTCGGACGCGCAGCTTGAGCGGTTCACCGCTCGGCGGGCGTTGCAGGCCCATCAGTCTTCGCAAGGCGATAAAGTGTGCCCGCAACGATGCGCGGGCGCTCCCGTTCGATCGCGGTGAAGAATTGAGCGTCTGCTTTTTCATGATATTTCCGTGCTGCGACTGATCCTGGTCAAGCGGTCCCTGGCGGACCGTCCAGAATATGCTGGTTATTCGGTTTGAGCAAACGGAGTGCGGCCGATACGTGATTGATAATCGCTCTGCCAACTGCCCAAACACGCGCCTGGGGCACCAGGTTTACGATTGAGTGGCATCTAGTATCATTCGTCGATAGGGCCTTGCTATGATGTGTGATGTGTCGGCTTTACCGCCACGATAGGGATGCCGCCGGGAATGATGCAGACAGTAGTATTTACAATTGTTTCAAATAACTATCTGCAATATGCGCGCACATTGATGCGCTCCCTTGCGGCTGTCCATCCGGGCTGCCGCCGCTTCGTATGTGTGGCTGATAAAATATCCGCTGAGGATCCCACTGCCTCCGCCGCATTCCAAACGGTCGCCGCACATAACCTTCCCATACCCAATTTTCATGACATGGCCTTCCGCTACGATGTCATGGAACTGAACACGGCCGTCAAACCGTTTATGTTCCGCTGGTTGTTGGAAGACCAAGGCTTCGACCGGGCGATCTATCTCGATCCCGATATATTCGTCTATCGCCCCTTGACCGAGGTCGGGGCTCTCCTTGATGCAGGAGCCTCCGGGGTCCTGACACCGCATATCATGCGGCCGCTGGAGGACGGCGGCAAGCCGGACGATCACGATATCCTTCAGTCCGGGATTTACAATCTTGGTTTCGCCGCGATGACGCGGCAACCGGAGGCGCTGGCTTTTCTTGCCTGGTGGGGACGGCGATTGCAGTTCCAGTGCTATTCGGATGTGAGGAACAATCTGTTCACCGATCAGCGCTGGTGCGATTTCGCGCCCAGCTTCATGCCGAACCTCGCGCTCCTCCGCCATCCTGGATATAACGTTGCTTACTGGAATTTGGCGCATCGCAAGATCGAGGCTGGGCTGGACGGCGCGATGACCGTAAATGGCGAACCGCTCGTTTTTTTCCATTTCAGCGGCTTGCGTTTCGAGGAGCCAAAGCTGGTGTCCAGGCATCAGCAACGGCTCGGATGGGCAGATCTGGGCAACGCTCAGACGTTGTTCTCCAATTATCGGCAAGCCGTGATGGATAATGGCTGGAGCGAGAGCCGCAAGTGTCCCTACGCTTATGACGAGGTGGACGGTATTCGCCTCTCCGGGCCGATCCGCGGGCTCTATCGCAAGCGTTATCCGCAGCATGCGCCGAAAGAGAGCTGTTTGGATAGCGCCTTCATTGTCCGCATGTGTAATCAGCGCGTGGACATACCCGCCGCGCGTGGCCGGGTGGTCGTTACGGAACTGATGAAACATGTCCATGGAAGCCGTCCGGATTTACAGGCCGCTTTCAACCTGGAAACGCGGGAAGGTGTCTTGGCTTTTGCGCGCTGGTTCGAGACAATACCCTGTCGAGAATATGGCCTGGATCCGCGCTTTACACGGCAGGGGTTGATTGGTTCCTTGCACGTGGAGCCGTTGCCGGACGCAGCGCGTGACCCCATTCCCAATGAGGGGCGCAGTCTTCTCTACCGCCTGTGGCGAAAAGCCCGTAAACGCCTGCTCGGCTTGGGGGTCAGATAGAGCCGTCCAAGATGCTCTCTACGGGAAGATACGGGAAATACGGGCCGGTATGCCGATAGATCAACTTCATGCTCCGATGGATCTGCCCCCGACAAGCAAAGGGGAGGCGATCAGCAACCTCATGCACCTGATCTGGCGCGCCCGGCCCGATCTGCAAACGAAGTTTGATCTGCGAGACGGGAGGGGCCGAGAACGGTTCATACGCTGGTATCGCGATGCGGCGCCTCGGGAGTTTCGCATGCCGGCCTTGGTTCCGGTGAACGGACGGGTTCCTGCTGCGTCCACCAATCTGCTCTACGGTATGAAGGCGATGGCGGAGCGGGTATCACGCTTTGGCCAATGGCTTCCCTTGCCGGTCCGCCGGAGGCTCCTGCGCGGGTGGACGCGGGCCGGTATTGCGCTGTCCACTTGGGGTCTGGGGGCGCGCAAGGAGGTCGCGCCGCAGACGCTGCAGCCGGGCGTCAACCTCGTTGGCTATGCCAATGGATTGCTCAGCCTGGGCGAGCATATGCGCATGACGGCCGCCGCTTTCGGGACGACGAACTGCGCGGTCGCATTCGTCGACTATCGCAACGGCGCCCGCGATCGTCAGCAACCAGCCGCTGATCGCGTCCCGTTGGCCGAGAGCAACCAGTTCTCGGTCAACCTTTTTCACATCAACGCCGATCAGATGCTCAACGCTTATTGCCATTTTGGGCACGGCTTCTTCCTACAGCGCTACAATATCGGCTTCTGGGCTTGGGAACTGGAGGTTTTTCCGGAGGGCTGGGTACCCGCCATTGATTTCCTGGACGAGATCTGGGCGCCGTCCCGCTTTGTGCAACAAGCCCTGGCACGTGAGACCAACCGACCGGTGACGTTGATGCCGCAGTGCGTGGAGTTGCCGCAATTCGACCGGCGGAACCGCGCCCATTTCGGCCTGCCAAACGCCGCTTGCCTGTTCATTTTCGTGTTTGACTTCCTCTCCTATATCGACAGGAAGAACCCCATCGCGGCCGTGCGCGCATTCAAGGCAGCGTTCCCCAAAGGGGAAGAGAAGGCCGGCCTGGTGATGAAGGTGATGAACGCCGACGTGCACGATCCGCGCTGGTGCGCCATGCTGGGCGAAATTGCCGGAGACGGCCGGATTGTTATTATCAACGAGGCAATGAGTCGCGCCGAGTCCCTGGCGTTGCTGGATTGCTGCGACTGTTTTGTATCGCTGCATCGGTCCGAGGGGTTTGGGCGCGGACCGGCGGAGGCTATGGCGCTCGGCAAGCCGGTTATCGTGACGAATTATTCAGGCAACACCGATTTCACCCTGCCGGACAATAGCTTTCTCGTGAATTACAAACTGGTGCCGGTGCAGCCCGGCCAATATGTATTTGGAGACGGGCAGGCTTGGGCGGAGCCGGATGTCGATCACGCTGCGCAGCATATGCGGACGGTCCATGAGGATCGGGCCGAGGCTGAACGAATTGGGCGACGGGGGCAAGCGCATGTTCGAGCGGCGCTATCGGCCCGTGAAGTGGGTTCGTTGATGACCCGGCGCCTCAGCGAATTGGGTCTGATTTGAGTATGGCGAGCGAGGCCGGTGAGCGGTGTCTGCTGCGTCATGCCGGGAGAAGAACGTTCTGCTAAATCTTTCCAATGTAACTCTCTGCGCCGTGAGTGGGACGTTGTTGCCACAGACCGTGGCCGCGATGGAACGAGCGCGGGCCGGCATCGCGTTTGGGGCCGGGCTGTTCATGACGGATCGACCTGGTGAAGTGGCGCCTCCTGAGGGCGTGGATGTAGTGGAGGTGCCGTCTCTACGCTCTCGTGAGGATTATTCACTCGCGGTACAGACGCAGCTTGCTCCGCATGTCCGCACGGATTTCGCCATGGTGATCCAGTGGGATGGTTATCCGGTTCGCCCGGAGAATTGGATGGATGCCTTTCTCGACTATGACTATGTCGGCGCGCCCTGGCCGCAGTTTCCGAGTGCGATAGCGGTCGGCAACGGTGGCTTTTCGTTGCGTTCGCGGCGGTTATTGGAGGCGTGCCTGGATCCCAGATTCCGGCCGGGACATCCTGAGGATGTGATCATATGCCATACCAACCGCGCGCTGCTTGAGGATGTTTATGACATACGTTTTGCACCGGTCGATCTGGCGCGGCGTTTCTCTTGCGAGCGGACAGGGGAGGCGGCGAAATCCTTCGGTTTCCATGGCTTGTTCAATATGCCGCGCGAAATGGGGATCGAGGCGTTTTTGGTCTTTTTCGCAACATTAGATCGTCAATTTACTGGTGTCCGCGAATTGTGCGATCTGCGCGACGTGCTATTGTGCGCCGATGAGCCGGCCGCGAGCGTGGAAGCGGGACGGTTGCTTGCCTATCTCGTTCGCTATCGCTGGCGCGATCCCGCCTTCTGGCGCTATGTGCGGCGTAAGCTAGCAGGTGGCTCGTCGGCGGTGCCCTTCGCTTGAGCGTGGCATGAAGCGTTTGTCATATTTGTTGGATGACATCACCAGAAGCGAGCGATAGACCCCGGCGCGGGGATACGGCTGTGGCCGTTGGGTTTCGTCTATGTATATGCCAACTCCGCTTATAAATTCATCTGTAGAGTGATTGATGACCGCACGTCGAAGCAGCACTAAGTTGATCGGCCCGCGACGGGCGATGGCCTGGATGATAGGAGCCGGGCTGGGAGCCCTGATATTGTCGGGTTGTTCCAATCTGCCGCGCGGCGGACCCAAATCCAGCGAAATCTTTCGTTTTGGGGCGGAAGGGGGCGCGGTAGAAAACGCGCCGGTGCAGATGCTCGATGTCAACGGAAACGTGACTCGTCGGTTGCAGGAAGTGATGGAACCACAATCCTTCGCCGAACTGCTCGGAAATGCGGCGCCTTACGGCTCCGTTGTCGGGCGGGGCGATGTTCTCGACGTCGGCGTCTGGGAAGCGCCACCCGCTGTTCTGTTCGGTAGCTATGGCGCGGCCTCTCCGGGGCCGGAGGGGGTGGCTGCCGTCTCAGCCGGTGCTAATACCGGCCTCCCCCAGCAGATCGTCAATCAGGACGGCACGATCAGCGTTCCCTTTGCCGGGGCGATCCAGGCTGCAGGGCGTACGCCAGAAGCGATCGCGCGCGATATCCAGAGCCGCCTGACAGGCAAGGCGCATGACCCGCAAGTGGTTGTACGCATTGTGCGCAACGCTGCCTCCGACGTGACCGTCGTCGGTGATGTCGCTACCAGTACGCGCATGCCGCTTACGACCAAGGGCGAGCGCGTGCTTGATGCGCTGGCGAGTGCCGGCGGCGTACGCCAGCCGGTCGGCAAGATGACCGTGCAGATTACGCGCGGAAATACGGTAGCGGCCATGCCGCTGTCCGCAGTTATTGGCGATCCGCGCGAGAATGTTCGCCTCAAGGCTAGCGATGTCGTCACGGCACTGTTCCAGCCATACAGCTTTACCGTGCTCGGCGCGGCTGGACGTAACGAGGAAATTCCGTTCGAGAGCACGGGTCTAACCTTGTCGCAGGCGTTGGGCAGGATCGGCGGGATCAACGACCAGCGGGCCAATGTGCGCGGCGTCTTCGTTTTCCGTTTCGAGGATCCGGCCGTCTTCACCGCGAATGGTAAGGCGCCCCCACCGACCAGCGACAATGGCAAGGTGCCGGTCATCTACCGTGTCGATATGCGTAATCCGGGGACATTGTTTGCCGCACAGTCCTTTCCCATCCGGGATCGGGATTTGATCTATGTGTCCAACGCACCGCTGGCCGACTTCCAGAAGTTCCTGCAAGCCGTCTCACAGATCGTTTATCCGATCATTTCGGTGCAGCGGATATTGAATCCCTGAGCCGAATGAACGCTGACGCCGGACAGCCCATTCTGCTTGATGTCAGCCGGCTGATCTGGCGGGCGTGGGCGGGGATGCTACCCACCGGCATAGATCGGACGGCGCTAGCCTATCTTGCGCATTTCCGTTCCCGTGCACGGGCGGTGGTGCAACGTGGCGGCCGGACGCGCATCCTGTCCAGCAAGCTCTCGCAGCGCCTGTTCGACATCCTGTTGGATGGTGGGCCGGCGGCGCGCGCGGGTTTATGCCGGCTCGTCCTGCCCGGCCTGATCGCGTCCGAGCAGGTGGTACCGGGTAGCATCTATCTCAATGTCGGTCATACTGGCCTCGATCGAAAAGGACATGTCTTGTGGCTACAGCGCGTGCAGGCGCGTGCGGTCTATTTCGTGCATGACCTCATTCCCCTCACCCATCCTGAATATTGCCGCACTGGCGAACCGGCCAAACATCGGCGCCGCATCGAGGCTATGCTTGGTCATGGTGTCGGGATCATTGGCAACAGCCGGGATACGCTTGATGAATTAACAGCCTTTGCTGCACTTCAAGGCGGCCGATTCATGCTACCCTCGCTTGTCGCCCCGCTTGGGATCGGCGCGCCGACTGCGGTACATGACGCGGAACTACCCCTCACCGGCTCCTATTTCGTGATGCTAGGCACCCTTGAGGGGCGCAAGAACCATCTTCTGGCGCTCAATGTCTGGGCTGATCTTGCTCGCCGTCTTGGTGCAGCCTGTCCGCAACTCGTTATCATCGGCCGGCGCGGCTGGGAATGCGAGCAGGCAGTGGACATGCTGGAACGTTGCGAAGCGATCCGGGACCATGTGATTGAATTGCCACGATGCAATGATGAGATGCTGGCAGCCTATATGCGTGGTGCGCGCGCCTTGCTCTTTCCGTCCTTCGTCGAAGGCTATGGCCTGCCTTTGATCGAGGCACTGGCGTGCGGGATACCGGTGATCGCCAGCGGCCTGGCTGTATTTCGTGAGTTGGCGGGTGATATCCCCGATTATCTCAGCCCGATCGACGGTCTCGGCTGGCTGCGCGCGATCGAGGATTATGCACAGGATGGCAGCGCCCGGCGTAATGCACAACTGGCGCGCATGATCGATTGGGCGCCGCCGACTTGGACCGAGCATTTCGCCCGCGTAGATGCCTTTCTGGAAGACCTCAGCCGTAAACCGGAATGAGCCTGGGTGCCCAGTGACTGACCTGGTCGCCGACCAGCCGTTCGATCGCTGATTGTACCAGTGTTTCCGTGGCAGACGCGCTGGCGAGGCCGCCATAGATCAGGCAGCAGTCGTAGAGCACTCGGCGGAAGGCATCGAAAACATCGGGATCGGGCGCGGTTGGATGCGCCCAGAATTCGTCCAATTTACACCGGCTGGTCAATCGAGCGATGTTGTAGATCGCCTTGCCGAGCGCGATGGTCGGCACGCCGGCCGCAAGCGCCAGCGTCGCGGACGTGCTGTTGACAGTGACCATACCGCGCGCACCGTTGGTCAGTCCCGCCAGGTCGCCGCCTGCAATGTGCAACACGCGGTCCGCAATACCCAGGCGCCGCGCGCGGGCATTGATGTGGCGACGCCAGTTCGTGAAGCTCGCGTCGAGCGGATGCTCCTTGATGAGGAGGCGTACGCCCTCCGGCGCGCCGCGCGCAAAGCTGTAAAGTACATAATCCACCGCTTCTGCCATGTCCTCGAAGGGGGAATGCTCGCGGATCTGGTAATCGTTGGAAAGCTGTAGCGGGAAAAGAAAATAAGGTGCTTCCGGCAATAGCTCCATGACTCGCTTCGCCTGCGCCGCTTCGCTACTCTCGTGCGCGAACTTCCACAGCCAGCCAAGGCCTTCCACTAACAGTGCGCTCTGCCGGTGCGAGCGGTAGAATGGATAGAAAGGCGTGCTGAGCGCTACACGTGAATAATAACGAAAGGCGTCACGAGCCCGCCGCTTGAAGCTGGCTGTGATCGGCGGGCGGTCTGGTAGAGGTGGCAACCTCCGGGCAGCTTCCAGATACCAGGCCGGGTCGCGTGGCAGCGAAGAATTGCCGTTTACTCCGCGTGGTTCCAGCGTCAGCCAGTTGGGTCGGATATAGCCTTCTTCGAAGACGTGGACATTCACCTGGCGCAGCTGCGCCATACGACGGGCGGCGATGTGAAGCGGGCGGCAATCTCCAAACAGCACCAAGTCGGTGATCGCGTGGTCGCGCATGTAGCCGTCGATGAAGAGCGTCCAGCGCTTGCGGGTGCCGCGATAATCGGTGGCGGGACCGGGCCAATCCACGCGGTCGCCGCCGTTGAGATTGATGCGGAAAACACCGCATTCCAATAGACACAACTGCTCGGCAAGGCGCCAGAAGAATTCGCCGGGCGGACCTTGCAGGAACAGGAAGTTACGGCGGGGTATCGGCTGAAATTTCATCTTATGCCTACCAGATGCGCCAAGGCGCGTTTGGCCCGTCCCACCAGTCGCCGCAACGGCACCAGTGCATTATTTTGGCGCTGAACGCCAGAGAGCAAACGCATGACGAGGATTTCCGCCGTCGCCGGCAGGTTCGTGACCGGGTCGAGATAGCGCGGGTAGCGCAGCAGCACGGCCGCAACGAGCTCGTCCAGCGTACGCATGACGCCGCGCCGGGGGGGCGGGGCGCCAAGGTCGCGGGTCAGTCCCCAGCCCGCAAAAAAGGGCGTACCGTGGGTCGTTACCGCCTTTCCGTGCAACAGCGCCTCAAAGCCGGCGAGTGAGGTGATGACATGCACCTCGTCTATCATCGCAATAAGCGCGCTGATCGGACTCTCCGCGTCGATACTGTCGGCATAGTGCAGCACGGTCTGCGGCGGAATGGCGCCGCGGCGGTGCCCCGCCTCCACGTCAGGGTGAGGGCGGTAAATAATCCATGCGCGCGGATCACTCTCGCGCACCTTTTTTAAGAGAGCGAGGTTGGTGCGCACTGCGCCGCCGCCGAACTGCATGGAACGGTCATCTTCTACCTGACCGGTGACGAGGATGTGCCGCCGTCCGCCACCGGGTCGGGGCAGGGCGGCGTCGCTTGCCATACCATATTTGCTGATGCCGGCACTCACCAGCCAATCGCGCAACTGCCGGGCCCGGTTAAGCTCGGCCTGAGAAAAGCGCGAGGTGGCCAGCATCTGTTCCAGCCGGCTGGGGCGCAGCGGATCATAATGAACGCCGAGATCATCGACCACGATGGAGAGCGGAGGCACACAATCTGCGCCTAGCCCGGCCGAGCGGATGAAGCCGTCTTCCACCTCTACGATCCGCCACGGGCCGTGCTCCAGCCTGTCTAGGAAGTCTGGAGAGACGCGCGCTTTCCAGACTGCGATGGCGGTATCGGGCGCCAGTCTGTCCAATTCGCTCATCCGTGCCGGCAGGAACGGCACAGCGCGCCCGCCCCACAGCAGCGGGTCGACGGTGTCGCGCTTCCAGTGCGCAAAGCCGAAGGCGGCGGTGAGCGACCGATTGGCCTCGATGAGATCGCGCCAGCGGGCAAGGATCGCAAGCAGGGCGAGGGGGCTGGTCGGCTCGCCTGTGAATGGGTCGTGATAACGGATGTCGGTCAGCAGATGTCGCTGGACAAGTACCCGCAGGAGCGCCTCCATCTCCGGGCTTGCCGGCGCGATATCTGCCAGCGCAGCGAACGGGCCTTCGCCCTCGACCCGCATGGACTGCCCGGCAATGGCGGCGAGCAGCGCTTGCGGGTCGCCGGCGCGGAGGGGGTGCGGTGCCGGCGTATCCGACCAGGGATCGGCGACCAAACCCGGACCGGCGGCATATTGCCAGAAGGCGCCGCCGACCTTATGGGCGCGGAAGGCGGCGATCAATTGATCGGCGGTGGCGCCATGGGCGGCATCGGCAGGGCCGGCCCTCACCATTGCGGCAGGCGATGCGCCGGGAAAAGGGGGCGGCGCGAACAAGGCGCAGGCAATAGCAGTCATGGCCGCCGTACCTTCTCGATCCAGCCAGCGGGCGGCGCGGGGAGTGTGGCAAGCGAACCCGTCCGCATCGCCGCGATCGTCCGGTTGATCCACGGCGCCAGCGCCGCCATGTCGGGATTATGATGCGAACTTTGGCCCCGCAGCAGGCTTGCCGGGCCGGAATAAGCGGAAAACAGCGCGTCGCCGCTCCCCTCCGGGATGAAGCGATCCTGCCCGCCTTCCAGGAGAATGACCGGCACATGGAGCGTTGCGAGCGCAGCAATATTATCCCAGCGGTCTGGAATGAAAGGACGCGCGATCGGTGGGGCCGCCTGCGCCACTTGTGCGAAGGCGCTCATGGCGATCACGCCGCTGATCTTGGGATCGGCTGCTGCCGCATGCAGTGCCACCGCCGCACCGATCGAATGACCGATCAGCCAGATGCGGGCATCGGGGCCGCCGCGTCGCCGCGCCTCGTCGATGAACGCCGCCGCGTCGCGCAGCATGCCATTTTCATCGGGCGAGCCAGGATTGTCCCCGAAGCCGCGATAGGAGGCAACCATCACGGCATTGCCGCTGCCTGGTAGATGCTCGGCGGCGTTGGCACCCATCTGAGGGTTCCAGTTGCGGCCGTGAAAGAAGATGATGACATCCTGATCGCCCGATGCGCCCGGCCAGTAATAACCGGACAGGGCTAGCCCGTCGCCAGTATGCACGGTGATGGACTCGGGGGCGGGGTGATCGGCCAAGGCGATCGGGACGGGCGGTCGGTCCGGCGCATAGAGGAGATGGCGCGGGAGAGCGCATCCGCTCGGCGTGGCCAGCATCAGGGCGATCATGAGCAGCGACCCTCCACGCGGTGCCGGTTTTTTGGCAAGCGCAGCGCCCGCCCGGTTTGTGCGCCTCGCCCTGCCAACGGTCATCGCGCCATATTAGGGCTTGTCCCGCCCGCTTAATATCCCCTCGACAATGGCTATGTCGCTCGGATTGTTCACCTCGACGATGGGATAGCCGGTTTCCTCCATAGTCAGGACCTGCACCGGCACGCCCGAAACGAGAAAGCGGAGTTGCTCCAGTCCCTCTATCTGCTCCAGCATCGTCGCGCCGGTCGCCGCGTAGGATTCCAGCGCCGCGCGGCGATAGGCGTAGAGGCCGAGGTGGAGCAGCACTGGCATCTCTGCATCCGGTAGGCGTCCCGCAGGCAGATAGGGCAAGATGCGCTTGGAGAAATAGAGCGCCTCGCCTGCCATATTGAGCACGACGGTGGTACCGCCTACGCGCCCTTGCACTGCGTCATCGGCGAGGTGGCGGAAGGTGTCGGGCGAGCAGCGCACGGCGATGGTCGCGACCTGTACCTGTGGATGCGCGTGCATATAAGCGATCAACGCTTCCACGAAGGCGGGCGGTGTGAGCAAGGCATCACCTTGCAAATTGACGAGAAGATCTGCAGCCGGCAGTGCGCCCAGGCAGGCTGACACCCGCTCGGTACCGTTAGCGCAATCCGCCGGCGTCATCAGCGTGGCGCCGCCGAAGGCGGTGACGGCCTCCGCGATCCGCAGATCATCAGTAGTGACGAACACGCTGTCCGCGTTCTGGACTGCGTGACCTGCCTCATAGCTCCATTGGATCAATGGCCTGGCTGTGCCTGTTCGATCACGGATCGGCATGAGCGGCTTACCGGGAAACCGGCTGGACGCATAGCGTGCGGGAATGACGATCGCGGTTCGAGCGGCCATGGCGATGCCAAGGCGATCAGGTGCAGCAATGTCTGTCATGAGATGGGTAGAGCGACCTCAATGGAGCCCGGCTTATGACACCAGATCGTGAATATGCGCAATCGCGATGGGCCGGGTCGGATCGTCGATCTCGGTGACGAACAGGACGGTGACCTTGGCTTCGTTCATCAGCGCCAATACATTCTCGACTGGAGCGTGGCGGGGAACGGTGATTGGCTTGCGCGTCATAATATCCGACGCCCGCGCAGTGAGTACCTGATCGAACGCGCGGCGCAGGTCGCCGTCGGTTATAATACCGACGAGGGCACCAGCTTCGTCGACGACGCCAGTAACGCCCTTGCCGCCGGATGTCATCTCGAACACCACGTCGCGCATTGGTGCGTCCGTTCGCACCAGCGGTAGAGGTTCCTGCAAGTCGACGGCTTCCTCGATCGGCGAGAGCCGCCAGCCGATGTCGCCGCCCGGATGCCATTTCGCGATATCGGCGCGTGTCAGGCCCCGTCGTTGCATGATGGCCAGCGCAAGAGCATCGCCCAGGCCCAGCATCATCGTCGTCGATGTTGTCGGCGCGATGCGGACAGGGCATGCCTCCGGTGCACCGGGGAGCTTTAGAACGATATCGGCGGCGCGCGCCAGCGGCGACTGGGATCGGGAAACGATGGCGATCACTGTGGTGCCGATACGCTGTGCGTAGGCGAGTAGCGGCCGCAATTCCCGTGAGCGACCGCTGTTGGACAGAATGAGCAACAGGTCGCCCGGCGCGACCATGCCCAAGTCGCCATGGGCCGCCTCGCTCGCATGCATGAAGAAGGATGTGGTGCCGGTGGCGGCTAAGGTCGCGGCGATCTTGCGACCGACATGACCCGATTTGCCGACGCCGGTGACGACGATACGACCGCCAGTCGCCAATATGGTATCGACTGCCTTTACGAAGTTTTCATCAAGCTTTGCGGCAAGCTCAGCAAGGCCGCTGGCTTCCTGCAAGATCACCGCTCGACCGGCGTGGAGAACCACGCCAGATGTAAGCGAAGTCGATACAAGAGGAGCCTGGGGGGCAGTCGCCATTTGAACTCTAGAACTCCACTATTTCGCTATGGGCTAGTCATCCACGGTAAACGTATCAAGACCTTTTTCAACGGCAGCATTTCACCGTAACACATGCACGACTTATCTAATCGGCGCGCCAAAAGGCGGCCTTCGGTCAAGTCTGCCTGCAAGGGTGTCCGTCTTACCGGGGTGCGGCCGCTCGGCTCGCATCGCGAATCGTGCGGAACTCCGTATCTGGATACCAATTCGGCCATAAAGCGCTGTTCGCCAGCTCCCGGCCGATCCGGTAATAGACCTCCAGATCCTGAATGGCGCCCGACCAGTTCCATTTCGGATCAAACTCGTCTTGTGGCTTGTGGTAGCGCCGCTCGGTATAATCCTCCGCCGCCAATCTGCCGGCGGCAAGGCCGCCGTTGACCAGATCGTTGCCGCTGGCGGCATAGATCATCGGCACGCCGAACTTGGCGAAGTTGAAATGATCGGAGCGATAATAGCTGCCTTTTTCCGGTGTTGCTTCCGGTATGAGAATGCGCCCTTGATCTTTTGCCGCGCGTGCCAGAAACGCCTCGAGTTCGGATTTGCCGCCGCCCACCAGCGTGATGTCGCGGGTTGCCCCGTTGAGATTGGGAGCGTCGATGTTCAGGCCGCCGGCGGTCATGGCAAGCGGGTAGATGGGCTGTTCCGCATAATGCTGCGAACCGAGCAGGCCGCTTTCCTCGGCCGTGACCGCGAGGAAGATCAGGCTGCGCTGCGCCGGCCCTGCCTTGGCGTGCGCCTGTGCGAGCGCAATCAGATCGGCGATACCGGCGGCATTGTCTACCGCGCCATTGCAGATGTCATCGCCGTCCACGGGCTCGCAGCGGCCGAGATGATCCCAATGAGCCGAATAAAGCACATATTCGTCCGGCCGCGTCGTGCCGGGGAGAATGCCGATGACGTTGCGCGAGGCTTGCCGCCGGATCGTGTTGTCGATCGCTATGTTGGCGGTAAGGCCCAGCGGCACCGCCTTGAAGCCGGGGCGCTTGGCGGCATCGGCGAGGCGGACGAAGTCCTTGCCGGCCGCCGCAAAAATAGCTTTGGCCGCATCCAGCGTCACCCAACCGATGGCGCTCGACTGGTCCATATGGCCACCCGGCAGGTCGAGGTCGAGCTGCGGCCCGGTCCAGGAGGAGACGACCACGCTCCATGGATAGGCGGCGGGAAAGGTGTCGTGAATGATGATGGCACCGGCTGCGCCCTGTCGCGCGGCTTCCTCATATTTATAGGTCCAGCGGCCGTAATAGGTCATCGCCCGGCCCTCAAAGGGGCCGTCCAGCCCCTCCATCTCATAGTCGGGATCGTTGACGAGGATGACGACCGTCTTCCCCTTCACATCCAGCCCGGCGTAATCGTTCCAGCCTTTCTCCGGCGCGTTGATGCCGTAGCCGACAAAGATCATCTCGCTGCCGCGCAAGTCGCTGTGTGGTATCACCTGCTTGGTGCCGGCGACGAAATCGGTCTTGTAGGTAAAGTGCAGCGGTGTCTTGCCACCGTTCACGGTCAGCACCATACCCGGTGAGGCGGTGATCTCGACCAGTGGTACGTCCTGTGTCCAGCTTCCGTGATTACCCGGCTTAAGCCCGGCCTTCTTCATTTGGTCGACGATGTAGGCGACGGTCTTTTCTTCCCCTGGTGTCGTCGGTGCGCGTCCCTCGAACGAATCCGAAGCCAATGTGCGCGTCACTGCCTTGAGCGTCGCGAGGGAGAAAGCCGGCGTCTTGACGGGAGGTGGCAGGACCAGCTCGGATGATGAGACGGCGGCGGTGGCGGGCAATGCTGGCGCAGATGCGGCGGGAGAGGGCTCTCCTCGATCCGCACTGATAGTGCAGGCGCCCAACTGCAACAGGAGAATCGGCAGGATGGAGCGGAAGGCAGCGCGCATGAGGAGATCCCGAACTGAAACGCGTCGATGCTCGGCAGCATGCCAGTCAAGCGAATGCAGTCAAGCGCGAGCGTCTTTGCCGGATCCGGTTAACTCTGCGCGGAGGGCTGTGTAATCAGCGTGCCAATGATACGCGGTGATGGAGCGCCCGCAAGGCCGGGATCCCTGTAATGGGAAATCCTTGGTCGGGACGAGAGGATTCGAACCTCCGACCCCCACACCCCCAGCCCGCCTTTTTGATGGTTCCTAATGCTCAGTAATTAAACCATAAACCTTGAAAAATGGGGTCTTTTCTGCCAGTCTGCTGACATCTCTGGTAGTGCAGATTGTCCCGTTATGTTCCGCTCTGTTGCAGCAAGTTGCACCACCAGTGCACCACCAGAACGATGCGATTCGGGATTTAATTTTTGGCAGGCGAGGCCGGAGTAATGCGAACTGCTTTGACACAATCCATGGTCGATAAGTTTCCCATATCGGTTAAAGTCAAAGATTATAGGGATGCCCGGCTCAAAGGCTTGATCCTGCGCATAACGCCCGCCGGGGTGAAGTCTTTCTATTGCGAGTATGCGCGGGGCAAGCGGGTGTGGCTGGGCAGGGCCGATGCGGTGGGTTTGTCCGAGGCCCGCGAGAGCGCCCGCGTCATTCTCTCCGAAGTCTATCGCGGCATTGATCCCATCGAAGCGCGCAAGCCCAAGCGGGAGGTGCCGACCTTCCGCGCCTTTCTCGATGGCGACTATGGGCTTTGGGCCAAGGCCAATCAAAAAGCGCATAAGCAAAACCTCAACCGGCTTGCGACCGCGTTCAAGGTCCTGCTGGACAAGCGCCTCGATGCAATCACCGCTCTGGATGTCGAACGCTGGCGTGGAGGCGAGGTCGAACGCGGGTTAAGCCTCGAAACCATTAACCGGGATATTTCCTCAATCAAGGCCGCGTTCAACCGCGCGGTGGAATGGGAATTGCTTGGGACCAATCCACTCGCCAAGGTCAAGAAATCGCGCACCGACAATTGCCCCAAAGTTCGCTATCTCTCCTACGACGAAGAGGTCCGCTTGCGAGCGGCGCTCGATGCTCGCGAAGAGCGCCGCTGCGCTGAGCGCGATTCGGCTAACCGTTGGCGGAGCGAACGCGGGTATGAATTGCTACCGAGCCTGCGGCAGTTGGCCTTTACCGACCATGTGAAGCCGCTGATTCTGCTCTCGATCAACACGGGCTGCCGTCGCGGTGAACTTTTCGATCTCACCTGGTCGAATGTGGATCTCGACCGGCGTATTCTGACCGTGACGGGTGCAACCGCGAAATCGCGGCGAACGCGCCATATCCCGCTCAATCGGGAGGCCATGTTCGTTTTGCAGGGCTGGCGCGCGCAAGCGGAAAGCACCGACGGGATGGTTTTTGTCAACGATGCGGGCCAGCGGTTTGATCGCGTCAATTTCTCGTGGCGGCATTTGCTCAAGGATGCAGGCATCACTGCCTTCCGCTGGCACGACATGCGCCACCATTTCGCCTCGCGCCTGGTAATGGGCGGGGTCGATCTCAACACCGTGCGCGAACTGCTTGGGCATAGCGATTATGCGATGACGCTGCGCTATGCACATCTCGCGCCCGAACATAAGCTGAAAGCCGTGGAAGTGCTGGTCAGCACCTCGCCATTTGCAGCTGCAGCATGATGCTGAACGCGGATTGACCTTGTTGGCAGATTTGACTACATATGGCAAAATCGCGTAAGACGCTCCGCACTGTTTCCTGGATCAAGGCGGCGCGTAAGGATTTCGAGGCGTTCCCTGCGCGTGCAGTGGATCGGGCATTGGATGCCCTGACCGTGGTCGCCGATGGCGGAACGCCGGACATTGCCAAGCCGCTTGCCGGTCTGGGTGCCGGTGTGTGGGAATTGGCGATCAAAGAGCGCGGCGACGCCTTTCGGGTCGTCTATGCGTTGCAAATGGGCGATGACATTTGGGTGGTTCATGCCTTCCAGAAGAAATCGACCAAGGGAATTGCGACGCCGCGCCACGAGATCGATCTCGTGCGCGAGCGGATCAAGCGGCTGAAGGAGATGCTCGATGGCTGACCATGATGACGATTTTGAACTGGTTCGCGGTTCGGGCAATGTCTTTGCCGACTTCGATCAGCCCGATGCCAGCATTCGCCAGTTTCGTGCGATCCTTGCCGCTGAAATCGTCAAAACGCTCGATGCCGAGCGGCTGACGGTTCGGGATGCCGAAGCGCGCACCGGCATATCGGCCGCCGATTTTTCGCGTATCCGCCAGGTCAAACTGGAGCGATTCACCATCGACCGGCTGTTACGGATTCTCGACCGGCTCAATCGGGACGTTCGGGTGAAGATTTCCGTCGCGCCGCGTGCGGGTGAAAAGCGGGCTTCGATATCAACGCTTGCTGCCTGAAACCAATTAGCCTCGATCGAAGGGAGCGGTCGCGCATAGGGTCGATGGGTGGGACAAGCGAAGGGGCCGCCCCTTCTTGGGGCGGCCTCATGAAAATAATCTACGCCGCTTTCTCGATCGCTTCTGTGGCCGCCATTTGGTGCAGATAGGCAACGGCGCGTTCGGCATGGGCGGCCGCTTGCACGATGGCGCGGGTGTCGTTCTGCAGCACCTTGAGTAATCGCGAGGTATCGATAATGTGAAGGAACGCGGCTTTAGCGTCTGAAATCCGCAGAATTCCGCCGTTATCTGATGGTCTTTGCTTCGCATTATTTCACGACAAACCTCTGCGGTCGTTTGAC
>Ga0066256_1000575_pt2 | contig 42902 bp, 33 predicted proteins | sample ThiBio_1000_biof_FD_87107 | JGI IMG/M metagenome (GOLD analysis project Ga0066256, IMG submission 87107) | Wastewater bioreactor microbial communities from Cape Town, South Africa - Thiocy_expt_1000_biof (version 2) | ecosystem: Engineered > Bioreactor > Thiocyanate-remediating >... | reverse complement strand
ACACTCCAGCTCGAAAGACCACGAAAATGGATGAATCGACCGAGACAATGACGATTTCGAACCGCAGCGATTTTGCCCAATGGGCCATCGAGCGCGCCCGGGCGATCGTGGCCAATCAGGGCGGCGACTTCGCAGTGGCGGCGCGCGATCCCAGCGACGAACGCATCGCCGAGACCGCAAATGCGCTCGGCCAGGCAATCGTGGATGCCCTGCTCGAAGTGTTCGACGGCTTGATTTCGGGCGACTGAAAGGTTGTGCGATCCAAGCGCGACCTGCCGTGAAAATCAGCCTTTGGTCTCGATTTCACATTGAAATTGCCGCGCCTGCGACACACCTTACCGGCAGGAAACGCCGGATCGTTTGAAGAAAACGACGGTCGAGGCAGCCATGCGGAGAACGAGAATGACGGTTCGCCCACCGCGGAATTTTACTTCGTTCAACCTTACTGAAACCGGCCTCGGCATCCTGGAATATGAATTGATATCCGAGCGGGCCAGCACGCTCGGACGGCACGGGGTTTCGGTCGAGGCCGCGCTCGCGGCGATTGCCGCAGGCGAGGCCAAGGAACTGGAAACCATCGAACAAGAGCGGCTCGTCGACAAGGCGGCGCAAGCCGTCTGGGCTTTTTTCATCCACCGGGAGGTCTGCGGCTTGCGCAACGGCCGCGATGTCATCCAGCGCTACGGCATTCCGGGCAAGGTGCTGGCGCGCCTCGGCGCCAGCCCGCGCCACGGCAGCGATTAGGATATCTTGTCTGACGCCGCAGCCGTCCTGCTTCGGCTGGACATGTTCGCTAGCCGGATCTGCCGATACCCGCCAGCGCCTTCCTGCGGCTCGTCTTTCCTAAAAAAAGATCAGATCAGGATCAATGCCCCGCGGCGCCCGGAGCGCAGAACGCTCCGGGATACTTCCAGTGTCAGACGTACCAGATGCCGTCCTTGACGTCCGCGGCGACGAGGGACTGGATCTCGGCGCTTTCGGTGAAGGCCACGAAAACCTGGTCGCGCTGGGCACCGCTTGCCAGCGCATTGATCCAGTAATTCAGGCCTGGCGCATCCGGGGCGCGGTCGAAAATCTTGGTGTAGAGCGCGGACACGAAATCCGAATTCGAGAGCGTCTGTGCATTGCCGAAAATCGAGGTGAATTCGTTAGAGGCAATGAAGTGCTTGGCAATGGTCGGCAGATCCGTCTGGCTGGAATCGAGCGCCTTGATCCAGTAGCCGAGGCCCTGCGCCTCACCGGCGCGGCCGAAGGCTTCGTAAAGCCGGTAGACCTGTCCGGCATGGCCATCGGTGTCGAAGGCCAGGAAACCGTCCTTGAATTCGAGACGTTCGACGCCGACGCGCTCGAATTCATAGCCGGCGCCGACAACCGTCACCTTATGCGTCACCGGATCGTATTTGACGCTGACATCCGCAAACAGCTTTTCCAGCTTGGCGAAATCGATGTCGCCCGGCGCACCCGTGCCGGTACCGGTGCCCGGACCGGTCGGCGGCGTGGTCGTGCCGCCGTGGAATTCGGGAATATCGGCCAACGGCGTGCTTGCCGGATATTTGGCGAGCAGCGCATCGACGGAGTTCACGAATTCCGCCTTGCCGATGGAGAAAAGTTCCGGATTGGCCTTCAGCTCCTGCCGGGCCAGGTCGAGATTGGCTTCGAGTTCCGGCGTGAGCTGGTTGAAGGCGCGCATCAGCTCCTTGATCTTGTCGAAAAGCGCGTCGAAATCCGTGATGTTCAAGCCGGCCACGCCGGATTTTGCAAGTTGAATGAGTCCCGAGAGATCGCCGATCGTCAGTCCAGTCGTCATGTATTACCCTCCTGTTTCGGCCGAATAGAAATGGCAGAGCCAGACCTGTCAATTTGGCGGTTAATAGTTTGATAGATAAACAACATTTCCTCACCCATTCAGGTGAGGGAAATCCCTGCCCGAATGCAATACGCCGCGTTGGCACAGGCGCTGAACACAAATTCGGCACGCGACGATTGCCAAGAGGAAACAGGTCGTTAAACTGTTTCGGGCATGCGACCGCCAGTGCGGAAAGCGGTTTCGCCGAGTGGGGATTTTGAACTTGACTTGCATCGAACCATGGCATGGCCGACGAACGGCGCCGGGCGCGGACCGGCGACGCAATGTCCTGTCCGTGATCGGGCGATGGCGCTAGCGCCATGGCGGGCTGGTCGCTGTCTCCGGCCTCGCGGCTGTTTCTCTGGCTCGTGTCGATCGCGTTGTCGATCTTTCTCGTCTTCGTCCTGGCCGTGCAGCAGAAGCGGACGGGACTCGACATCCCCATCGGCGCCCGCGCCGGCATCGATGGCGGCTATGTCGGCCGGATCGACGGCACTCCCGCATCGATCTTGGGCCTCTACGGCGTCGGAACGGACGTCGCGGCAATGTCCACGGCCGACGATTTCAGGGCTTTCGCGCGGCAGCGGCCGGATCGCGCCATCGCCTTCGAGGACGAGGATTTCATTGAAGAGCCGGACATGCTTCCCTCCTATGCGGCCAGCAACCGGTTCTTCAACCGCCAAGGCTTGATGACGGCGCTGCTAAGCGAGGGTGGTTTCGGCGTCGTCTACGCCCGGCCCGGCGAGGCTGTCTCGAAGACGATCCTGACCGTCGAGCCCCGGACGCCGGCGGATCTCGATCCCGATTTCTGGCTGCAGATTGGTGCGGCCTTCTGCATTCTGCTCGTCGCTGCCTTTCTGGTGACTTTGCGATCCGGAAACGGGCCCGCCGCCGCCTTTGCGGTTTCGGGACTGGGCGCGGCCGGCGCAGCATTGGCGGCGGCGGTCTACAGCACCCGCGATCTCGCCCTCCCGCCGGATCTGTTTCACATTTTGTCACTGCTGAACCAGAGCAGCACCTTTCTCTTCGGCATCGGGGCGATCTATCTGTTCGCTGTCTATCCGGTGCGGCTGCTCGGCTGGAAATATCTCTGGCCCGTTCCGTTGTTCTGCTATCTGCACATGGCGGCCTATCGGCTGGAGCTACTGCCACATGCGCTCGCCACGCCGCATAATAGCGTCGTCATTCTACTGGTCGGTATCGTCGTGCTGGTCGCATGGCAGTATTGCGCCACACGCGCCAATCCCGCCGACCGGGCGGTGATGCTTTGGCTCGGTGTCTCGGTGCTGCTTGGCGCAGGATCCTTCGTGCTGTTCGTGACCGTGCCGGTCGTGCTCGGCATCGAAGTGGTGATCTCGCAGAGCGCCGCCTTCGTTCCGCTGGCGGCCATCTATGCGGCGACGGCAATCGGCATCATGCGGTACCGGCTGTTCGATCTCGGGCGCTGGGCCTATCGACTGATGTTCTATGTGGCGGTGATCGTCGCCGTTCTGACGGCCGATCTGGCCATCGCCTACCTGCTCAGCCTGTCGCCGACGCATTCGCTGGGACTGGCGGTGCTGGCGGCCGGCATTCTCTATATCGCCGGGCGCGACCTGGCGCTGCGCCGTGTGCTGCAGGAGCGGCCGCCGGAACTGGCGAAACTCTACCACCAGACCAATGCCGTCGCCTTTCAGGCGACCGCCGCAGCCAAGCAGGAAAGCTGGATCGCGGTCATCGAGGACCACTTCGAGCCTTCCCACCGCGAAATGATCGCCAGTACGGAAGGCTCCGCCCCACGACTTCTCGACGAAGGCCTGGGACTGGAAATCCCGCCCTATTCCTGGTCGACCGGGCTGCGCCTGCGGCTTGCCGGCGGCGGCGGGCGTCTGTTCGACAATCGCGACCTGGCGCTGGTGATGCAGCTCGCAAGCCTGGTTGAATCGGCCGAGCGGGATCGCCTGTCCTATGAGCAGGGCGTGATCGAGGAGCGGCGGCGCATCGCCATGGATCTGCATGACGATGTCGGCGCGCATCTGCTTTCAGGCCTGCATGCGCGCAACGAGACGCATCGGCAGGAGGCGATCATCGATGCGCTTTCCGATATCCGCCAGATCGCCAGCGGCCTCTCGGGCCGACAGGTCGTGCTGTCGGAATTCATCGGCCATCTGCGTCACGAGACGCGCAACCGGGTGGAGCAGCACGGCTTCACACTCACCTGGCCACTGGGAAATGCCGACGATTCCGAACGCATCCTGCCCTATCATACCCATCGCAATTTCAATGCCGTGCATCGTGAGGCGCTGTCGAACGCATTGAAGCATGGCAGTCCCGGCGAAATCCGCATCAGCACGCAGGAGCGTCTCGGCGAGTTGGTCCACGAGATCGTCAATCCCGCCGGCAGACCGGACGAGGCCGATCCGCATCGCGCCGGCACTCGCCTCGGCTCCGGCAATATCCGCCAGCGCATGACACAACTGGACGGCGACTTGGCCGTGCGCTGGGCGGACGGTTTCTACACGTTGCGGGTCACGCTGCCGCTCGAACCGCAAAAGGTGGGAGGCTGATCATGGATGCCACGCCGATGCACACCGTTCTCGTGCTGGAGGACAACCGCGAAACGCGGCAATGGATTTGCGAAACCCTGCGCCTGCATTTCCAGGGAGCCAAGGCGCTTGCTGCCGCCACCTGCGCTGAGGCCGAGGCGCTGCTGGCGAAGGCGCAGGCCAGCGGCCAGTCCATCGATCTCGCCCTGATCGACATCAACCTGCCCGATGGCAACGGCATCGACGTCATCCAGACCATCGCCCGCAATTTCCCGGGCACGATGCCGGTGGTGGTCACCATCTTCGACGACGACCAGACGCTGTTCAACGCGCTGGCGGCGGGGGCGCGCGGCTATGTGCTGAAAGGCGTTCGCACCGAAAACCTCACCGAGCAGTTGCGCCGCATCCAGCGCGACGAACCGCCGATCTCGCCGCAGATCGCCCACCGTATCCTCGCCTATTTCCGCGGCAAGCTGCCGAACACGCCGGTCACCGATGAGGAGGAGCGCGCCGACCGCCTGACCAGGCGCGAGGTGGAAATTCTGCGCCTGCTCGGCAAGGGCCTGACGGCTGCGGATATCGGCGTGGCCCTCGGAATCACCCGCAATACCTGTTCCACCCATATCCGGGCGATCTATCGCAAGCTCGGCATCTCGACACGGGCTGAGGCAGCACTCGAGGCGAACCGGCGCGGCCTGGTCTAAAACGCCTCGCGATCTTTCAGGCAGCCGCTTGCGCTGTAGAGCCTTGATTTTTCGCATGTCGTTGTCGAAAAAGCGCTGCATACTTTTGCGCGACATGTTTTAGCATGTCTATTTTTGGCTTCTCGCAAAACAAGGCGGATTTCTCATGCTTGCAACTGGACCCATCGGCTTCATCGGCACCGGTGCGATCACGGAGGCGATGGTGCGCGGCCTGCTGGCGCCGATGCCGGTCGTCGAAACCGTCGTCGTCTCGCCCCGCAATGCCGCGATCGCCGCACGGCTGGCGGCGGATTTTCCGGGCGTGCGCATCGCCGGCGATAACCCGGAGATCGTCGAAGCCTGCCAGACGCTGGTGCTGGCGGTACGGCCGCAGATCGCCGAGGAAGTAATCCGGCCATTGCAATTCCGGGACGGGCAAAGGGTCATCAGCGTTATCGCCGCCACGGACCGCGACAGGCTGTTGTCATGGATCGGCGCCGATGTGAGGCTGACGCAGGCCATTCCGTTGCCCTTCGTCGCCCGCCGCGCCGGCGTCACCGCCATTTATCCGCCCGATGCGCTGACGGCAGCGCTGTTTACGGCCATGGGGACGACCGTGGAATGCGAAACCCGGCAGGAATACGATCTGTTGGCGGCGGCAAGCGCGGTGATGGCCAGCTATTTCGGCATCATGCACCGCACCAACGAGTGGCTGGCCGACCATGGCCTTGCCGAGCAGAAAGGCCGTGCCTATATCGCCCCGCTGTTTGCCGAGCTCTCCCGCTCCGCCGTCGCCGCCGTCGATACGCCTTTCATCGATCTCAGCCGCGAATACGCCACCAAGGGCGGCCTCAACGAGCAGGTTTTCAACGATTTCGAAACCCATGGCGGCACCGCCGCGCTGCGCACGGCGCTCGACCGGGTGCTGGCGCGCATCACCGGATGAATATCGCGATGCCGATCTCCGAAATCAGGAAGATTTGCATTGCCAGCCGCCCGGCCCGCCGCCCATGATGCGTCAGGTCGGGGCGCTGCTTCGGCCTGTTCCGGTTCGCGTCAGGAAGGGTCATGCAGAGATTCGATGGTTTGGAAGGCGCCCGCGGCTGGCTCGCTTGGACGGTCGTCGTCACGCATATCCTGCAGTTGACCCAGATCACCAACGAATATCCGATCCTGCTGCCGTTGCGCGATCTTGGCGATACCGCCGTGCAGGTGTTCATCATCCTCAGCGGTTTCGTGATCTGCCACCTGATCCTCGAAAAGCGCGAACCCTACCGCGCGTATCTGATCCGGCGCTTCATGCGCATCTATCCCGTCTACTTCGTTTGCCTGGCGCTTGGCATCGTCTCCACCTTCTGGTTCTTCGAGGTGCTGACCGCCTCGCCATGGGGGACATCGCTGGCGGCCGGGCCGCATATGCATGCGCAGATCGCCAGCATGAAGGATGGCGGGCTCTACGCGCATCTTCTGGCGCATGTCACCCTGCTGCATGGCGCAATCCCGACCAATATCCTCTACGAATCACAATTCTTCTTCCTGTCGCCGGCCTGGAGCCTGTCGCTGGAGTGGCAGTTCTATCTGGTGGCGCCGCTGGTCATGGCGATGATCGCCAGGCCCGGCTCGCGCCTGCTTCTGGTTGCCATCGCGATTGCGGCGCAGGTCGCCTACGACCAGCGAATGTTCGGCGAATTCCAGTTGCCGAGTTTCCTGCCCGGAGCCGTGACGCTGTTCGCCACCGGCATCGTCAGCCGGCTGGCCACACCCTATCTGTTCGGAAAGGTTCCGTTTCCGGGGGCTGCCCTGCTGCTCTTCGGCGGGTTGCTGCTGGTCGCCGATGTCACGCAGATCCACTACGTGCTGTGGGCGGTGGTGATCGCCTCGGTCTGGGCAGGCGGACCGGAAGGAAAGCCGGCCGGGCTCGGCCGGCTGCTGGATGGCAAGGTGGCGCTGTGGTTCGGAGCACGCTCCTACAGCACCTATCTGGTGCATGTGCCGATCATCCAGGGTCTCATCTGTCTTTGCGCCGTCATCGGCTTTGACTATGCCTTGACCGTCGCCTTCACGGCGATCCTGACGCCGCCTGCGGTTTTGCTCGCTTCCGACCTGCTGCATCGGCTGGTCGAAAAACCGGGCATCGCGCTGGGGCGGCGCCTGGCGCGCTGAAGGCTCTCTCTTTTTGTTTTTACCGCATTGTCCGACGCCGAAGCGATCACACTTCGGCTGGAAATGCTCTGGGCATCCGCCGATCAATCAAGGGTGCGGCGGAAGCGCAGCAGCGCCAGAGCGCCGAGCACCGCGACCATCACCAGCAGGGCGGCGAAATCCGGGGCAATATCGGCGGAACCGGCGCCTTTCAGCATCACGGCGCGCACCATGCGCAGGAAATGAGTCACCGGCAGCACCTCGCCCAGCGCCTGCGCCCAATCCGGCATGCCGCGAAACGGGAACATGAAGCCGGAGAGCAGGATGGAAGGCAGGAAAATGAAGATGGAAAGCTGCATCGCCTGCATCTGCGTGCGCGCCACCGTCGAGATCAGATAGCCGAGCAGGACCAGCGCCAGCACGAACAGCAGCATGCAGACGAACAGCAGGCCGGCCGACCCCATGAACGGCACGTCGAAGATCGCCTTCGCGGCCGCAAGGATGACCAGCGCCTGCACGGCGCCCACACCGATGAAGGGCGTGATCTTTCCGATCATGATCTCCATCGGCGTCGCCGGCATGGCCAGCAGGTTCTCCATCGTGCCGCGTTCGATTTCGCGCGTCAGCGCCATCGCCGCCATCATCACCAGCGTCATCTGCAGGATGACGCCGAGCAGCGCCGGCACGATGTTGTATTGCATGATGGCTTCGGGATTGTAGCGCCGGTGGACGACGATATCCGGGCCGGCGGTCGCGGCCGCTCCCATCTCCCGCTGCGCGAAACTGGCGGCAACGGTCGACAGCGCCGAGACCGCGCCGGAGGAGGCCGCCGGATCGGTCGCATCCGCCTCGACCAGGATCTGCGGCCGGCCGCCGGCCAGCGCCTTGCGCTCGAAATCCGGCGGGATGGTGATGATGAAGGAGACCGCGCCGCTGGTGATCAACCGTTCGGCCTCCTCCCCGGTCGCATTCGGGTGGGTGATGTCGAAATAGCCGGTATTTTTCACGGCCACCGCCATGCCTTGCGTGAACCGCCCCTGCACCGGCGCGACCAGCGCCGCCGGCAGGTGGCGCGGATCGTCATTGATGGCAAAGCCGAACAGCAGGAGCTGCATGATCGGCACGACCAGCATCATCGCGAAGGTGACGCGGTCGCGGCGCATCTGGATGAATTCCTTGCGCAACAACGCATAGAGGCGGGAGGGACTCATCGCATATTGTCCTCGGCCTGGTCCATGAGGCGGATGAACACGTCTTCGAGACTGGTTTCGGCAGGCCGGGCGGTGACGTTTTCGGCCTCCAACGCCGCCATCAGCGCCGCCCTGTCGCTGCCGGTGACATGCAGGGTGGCGCCGAAGGGTTCGACCTGCTCGACGCCCGGCCGTTCGCGCAGGCGGGCGGCGAGCGCCCCCGGCCTGTCGGTCTCGACCACAAGCGTCACCAGATGCGCGCCGGCGATCACCTCGGCCACCGTTCCCGAGGCCACCAGCCGGCCATAGGCGATGTAGTTGATTCGGTGGCAGCGCTCGGCCTCGTCCATGTAATGAGTGGAGACCAGCACGGTCATGCCATCGGCGGCGCGGGCATGGATCTCGTCCCAGAACTGGCGGCGCGCCTTGGGATCGACGCCGGCGGTGGGCTCGTCGAGCAGCAGCAGGCGCGGCTTGTGCATGATGCAGGCGGCGAGCGCCAGCCGCTGCTTCCATCCGCCGGACAGGCTGGCGGCAAGCTGCTTCTTGCGTGAGCTCAGGCCGAGATCGGAGAGCGTATCGGCCACAGCCTGCCGCGGCAGACCATAGAGCCCGGCGACGAAGACGAGGTTTTCCTCGATACTCAGATCCTCGTAGAAGGAAAAGCGCTGCGTCATGTAGCCGACCTCGCGTCGGATGCGGCGCTGATCGCGGCGCACGTCAAGGCCGAGCACCTGTCCCTCCCCAGCATCCGGGGTCAGCAAGCCGCAGATCATGCGGATACAGGTGGTCTTGCCCGAGCCGTTCGGCCCGAGAAAGCCGGCGATTTCGCCCTCCCCCACCGTCAGCGCCACATCGTCCACGACCTTGCGTCCGCTGAAGGATTTGGTGAGCCCGCGCACCGCGATTGCCGGGTTTGCCGCCGGTTCGTTCATGGCAAGGCCCTGATCTCGACGATCTGGCCGGGTTTCAGCGCATCCGCCGGCTCGGGCGCGGCCTCGATGCGATAGACGAGTTTTTGCCGGGCATCGCGGGAATAGATGACGGGCGGCGTGAATTCCGCCTGATCGGCGATGCGGGTAATAGTGGCCGACATCGCCGGGCAACCGTCGCATTCGACCTTGACACGGGCACCGAGCTTCATCGCCGCCAGATCTGCCTCAGCCACGTAGAAGCGCAGATGCAGCCCGTCATCCGGCAGGAAGGAAAGGACCGGCACGGAAGGGCCGGCCATGTCGCCGGGGTGACGGACGAGTTCGGAGACGGTTCCGGATTTCGGCGCGCCGAGACGGCGTTGGTCGAGCTGCCATTGTGCGGCATCGCGATTGGCTTCGGCCTGGGCGACAGCCGCCCGCGCCGCCGCGACCTCTTCCGATCGCGCCGGCAGGCGGGCGACGGCAAGACGCGCCTCCGCCTCCGCCACGGCGGAGGCCGCGACGGTTGCGGCGGCGCGGGCGGCATCCAGCTCGGCCTGGGAGGAAATATGCTGGCGCACCAGTTTTTCCTGGCGATCTTCTTCGGTTGCGGTGCGCTGTGCATTGGCGCGGGCCGAAGCCACATTCGCCTCGATGACCGCAAGTTCCTCGGGCCGGCTGCCCTTGAGCAGATTGGCAAGCTGGCTTTCGGCCTGCCGCAACCCCGCCTCGGCCGCCGCCAGTGCCATCCGGGCGTCCCGGTCCTCGACTGTCGCCAGCAATGCACCGGCCGCCACATGCTCGCCCTCGCGCACCGGGACGGTTGCGATACGGGCGGAGACGGCCGGGGCGACGAGCACATAATCGCCCTCGGCGTAACCGGTCGCCAACGGCGCCGGCGGTGCGCAGGCGGAAAACAGGCCGGCGACAAGAGGCAAAGCGCAGAGAAAATCAGCCATGCTCGGCCTCCAGGATCGCATCGAGATTGAAGACCAGCCGCCGTGCAATGGCGCGCGCCGCCTTGGGCGGATAGCCTTGCCAGCCGAGGCGACGCTGCACCACCGGCGCGGCCAGCCGGAAATAGGCGGCCTGGCCGACAATGGAAAACACCGCCAGCCGCACGTCGTCGGACTCCGCCGGCCTGCCGGTCGCTGCCTCCCAGATGCGGCAGAGCGCCCGATGACGACTTTCGATCAACGTGTGAAACAGGCGTTCGGTGACAGGACTGGCAGGCTCGGCCAGCTCGCGCAGCAGGAAGGAAACGAACAACTCCGATGCCGGACTGGTGACGAACAGCACGATGCGCCGCAACAGCCGCCGCAACACCGCCCGCGCGGCCTCTGGATCGAGCCGCGCCGGATCGCCCGGCGCCACACGCGCGGCCCTCCCAACCCGCGCCGCGACAAAATCGGCACAGGCCAGCCGCAGGCCTTCCTTGCCGCCGAAATGATAGGCGATTGACGAAATATTCGTCTCCGCCTCCGCCGCAATCGCCCGCGTCGACGCCGCTTCGAAGCCCTCGCGGCCGAATTGGCGCAACGCGGCCTGGATCAAGGCGGTGCGCGTGGGATGGTCATTGTCCTGCATGATAAGCCTGAATAAATCAATCGATTGATTTATACTTCGCCTCGGTGACGGTGTCGAGTCATCCTTCCGGCGCAGCGAAAGCTGCAGATGCGGCGGTCCCGGTCGTCCGGCCAGGACGATCTCCATTGCGCGCTGCGGCAAGGACATGGTGGTGAGCGTCGGACCTGATCGAGCCTTCACCTTACCTCACAGACCCGCCTCCTTCTGGTGACGCAGGGCGAGGATGGTCAAGCTTTCCGCATCGATCCGATAACGCACCACATATCCGCTGTCGCCGAAATCGATCAGCCATTCCCGGTAGTGCTCGGGGAGATCCTCGATCAGGCGCCCCATATGCGGATGTGCGCCCAGCGCACGCACGCCTCTGAGAATAGCGTCGCCAGCCCGCCTTGCTGCGGCCGGGTTTTTCGGGCGCAGGAATTCACGCAGCCGTTCGAGGTCTCGAAGGGCGGCCGGGGCAAAGATTATTTGTGGCATTCAGGGACGTCGCGCTCGTCATCGGTTCCCCAGCTCGAGAGCCATGTCTCGACCTCGTCTCCCGTGACATGCATCCCGGTCGCCTGAAATTCATCCCAGGCCGCCACCGTCTCGCGCCGCAGCGCTTCCCGTTTCTCTTCACGCTCGACATATTGCGCGATCGCTTCCCGCATGATCCAGTGGGACGATCGGCGGCGGATTTCGGCCAGATGCTGGATTCGGCCTTTCAACTCGTCATCGAGCTTTAGCGATGTCGGGGATGCCATGGCAGCGTCCTGTATAAAGGTAATACCGGGCGCTAATATAGGCTCTACCTGCTCGCTTGTCCATCAGCGCCGGTCGGATCAGGCGGCATCGCCCTGATAACGGTTGAGACCGATATTCATCCGTGTCGCGCGGCGATGGATCTCGGCCATGACCGGTTCGAAAACCGCGTTGCGGCGTTCGAGTTCGGCGTGTTCGGCGAGATAGGCGGGCACGAGGGCGGCGATTTCGTCGAAGATCGCCTGTTCGTCCACGCTCGTCAGGCGGCGGTCCTGCATGACGATGCGTCCGGCGACCATCACCATTTCGATCGAGGAGCCGTTTTCCGAATAGACGAGATGTCTGGCGACGTCGTTCAGCGGCATGAAGGAGTAGTTGTTCAGGCCGAGGACGAGCAGATCGGCCGCCTTGCCCGGCTCCAGGGAGCCGGTGACATGCTCCAGCATCGCCGTCCGGGCCCCGCCGATCGTGGCCATTGCGAGGACGTCGTTTGCGCTCAACCATGCCTCGTATTCAGGCCCGGCGGCGCTGTGGACGAGGCCGGCGACGCGCATGACATCGAAGATGCGCCCGGTATCGTTGGAGGAAACGCCATCGGTGCCGAGGCCGATCGTCACGCCGGCATCGAGCAGGCGGCGGACGGGCGCAATGCCAGCGCCGAGCTTCAGGTTCGAGATGGCATTGTGGGCGACGGAGACACCTGCCTCACCCATCAGCCGGATATCCTCGTCGCTGACCCAGACGGAATGGGCGATGGTGGTGTTGCGTTTCAGCAGGCCGAGATCGTGCAGATAGGCGATCAGTGATTTGCCGTAGAGCGCCGGGCCGGTCACGCCTTGCGTTTTGGTTTCGAGCACATGGGTATGGAACGGCACCTGTTTTTCGACCGCCAGATCCATGCAGGCCGCCAAGAGGTCGGGCGTGCAGCGTTGCGGCGCCGAGGGGGCGAGCATGAAGTTCACGCGGCCCGACGTTCCATGCAGGCGATCAAAGGCCGAGCGGCAGTAGTCCATATAGGCCTGCGCCGTCATCGGCGGGCCGAAATCGAGCAGCGCCTGCAAATCTTCGGGCATGACCTCGCGTGCGAAAGGCAAGGCATCCAACGTATGCACGTTCATCACGGCGCTGGAGACGTTGGCGCGGATGCCGGCGTCGTCATAGGCGCGGAAGACGGCCGCCAGCCGGTCGAGATCGTGCCGTGGCGGATCAAAGAAATCGTCGCAAAGCGTGGTGACGCCGTTGCGCAGGGATTCCATCGCCAGGAGCAGGCTTCGCAGGTAAAGCAGGCGCTCGCCGATGGGATCGTTCATCAGCAGCGGATAGGCATAAAGCAACCAGAGCTCCAGCGGCATGCACTCATAACGCCCGCGCAAAAAGGTCTCGCTGGAATGGGTGTGGGCGTTGACCAGCCCGGGCATGACCAGCTTGCCGTGCCCGTCGATAACCTGCGCATCGGGCGTGGCGGCGAGGCCCGTGCCGATGGCTTTGATGAGGCCGTCACCGATCAGGATATCGCCGGTAAATGGCGTCGCGCCATGAGCGGCGTCCATCGCCACGATCGTCGCATTGCGGATGAGGATTTCACGCATGAACAGTGTCCCGGAAATAGGATTATTGATCCCTGAGTTCGGCAAACGAGCTTGCGGCCTTGGCGCCGCCGCGCAGCTTGCCGGATAGCCAGACCCCGAAGATGGTGGCGAGATACGGCAAAGCCTGCAACAGGTCGTGCGGGATTCTGTCGCCGAACATCAGCTGCGCCCGGATGCCGATCGCCCCGACGACAGGAAGGGGCGGGGCGCGGGGGGCAGCCGCAGGGGGAGGGGAGCGGAAAAGGAGGGGGGCGGGAAACCCCAGGACGCGGGCCGGGGGGCCCCCCCTGGCCGAAAAAATGGGCGGGCTGCGCCCCCCCGGTCCCCCCCCGCCGATGGCGCGGAGCCCCCCCCCGATGCACAACGCCCCCAGCCGCATCCTCGGGGGATTGGCGCCGCCGCCGCGTGCGGCGAAGGGATGCTCGCCGCAAGCCGCGAGCCGCAAGCCGAAACGCGTGCGCCGGAGAAGCAGCCATAGGGCAAAGACGACGAAGGGCATCGCCGCGACCGCAACCGACAGCACGCCGTAAGCGCCGAAGGCCGGCCCAAGCTTGGGAAGACCGAAGGGCGCGGTGACGGTCGCCTGGCTGCCGAAGATCGATTGCACCGCCAGCGCCGTGCCGCCGACGCCGAGCCCGGTGAGACCGAGGCCGGCGATGATCGGATTGGCCTTCAGCCTGTCGATGACGAACCAGAGAAGGATCGAAGCCAGCACGCAGAGCGCCATCGCGATGAGAAGCGCGGCGGCCACGGATTGCGTGACCATGATGCCGATGATCGTGGCGCAGGCGCCGATGATCATCAGGCCTTCGAGCCCGAGATTCCACACCCCTGCCCGCTGGGCGATGACGCCGGCAAGCGTGACGTAGATCAGCGGCGTTCCCGAACGCAGGATGGCGATGATGATCTCGTTCATTGCGCAGGCCCTCCCAGACGCAGCACCTTGTCGATGAGCTTCGAGCGTGCGGTGATGAACAGCGCGATCGCCGCATTGATGATGTCGATCGCCGCCGCCGGCAGGCCGGCCATGATCGGCAGATAAAGTGCCGCCGAAGCAAGACCGCCGAAGAAGATGGAGGCGACCGCCGTTCCCACGACGGAGAGATTGGCGACAAGCGCGATCAGGATCGCGGTGAAGCCATGCGCCGGCAGGAAACCGGAGGCGATGCGCCCGTTCGGCCCCATGAATTCGATGGTGCCGGCCAGACCCGCCAGCGCCCCCGAAATCAGGAAGCTCGACAGGCCGAGTTTCCACAGACGCGCGCCCTGCCATTCCACCATCGTGCCGTTGCGCCCGGCCAGGCTCGCCAGCACGCCGAAGGCGGTGCGGTTGACCAGAAGCCAAATCGCAATGCCGACGATAACGGCGATGGCGATGATCGTCGGAGAAAGCCCGAGCGAATTCGACAGGCGATAGGCGGCATCGAGCGGGCGGCTGGAGGCTTGCTGGCCGGAACCGGAGGGATCCTTCAACGGCCCGGAGGTGACATAGACCAGCAGCAGCCCGGCAAGAAAATTGCCCATCAGCGTGGTGATCACCTCGTCGGTGCCGGAGCGCAGGCGCAGCAGGCCCGGCCACAGTGCCCAGAGCGCGCCGCCGGCCATGCCGGAGATCAACAGCGCCGGAATGACGAGCAGGGCCGGACCGCCCTTGAAGACCTCGGCGGCAAAGGCAGCGCAAATCGCCCCGACATAGAACTGGCCTTGGGCGCCGATATTGAAGAAGCCGGCGCGAAAAGAAATGCTGACGCCGACGGCGGTGATGAACAGCGGCAGAGCCCAACGCAGGCTCTGCTCGATGGCGCCGCTGCGCAGGAAAGCGCCATCCAGCACCGCCCAGAGCATGACAGGCGCGTTGTACCCGGCGAACTGGAACACCACCGCGCAGAGCGCCAGCGCGAGGGCAACGAAAATCAGGCTGCGGACAACGGTGTTAAGACTGTCTTTCATGCGTGTGCCCTCGCAGCAGCGCCGGTCATGGCCGCGCCCACCGAGGCGATGTCGAAGGGCGCGCGGAACTCCCCGTTGATGCGCCCAGACAGCATCACCACGACGCGGTCGGAGATGTCGAAAAGTTCGTCGAGATCGGAGGAGATCAGCAGGATCGCAGCACCCCGGTCGCGCGCTTGCCTGAGCGCCTGCCAGACGAAAGCCGTGGCGCCGATATCGAGGCCGCGCGTCGGCTGGGCGGCGATAATCAGCTTCGCCTCCGCATCGACCTCGCGCGCGAATATTACCTTCTGGGCATTGCCGCCTGACAGCGAGCCGGCGCGCTGGCCGCAGCTGTGATAGTGGACGCTCCATTGCTTCAGCGAACGGTCGCAGGCCTCGCGGATCGCGGCGGGGCGGATCACCTTGAGCAGGCTGCCTTGCAGCAATTCGCGCGCGCTCCAGTTCTGCCACAGCGAACTTGTAAGGCTCAGACCCTCGACGTTGCGCTCGAAGGGAATGATGCGCAGGCCCACGGCGCGGCGCGTGGCGAGCGGTTGCGCGGTCACGTCATGACCGGCAAGGCCGATCGTGCCGTCGGAGAGATCGGCAAGCGCCGAAATCGCTCGCACCAGCGTTTTCTGGCCGTTGCCCTCCACACCGGCGATACCGACGATTTCGCCGGGGCGTATCTCCAGGTCGATGCCGTCGAGTGCGATCCCCTCGCCGTCAGCGCGGGTGGAAACGGAACGCATCGACAGGACGGCGGGGCCACCAACCCTGTCCGGCCGGGCCGCTTCCTCACCGGATGCGGTGCTGGTCCCGACAAGGGCACTGCGATCCTGTGGCCCAAGTGTCTTGGCGACGGCGTCGCCGACGATCAGATTGGCGAGACGCTCGGCGGAGACCTCGGCGATATCAAGCGGCCCCTCGACCTTGCGGCCACCGCGCAGCACCGTCACGCTATCGGCAATGCCGAGAACTTCGCGGATCTTGTGCAGGATGAGGATCACGGTGACACCGCGCTCCTTGAGGCGGCGGACACGCGCAAACAGCATCTCGATCCCGGTGGGCGAGAGCACGGCGGTCGGTTCGTCGAGAATGAGCACGCGCGCATCGGTGACCAGGGCCCGTGCGATCTCGATGCCCTGCTGGGTTTCGATCGGCAGGTCGCGGATGCGCCTGTTGAGATCGACCTGCACATCGAGCCCGGCCAGATGCGCCCGCCATTTGGCGGCCAGCCCCTTGCGGCTGTAGATGCCGCCCTTGCCGGTCGCGCCGAATTCCATAGCCTCGGCTACGGTGAAGGAGGGCGGCAGCGCAAAGCTCTGATGCACCAGCTCGACGCCCGCCGCCCGGCTTTCGCCGACATGGCCGGTGCGGATTTCCCGCCCCATTACATCGACGGCGCCCGTCGTCGGCGAGACCAGCCCTGCCGTCACGCGGGCAAAGGTCGTCTTGCCGGCGCCGTTCTGGCCGACGACCGCATGGATCCGGCTGGTGGCTGAGGCAACGGAAACACCCGACAGCGCGGTGACGCCGCCGAACTTGACGGTGACATCCCGGCATTCCAGCGCGGATTTCGGAAGGTTGGACATGCTATCGATCCCATCAGAGAGCAGGGGCCGCGACCGTCGACAGCATGACGTTCGCGAACCCGCCGACTTCGTCGCCAAGGCCTGGCACGCCGGTCCCGACGGACCGGCTTGTGAAAGCTCAGAGCGTGGTGTTGAACGGAATCTTGATCGATCCGTCCAGAATGCCAGCGCGCACCTTGTCGACTTCGGCAAGAGCCTCCTTCGCTTTGGCGGTCAGCGCCGGCGGCCCCTGCTCTGCAAAGATCGGCGAGGGAATGAAGTCGATGACGCCGGTGCCGAGACCGGTATGTTCATGCACACCGCCCTTCCAGCCGGAGCCGACGGCATTGGTGACTTCGTTGTAAAGCGAGACGCCGAAATCGAGGCTGACGATCGAGATAACGGATTTCGGGCCGAGCTGGAACTGCGCCGGCGCTAGGCAGCTTACCATGCGACCTTCCTGTTCGCTCGCCGCAGCGATGATGCCGCCATCGGTGGCGGCCGCGTCCGTCTGGATGTAGTCGATGCCGCTATTGTACATTTGGGTGGCGATTTCCTGACCCTTCGCCGGATCCTGGAAGGAGCCGGCGAAGGCGGCGGTCACCGTCGCATCGGGCTTGACCGACTGCACGCCGGCCTTGAAGGCGTTGAAATCGGCATTGATCGGCGGGATGGAAATGCCGCCGATGAAGCCCATCCTGCCGGTCGTCGACATGCGCGCGGCAAAGACGCCAGAGAGATAGCAGCCGAGATAATAGTCGTAGGAAACAGTCACGACATTGGGAATGGCAGGCTCGAAGGCATCGCCGAAAAGCTGGATCCACTTTGTATCCGGATAGGACGGCGCCAGCGCCCTGAACGGCTCGGCCACTTCGTTGAAGGTCGAGACGATGATGGACGCGCCGGCATCGCCGAGCGTGCGGAAGACGGTCTCGTAGGTTGCCGGATCCTGCGCATAGATGGCGCGGTATTCGAAGCCTTTTTCCTCCGAAAGCTGCTTCAGCTTGGCGATCATCTGGTCGACCGGGCCATTGTCGCCGGCGGCTTGCGTGTGGACCAGCGCGACCAGCCCCCCAGCGGCTTTGGCGAAATCCGGAAGGATGGTGGCGGCAAAGCCGAGCGCTGCCGCGCCGGCGCTCGCCTGCAGAAATGCACGGCGGTTCATGGAATGGTGCATCGGCGTCCCAGTCTTGTCTGTCATGTCGGTTCCCTTTTCTTTCTTGAGGTTTATCGTTGGTCAGGCGTTTTCACAGCGGTGGCGAATACGAAGCCGGATTCATGATCATCACCTCCTGCTTCTGGATCGCATCCAGCGCCCAGACCTCGGAGATGAATTTCTGCCAGTCCGGATCGGCATACATGGCCGAACGGCGGGCCTCGCGATCGGCCAGACTGTCATAGGCCCACATCAGAACGGTGGTGTGCAGCGTTCCAATTTCGGAAGCGTAAAGGCCGACGAATTTGTTGAGGTGACGCTTCTGAACCGGCAGCCCGTCCGCCTCGTATTTCTTCATCCATTTGTCGACCGTGCCGGGCTTGAAGGTATAGGTGCGGTGTTCGAGGATCATCGATCCCTCCTTATGCATTCAGGATGAATTCGGCGCATTTCTCGCCGATCATGATGGCGGGCGCATTGGTATTGCCGCTGGAAATGACCGGCATGATCGAGGCATCGGCGACACGCAGGCCCTCGATGCCGTGGACCTTGAGCCGCGCATCGACCACCGCCATGGGATCGTTGCCCATCTTGGCGGTTCCGACCGGATGGAAGGTGGTCATCGCCGTTGCCCGCAGCCAGCGCGTCAGCGCCGCATCATCGAGAGCGGCGGGGCCGGGCGCCAGCTCGTTGCCGCGATAGCGGTCGAAGGCCTGCTGCCCGACGATCTCGCGCGTCAGCTGGATGGCATCGATCATCGTGCGGACGTCGAACTCGTCCTTGAGGTAGTTGGCGAGAATCTTCGGTTTGTCGGTCGGGTTTGCCGAACGCAGCGTGATTTCGCCGCGGCTGACCGGATTGACCGGGCCGACCCGGATCGTAAAGCCGTGATTGGCCTCCACCGCCTGCTTCTTGGCGAAGGGATTGGGGAAATGCAGGTTGGCGGTCTTCTCCAGCGCCGGCATGAAATGCAGCTGGATATCCGGCGCGACCAGATCATCGCGCGAGCGGATGAAGGCGCCGGCCTCATACGGGAAGGTGGTGGTGATACCTTCTCCGAACAACATGCCCTGCGCGACCGCCGGAATAAGCTTGTCGGCGCGCAGATCGCCGAACAGCGTGATCGGCTCGCGGCATTCCCAACTCATCACGCAATCGACGTGATCCTGCAGGTTCTTGCCGACGCCGGGCAGGTCATGCACCGGCGTGATGCCGAGCGCCCTCAACTCGTCGGCCGGTCCGATGCCGGAGAGGAGCAGGGCCTTGGGCGAATTGACGACGCCCGAGGAAAGGATGACTTCGCCGCGTGTAAAAACCTTCTCAAGCTTGCCGTCCCGGAGATATTCGACGCCGCGCGCCCGGCCGTTTTCAATGATGAGGCGCGTGGTTTCCGCACCCGTCAGCACGGTCAGGTTCGGGCGGCCGAGAGCGGGGCGCAGGAAAGCCCATGAGGTCGACCAGCGCTTGCCCTTGCGGATTGTGAAATCGTAGCGGCCAAAGCCTTCCTGGTTTGCGCCGTTGAAGTCGTCATTGGCGGGATAGCCGGCCTGCTGGCCCGCTGCGCAGAACACGTCCATCAGCGGATTGTGTCCCCGCGCCCGGCAGACGGTCAGTTCGCCCTCGGCGCCGTGGAATTCGCCGTTGCGCTGAACATGCGCCTCCGAGCGTCGAAACGCCGGCAGCACCTCGTCATAGGACCAGCCGGGCAGACCGGACTGCGCCCAGCGGTCGTAATCGTGGCGATTGCCGCGCACATAGATCATGCCGTTGATCGTCGAGGTTCCGCCGAGAACCTTGCCACGCGGCCAGTAGAGCGAGCGGCCGTCGAGATAGGGCTCCGGCTCGGTGTGATAATGCCAGTTGTAGATGCCGGAATGGAAGAGTTTGCCCATCAGCATCGGCAGACGAAAGAGTGGATTGCGATCCTTGCCGCCGGCTTCGAGAAGCAGCACGCGATTACCAGGGTCTTTCGACAGGCGGTTTGCGACGACGCAGCCCGCAGAGCCCGCGCCGACGACAATGAAATCATATTCAACAGAAGCGGACATGGTACACCAAGCCACGGGCTGAGCGCCCATCGACACCAGATAGGAATTGCAAATAAGGAACGGGTTCTCGTGGCCAAGCCCCCGATCGGCAAAGGCCGGATGGGCGCGCTGGACATAACCGATCGACCCGGCCAGCCCTTCACGTATGCCCGCCTCCGCCAGAATATCCGCAGCCGCATCGCCAAACCCGAGAAAGACGATCGGCGTTCCCCGCGCCATCTGCCTTTCGACCACGCGCAACATCAGAGGGCGCCAGAAGGGAAGATGCCCGCGCGACTGATGCGGATCGATATCGACGCGGAAACGCGACAGCGTCAGCGAGGCATTCAGGAGCAGCACGCCCTCGCCGACCCAGCGGTCGGCAATCGCGCTTGGTGACTCGAAACCGGCCGTGGGATCGCTGAGCAGACGGCGCACATCGGGCCAGCGGGCGAAATCGCGCGACAGGCTTTCGTCGCCAAGGCGCGCCGCCGCAATGAGCTGCATATAGGCGCGGATGCTTTTGGAAAACATCTTGTCGAGTTCGACCCAGCCGGCAAGATTGCCCGCCTCGAAGGCGCGCCCCGTGGCGAAGCCGGGCTCGGGATAGGGATCCTGCCCGAGGATCATGCAGCGTACCCCTTCAGGCGCTATCCCGTCGAAGGCGGCGAGAATATGCGCGCCCTTCGGCTGGCCGGGAAAGGTCTTGCCGCGCCGCGCGGGGAAGATCGGTTCCCAGGCTTCGAAATCGAGGCCCGCGTCGATGCGGTCGAAATCGTCGCCGATGGGACCGAGTGCATCGCGCCAGTTCTGCGGCAGGTCCGCTTCCCAGCCGGCGAGCGTCTGCGCCATCGCCTCTTTCAGTCTTGCCGGCACTGCGCCACCTCCTCGCTCTTCCGATGGCTGGAGACTAGTCAAAAGCTGACCAAAGTGTCAACTTTCAAAACAGAAAAAATGATACTTCGGTCAGATTTTTTTGACCAAAGCGTCAGCTTTATGCAATAGAGGCATTGCTCGCATTACCCTCGAAAAGGCGGGAATTGCGAAAGATTCAAGTCGCCACCACGCAGGATTGCTGGCAGAAACGACGGCGGAACGGAGGCAAAGACGCATGGCAAGGGCAGCACGCGATCCGGAAGAGCGCATCCGCGAGCGCAACATCAGGCTGATCATCAAGGCTGGGATCGAGATTTTCGCGCGCAAGGGTTTCGACGGCACGCGCATTGCCGAGATCGCCGAGGCCTCGGGGCTGCCCAAAGCCAACGTCTATTATTATTTCTCCTCGAAGGAAGAGATCTATACCACCATCATCGCCCATCTCCTGGCAAGCTGGGACAATGCGCTGAAATATATCTCGCCCGAGCGCGAGCCTGCGGAAGCCTTCCGGCTGTATATCAAGGCGAAGCTGGACTACACACGCAAGAACATGGCCGAGTCCCGGCTTTTCGCCAGCGAGATCATCCAGGGCGCCCGCTTCCTGACGAAGAAGGACCGCGAGCATATCCGCCAGGTGACGGATAGACATGTCGCCGTCATCGAAGGCTGGATCGCCGCCGGCAAAATGCTGCCGGTCGATCCCCGCCACCTGTTCATCATGCTCTGGGCCTCGACACAGTTCTATTCCGACTTCGAACCCGTCGCCATCGACGCCCTCAAGACGTCACGCCTAAAAGCCGGCGACTACGACAAGGCCGCCGCCACCATCGCCGAAACGATCCTGAGGGGTATCCTGCCCTGTTCTTGAACAGAGTATTTCAGGCTTGTCGCAAATTCTTGGTCAATGGTTTGCCGATTGCCCATCTGGGGGCTCGTGTTCGTCCGGAGAACATCATCTGGAATGAAAATCGTCGCAATCGACCTCGCAATCAGGTTTAGGCGCAAGCAGAAATAATCAGAAGGTGTGATCGCGTGAGTCAAAAAAAAGCGCTGGTTTCTCATCCAGATGCGGACATCCTGTCGTGTTGATTGACTGCGGCTGTATTGTTTAACGATGGTCGTCAGCAATTTGCCACTGCCGCATTTCCACTGACCGTTTCGAGAGGCGCCGATAGGTGGGCGACGATTCAAGCAAGGTTTCGTGGGTGCCGCTAGCTTCAATCTTGCCGTCGTTCAGGAGAACGATCTGGTTCGCCAAAACGATGGACGGCAGGTCATGCGCAATGACAAGGAGGGTGCGGCCGGCGGCGGGCGCCGAGCACGCCCGCGGAATCTCCCCCGCCTGTTCCGGATCGAGCGCCGACGTCGCCTCGCCGAGAATAACGATCGGGGTGTCCTTCAGGATCGCCCGGGCGATGCAATTCCGCTGGCGCTCCCACGGGAAAGCGGAGATCCGAGCGAGCCGATCCTGGTCTGATAGCCATGCTCGAAACCCATGATCGCGTCGTGGATGGCGGCGGCCCTGGCCGCTGCCGCATCTGCGCCCGAGGCGTCGCCAGTGGTGAGAACCGACAAGAAGATCGCGCATGCGGCCGACAAATCGATTGACATGCGAAACAGGACCGCGAATGGCGTCATCCGGCGCACACCGCGCCAGGCGCCATCCCGCAGGCGTAGCAGGCAATCAGAGCTGGTCGCGGGTTTCAGCGTTTCACGTCCTCCAGCCGCGAGATAGCTGCGGTCAGTCGGGCGAAGCGATCCTGTCCGACCTGGAAGGCCCGCACCGTAACGTCAGTGATGGATCGGTTCCGATGAAGCCTATCGTCGACGGCTGGGCATGACTATTTCGCCGCAGCGAGCGGACCGAAAGAGACGAGAGTCGTATAATTCTCGCGCAGGAAGGCGATGAAATTGTCCTGGAATTGGTGGCCTGGGCGTGGGCCAGTTTGTCGGCTTACAAGACATTCTTCTCCCGGATCGCAGGCCACCGCTGAACCATCGGCTAGAAAGCATGCGTTGAAACCGCCGTCTCGATGTCCTTGTTCACCGCCTTCGGCAGACATCGTGATCACCTCGATATGCCGAGTGGTTGGATATGAGCCAGTGTTTTAGCCCGCCTGCGAATGCTGACCGTCCAATCGAAGGGGGCAATTCACATCGTAGATCGGCGTAAATGAGCGCATCGGCGAGCGTGTGTTTTATGCAACATTTCGCTTTAGTAACTCGTGTATCATTGCAACCTAGCCGTTTGCAGGCTATCGAATCGTGTCGGTGATCAGTGGAGTTACGAGCAATTAATAAGCAAGACTTATTATCGTCCACGCCTAGCGAGAAGCTGAAAATCATTCAGGTGATGCGAGCGGTTGCTGCCTTAGGAGTGCTTCTTTGGCACGCGGCCATATTCCTCGGGCCGGAGGGGCAGAGCTTGGGAACGAAGCTTTTCCATGCTCCCTCCGTGATCGGCGTCGATCTGTTCTTCCTGATCTGCGGCTTCGTCATCTTTCTGTCGTCGACGAAAAAGGTTGGCGGCAACACAACCATCGTTTCGCCGATCACATTCCTTGTCAAAAGGTTGGCGCGCATCTGTCCGCTGTACATGCTTTGCACGATCGTGATTTTCGTGATTGAACGAAGCGCGGAAAGGCAAACCGGGCTGCTTCTCCTGCGCAGTCTGTCCTTCCTGCCTGTTCAGAACGCCGATTATCCCAACATCTTCTCACCGACGATGACAGTGGGGTGGTCGATAAATTATGAAGTGTATTTCTACTTGCTTTTCTCCGTGGCGCTGTTTTGCGGATTGAAGTTCTGGAGGCTGCTTTCGATATGGGCTGCGGCGGCGATCCTGCTGCCGCCCTTGCTCGCGCCGGAACTGCTGTCCTCTCTGACGCTGCGATCGGCGATAGCGGCGATCGTCACAAGTCCGCTCAATCTTCTGTTTCTTGCGGGAATAGCGATAGGAATGCTTTATCGCTGCCCTGCCATACGATTTCCGAGCCCGAGGCTGGCTCTCCTGGCCGTTTTCATTGCGCCTCTGCCTGTCCTCTATCAATATTTGGCAAATGCAGGCATTGCGCACGGCCTGTCCGGCGTCGGCACGTCCTTGGCGTTCCTGCTCACGATCGTGGTCATCGCCGACAAGACATTACATATGCGCTGCGGCCGCCTTTTAGGTTATCTTGGTGATATCTCGTATTCGATCTACCTCACGCATCCCATCGTCATGTGGGGGGTAATGTGGGCAAATGAGCGTTATGCTTGGGGCAGCCCGCTTCAAGGATGGTTTTGCGTTGGCGTTACCGTTCTTGCGACCGTAGCGGTGTCCTCGCTGACGTACCGCTTTATCGAAATGGGCTTGAGCGTTCAAATCAGGGATTGGGCGCTGGCTTACCGGACGCGGCGGCCACAGGACGTCCCTCTTCTCGTTCCGCGAAAGGCGAGCTAATTCTTCGCCGAAACCGGCAGGCACCGCCCCGATCGCCTGGAGCGCTGCCCGAACGGATTGAAGCAGATCGGCGCTTAAAACTCTTCTATCAGAGGCATAGCGGCAAATCGCATGCTTCGCTTCAGGCATGCCGTAGGCCTCCCCCGGCAAAATCCACCAGTCCGGTCCCGGATTTTTACGTTGCTTCTCGTCGACGAGATCAATCGTGCGCCTTCCAAAAACATGCAGCGCGTCCGTCACCGAGGAGTGCCGGACAGCGACCATGATCGAAAGTAGTCGTGGGTCAAATCGAGGGAGACACCTGGTATGCGACCATGCACCATGAACAGCCATCGAGGCAGCCGCTGGTGCACATCGAAGGCTCCGTTCGCCAAGAGCTGACGCATAAGGTCGTTTAACACCCGAGAAGGGTTTCAAGGAAAGCAAGCCTTTCAAGCCCATCCTTGCTTGGAAATTCATAGAGCAGGCGGCCGCCACGCGACACCGGCGCGTGTGGCTTCGACAACATGGCCACGATCTTGCGCGACGGCGCCCTGGCAAAGCCGATGGCTATCGCGCGCGGACCGCCATCCAGACTGGAGATGCCGTAGGCGGCGGCTTGCATTTTCAGCTGCGCCAACCGCAGCAGAATTTCGACACCTTGCGGACTCTCTCCGAAGCGATCCTCGAACTCATCGGCCAAGTCGTCGATTGCCTTGCGCGTGGTGGCGCGCATCAGCCTGGCGTAAAGGTTCAGCCGCATCGTGACATCGTTGACGTAATCCGCCGGAATCGAGCCGGCGAGGCCGAGGTTGAGGGATATAGCTTCGCCGACGTCAACCGGTTCCTTACGAAGAGCCGAAACCGCGCGTGCAAGCAGTCTCTGATAGAGACTGATACCCATGACCTTCATATGGCCGGCCTGGCTTTCGCCGACGATCTCGCCTCCGCCCCTGAGATCGAGATCCTCGAGGCTGATATCGAGGCCGGAACCAAGCCGGTCATATTCTATGAGCGTCGAAAGGCGCATCCGTGTCTGCTCGCAAACATCCTTTCCGGGTTCGAGAAGCAGATAGACACTGCCCTGCGCCTTGCCTCGCCCGACGCGCCCGCGCAACTGGTGAAGCTGTGTCAGGCCGAAACGATCGGCGCGCCATACGAACATTGTGTTGGCGCGAGGCACGTCGAGCCCGCTTTCGATGATGTTCGTCGAGAGAAGAATATCTCCATGCCCTTCGGCAAACCCCACCATGATCTCGTCCATCTCCGCAGCCGGCATTTGACCGTGGGCGACTCTCACGGATAGTTCCGGCACGATCTCTGTAATGACCGCCTCAAGTGCGGCGAGATCGTCGATTTGCGGCGCGATGAAGAAGCTTTGTCCGCCGCGGCGGTGTTCCCGCAGCAGGGCGACCCGGGCGGAGCCTCGATCGAATGCGGTCAACGAGGTGCGCACTGGGCGCCGCAATGCCGGCGCCGTTGTCAACAGGCTGATCTCGCGCATGCCGACCATCGCCGTCTGCAACGTGCGGGGTATAGGCGTCGCGGACATGATCAATGTATGAAGCGACGGCGCCAAAGCCTGTAGCCTTGTCTTGTCGCGCGCCCCAAATCGTTGCTCCTCGTCAACGATCAGCAATTGGAGCTTCGCGAAGGAAACATCCTTTGCGAGAACGGCTTGCGTGGCCACCACGATGCTGACTTCCCCCGCGGCAAGGGCCGCCTTGACCTGCTTTGCCTCGGGAGCAGGCACGACGCGAGAGAGCATCGCAACCTCAACCCCCGTGCCGGCAAATCGCCGTTGAAAGGTCGAGAAATGCTGGCGGGCCAGCACCGTCGTCGGCGCAACGACAATCACCTGACCGCCGGAGAGAGCAACCGCCGCAGCGGCGCGAAGCGCGACTTCCGTCTTGCCGAAACCGACATCGCCGCAGACGAGCCGGTTCATGACCCGCCCCGAGGCCAGATCGGCCAGCACAGCCTCGATGGCAGCCATCTGATCGGTGGTTTCACTATAGGGAAAATGGGAAACGAAGCGGGCATAGTCTGCGCTCGGCGGAACGACAACCGCTGCTTTCGTCTGCTGCCGCTCCCGCGCCACGCGCATCATATGCCGCGCGACCGCCCGGATATCCTTGGCGACCGTCGCCCTTTTCTTCTGCCACGCTTCGGTATGCAAACGATCGAGGCCCACGACTCCTGCCTGTGAACCGTAACGCCAGAGCTTGCCGAATTCATGCATCGGTACCATCAGCATGGTGCCGCCATGATATTCGAGCTGTGCGACATCGCATTCGACGCCGTCGGTAACGACGGTCTCGATCCCTCTCAGCACCGCCACGCCGTGATTTTCATGCACGACGACATTCCCAGGGCGAAGCTCCGGCTCGCAAAGCACGGTGCTGTCGACGGCGGTCGTCGCCTCTCTGACCACATGGGCGGCCGGGATGACTGCCAGGTTCAGAGTGTGGTCGGCAAAGCCGTCGTCAAGATCGCAGCATCGGGCCAGCAGGCTGCCGGGCTCCGCCCCCTCGAGCTCACGCCAGCTTTCGACCAGCCGCATCTTGCGCCCGACGGCGCTTTCCAGACGGCGGCAAAGCCCGCGGAAGCGCGCGCCCTGCCCGGTGATCAGAATGCGCCGTCCCGCAGCAAGCTGCGCCTTGACATAGTCAAGAAAAGCCTCACGCGGATTGGCCTCCTTCCAGAAACGTCCCGGCGCCTCCTGACCACCCTGCGCAAGATGGAAGGCTGACGCAGCGTGCAGCTTTTCTTCCCATTCGGCACGCCCCAGATAGAGGGAACGAGCAATCGCTGCGCCGCCAAATTCCTCACGCGCTTCTCGCGCTTCGTCAATGATGTCGAGATACGTCGTGAGGCGCTCGTCAGCGCCCTGCGCGAGCCCGATGGCGGCGGTGCCGATCGCGTCGAACACGGTGTCGAGCGTGTCGAAAAGCTGAAGGAGCTGGCAATCGACCTTTTCGAGCTCCGGTGCGCGATCCGGAGCCGGTTCGGCAAGCACGGCCTCCGAGGCCGGACCGAAAATCATTTCATCGACCGTAGACTCCGTCCGCTGCGTGCCTGGATTATAGGATCGAAGTTCGGCGACGGAACCGTGATCGTCGAGCACGATGCGCATCGGCACGTCAGCGCCGGCGGGATAGATATCGATCAGGTCTTCGCGGTTCGCCAATTCTCCGGGATCGTCGACGATGCCCTCTTCGATATAGCCGGTGCGCATCGTAAAGGCGCGGAAAGCGGCGTGATCGAACCAGTCTCCGACCGTGAGCCGGTACCAGCTTTCGCGGATGACGGAAACGGGCGGTATCCGCTGCAACATGGCGTCAAGCGAAGTGATGAGCATCCTGGGGCCGCTGGAACGCGCCATCCACACCCGCAAGGCGTCCATTCGTCGGCCCATGCAGTGTCTGGACGGAGGAACCCGATCATAGGGCAAACAATCCCAAGGCGGTAGCAGGAGCGGATCTATATCGGGATGAAGGGCGCGCACCGCCTGCGCGATACGGACCGCCGAGGCTTCGCTCAATGCGATGTAGACCATATCGCTTTTCAGGACCATGAAATGCGAAATCAGACGGGCTGCTACGAGCGCAGGGCCGGGTCTTGTAGCCGGAATTGGAAGCGGCGTGGAGTGTTGCCGGATTTCCTCAGGCATGACGTGATGCAATGGATCCCCCTTGGTGCGCCTGCGTCCCGATCGAGCGTGTGGCGGCATGTGCAAGCAGGAACCGCTGACACCGTGTTCGGTTCCAAGGGGCGAAAGAGACTATGCTGGAATTTTTACAATCCTGCCGATGGCAGGTTCGTCCTGCCATGAACACTGGATCTGCCGATGAAATCCCGGCAAAGCCGCCGGCCAGAAGCAACTGCCAGGGATAGTCGCCCCGGACCTGCTAAAGCCCCAAAACAGCCGAGGCCCGCTTCAATGCGCGCGCAGGATACGTTGAACGAGTTCGGTGCGGTTATGCGCTTCGTGGCGCTTGCAAAGCCTGTCGATATGATCCTTGACCGTGTAGGGCGATATGCCGAGCGAACGGGCGATCTCCTTGTTGGAAAGGCCGTCGCACAGCAGTAGCGCCACTTCGCGAGAGCGCAGCGGCAATTGCCTGATCATTTCGTTTTCGGACAACTGACGGCCGGGCCGACCGAGCGCCTGAAAGGTGTTTTTCCCTGTCGATGCGATCGGCAGGTTCGATAGCCGGCCGGTCTCGATCATGTGGGTCAAGGCCAGGGAGCCGGCGCGGCAGAGAAGCTCCATGCCGTTGCGCGCCTCTTGCGGATAGGTTTCCGCCATGCCGCCGGTCGCGGTATAGACGACGCCGACGATGCGATCTTCGACATGCAGCGGGCCGGCCATGCAATTGGTAAACCCCCAACGCTTTAGCAGCTTGAAATTGCCGCATGCAAGCCAGCCGGAGGCACCCAGGAGTTCAGCCCCATCGATAGGTCGACCCGTATCGACGACATGTTCGAGGATCGGGTCGTTGCGATAGGAGGTATCGCCGTATTCCTCGATGAACCCTCGCGGCGCCTGCTTGCTGTAGAAGAGACAGGGCTTGTGGTCGTCGAGGAAATAGAGCCCGATGGCGCCGGAGGCGATAAAACGGTGGAGGCCTCGCTCGCAGGCGTCGCCGAGCGCCTGCAGCGAACGGCTGGCGGCGATGCTCAAAATCGCATCGCCGATGCCGTGCTTCGGCGGGGTGGGCATCACGTCAGCAGCCGAGGGCATCCGGTTATCCCTCCTGTCGCGGGGAGTGCTTCTTCCAGGGGCATTCTTGTCCCTCCCCCCCTGTACTTTTCACCGCAAGCTGGGAGTTTGCGGCAAATTTAACCAAAAGCAAGCACCTCATGACGGAAATGTGAACGGGCCTCAGCCGTTTACGCCGAAGACCTCCCATTTCGCATTCGGGCCGTAGGCGCCGAGATAGACGCGGCCGCATTCCTGGACGATTTCGTCGGCCATCAGAATGTGCTGCGTGCCCGAATGGATGTCACGGTAGAACCGCTGCATCACCCCGTCATGCAGCGACGCGCCGCGCGCGGCGCGGTGCGCGAAGGTGCTGACCTCGGAAATAACGTCGTGGATATGTCGCAGCGCAAGCTTGATGTCGGCGATCTGTTCGACGGAGGCTTCGCCGCCATGCGCGAACGTATCGGCCAGACCGCCCCAGGACTGATAGATGAAGGCGCGGGCCGAGCGATACTTGGCCTCGGCGCGGGCGAATTCGAACTTGAAGACACCGCCCTCGTTCATCTTGCCGAAGGCATCGACGCGCTTGGATGCGAGTTTCGCAAGCTCGTCCAGCATGCGGCGCCCGACGCCCAGCGCCCAGCTCGTATGACCCCAGGCCGTATAGCCGACAAGGCCGAGCGTCGATTGCTTGCCGCCACGCTGTGCTTCGGCAACTGCAAAATCGTAACAGCAGCGATCCGGCACGAACAGTTCCGCACCGTCCTTCAGCGTATAGTCGAAGCTCCCGGTGGCGCGCAGGCCGAGCACGTCCCAGTTGCCCTTGAGCACGATCGTATCGCGTGGATGGTGGGTAACGACAATGCGCGGCGCTCCGTTCGCCAACTTCAGCATATTGCCGTCCTCATCGGTGAGAAAGCAGCCGGAATGGATCCACTTTGCGTGGTGGATGCCGCTCCCATAAGCCCAATGACCCTTGATCAAGTAACCGCCTTCGACCTTGCGGGCGAAGCCGCGCGGCACACCGTTGCCCGCCACCATCGTATCCGGCCCGTCGGCGAAGACCTCGCGTGCGCCGTCATCGGGGAGCAACACGGAAAGGACGCCGCCGACCGCATTGTTGACCACGACGCACCAGCCGGCCGACCCATGTGCCCATGCCACGCGCTCGGCAAGCCGCATCGCATCGACATGCGGCAGTTCCGCGCCACCCAACTCCTTGGGCATCAACATGCTGTACAAGCCGTTCGCCTTCAGCAGCTCGAAGGTGGTATCCGAGAGACGATTGAGCGCTTCACTCTCTTCGGACGCTGCTTCGATCGCCGGCAGAATGCTTTCCACCTTGGCCTGCATGGTTTCGAAGTTTGCGGCACGGGCTTCCTTCAACATCGCGACGGAACTGCTCATGGGTTCACCCTCTTCATATTGTTTTCATTGAAGTTGCGGCACGGGCTGCCTGAAAGCGGCAGTGCCAATTCGCCGTCAGTCTTCCCGTCCTGCTCCAGGGGTACAACGCCCCCATTTGGGGGGAATTGCTATTGGTCAAGTCGGACCGAATACTCCCAGCCCAGGGAATTTCACGGGTAGCGGACAGCCAACCAGCGACGCGGACCGACTGGGAGTACGATGACGATGACGGGACCAAAGGTCATAGGCTTCTGCGGCAACACGCAGAGGCCTTCGAAGACGCGCGCGCTCGTGGAGGCGGTAGCCACTCGCCTTGCCGATCACCATGACATCGAGACCGAGATATTCGACCTGGCGGGCCTTGAGCTCGATGCCTTGCAATACGGGCGGCTGTCGCCTCAGGCGGCGGAGCTGATCGCCGCGATCGAGGCCGCAGACGCCCTGATCGTCGGCACACCGGTCTACAAGGGCTCCTATAGCGGTCTGTTCAAGCATGTGTTCGATCTGGTGCAGCCGGGGGCGCTGACCAACCGCCCGGTGCTGATGACCGCCACAGGCGGCGGCACCCGCCATTGCCTGATGGTCGAGCACCAGCTTCGGCCGCTCTTCGGGTTTTTCGAAGCCTGTAGCGTGCCGACCGCCATCTATGCCAGCGAGGCGGATTTCAGGGATGGCTACCCGGCCAGTCCACTGGTGCTGCAACGGATCGCCGCAGCCAGTGGCCAGCTCGCACGCCTCATCCATCACCATTGCCTTGAAGCTGCAGAATAGGAGAGCCGTCATGCTCCAGCCCGCCTTCTTCTTTCCCGCCATGGACGGTTTCGATCGCCACGAAATCGACGTGAACGGCATCCGCACCGTCGTTTATGGCATCGGCCAGGGAAGACCGATCGTCTTTCTGCACGGCGCCGGCACGTTTCCGGGTTTCGAGTTCGCCAGGCGGCTCGCCGCCAATCGTCGTGTTCTCATTCCCTATCACCCAGGTTTCGGCGAATCCGCCGATGACGACGGTGCCACGACGATCGACGACTACGTGCTGCATTACGCGACGCTGTTCGAACAACTCGGCCTTTGCGACATCGATCTTGCCGGTTTTTCGCTCGGTGGCTGGATCGCGGCCGAATATGCGGCACGGTTCGACGGGAAGATTCGCCGCCTGGTCCTTGTCGCCCCGGCCGGACTGGTCGTCGCGGAGCATCCCGTGCCGGATCTCTCCGTCGTCGCGCCGCAGGACCTGCCGGGATACCTGACCCACGATCCGGCGGTAGCCGTCAGCTATTTCCCGAAGGTGCCGGACCCGGCTTTCGACCAGGCGCTGGGACGGGAGATGATGGGGCTTGGCCGCCTTCTCGCGCAGGATCCGCAAGGCAATCCGAAGCTGGAACGCTGGCTGCCGCGCATCAGCGCGCCCACCTTGCTGCTCTGGGGCAGCGCCGACCGCATGCGCCCGGCAGGCGCCGCCGATGCCTGGCTGAAGCTCATCTCCAATTCCAGCGCCGAGTTTTTTCCGGAGACCGGCCACCTGCTCTTCGAGGAACGTCCGGAAGCCGCCGACAGCCTGCTCGCCTTCTTTAACGCAGACATCATTTCCAGAGATCAGAAAGGACAGACCATGGTTTCCATGCCGGCCGGCGTGACCAAAAGCACGGAGAGTTACGAGGGTATCGTCTGGAGCATTCTCGGCCAGACCTATACGCTGAAGCAGCATTCGGATGCTTCCATGGCGTGGCATGCGGTGCTGCCGCCCGGCACCTTCGTTCCGCCGCACATCCACCCGATACAGGACGAGTTCATCTATCTTCTGGAAGGCGAACTCGACCTGCTCCTCGACGGAGAAAAGGTCTCAGCCAAGCCCGGCGACACCATCCGCCTTCCGATGGGCCAGTCTCACGGCATCTTCAACAATTCCGCCGATGCCACGGTGAAATGCGTGTTCTGGGTTGCCCCGACCGGCAAGCTGCGTGGCCTGTTCGAACGCATCCACAATGTCGGCGACCCGGCCGAAGTTGTCCGCATCGCCGCCGAGCACGACGTGGATTTTCTACCGCCGCCTGGCGCTTGAGCCTTTTCGGAATGCGGCCGGCGGAAGGGAAACCGCCTTGCCGCTGCATCGACACCGGAAGAACCGCCGCAACAAAAAGGCAGCTGCGGATGCAGTCGTTTCAAACAAGGGGAACCCGACAAATGAAATGGGAAATGTTATCGGATTTCGACAAATCCAGAATAAAGCGCTGGCAAATCGGCATGCTTACGCTGGCGCTGCTGTGCGAGATGTTCCTGGCGGCGGACTGGTACGCCTTCGCCGCCGTCATTCCGTTCATCTCGGAAACGCTGCAGCTCGATCCGGCGCAGGCCGGCCTTGCCCAAGGCATCTTCGCACTCACCTACGGCCTTGGCATGATCGTCTGGTCTCAGGTAAGCAAGCGCATGACGGCACGCGGCATGCTGCTCGTCGGTCTTGCCGGCACTGGCCTTGGCATGATTGCGCAGGTCTATGTGCAGAGCTACGGGCAGTTGCTCGCCCTTCGTCTTTTCGTCGGGTTTTTCGATGCGGCCATCTTCCTCGGCAACATGAAGCTGATTATCGGCTGGTTTCCGCAGGCCCGCCGCGGTAGCGTCATCGGCCTCATTCTTGCTGCCTACAGCTTGGCGATCACGCTGGATTTTGCCGTTGGCATTCCGCTGACGATCGCATTCGGCTGGCGCACTTTCTTTGGCATCCTGGCTGCCGGCACGTTGGTCGTCGCTGTCTGCGTCGTCGTGTTCACCCGCAACGGTCCGGCCCATATCGGCATTTCGGGCTTCCTCTGGGAGCCGGAAAAGGATCGCGCCTCCAATGTATCGCTGGCCAGCATCTTCAAGTCGCGCTGGATCATTGTCGGCGGTCTCGGCATTTCGGCCTGCACCATGGCGATTGCCGGCACGGCGACCTGGGTTATCCCGGCCTACATCACCATTCATGCCATGCCCGTGGAAGATGCGGCGCTGATCGGTACGCTGATGGGCCTTTCGCAGGTCTTCTTCCTGGTTATCGGTGGCTATGTCTCCGACCGTATGGGCAAGGCGGCGATGATAAAGTTCGGGACCGTGCTGGCGCTGCTGGTGGCGGTGATGTTCACCATAGGCACGATGTCGGCGCTGCCGTTTGTCTGGCTGGTCGTCATGGCGCTGCTCAGCGGTATCGCGCTCTTCGGCGGCGGCGCGATCTTTGCGCTGCTCAGCGAGAAATATCCCGACGAACTGGCAACGGCTGCCGTGGGATACGCCGAGATCTTCGGCATTCTCTCGACCTTCATCTCGCCTTGGATGATGGGCGTGGTTATCAAGGTCTCCGGCGGCTCGTTTGCCGGCGCCTTCCTGGCCTTCGCCATTGCCGAAGCCGTGATGCTGGCGATCATCGTGGCGCTTGCCCGTGAAACCGGCCGCGTCGACAATGGTCAAGTCGTCGGATCGACTTCGCGCGGCTGATCTTCGACCATACAGGATCCATCTTCCATCCTCGACTGCGGGCGGCGCGGCAGAAGAACGCGTTTTCTCACTGCCGCGACCCTGCAGGCGGCGCGGGCACTCACTCCGGCTCGCGCAAATAGAAATACAGCGGCAATGCCAGAGACAGGCCAACGAAGAAACTTGCCGGAAGAACCAGCCACCAGCGCTCGACCCTATGCCTCGCAGCATCCCGCCATGACCACACCCAGAAGACCAGGATGGAAATCAGCACATCGGCGGAAAACCCGCCGGCCGCACCATTCACGAACAGGGATCTTAGAAAGAGCGGAATATCCGGGCCATGCTGCATGAAGAAAGACCCGAACAGCATCCAGGGGACGACAGTTCCGAACACCGCGACTGCCAGATAGAAATTCCTTATCGTCATGCGTTCCTACTGTGTCACAGGCCTCTGAATCAATTCGGTATTTTCGACGTTATCCCAAGGGCTACGATCAACACAAGGCAGGTCGCCGGAACGAACTTGCTCTAAATCCAGCGATCACCGGCAGGCTGGGCTACTATCCGATCGGCTTGGCCGAGGATGCCGTTCATACGCCCGCGGCCGTGCTGTGTCAGCCGCGCGACTTGCGCGCGAAGTGCGGATCGACGGCGTTCCAGGTATGGCCATCGGCCTTCAGCGAGGAGCCGATAGCGCAGCCGTCGGCAACCATTGCATGCTTGACGCCGGTATTGACGAGAACCGGCGTCGCCGCGCCGCTCGTGATCTCTCTCAGATCGCGCCCGATCTAAACCTTCAAGATGCGATCGATCTCCGTCGCGAGTTGCTGCTGCGTGTAGGGCTTTCCAAGCCTTGCAATGTCGAAGTCTATGCCTGGCTGCAGCTCAGCATATCCCGATGCGATAAGGATCGGCAGCCCGGGGAACAGCGCGCGCGCCGCTTTTGCCAATTCTCCACCCGTCATCTCCGGCATGGAATAGTCCGTAATCATCAGATCGAACCGGCCACTCCCCTTGAGATGCGCAAGCGCCTCCTTCCCGGAATGCGCCGTGACCACCTCATGACCGAGATCGGCCAGCATATCGACAGAACTCATCGCGATCAGGAAGTCATCATCGACGAGAAGAACGCGGAGCGATTGCGCCCGTTGTTCCTGCCGGGGCGTGTCCTCTTGCTCCACCGTGGCCAGCCGCTCATGTGAAACGGGAATCCAGAGTTCGGCAGCGGTGCCTTGTCCTGGCGCACTACGAATTCGCAATGCCCCGTGCAACTGCAGCGCCAAGCCGTGGATCATCGACAGGCCGAGCCCCGTGCCTTTGCCGAGCTCCTTCGTGGAAAAGAACGGTTCGACTGCCTTTTGCAGCGTGTGCTCGTCCATCCCGTAGCCGTCATCGATGACGGAAAGCACACCGTATCGCCCGGGGGCGAGATCCCCCTCTTGCGTGGCAAGCGTCATCTCGGACAGGACGATGCGGATCGTTCCGCCGTCCGGCATGGCATCGCGCGCGTTCACCACGAGATTGAGAAGGGCCAACTCCAACTGGTTGGGGTCGGCAAGCACCGGATCAAAGCTTTCGGAAATCGATGTTTCTATGGCGATACCCGCACCGACCGAGCGCTTCAGAAGCTCGACCATCTCACTCACCAGTCTGCCGAGATCGACCGTGTCGACGCGCAGATCCTGCCGGCGTGCGAAAGCCAGGAGCCGCTGTGTCAGCGACGCGCCGCGTCTGGCGCCCTGAAATGCACCATCGATCAGCCGCGTCGCCTTTGCATCGCCGTCCGTATGCTTGCGCAAAAGCTCAAGGTTTCCCAGCACCGCCATCAGCAGGTTGCAGAAGTTGTGATTCGGCCCGCTCACGCTGTGCCACCTCCGCCATGACCGCCGCATGGGCCTTGTGGAGTTCTTCCGTGCGCTCTGCGACACGCTCCTCCAGGATTTCGTTCAATTGCCGCTGCTCAACCTCCCATGATATCCGTGCGGTGGCATCGGAGGAAACGCCGATCAGCTTGATCGCCTTTCCACTGCGATCCCTATAAAGCTGCGCGCGGACCTCGGCCCAATGAAGCGAGCCATCGGGCCAGATCGTCCGATACTCAATTGCGTAGTCGGCGCCAGTCTCGATCGTTGCCCGCACAGCCGCTTGCATCTCCTCCAGATCGTCGGGATGAATGGCGGCGACAAGATCGTCATAAGTGAACGCATCGACGGAATTTCTCCCGAATATGCTCCGGCAGGTGGCCGACGTGACGAGTTCGAGGGTCGAGAGATCGAGTTCCCATGCGCCGAGATGGCCAGCGTCCAGGGCTGTCTGCAGCCGCCGTTCGCCTTCGTCCAGCGCCTCGATGCGTATGCGCGCCTCGTATTGTCGACGCCTGCCCCGCAGCGCCGAGCGCGCTACGCTGAGAAATGTCGTGGCATGAAACGGCCGCTCGATGAAGCTGACATTGCCCAGAATGTCGGACAGACGCCCGGCGGAAGGGTTTTGCTCCGGTCCCCCTCCGCGGTGAGTGAGAATGATGAAAGGAAAATCGGACCAGCTTGGCTGCGACTGGATCCACGCCGATAGAGGGCGCAAATCCGCCGAGCGCACCGCCTCCTCCGTGAGGACCGCGAAGGCGATGTTTTCTTCCATGCAACCGCAGAAAGCGACAAAATCCTTCACGGTCTTCGACGGAATGCCGGCTTCTGATAGCAGCGAACCGGCGATCTGCGCATCCCGTCCCAATGGCGCAAGGATCAGGGCTTTGGCCTCACTGTTTGGAATGGTCCTGATCCTCACTGGAAAGGTTCATCAGGGGCTGCTTCTCCCCAACGAAGGTCGGAACTCCAAGCAGGATCCCCTGGAAATCGGAAAGCGGTTCGCCGAGCGAAAGGCCGCCACGGCCGATCGTAAACTCCCGGATCGTGTCTTCGTGCCTGCCTGTTCGTTTCTTGATGACCGAAATGGCGCGACGGACCTTGCCGAGGGCCTCGAAGTAGCGCAAAAGCACGACCGTGTCGGCAAGGTAAGTCATGTCCACAGGCGATTTCATGTCTCCAACCAAGCCCTGCTGCGCCAATGTCACAAAGGTGTTCGCGCCCTGGCGATTCAGATATTGCAGCAGTTCGTGCATGTGGAGTATGAGCGCATTTTCCTCGGGCATCGACGCTTGGTAGCCATTGATGCTGTCGATCAAGACGGTTTTTGCGTCGAAACTGGCGACACGGTCGCACACACGCTGAGCGAACTCACCAGGCGAGAGCTCCGCGGCATCCAGCTGCTCGATGTGGATAAGACCGTCCCGTTGATAGCTTTCCAGATCGAAATCCAAGGCTTTCGTGCGTTCCAAAAGCAAGCCCAACTCTTCGTCGAAGATGAAGAAGGCCGCTTTCTCGCCGCGCTTGACGGCGGCATCGAGGAACTGCAGCGCAAACAAGCTCTTGCCTGTGCCGGCCGGGCCAATCAGAAGAGTGCTCGACCCCCGCTCTATGCCGCCGCCGAGCAACGCATCGAGTTCCGCTATGCCGCTCGACAGCGTCGTGCGATCAAATGCGGTGCGGTGCTCGAGCGCCCGCAGGCGCGGGAAAACCGCGACACCGCCCGTCTTGATGATGAAGTCATGGTATCCGCCACGAAAGGCCTGACCGCGGTACTTGGTGACCCGCAGGCGGCGGCGTTCCGCGCCGTAGCTTGGCGCCAGCTGCTCAAGATGAATGACCCCGTGCACGACGCTGTGGACCGTCTTGTCCAGGTTGTCAGAGGTCATGTCATCAAGGAGAAGCACCGTCGCACCAGTCCTCGAGAAGAAGTGCTTTAGCGCAAGGATTTGGCGGCGGTATCGCAGGGAGCTTTGGGCGAGAAGCCTGATTTCCGAAAGGCTGTCGAGCACCACGCGACTCGGTTTCAATCTCTCGAACGCCTCGAAGATCATCTTCGTGGTTTCGCCGAGTTCCAGATCCGATGAATAGAGCAGACTCTGCTGTTGATCGGCATTCAACAGGCTCTCGGGAGGAACGAGCTCGAAGATTTCAATATTGCTGTCGATTTCCATACCGTGGGACTGGGCACAGTCGCGCAGTTCCTCCTCGGTTTCGGAAAGCGTGATGTAGAGGCACTTTTCGCCAAGCGCCGCACCTTCCAGAAGAAACTGCAGGGCAACTGTCGTTTTTCCCGTACCCGGCGAGCCTTCGAGAAGAAAGACATGACGACGCGACAATCCACCTGACAGGATATCGTCGAGACCATCGACGCCTGTTTTTGCCCTCCGCGAAACGCGTCCTTCCATCTGATTCCTCCGTTTGATCACGTGGTAACTAGGGCCCGGTGCAGCGATAGCAACTGGCGCGAAAGCGCGTCCGATGGTGAATTCGGGATCAATTGCGATCATATTGGTCGCCGAGGACGCAGCACGCTTGGCTTGCCATTATCGTGCGGCCGGAACGTCTTCGGATGGACTGCTCACCATTTCGCCGGACAGAACGGCTAGAGCATTTCCGCTTTTCTCGAAGCGCAAGAACGCTCTATCTCTTTGTTTTTACATATCCTCGGACGTCGTGTCCGTGATCGGCGCTCAAGACGCTGCACGTGATGCTCGCCTGCACCCGGCATTGTCTTCCTGGAGGTTTTCGACAGGCCGAGCGCATGGCCGCCCGAGATAGGGATCGTAGCCGGGGTCTCTGCCTGGGCGGGAGGCAAGATGATAGAGCAGCATCCCGAACGGACATGGAAGGTCCGGCGCTCGTTCGAATGAGATAGGCGTGCTCACCTGGAACTGCCGATGAACTCACGGCGCACGATGCCATGGCGCTGGAGCTTGTCGTAAAATGTCTTGCGCGGGATTTGAAGTGCGGCGATCGTTTCCTGCACATTGCCTCCATGGGCCGTGAGAGTCTCGCGGATGATTTCCGCTTCGAGCCGCTCCAGTCGTTCCGGCAACGATCCAGGTTGCGTATCCGTCGCGGACGAGCCCCCAGCCACCGTGCCGGGCGTCATCCCAAGCACGACACGTTCGGTGAAATGGGAGAGTTCGCGGACATTACCCGGCCAGTCATGCGCGCGCAGATGATGAAGGATATCGGCGGAAAGGGGCGGCGCCGGCCGCTGGAAACGCCGCGCTGCCCGCTCGGCGAAATAGCTGAACAGGAGTGGAATATCATCCCGCCGCTCGCGCAGCGGCGGGATGGTCAGCGAGATGACGTTGAGACGGTAGTAGAGGTCTTCCCGGAAGGCCTTGCGCTGTTCGGGATCGGCGAGATCGACTTTTGCCGCGGCCACGATGCGGATATCGACGGGCCGCACCTCGTTGGTTCCCAGTGGCGTCACCTCGCGCAACTCCAGCACGCGCAACATCTGGATCTGTGTCGAGAGCGGCATGCTTTCCAACTCATCGAGAAACAGCGTGCCCCCGCTGGAATGCTCAATGCGGCCGATGCGCTTTTTCTGCGCGCCGGTGAATGCGCCCGGTTCGTGGCCGAACAACTCGCTTTCGATCACCTGCTCCGGCAGGGCGCCGCAGTTAAGCGCCACGAAATTGCCCTTTGCACGTCGGCTCCAGTTATGCAGCAGGCGCGCGACGACTTCCTTGCCGCTGCCCGTTTCGCCGGTTACGAGCACATCGACATCCGTATCGGCGATCTGGCGCAGTGTCTGGCGCAGCCTATCCATGACGGGAGTCTGGCCGATCAGCGGGAAATCGTCTTCCGCCTGCCGCGCGACATCGCGAAGACGACGGTTTTCGAGGACAAGGCCGCGTTTTTCTGCCGCGCGATGCACGCATTGAATCAGCCGTTCGGATTGAAACGGCTTGGCGATGAAATCATATACGCCGTCCTGGATGGCTTTGACGGCCATTGCAATATCCCCATGGCCGGTCACGAGGATGACGGGAATTTCCGGATCAAGCCCAAGGATGCGCTCAAAGAGCTGAAGCCCGTCCATGCCGGGCATGCGGATGTCGGAGACGACGACGCCGGCGAAATCGCGGTCCAACTGCGACAGCGCCTCGGCGGCAGACGCGAAGGGCGTGACGGCGAAATCCGCAAGTTCCAGCGTTTGCGCCATCGCGCGCAGCAATTGCCGGTCGTCGTCGACCAGGAAAACGGGTGTGCTCATTCCTCCGCCTTTCTGAGATGGGTGCTGAACGTTGCCCCGATTGCGCCGGTCTCGACCTCCAGGCTGCCGCCATAGTCGGAGACGATGTCCTTCGCGATGACGAGACCAAGGCCAAGTCCTTTGTCCTTGGATGTATTGAAGGGTTGGAAGAGCTGGGCGAGGACCGCTTCCGACAGTCCGGGACCGTTGTCGGCAACGATGACGGTGACCATGGCGCCGTCAACGGATACGCTCACGTCGACCTGTCCCTTGCTGTGCGTCTCCACGGCTTCCAGCGCGTTCTGAAAGAGGTTGATCAATACCTGTTCCAGCCGCAAACGGTTGCCCAGAACACGGAGATCGGCCGGGAAGGGAGCGACCGCCAGACGATTCAGCCGGCCGGTAAAACGGCTGCGCAGGAGCATCAGGGCACCATCGATGACGTCGTGCAGGGCGACCGGCTCCTCCGCCGCGCGCCCCTTGCGCGCAAGCGCCTTGAGATCTTCGGTAATCGTCGCGATGCGATCCGTGAGGTCGGTAATATGGTCGAGGTTTTCGCGCGCGGGCTCCGGTCTGTTGCGGCCTAGAAACACCTTCGCATTGTCGGCATAGGCGCGAATGGTGGCCAGGGGCTGGTTGATCTCATGCGCAACACCGGCGGCGACCTGACCGAGAATGGCAAGGCGGTTCGCCTGCACGAGATCCTGTTGCACCGCCTGCAGTCTGGTCTCGGTTTCCCGGTGATCGGCGATCTCGGCTTCGAGATGGTCGCGTGCGCGGCTCAGATCGGAAGTCCGCTCGATCACGCGGCGTTCCAGTTCCTCGCGCGCGGCCTGTTCGCGGGCGGCATTGGCAAGGGCCGCATGGCGTCGGCGAAGCCAGATCGCGGCTGCAATCGCAATCGCGACCAGAAGAAGCAGGGCGAGGAGGCGCGCCTCCCGTACCGCCGCGGCGACCGCGTCGTCTGTCGGCACGAGATATTCAAATTGCCAGGGCGTCGAGGCGACGGGTGTGATGATGCGCAGATAGGATTGCGCACCGCCGCCCGGCAACAGCACACGAACGAGATTGCTGTCCGCCTTCCGCTCGAAGGGGAGCGGTGCGAGTGGTGCCTCCCCGAATTGCAGGCTCTCACGGATAGCGGAGAGACTGTCGCTGGGCAGCGGCTCCGTCGTCATGAAGCGCCAGGACGGAATGCTGGTGATCAGCACGACATGATCGGCATCGACGACATAGGAGGGGCGCTGGCTCTCGCGCCAATTCGTCTCAAGCTGGTCGAATTCCATCTTGACCACGACGACTCCGAGCGCAGCGTCTGCCGGACCGATGCGATGTGAAATGTAGAGGCCGGGCCGCTTGCTGACCGAACCGAGCGCGAAGTGCTCAGCCGTACCCTCCTTCATGGCGCGCGAGAAATAAGCGCGGAACGAATAGTCGTTGCCGACAAAGCTCGTCGGCTCGCGCCAGTTGCTGGCGGAAACCGCAACACCGCTGGCGTTGATGACATAGATCACCGCAGCGCTCGTTTCTTTGACGAGTTCCGCCAATTTCAGATCGAGCAGTTGCTGTTTTCCGGTTGCCATATCCGTCAACGCATCCGCGACGTCCCGATCGCGGGACAGCAGGAAGGGCAAAGCGCGCGGGCGCTCCAGCACGGCTTGAAGGAGCGCGACTTTAAGGTTTGCGTCGGTCCGCCCCTGTTCCTCGATCGCCGACAGGGCGGCAGCGCTGCCATAGTGCCCGGCCACGGAGAGCCCGCCCAGCGACAGGGCGAGGAAAAGCAAGAAGAAGCCAAGCCATTGCCTGCGTATCAAGCGGGCAAGGTCGGCAGACATGGGATTGACGGACGTTTCATTCATCGGCCAACTTGAGCATGAAGTCGCACTTTACTCAATATGATTTGTGTGAAAAGCCGCACAAATAGAGCCCTTCCGGTTTCCACATTATTGAATAGGCAATATAATACAGTGGCTTATCCTCCTGCGCCCGACTTGGCACATCCTTTGCTCAGCTTGTTGGCAGTTACAGCAAGTCACCTCGGGAAGAGCCGGTTTTCCGGTTGGGGTGCATAAGGAGGAAGTCATGCACATTTCGTCTGCCACCGTGGGAACGCGCGAGCCGAAACCATTTTACACTCATCTCTATTTCCAGGTGATCGTCGCCATCTGCGCCGGCATGCTTGTCGGTCATTTCTATCCGGATTTCGCTGCCGGATTGAAGCCGCTCGGCGATGCTTTCATCAAACTGGTCAAGATGATCATTGCTCCCGTAATCTTCCTGACGGTCGCGACCGGCATTGCCGGCATGTCGGACCTGAAGAAGGTCGGCCGCGTCGCCGGCAAGGCGATGCTCTATTTCCTGACATTCTCGACGCTGGCGCTTGCTCTCGGCATGGTCATTGCCAATCTCGTGCAACCGGGCGCCGGTCTGCATATCGACCCGGCATCGCTCGATGCCAATGCGGTGGCCACCTATGCCACCCAGTCGCGTGAATGGCCCGTCACAGGCTTTCTGATGAACATCATCCCGCAGACCATCGTCGGCGCCTTCGCCGAAGGGGATATCCTGCAGGTGCTGTTCTTCTCGGTTCTGTTCGGGATTGCGCTCGGCATGGTTGGCGAACAGGGCAAGCCGGTCGTCGACTTCCTGCAGTCGTTGACCTCGCCGATCTTCCGGCTGGTCGCCATCCTCATGAAGGCTGCTCCTATCGGCGCCTTCGGCGCCATGGCCTTCACGATTGGCAAATACGGCATCGGTTCAGTTGCCAATCTCGCCTTTCTGATCGCGACCTTCTACGTTACATCATTGCTTTTCGTCTTTGTGGTGCTCGGCGCGGTCGCCAGGTACAATGGTTTTTCCATCCTGGCGCTCATCCGCTATATCAAGGAAGAGCTGCTGCTCGTTCTTGGCACATCGTCGTCGGAAGCCGCTTTGCCCGGCCTGATGCAGAAGATGGACGAGGCGGGCTGGCAACGCTCCGTCGCCGGCCCGGACTTCCCGGCGGGGTACTCGTCCAATCTCGCGGGGACGGGCATCAACATGCCGCTCGCCGCCCTGCC
>Ga0066256_1001062_pt1 | contig 42906 bp, 44 predicted proteins | sample ThiBio_1000_biof_FD_87107 | JGI IMG/M metagenome (GOLD analysis project Ga0066256, IMG submission 87107) | Wastewater bioreactor microbial communities from Cape Town, South Africa - Thiocy_expt_1000_biof (version 2) | ecosystem: Engineered > Bioreactor > Thiocyanate-remediating >... | reverse complement strand
AGTTTCGCTCCACGCTTCCTCCCCACATTCGGTCACCCTCATGCAGTTGCGCTTCGCTTCGTTCGCTGTGATCAACTTACGGTGGGACTTTCACCCACAAGAGTGCGCCCGTGCCGGGCGCACCAAAGAAAAAGCCGCGTGCGGCGGCTTTGGGTGGGATTCCAGCGATCCCGGGCACTGCAACGGACTCGCCCGGAAAATGGTAGGCGCGATTGGACTCGAACCAACGACCCCCACCATGTCAAGGTGGTGCTCTAACCAGCTGAGCTACGCGCCTAATGCGGGGCGCATCATAACCGAAACGGGGCGCTCCTGTCGACTGCGGCGGGAATTTTTTCGCAGCTCGCCCGGTGTGCCGCACGGGCTACAATCATTGCATGGTTGCCCCGCTGCGTGCCGTACACGCCGACCTCACCACCCTGGCTGTCGACGCCATCGTCAATGCCGCCAACCGCACCCTGCTTGGCGGCGGCGGTGTCGACGGGGCGATTCACCGCGCCGCCGGTCCGGAACTGCTGGCCGAATGCCGCACGCTCGGCGGTTGCCATACGGGCGATGCGACGTTGACACGCGGCTATCGCCTGCCGGCGCGCTGGGTGATCCACACGGTCGGCCCGGTGTGGCAGGGGGGCGACCACGGTGAAGCGGAGTTGCTGGCGTCCTGCTACCGTCGCAGTCTCGAGGTGGCTGCGGCGGCGGGTGCTGCTACGCTCGCCTTCCCGGCGATCAGCACCGGCGCCTATGGCTACCCTTTCGAGGCGGCCGCACGGATCGCGGTCGCCACCGTGCGCGACGGCATGACACGGCTTCCAGCCCTGCGTGAGGTCGTGTTTTGTTGCCATGGGGCAAGCGCCCTCGCCGTGTACCAGGCCTTACTTCAAACCTGACGCGAGTTTCACGTTGACTGGAGAGCACCATGATCAGACTGTCGCAAACCCTGAATGCCTGGAATACGCCCATGTTCCGGGAGACGTTCAAGCACGAGATCGAAAGCCTCGACCCTGGCCTGCTGCCCCTGCAGGAAGGTCTGTCGCGCAGCAGTCATGTCACCGCCACGCCCTTCCGCGCCGTGCCGCTCGCGGCCGACCGTGAAGACGGGCAGTTGCGGATCAAGACCGGTATTTTCTACACCGGCATCATCGCCGGTTGCAGCTGCGCCGACGATCCGACGCCGATCGACGAGCAGACGGAATACTGCGTGCTGGAATTCGCCGTCGACACGACCACGGGTGTAGCCTCGGTACAGCTCACCGAGGAGTGAGCCGCGCGTTCACTCCTTGCGCAGGCGCTGGCGGTAGACCAGGGTCATCACCAGCAGCCGCGCATCCTTGTCGAGGTCGAGGAACTGTACCCCCAGGGTGTGCACCGTGACATCCTTCACGAGCTGGCTGTCGAGCGCGCGCACGACGACTTCGGTGCGCACTTCTTCCTCGATGTCTTCGGCGACCCGCACCCGGAAGCTGAGCATGTATTTCGTGTCCTTGCGTCCCATCGGGCCGGGCAGGACCAGTTGTCCGCCGCCGACGCTGAGATCGCGCAGCGTGACCGCCGTTTCCTTGCGGCTGACCGGATTGAACAGGGTCGCGGGCAGGTTGACGACGGTGCGCAGGTCCTTGCGAATGCGCGTGGCGAGCACCTGTCGTGGGTATTCGATGTGCATGTGCGGGTAGGGCTGCGTATGCAGCTTCACCACCTTGGACTTGAAGGTAAAGTGCTGTGTGCCGGAGAATCCCTTGACGTTGTAGGGCGTGCCCTCCTTCACGGCAAGCACCTTGCCGGCGGCGATCGGGTTGGTGACGATGAGGGTGTGGTTCTTCAGGAAGCCGAGAAATCCCACCGGCATGAATTCGCCGACGACTTCGAGTGCCGAATGAACCTGGAGCATTTCGCCCGGCTGCAAGGCAAGGTCTTCGAAGGCAATGGGGATGTCGTCTTCGGACATGGGGTGCGGTGCGCTGGCTATCACGTGAGGACGCTCACGGCACGATGAGGCTGAATACGGCGCCGCCATCGTTGGCGAGGCGCAACGCGCCGTGGCGACCACGGTTTTCGTGGGCCTCGGCGATGAGACGGGCGAATTGCAGGCCCAGCCCGGTGCCGCGTGCCCGATAGGGCGTGCCATCGGCCAGGCTGGCCAGGATGTGCGCCGGAAACCCTTCCGAATCATCGCGCACGCTGAACTCCAGGCAACCATCCTGCACGTCCGCCTCGATGCGAATGCCCGAGCGCGCGTAGACCAGCGAGTTGTGGACGGCATTGATCAGCGCCATCTCGACGAGGTCGCGATCGAAGAATCCGATGGGTGGAACGTCGGCGGTCACCTCGCTGACAACCTGGACGCGACCATGCGCCAGCCCTTCCGCGCGCCGGGTCAGCTCGTCGACGAGATCGTGGGGCGAATAGGCGTCGATGGTCGGGATCAGGCGCCCCTGATTGGCCTTGTAGACCAGCAGGGCCTGCTGCAGGCGCTCGACCACGCCCTGGCATTGCATGCGTGCGGCATCGAGTGCCGCGTCGCGCGTGGCGTCGCCGGTGTCGGGAATGGTGTCGAGGGTCATCGACAGCAGCCCGAGATTGTTCTTCAACTCGTGGATCAGGGCTGCGTAGAAATCGCTGTTGTCGCCACTCATGCGTGCTTCCTGTGGATACCGAAGCGGCTCTCGATTTCCCGCAGATGCAGGCGCAGGCCAGCCAGGCGCGGATGCCCCGGCGCCTGGCGTTCGGCCTCGCCGAGCTGGCGTCGCGCGGCCTCGATCATCGGCTCGTCCATGCCGGCCTGGTCGATGTGCTTGAGGATGACCCACACCGTGTTCATGCTGATGCGCGGGTTGAACGGTGCGGCTGTGCAGGCGGTGAGCAGCCTCTCCGCGGCGGTGCGGAAATCGCCCTTCTGCGCGAGCACGACACCCTCGTTGTTGAGCTTGCGTACGTCGGCGGTGGCGGAAGCGAGAACACTGCCGCCGGCGTCATCGCGCCCCGCGTCGGCGTAGATCTTGCGCGCCTTCGCCAGCAACGCGTCGCTGTCGTGCGCATTGCGGGCGACTTCGGCGACGACGGCATCGGCTTCGTCGAGGCGTCCGTTGGCCATGCAGGTACTCGCCAGGTCGAGCATGAGCTGGGGGTCGCCGTGCGCGCCGGCGGCACGCAGGCTGGCGACGCTGTCGAGCGTCTTCGCCGCTTCGGCCGACTTGCCCTCACGCGTGTAGGCCGCACTCTGCGTGACGGCCATCACCAGTTGGCCCTCGGGCGTCGCTTCCAGCGTGCGCTTGTTGAACTTGAGCGTGTTGGCCACGGCCTTGAGGTCGCCCTGTTGCAGCTGCACCCGGCACAGGTTGCCGTAGTCGGCGGGGGTGACGAAGACGGAGTGGCGACCCTTCTCGATGGCCTGGGTGCAGGCCGTCCGTGCGGTGTCGAGATCGCCGTTGTCGAACGCCACCTCACCCAGCTTCTGCTGCCGCCGCACCGTGCGCGCGGAAACGGCAACGCCCTGCTGCAAGGCCTCCTGCGCCGCTGCCGGATCTTTCTTCGCCAGACAGACATCGGCCAGCAGATCGTAGGCGGAGACCATCTCCGGTGCATGTTCGAGGACATCGCGCAACTCTTCCTCGGCCGCCTCGTCCTTCTGCTGCAGGTGCAGGGCGCGCGCCAGCCCCAGACGCGCCCACGGCACGGCACGCATGGCGATCACCTGCTTGTAGAGCGCCTCGGCTTCCTCGAAGCGCCCCATCGCATTGAGGATTTCGCCCTTGAAGCGTAAGGCATCGATCGCATAGCGTGGCTGCTCGCGCATGAGCGCGTCGCATGCGTTGATCGCTGCTTCGAGCTGGCTTTCCTGGAAGTGCCGGTAGGCATCCGCGAAAGCCCGCTTGCGCAGCAGGATCGACACCAGCCGCGCGCACAGCACTTCGGCACTGAACGGCTTGATCATGTAGTCGTCCGGTGCGAGCTCCGCGGTGGCGACGACTTTTTCATAAAAGGATTCGGCGGTGACCATCATGAACACGGTCTCCAGCGAAATGAGGTTGCTGTGGCGCAATTCCTCCAGCAACTGCTGACCGTCCCGGCCCTCGCCGAGATTGAAGTCGCACAGGATGAAATCGTAGGGTTTGTTGCGGATATGGAAGATCGCCTCGGCGGCGTTCGCGGCGAGCTGCACCTTGGTAATGCCGAAATTGGAAAGCGTCAGCCGCAGCGCATTGCGCATGCCCGAGTAGTCGTCCACCACCAGTGCACGCAGCGCGCCAAAGTCGATAGCCGGTTTGCCGGCACCAGCCGGAGGGAATGCCATGTTCTTGCGATCCTGCGAAGAGTCCCCACCGCACAATGGTGCGGTTTCCTTGATTTCTCGGGTTTTATCGGCATTTGGCGGCCAAACTGAACCTTCTACCCGTCGGATCAGGTGCCGCCGAGGCCAATCGTGTCCGCGAACGGGCGGCTCGGGTACTGAAACGCGACCGGACCGTCGGCGCGCGCGTGGACGAACTGGCGCACGAAGGGGTCGTCAGAATCGGCGATGCCTGCGGCCTCCCCCTCCGCGACGACGACGCCGTCATGGAGGAAATAGACGTAGTCGGCCACCTTGAGCGACTCGGACACGTCGTAGGTCACCACCACCGAAGTCAGTCCAAGCGCATCGTTGAGGCGGCGCATGAGGCGGGCGATGGTGTTGAGCGAAATCGGATCGAGTCCGGCGAACGGTTCGTCGTACATGATGAACATCGGGTCGAGCGCGATCGCACGGGCCAGCGCGACACGCCGCTCCATGCCGCCGGAGAGCTCCCCGGTGCGCAGATCGCGCGCACCACGCAGGCCGACCGCGTGCAGTTTCATCAGCACCAGGTCACGGATCACGTCCTCCGGCAGGTCGGTGTGCTCGCGCATCGGATAGGCGATGTTGTCGAATACCGAGAGATCGGTGAACAACCCGCTCACCTGGAACATCATGCCCATCTTGCGCCGCATGGCGTAGAGGGCGTCATTGCCGAGTTCGTGTACGACCTGGCCATTGAATTTCACGTGGCCGCGCGCCGGCTGCAGCTGCCCGCCGACGTGACGCAGGAGCGTGGTCTTGCCGCAGCCGCTGACCCCGAGGATGGCGACCAGCTTGCCGCGCGGAATGTCGAGATTCACCCCGCTCAGAACCGACCGCTCGCCGTAGGCAAAATGCAGATCGCGGATCTCGACCAGGCGCTCGCTCATCTCAGTGCTCTTCCAGCAGCGCTTCCGGCGCTTCCAGCGCTGCCTTCACCGCGACCAGGAACTGCACCGCGTCGCGGCCATCGATGAGCCGATGGTCGTAGGTGAGCGCGAGGTACATCATCGGACGGATCACCACCTGACCGTGCTCGGCGACGGGCCGCTCCTGGATGGCGTGCATGCCGAGTATGGCCGACTGCGGCGGGTTGAGAATGGGTGTGGACAGCAGCGAACCGAACACGCCGCCATTGGTGATGGAGAAGGTGCCGCCCGCGAGTTCTTCCAGGGTGAGTCGCCCGTCGCGCGCGCGGCGGGCAAAGTCGGCGATGGCCGCCTCGATCTGCGCCGAAGTCAGGGTCTGTGCGCGGCGCAGGATGGGCACCACCAGCCCGCGCGGTGTGGAAATGGCGATGCCGATATCGGCATCGTCGTGCCACACGACGTCGCCGCCGTCGATGGCGGCGTTGACGATGGGAAACTGCTGCAGCGCCCCGCACACCGCCCGCACGAAGAAGGACATGTAGCCGAGCTTGACGCCGTGCCTCACTTCGAAATCGGCCTTGTAGCGCTGCCGCAGGGCGTTGACCGCAGCCATGTTCACCTCGTTGAAGGTGGTGAGCAGGGCGGCACCCTGCTGCGCCGCGACGAGGCGCTCGGCCACGCGCTGACGCAAGCGTGACATCGGCTCGCGTTTAATCGGTGTGGGCATCACGTTCGCCCCCTCTCCCGCCCCGGGAGAGGGTTGGGGAGAGGGAGGCGAAGCCATCGGTGTGGGCATCACCCTCGCCCCCTCCCCCGCTGCACGAGCGGATGGCAGGGGACGCGGCTGAGTTGCGCGCATTGCAACGGGTGCGCCGGGCAAGCTGCCTTCACGCTCTCCTCCGCCTTTTCCCCTCGAAGGAGTTGGCGTTGTCCGCGCCGCATCAGCCGCTTTCGCCGGTCGAGGCGTTTCGGACGGCGTGCTCGCGGTGACGCTCTCGCCGGTCTCGATGACCGCGATGATTTCCTCGGCCGTAACCGAATCGCCTTCCAGCCGGGCGATCTCGACCAGGGTGCCGGACGCGGGAGCGGGTATTTCGAGGATCACCTTGTCGGTTTCGAGATCGACCAGGGTATCGTCGCGCGCGACGGTATCGCCGACCTGGCGGCGCCACGGCAACAGCGTGCCGCTGGCGACCGAATCCGACAGGGTGGGCACGCGTACCTCAACTCGCATACGGGGTCTCCAGCGCATCCTGGATCAGCGCTTCCAGCTCGGCGCGGTGACGCGACACGTAGCCCGAGGCCGGCGCCGCGGCCGGGGGGCGGCCGGCGTACTGGAAGCGCTGCCCTGCCGGCGTGCAATGGTTGAGATGGTGCAGCGTCTGGTACCAGGCGCCCTGGTTCATCGGTTCTTCCTGCGCCCAGATGAAGGTGGCAGCGTGAGGGTAGGCATGCAGGACTGCGCGCAGCGTGTCTTCGGGAAATGGATAGAGCTGCTCGATGCGCACCAGCGCGACCTCATCCAGCCTGCGTTCCGCACGGGCGGCCTCGAGATCGAACCACACGCGGCCGCTGCACGCGACGACACGCTTGGCCATGCGCGGTGCACGCGGGTCGTCGATGACCGGACGGAACGCACCCGCCGAGAGATCCGCGAGTGACGAGGTCGACGCGGGATGGCGCAGCAGGCTCTTCGGTGTGAGCACGACCAGCGGCTTGCGCGCCGGCCGCACGATCTGCCGACGCAACAGGTGGAACATCTGCGCCGGCAGCGTCGGCACGCATACCTGGATGTTGTCCTGTGCGCACAGCTGCAGGAAGCGTTCGAGCCGCGCCGAGGAGTGTTCCGGTCCCTGGCCTTCGAAGCCGTGCGGCAACAGCAGCGTAAGACCGCACAGGCGGCCCCATTTCGCCTCGCCGCTGGTGATGAACTGGTCGATCACCACCTGCGCGCCGTTGGCGAAGTCGCCAAACTGCGCCTCCCATATCACCAGGGTGTCGGGGTCGGCGGTCGCGTAGCCGTACTCGAACGCGAGCACCGCCTCTTCCGACAGCATCGAGTCGATGACGGTGAAGCTGCCCTGGCGTTCGTGGATGTGTTCGAGCGGGATGTAAACGCCGCTCTGGCGCCGCTCGCGCTTCTGGTCGTGCCACACCGCATGACGGTGGAAAAAGGTGCCGCGCGCCGAATCCTGTCCCGACACGCGCACGCTGTGTCCGGCATCGAGCAGACTGGCGTAGGCCAGCGTCTCGGCATAGCCCCAGTCGACCGGCAGCGCGCCAGTACGCATCCGGCGCCGGTCGTCGAGCACCTTCTGCACGCGCGGGTGCAGTTCGATTTCATACTCCAGCGTGGTGACGCGCTCGCCGAGAAAATCCAGGCGCGGGGCCGGCACGGCCGTCGGCACCTCGTCCGGGTTCCTGCTGCGAAAGCGTCCCCAATGCGTACCGAAGGTCTGCTTGAAGTCGGACGGTGCCGGCGGGCTCAGCGATTCGCCATGCTCCAGCCGATCGCGGCAGCGATCGACGAGATCGTCTACCTCCACTTGCGTCAGAATCCCCTCCTCGACCAAGCGCTGCGCATACAGCACGCGCGTGCTCGGATGCGCGTTGATGCGCCGGTACATCAGGGGCTGCGTGGCGAGCGGTTCGTCCTGCTCGTTGTGACCGTGACGCCGGTAACACACCAGGTCGATGAAGCAGTTCTTGTGAAAGGTGTAGCGGAAATCGACCGCGGTCTGTACCGCGAACGCGACAGCCTCCGGATCGTCGCCGTTGACGTGCAGTACCGGCGCCTCAACCATCTTGGCGACGTCGGTGCAATAAAGCGTCGAGCGTACGTCGCGCGGATCGGAGGTGGTGAAGCCGATCTGGTTGTTGACGACGATGTGAATCGCACCGTTGTTGCGAAAGCCACGTGTCTGCGACATGTTGAGACTTTCCATCACCACGCCCTGCCCGGACAGCGCCGCGTCGCCGTGCAGAATCACCGGCACCACCTCGTAGCCGAGTACGTCGCCGCGGCGATCCTGGCGTGCGCGCACCGAGCCGCGCACCACCGGATGCACGATCTCCAGATGCGAGGGATTGAACGCCAGCGCAAGGTGCACTGGACCGTACTCGGTCGCGATGTCGGTGGAAAAGCCCAGGTGATACTTGACGTCACCCGACAGCGGGGTATCGGGATCGCCATTGACCGGCTCGGCGTACAGGCTGTCGACGGTACGCCCCATGAGATTCACCAGCACGTTGATGCGCCCGCGATGCGCCATGCCCATCACGATTTCCTTCGCACCGTGGCGCGCGCAGCGGGCGATCACCAGATCGAGCAGGGGAATCAGGCTCTCGCCGCCTTCCAGCGAAAAGCGCTTCTGGCCGACATGACGGGTGTGGAGAAATTTTTCCAGTGTCTCGGCGTCGGTCAGGCGCTTGAGCAGTTGCTTCCTGAGTTCGGCCGGGACATCGAAGCGTCCCTGCGCGGATTCGATGCGCTCCTGCAGCCAGCGCTTGCGTGCCACGTCGGTGATGTGCATGTACTCAAAGCCGATGCGCCCGCAGTAGGCGGTGCGCAAACGGTCGAGAATGTCGGCGAGCGTGGTCCGGTCAACGCCGCACAGCGAGCCGGTTTCGAACTCCCGTGCGAGATCGGCTTGGGTCAGACCGTAGTGCGCCGGATCGAGCTCGGGTGTGGGCGGCGGCTCGAAGCGGCGCAGCGGATCGAGGTCGGCCTTGCGCACGCCCAGATAGCGGTAGGCGTTGATGAGCCGCAGTACCGCGACCTGCGCAGTGTCGGCACAAGGCTGCTCGCCGGGCAGCGCTTGCGCCAGCCAGGGGGACAGGGTGTCGTCCACGAGCGTTTCCAGGTACGCCGTGTTGCCGGCATACAGGGGAGTGCTCCGGTACCAGTCGGGCGCGCTCATGAGCCCATCGGATGAAGTCAGGCGCCGCGCTGCTCGAGCGGCACGAAGCTGCGCCGCGCGGCGCCGGTATACAGCTGGCGCGGGCGGCCGATGCGGTGCGCGGGATCGGACAGCATTTCATGCCACTGCGCGACCCAGCCGGCGGTGCGTGCCAGCGCGAACAGCGCGGTGAACATGCTGGTGGGGATCCCCATGGCACGGAAGATGATGCCCGAATAGAAATCGACGTTGGGATACAGCTTGCGCTCGATGAAGTATTCATCCTCGAGCGCGATGCGTTCCAGTTCCAGCGCGATCCTGAACTGCGGATCATCGCGCAGATCGAGTGCGTCGAGCACCTCGTAGCAGGTACGACGGATGATCGCGGCGCGCGGATCCACGTTCTTGTAGATCCGATGACCGAAACCCATCAATCTGAACGGGTCGGACTTGTCCTTCGCGCGGCGGATGAATTCGCCGATCTTCGAGACGTCGTCCATTTCTTCCAGCATGCGCAGTACCGCCTCGTTGGCGCCGCCGTGCAGCGGCCCCCACAGCGAAGCCATGCCGCTGGCGATGCAGGCATAGGGATTGGCGCCGCTCGACCCCGCCAGGCGCACGGTCGAGGTCGAGGCGTTCTGCTCGTGATCCGCATGCAGGATGAAGATGCGATCGAGCGCGCGCGCCAGGGCCGGATTGGGCTCATAGTCCTCGCACGGGGTCGCGAACATCATGTGCATGAAGTTCTCGGCGTAGGAGAGCCGGTTCTGCGGATAGACGAAGGGCTGCCCCTCGTTGAACTTGTAGGCCCAGGCCGCCACCGTCGGGATTTTCGCGATCAGCCGGTGGGCGACGCTTTCCCGGTGCTGCGGATTGAAATTGTCGAGACCGGCGTGATAGAAGGCCGACATCGCACCGGTCACCCCGATCATCACCGCCATGGGATGCGCACTGCGGCGAAAGCCGCGGAACACGTTCTCCATCTGGTCGTGCAGCAGGGTGTGATGGCTGATCGACTCGACGAAAGCCTGTTTCTGCGTCGCGGTCGGCAGTTCGCCGTGCAGCAGCAGATAACAGACTTCCATGTAATCCGACTGATACGCCAGTTCCTCGATCGGATAGCCGCGGTAATACAGAAGGCCCTCGTCGCCATCGATGTAGGTGATCGCCGAGTTGCAGCTCGAGGTCGCGGTAAAGCCCGGATCGTGGGTGAAATAGCCATGCGCACCCAGCGGGCGGATGTCGATGACCGGCTTGCCGTAGGTGCCTTCCTCGACCGGCAATTCGATCGGGGGGCTGCCGTCGCTGAAGGTGAGGGTGACGGTTTTCTTCATTTTGCATCTCGAAAATATTGCAGGCCTTCAATGAGCCGAGCCAGCTCGACATCACCCGCTGGCATACGGTCATGCAGCATGTCGACGATAGTCATGTCCGGCAGGGCCAGCAGCCGCTCGAACGCAGCTGTCGCCTCAGGACGAAGTGTAGCGCGGCGGGCCGCCCAAAAGCCACCCAGCAGCAGATCCAGCTCCAGCAAACCGCGGCGACAGCGCCAGGCGATGTGCTCGGCGTGGTGCAGCGCGATTTCCGTATCGGATGGGTCACACACGCCGCTTCACCAGCAAGGCGCGGATGCGTCCGATCGCCGCGGCCGGATTCAGTCCCTTGGGACAGATGTCGACGCAGTTGAGGATGCCGCGGCAACGGTAGAGCCGATACGGGTCCTCCAGATGGTCGAGGCGCGCCGATGTCGCCTCGTCGCGACTGTCGGCAAGGAAGCGATACGCCTGCAGCAGGCCCGCCGGGCCGACGAAGGTTTCCGGGTTCCACCAGGACGAGGGACATGCCGTCGTGCAGCAACCGCACAGGATGCACTCGTACAGCCCGTCGAGCTGCGCCCGTTCCTGCGGGCTCTGCAAGCGCTCCACCTCCGGCTCGGGTTCATCGTTGACCAGCCACGGCTTGATCGAGCGGTACTGCCTGAAGAACGGCTCCATGTCCACGACGAGATCGCGGATCACCGGCAGCCCCGGCAGCGGGCGCACCTCCACCGGCTCCTTCAACTCACCGAGCGGCGTGATGCAGGCCAGCCTGTTCCTGCCGTTGACGTTGACCGCGTCCGATCCGCACACGCCCTCGCGGCACGACCGGCGCAGCGAGAGCGTCTCGTCCTGCGCCTTGATCGCGATGAGCGCGTCGAGCAGCATCTTGCCGGCGGGATCGATATCGAGCTCGACGTCCTGCATGAACGGGGGGTCGCCGGATTCGGGGTTGTAGCGGTAGAGGCGGAATTTCATGCGGGCCTCCAGGATGCGGCCAGCTCTTGCGGCCACGCTACGGCTTCGCGTTTCGCCTGCGGGCGAGTCACTTTCTTTTGTGTGGCCAAAAGAAAGTAACCAAAGAAAAGGCCACCCCTGGCGTGTCGGCCTGCGGCTCCCCTGCGCTGCTCGCAGCCCGAGGCGGGGCTGGAACTCGCCCTGGCAGGCCACACAAAACGTGGCCTGCTGCGGAGTTCGGACACCCATCCCCTTTTTTCCTCGGGCTGCTGCGCTGCTCGGCGACACACAAGGGGCTCCCCTGCGCGCGCCCGGGGGTTGTCCCCCTTCAGCGCTGCCGATTTGGCGTGTGCGGACGCGGAACAAGCGGAACCGTGTCCGAGCTCCGCAGCACGGGGCGTTTTGTGCCCCGTGCCAGGGCGAGTTGGTGGAGCGCCCGGCCGCGCGCGCCAAATCGGGGACCCGAAGGGCAGCGATGTGGGGTCGCCTTTCTTTGGTTCCTTTCTTTGGCGAGACAAAGAAAGGAACTCGCCCAAAGGCGAAACAGGGCCTTCGCCCTGCGCAAACGACGGCCACGACACGATGCGCATCAATACACCCTTTCCCCCGGCCGGATCGACTCCACCGTCAGCGGTTTCAGCCGCACTGGTTTGGTGTCCACCTGGTCGCCTTCGCGCATGTACAGCGTATGCTTCAGCCAGTGCGCGTCGTCGCGTTGGGGGAAATCCTCGCGCGTGTGGGCACCCCGGCTTTCCGTGCGATCGAGCGCGGAAACCAGTGTGGCACGCGCCACGAGCAGAAGGTTTTCCAGCTCCAGCGCCTCGATGCGTGCGGTGTTGAACACGCGGCTGCGGTCGTCGAGCCCCGCCTGTGCCAGGCGCGCCGCGAGCCCGTCCAGTTCGGCGAGTCCCTCCCGCAGCATCGCATCGGTACGAAACACGCCACAATGTTTCTGCATGACGCGGCGCAGATCGGTGGTGATCGCCGCGACGCGCTCGCTGCCCTGGCGCTCCCAGCGCGCCAGCCGCGCGCGGCCGGCCTCTGCCGCATCTTCAGGGAGGGGACGCGGATACGGGTTGTCGCGCAAAGTTTCCAGCATGTGACGACCCGCGGCACGGCCGAAGACGATGAGATCGAGCAGCGAGTTGCCGCCCAGGCGGTTGGCGCCGTGCACCGACACGCAGGCACACTCGCCGACGGCGTACAGGCCGGGCACCGGCTCCTCGGGCCCGGAATGCACGGGGGCGACGACCTGTCCGTGCAGATTGGTGGGGATGCCGCCCATCATGTAGTGCGCGGTCGGCGCCACAGGAATCGGCGCGCGCGCCGGATCGATCCCGGCGAAACGGATGGACAGCTCGCGGATGCCGGGAAGCTTCTGCGCGATCGCCGCTTCGCCGAGATGGTCGAGCTTGAGCTCGACATGATCGCCGTGTGCGCCGCAGCCGCGCCCCTCGGCGATCTCGATGGCGATCGCGCGCGCAACGACGTCGCGCCCCGCGAGATCCTGTACGTGTGGCGCATAGCGCTGCATGAAGCGCTCGCCGTGCCGGTTGAGCAGATAGCCGCCCTCACCGCGCGCACCTTCGGTGATAAGGCAGCCGACGCCGGCGATACCGGTGGGATGGAACTGCCAGAATTCCATGTCCTGCAACGGCAGGCCCGCACGCAACACCATGCCGAGTCCGTCGCCGGTGTTGATGAGCGCGTTGCTGGTGTTGCCGAACACGCGCCCCGCCCCGCCGGTGGCGAGCAGCGTCACGCGCGCCTCGATGAGCAGCGGCTCGCCGGTCTCGATGTCGAGCGCGGTAATGCCGAGGCAATAGCCGGCGGCGTCGCGCACGAGATCGAGCGCGAAGTATTCGTCGAAGAACTGGGTGCGGTGCCTGATATTCTGCTGATACAGCGTGTGCAGCAAGGCATGCCCAGTACGGTCGGCCGCGGCGCAGGTGCGTGTCGCCTGCTCGCCGCCGAAATTTTTTGACTGGCCACCGAACGGGCGCTGGTAGATCCTGCCGTTTTCCAGCCGCGAGAACGGCAGGCCCATGTGCTCCAGTTCGTAGACCGCGCTCGCCGCCTCGCGACACATGAATTCGATGGCGTCCTGATCGCCCAGCCAGTCGCCGCCCTTGACGGTGTCGTACATGTGCCATTCCCAGCGGTCGTCGTCGACGTTGGCGAGCGCCGCGGTGATGCCGCCCTGCGCCGACACCGTATGCGAGCGGGTGGGAAAGACCTTGGACACCACCGCGACCTTGTAGTCGGAGCGCGCCAGTTCGAGCGCGGCGCGCAGGCCCGCGCCGCCGCCGCCGACGATGAGGGCATCGAAACGCCGCCGGTTCACGGCAGGCTCCACAGTGTCGCCGCAAGCGCGGCGACACTGCCCGCCAGGGTGACGATGACAACCAGATACAGAATCAGGCGCACCAGGGTCGGCCGCACGTAGTCCATGAGCACGTCGCGTAGGCCAACCCACGCATGCAGCGCCAGCGCGGCCGCCGCGAGCACGCACGCGACCCGCATGGCCACCGGCTGAAACAGCGCGCGCCAGCCGACGAAATCGACCGGCAAGGCGAGCAGGATGCGCATACCCAGTACCGGCAAAGCGAGCGCAAGCACGACCGCGGTGGCGCGCTGCACCAGCCAGGTCCCGGTACCCGTATGCGAACCCGCGGCGATTTTCATCGGAGTAGTCTCCACGCCACGGCGAGCGTGACCATGGCGGAGACGACGAGCACCGCGATGCTGCTGCGCCGTGCGTCAGCGAGCGAGCTGCCCCAGTGCAGGTCCAGCGCGAGGTGGCGCAGCCCTGCGAAGAAATGATGCGCGAATGCCCAGGTCCAGCCGAGCAGTGCGAACTTGCCGAGCGGATGGCCAAACCAGCCGGCGGCCCGCTGGAAACCGCCCGCGTCCGCGAGCGAAACCGACAGCGCCGCCACGCCCATCGGCAGTGCCGCGAACAGGAGCACGCCGGACACGCGATGCAGCAGCGACACCCAGGCGGTGACCGGCAGGCGGATGCGCAGGGGATTGAAGTCGACGGGACGCGCAGCCGGTTTCATGTCGGCACGTCGCAGCGGGTTCAGCGTCGCCGGGCAGCCTGCTTCGCCGCCCGTGCCACCGCCTGCGGCACGCGTTCCCGCAGGCGCGGATCGAAGGGCTTGGGCAGGATGTAGTCGGGGCCAAAGACCAGTTTCTTCAGTCCATAGGCCTTCAGGACCGATGCCGGCACCTTCTCGCGCGCCAGCCCCGCCAGCGCGTGCACGGCCGCGATCAGCATCTCCTGGGTGATCTGCCGCGCGCGCGCGTCGAGCGCGCCGCGAAAGATGAAGGGAAAGCCGAGTACGTTGTTGACCTGGTTGGGATAGTCCGAGCGGCCGGTCGCCATCACCAGATCACTGCGCGCGGCCTTCGCCTTCTCGGGCAGGATTTCCGGGTTGGGGTTGGCCAGCGCGAACACGATGGGTTTCTCGGCCATGGCCTTCACCATCGCCGGTGTGACGAGATTCGGGCCCGACACGCCGACGAACACGTCGGCACCGACCATCGCCTCCGCGAGCGTGCGCAGCCGCGTGCGGCGCGCGTAGGCTTTCTTGAAGGCATTGAGGCCGCTGCGTTCCTTGTGCACCACGCCTTGCGAGTCGACGAGCAGAATGTTGGATTTCTTCGCGCCCATCGCCACCAGAAGATTGAGCGAGGCGATGCCCGCGGCGCCGGCGCCGAGACAGACGATCTTCGCGGTCTCGAGCGACTTGCCCTGCACCTGGAGCGCGTTCAGCAGGCCCGCGCAGATGATGGTCGCCGTGCCGTGCTGGTCGTCATGGAATACCGGGATGTCGAGCTTCTTCTTCAGCGCCGCCTCGATCTCGAAACAGTGCGGTGCGGCGATGTCCTCCAGGTTGATGCCACCGAAGGTCGGCGCGATGGCTTCGACCACGCGGATGAATTCCGCCGGTGTCTTCGCCTCGACTTCGATGTCGTACACGTCGATGCCGGCGAACTGCTTGAACAGCACCCCCTTGCCTTCCATCACGGGCTTGGCAGCGAGCGGGCCGCGATCGCCGAGACCGAGGATGGCGGTGCCGTCGGTGATTACCGCGACGAGATTGCCCTTGTTGGTGTAGTCATAAGCCTTCGCCGGATTCTTCGCGATTTCCAGCACCGGCTGCGCGACACCCGGCGTGTAGGCAAGGGAGAGATCCGTCTGCGTGGCGCAGGGCTTGGAGGAAACGACTTCGAGCTTGCCCGGTTTGGGCAGCCGGTGATAATCGAGGGCTTTTTTCTTGAGAGTGGCCTGGCTCATGGAGAGACTGCGCGCGGATTGGACAAGCCGCCATTATCGCGGATTTGTCCGGGGTTGGCCCGCGTCAGTCCTTCCAGACCTTGAGCTGGGCGCGCAGGCGTGCGACGGCCTGCGAATGCAGCTGGCACACGCGCGATTCGGAGACACCCAGTACCGCGCCGATTTCCTTGAGGTTCATGTCCTGTTCGTAGTACATGCCCATCATGCTGCGCTCGCGTTCCGGCAGGTGATGGATCGCGGCGATGAGGCTCGCGCGGAAGCCCTCGTCTTCCAGCAGGGCGAGCGGATCGCTGCTGCCGTCGACCAGATAGCGTTCCAGGAAACTCGCGCTGTCCTCGTCGGAAAAATCCTCGTAGTACAGGAGTTGCGAGCATTTCACGTCGCCCAGCATCGCCTGGTACTGGGCGATCGGCAGGCCGAGTTCGGCGGAGATTTCCTGTTCGCTCGGCGACTTGCCGTGACGCTGTTCCAGGCGGCTGATCGCCGCCTCGATCTGGCGCGACTTCTGCCGCACGTGGCGCGGCAGCCAGTCGGCCTCGCGCAGTTCGTCGAGCATGGCCCCGCGGATGCGCTGCGTGGCATAGGATTCGAATTGTGCACCCTGCGTGCCGTCGAAGCGCGCCACGGCATCCATCAGCCCAATGAGTCCGACCTGGATCAGGTCATCGACTTCGACGCTGGCGGGCAGGCGCGCCATCATGTGATACGCGATGCGCTTGACCAGTGGCGCATACTTGGTGATCTGTTCGTCCTGGGACGAAGGCTTACCAGCCATGTTTCAGCTACTTCCCTTGTCATTGTTGGCGAGCGGCCCGAAACCGGCGCCGTCGCCAAGCAGCAAGCTGCTTCATGATTGTCGATCCTGCGAGGTATCGCCTCGCACCGTATGTCTCGTTTGTACGGATCAACAACGGGCACTCCGGCCCTTCTCCTCGCCGGCCATTCTAGCGGCAAGCGCGGCAAATGGCTCAACTTCCTCAGCAAAACACAAAACTTTACGCACGAAGGCGATGTCGAGAAACCGGCTGCCTGCCTCCCGCAGGCGGCCGCAGGCGAACGCATCACCGATGAGACTCACCTTGCTGCCAGGCTGGCAAAGGGCGACGGTCTTCAGCAGGCGGAACGCCCGCTGCAATGCCCGGACTTCGGTTGGAGCATCGATGATCACATGATTCTCGGCTCCGGGCAGGGGCACCCATGCGTCGCAGGTGAAATCCGCGTCCAGCAGCACAGCGTCGTAGCGGGCGGCCACCGCGGCGATGCCTGCCGCATCCATCCGCAGACCGGGTGCGAGCCAGACGTCGCCGTGTGCCATCGCCAGCACGTTGAGCTGGCCCCGGGCCAGCTGCTGCGGCCCGTCGAAAAGGCTGTGCGCCGCTGTCGGTGCAGAATGGCGCGCGCCGGTCTCGATGCGCAGCACGCGCCAGCCGTATCGATGCAAGGCCGCACCCAGCCGCTCGCCCGTCGTCGTTGCCAGGGAAAAACAGTGCAAGACGCAGGGCGTCTGGCCGGAGCGCCGCCGCAGCCCCGTTGCCTGGTCAGGCGGCACGCGAGTCCCTTGCGGCGCGCTCGGCCTCGACGCCGGCAAACAGCGGCCAGTCGTCCGCGTCCAGCGTGTAGGGCGTGGCGAGTCGGGCGCCCTTGAGCGCGCGGTCGACGAGATAGGTCGCCTGGGGCAGGTGCAGATCTTCCGGCACCCGCTGGCCGGTGCAGACATATGCCAGCGGCAGGCGATGCCGGATCAGGCAATCCAGCGCCGCACCCGGTTGCGGCGTCTCGTCGAGCTTGGTGAGGACGCAGGCGGCCGCCCCCGTCCCGAAGCGGCTCACCGCCTGTTCCAGCGCCGCGCCCTGCAGGCCCGCGGCGATCACCGCGATGCGGCGCACGCCGAGCGCGTCGAGCGCCACCACGTCGCGCACGCGCGGATCCAGCGGCGCATGGCCGGCCGTGTCGATCAGCACCAGCTTCCTGGCGGCGAGCTGCGGCAACAGCGCCGTGAGTGTCGCCGCATCCGGTGCGGCATGAACCGGAATGCCGAGCAGATCGGCATACACGGCAAGCTGCGCGCCAGCACCGACGCGCCAGGCATCCGCCGCAACCAGCGCAACGCCGGCGGCGCCGTGCACATCAACACCACGCGCGGCGAGCTTCGCGAGGGTCGTGGTCTTGCCCACACCGGTCGAACCGACCAGTGCCAGCACGCCACCCAGTGCGACCGGATCCGCGTTGCGCGGCAACACCGGCAGATTGCGAAGCAACACCTGGCGCAGCCAGCGCTGCGCGGCGTCGGCGTCCAGCCCGCGTGGCAGGCGTGCAGCGAGCGTGCGCGCCAGTGCACCACCGAAGCCCGCGGCGAACATTGTCTGCATCAGCGCCACCCGCACCGGGTCGCGCCGCCGCGCGCTGCCCCAGGCGAAGCCGGCAAGCTGGTTCTGCAACAGCCCACGCAGACGGTTCAACTCATGGAGAATGCGCGAGCTGCCCGGCAGTTCCGCCGCCTCGACCGGAGCGGGTGCCGCCAGTTCGCCATACGCGCTGGCGAGCAGTTCCACGCCCTGCGGGTGCGGTCGGGTCGACAGCACCACGGCATCGTCGCCAAGTTCGCGCCGCACCCGCGCCAATCCCTCGCGCGCATTCGCCGCGACAAACATCCGCACGCTCATGATGTCCCTCCGATCGTCAGTTCCGTCGTCACCTGCACCATTTTATCGGCGGGCACCTCGGCATAGGCAATGACGGCGAGCCGCGGCAGGTTGCGCCGCAGCAGACGCGACAGGATGGCGCGCAATCCGGGCGATGTGAGCAGCACCGCCGGGTGCCCCGCTTCCTCCTGTGCGACGAGCGTGCGCTCGGCCTCTTCGTTCAAGGCATCGAGCGTCGCCGGGCTGAGCAGCGCTTCGCCTTCGTCACCCATTTCGTCCAGCAGACGCGTCTCCGTCTCGGCCGCGAGGCCGATCACATGCAGCGTATCTGTGCCCTCGAACAGACGATCGACAATGCTGCGCCCGAGCGCGGCGCGCACCGTCTCGACCAGGTCTTCGATCGCCTGCGTGGTCGGCGCGCGTGCCGCGAGCGCTTCGAACAGGGTGCGACTGTCGCGGATCGACACGTTTTCCGCGATGAGCTGCTGCAGGATGGTCTGCACGCTGGTAAGCGGCAGATGGCGCGGTGTCACGTCCTCGACCAGACCGGGCTGGTTGCGCACGAGCGTGTCGAGCAGTTGCTGCACCTCGCTGCGCCCGAGCAGTTCCGGCGCGTGCTGACGAAACACCGCCTCGACCTCGCGGGCGAGCAGATCCGCCGGCTGCAGGACCACGAAGCCGCGCAGTTCCGCTTCCTCCACCCGCTCCGCCTCGATCCAGATTCCCGCGAAACCCGTCAGCGGGTCGGCACCCACAATGCCGTCGAGACGGCCCAGCACGTCGCCCATGTCGACGGCGAGTACCTGTCCGGGCGGCAATTCGCCGTGCGCGACATCGACGCCCTTCAGCGTGATGCGGTAAGCGTTCGGCTTGAGGTCCAGGTTGTCGCGCACCCGTACCAGCGGCACCACCAGGCCCATGTCGGCGGCGAAACGTCGCCGCGCCTCGGTGATGCGCGCCAGCGCCACGCCGCCATGGGCACGGTCGACCAGCGGAATGAGGCGATAGCCGACTTCCAGCGCGAGCACATCGACCGGCGGGATGTCGTCCCAGGTGAGATCGAGCGGCGCGGGTGTCTCGTCGATCACTTCCAGCGGCTCGACCTCGAGTGCTGCGCGCTGCTGGCGTGTCAGCCACAGGCCGACGCCACCCAGCAGTGCCGCGATCAGCAGAAACGCCACGTGCGGCGTGCCGGGAATCAGGCCCAGCACGGCCAGCACGCTCGCGGCGACGAACAGCGTCTGCGGCCGGCCAAAGACCTGCGCGGAAAACTCGCGGCTGAGATCCTGCTCGCTCGATGCGCGACTCACCACGATGCCTGCCGCGGTGGAAATCACCAGCGCGGGAATCTGCGCCACCAGGCCGTCCCCGACGGTCAGCAGTGCGTAGCGGCCCAAGGCCTCGGTGAGCCCGAGCTGGTGCTGAAACACGCCCACCAGAATTCCGCCGATGAGGTTGACCACCAGGATGATCATGCCGGCGATCGCATCGCCGCGCACGAATTTCGAGGCACCATCCATCGCCCCGTAAAAATCGGATTCGCGGCTGATTTCCGTGCGCCGCGTGCGTGCCTCCACCTCGGAGATGAAACCCGCATTGAGATCGGCATCCACCGCGAGCTGCTTGCCCGGCATCGAATCGAGCGTGAAGCGCGCCGCCACCTCGGCGATGCGTCCGGCACCCTTGGTGATCACGACGAAATTGATGATGACGAGGATCAGGAATACCACGAAGCCGACGGTGTAATTGCCGCCGACCAGGAAATTGCCGAACGACTCGATCACCTTGCCCGCCGCGTCCGGCCCCGTATGGCCCTGCATCAGAATGATGCGGGTGGATGCAACGTTGAGCGCCAGGCGCAGCAGCGTGGTCAGCAGAAGCACGGTCGGAAAGACCGAGAAATCCAGCGGCCGGCGCGCGTTCAGGCTCACCAGCAGCACGATCATCGCCAGTGCGATGTTGAGCGTGAACAGCACGTCGAGCATGAAGGTGGGCAGCGGCAACACCATCATCGCCAGGATCAGCAGCACCAGCATCGGCACCGCCAGCCGCTGCACCGGCATGCCCATCACCATCACCCCCTGCGCACTCACCCGATCACCTCATTAATCGTTTTGGGCCCAGCGTTCGCCCCCTCTCCCGCTTGTGGGAGAGGGTTGGGGAGAGGGTCCGTTTTTGGCCCAGCGTTCGCCCCCTCCCCGCTTTGCAACGAAGCGCCCACCCCTCCCCGCGCCGCCTGCTCCTGCCGCGCGCGCACCTGCGCCTGCACCTCGGCCGGCAGTTCGGCTTCGCGCGCCTCGGCCAGCACTTCCTGACGGGTCATCGCGTGACGCCGCAGATAACGCCACCAGCGCCAGCCGGCATCCAGCGCCGCGGCCAGCGTCAGCGCGAGTGCCACCGCCATCACACCCTCGCCCACCCATGCGGCGAATGCGTGCAGCGTCGTCCCGCCATCCGCTGCCGGCAATGCACTCCAGCCGTTTTCCAGCGCCCAGGCGACTGCACCGGCGACCAGCAGCAGTTTCAGTGCCGTGAGAAAAACATCGAACCACGCATCCTGTGACAGCAGGCGTGCAACGGGTTTGAAGGGTGAGGCACGCGTGAAGTCGGCCCGCGTCGCCTGTGGAGCGAAGGTCCAGCCCGACAGCAGCAGCGGCGCCACGAGCGCGGCGACGAAGAGCGCCACCAGAAGCGGCAGCAGAACGAGCAGAAGGTCGAGCACCGGGTGCAGGAGATCCATACCCAGCGGCGCCGCCGCCTGCCGCAGCGCCAGCGTGGTCAGCGTCTCGAAACCAGTGAGCACGCGCTGCGCCAGCCAGCCCAATACCCCCAGCCCGGCAAGCAACACCACCCAGCGCGCGAATTCAGCGGAGCGCGGCACGTCACCCGCGTTGCGCGCCGTCTGAAGCCGGCGCGGGGTCGCAGGCTCGCTGCGGGAAAGATCGGTCTCCTCGGCCATTCACTGTCTCGAGTTTTGGCGGAGTCTAGCATGTTCGATGCCAGCGCAAGGTTTCAGCCTTATCGCCTATCATCCTAAAACCGCAGTTGACCGCTTGATACGCTCACCAACGTCGCATGAATACTGAAAAGTCCGCCTTTGTTTGCCTTCACCTGTCAGGTGAGTCCGCTACGCACCCGCTGGCACGCCGGCTCACGCACCTGCCTTTGGCGCGCCTCCTTGCAGGCCCCGGCCTGCGGCGTCGTTGCTTCGCGGCAGGCACGCGATCCGACGCACCATCGGATGCGTCCAACTGCGGTTTTTAGGATCATCCCGCCATGGACCCCGTGCTGTACGACGCCTGGTACGACACACCCCGTGGCCGCTGGATCGGCGACACCGAATTCGCGCTCGCCGCACGACGCCTCGCGGCTCCGGCAGGCGCGCGACTGCTCGATGTCGGCAGCGGCACCGGCTGGTTCACACGCCGCTTCGCCGCGGCCGGGCTTGCAGTTACCGGGCTCGATATCGATCGGGCGTGGCTGGATTACGCACGCGTGCATAGCGACGCCGCGCTCGACTGGGTCGCTGGCGATGCCGCCGTGCTGCCCTTCGCCGACGCCAGCTTCGACTACGTGGTATCCATCGCCGCATTGTGCTTCGTCACCGACGAGGCGCGCGCCGTCGCCGAGATCGTGCGGGTCACGCGCCGCCGTTTCGCCATCGGCTGGCTCAACCGCGCCAGCCTGCTCTACCGGCAGAAGGGCCGCCACGGTGGCCAGGGCGCATACCGCGGCGCGCGCTGGCACGACGCCAGTGAAGTGCGCGCCATGTTCACCGGCCTGCCGGTACGGAATCTGCGCCTGGACTCGGCGATTTTTCTACCCGGGGGCGGCCCTGCGGCGCGCAGGCTGGAAACGCGCCTGCCCGCTTCCCTTCCCTTCGGCGCGCTGTTGCTGGTGTCAGGCGACAAGGCCTGACGCGCCGGTCAGCCGAACGTCAGCCCCATCGCCTCGCGTACGTCGCGCATGGTGTCGCGCGCCAGTTCCTGCGCCTTTTCGCTGCCGTCGGCAAGGATGTTGCGTACCTGGTCGGGATTGTCCTCATAGTGCTGCGCACGCTCGCGGATCGGTGCGAGTTCGTTCAGCACGGCATCGATCACCGGCTGCTTGCACTCGAGACAGCCGATGCCGGCGCTGGTACAACCGGCGGTGACCCACTGGCGCACGGCGTCGTCGGAATAGACCTGGTGGAACTGCCATACGGGGCAGTTGGCGGGATTGCCGGGATCGGTGCGCCGCACGCGTGCCGGATCCGTGGGCATGGTGCGGATTTTCTTCGTCACCGTTTCGGGGTCTTCGCGCAAGGCGATGGTATTGTTGTAGGACTTCGACATTTTCTGTCCGTCGAGGCCCGGCATCTTCGACGCTTCGGTCAACAACGCCTCGGGTTCGACGAGAATCATCTTGCCCGAGCCTTCGAGGTAGCCGAACAGCCGCTCGCGATCATTGAGCGACAGGTTCTGCGCATCGTTGAGCAGCGCCTTCGCCGACTCGAGCGCTTCCTCGTCGCCTTTTTCCTGATACGCGGTACGGCATTCCTCGTACACGCGTGCCTTCTTCGCGCCGAGCTTCTTCACCGCCGCCCGCGCCTTGTCCTCGAAACCGGGCTCGCGGCCATACATGTAGTTGAAGCGACGTGCGAGCTCGCGGGTGAATTCGATGTGCGGTACCTGGTCCTCGCCAACCGGCACCAGATTGGCACGGTAGATCAGGATGTCCGAGCTCATCAGCAACGGATAGCCGAGAAAGCCGTAGGTCGACAGGTCCTTGCTGGAGAGCTTCTCCTGCTGGTCCTTGTAGGTCGGCACGCGCTCCAGCCAGCCCAGCGGCGTCATCATCGACAGCAGCAGATGCAGCTCGGCGTGCTCGATCACACGCGACTGCACGAAAAGCGTCGCCTGCGCGGGGTCGACGCCGGCGGCGAGCCAGTCGATCACCATGTCGCGTGCGTTGTCCTCGATCACCTCCGGGGTGTCGTAATGCGTCGTCAGGGCATGCCAGTCGGCGACGAAGAACAGGCACTGGTACTCGTTCTGCAGGTGCAGCCAGTTTTTCAGTACACCGTGGTAGTGGCCCAGATGCAGGCGCCCGGTGGGACGCATGCCGGAGAGAACGCGATTGGAATACATGGCGGGGGTCAGGGATCAGGCGATGACGATCTGGATCAGTGCAAGCAAATGGGTGAGGTCGGTGAAGGTGAAGAGCGCGACCAGAGCAATGAATACGCTGATCAGCGGCCACAACACCAGGCCCAGCACGCCGGTGAACAGCAGGCCCAGCAGGATGAACAGGCCATACGGTTCGAGTTTCGCATACTGGATGGCCTGCTTCATCGGCAGCAGGCTGACGGCGACACGGCCCCCGTCGAGCGGAGGCAGCGGAATCAGGTTCAACGCCATGAGAATGACATTGATGAGCACGCCGGCCGCGCCCATGAGCATCAGCGGCGCGCTCGCGAAACCGCTGCCCAGCGCCTGGCCGAAATGGATCGTCAGCGCCCAGAAGATCGCCATGGCGAAATTCATGCCGGGACCGGCAAGCGCCACCCACAGCATGTCCTGTTTGGGGCGGCGCAGGCGGCCGAAGTTGACCGGCACGGGCTTGGCCCAGCCGAACAGGATGGCGCCGCCACCCAGCAGCTTGCTGGTGAGCAGGATCACCAGCGGCACCAGAATGGTGCCCACCGGGTCGATGTGCTTCAAGGGATTGGCGGTAATGCGCCCCGCCGCCGCCGCGGTCATGTCGCCGAAGTGGCGCGCGACATAGCCGTGCGCGGCTTCGTGCAGGGTGATGGCGAAGATCACCGGCAATGCGAACACCGCGACCTTCTGGACGATGGACAGCTCCATGCCGCGTCAGGCCTCGAAATCCACGGCGTCGCCCTTGCCGTAGCGCAGCACCGCCGGCGTGTCGCCGGTGAGATCCACCACCGTGGTCGGCGTGAGACCGCAGGCACCGCCGTCGACGACGAGATCGACCTGGTGCTCCAGGCGTTCGCGGATTTCCCACGGCTCGGTGAGCGGCACGTCCTCGCCGTCCAGCAACAGGGTCGAGGACAGGATGGGTTCGCCAAGTTCGCCAAGCAGCGCCTGCACGACAGGATGGGCGGGCACCCTCAAGCCGATGGTGTCGCGCTTCTTGTGCAGCAGGCGTTTGGGCACCTCACGCGTACCGCGCAGGATGAAGGTGTAGGCCCCCGGCGTATGCGCCTTCAGGAGGCGGAACTGGCCGTTGTCGACCTGGGCGTAGTGGCCCAGTTCCGAGAGATCGCGACACACCAGGGTGAGATCGTGGCCGCTGTCGAGTCCGCGCACCGACAGCAGGCGCATCGCCGCCTCCTTGTCGCCGATGCGGCAGCCCAGTGCATAGCACGAGTCGGTCGGATACACGATCACACCGCCGCGCCGCAGAATCTCGACCGCCTGCTGGATCAGGCGCGGCTGCGGGTTTTCCGCGTGAATACTGAAGAATTGCGCCATGGCTCTAGAAGCACGCGGCCGAAGCCGGTGCGAGAAGCGGTTGGAGTTCCGGCCAGCCTTCCCACACCGGCCGGCAATAATGCGGCAACGCGGGGACCCGACCCGGCTCGATGCCTTCACCGGGCGCGTGAAAATCCGTGCCACGCGAGGCCTTGAGCCCGAACGCGCGCGCGAGATCGGCCCACTTGCCGTATTCGGAGGGATGATGGCTGCCGGTGATCACCTCGACACCCGCCCCGCCGAGCGCACGGAAGGCATCCAGCAAACGGTGGGTGTCGCGCGCGGTGAAGGGGTAGCGCCCGGGATGCGCCAGGACCGCCGTGCCGCCGCTGCCGCGAATCCAGCCCACGGCGTTTTCCAGCGACGTCCACTCGTGCTCGACGTAACCCGGATTGCCGCGCGTGAGGAAATGGCGGAACGCCGCACGCAGGTCGCCGGCATGACCCTCGTCCACCAGCCAGCGCGCGAAGTGCGTACGGCCGACCATCTCCTTGTTCGCCGCGCGCGCATGCGCCCCTTCGTATGCCCCGGCAATCCCCGCGCGCGCGAGATCCGCGCCCATGCGGCGCGCGCGTTCCATGCGACCCTGGCGAATACCCACCAGTCCCGCGGCAAGCTCGGGGTGCGCCGGATCGATGCGCAAGCCCACCACGTGCACCGTCACGCCTTCCCAGGTCACCGAGATCTCGACACCGGGGATCAGCGTGATCCCCTCCGCCTCGGCCGCGGCCCGTGCCGTGGCAATCCCGGCGATTTCGTCATGGTCGGTCAGGGCGAGAACGTCGACACCGTTGGCCGCGGCGCGGGCCACCAGTGCGGCGGGGGAAAGCATGCCGTCGGACGCATCGGAATGGCAATGCAGATCGATATTGAGCATCGTGAATAAATTCGTCGACCGCAGCGTCGGGCGCTTGGTCAGGAGGACGAATCATAGCAAAATACGCCGTCTTCTGAATTGCGGCAGGCACCCGACCACGCCGAAGCACATACCAAAATATGAAAAAGCTGCTGTTCGACCTGTTTCCCATCATCGTGTTTTTTCTCGCCTACAAGCTCGGCGACGCCAACGCGGAAGCCACGCGCGCATTCATGGCTGGAATTGGCCTGCCGCAACCGGTCGGCACGGGCGAAAAACCCGGCATCTATCTCGCCACCGTGCTCGCCATCGTCGCCAGCTTCGGCCAGATCGCCTGGGTGAAGCTGCGCGGCCAGGTCATCGAGACCATGATGTGGGTCAGCCTTGGCCTCATCGTGGTGTTTGGCGGCGCCACGCTGTGGCTGCACGACGAAAGCTTCATCAAGTGGAAACCGACGGTGCTCTACTGGATTTTCGCCGGGATCATTTTCGGCGCTGCGGCATTTGGTCGCAACGTCATCAAGAGCCTGATGCAGGCGCAGATGGAACTTCCCGACCCCGCATGGAGTCGATTGAATGCGAGTTGGGGCGGTTTTTTTGCGTTCATGGGTCTTGCAAACCTGTTCGTCGCCTTCAATTTCTCCACGGACACCTGGGTGGACTTCAAGCTGTTCGGCAGTCTTGGGCTGATGCTGGTGTTCGTGGTCGCCCAGAGCATGATGCTCACCAAATACCTGGACAAGGAAGAAAACAAATAATGTTGTATGCCGTCGTCGGCCAGGATGTGTCCGACAGCCTCGAGCGGCGCCTCGCCGCCCGCCCCGCGCATCTGGCGCGCCTGCAGGCCTTGCAGGACGACGGGCGTCTGCTGCTCGCGGGTCCCTTCCCCGCGATCGACACCCATGACCCGGGGCCGGCGGGCTTCACCGGCAGCCTCGTCGTCGCCGAATTCGAATCGCTCGCCGACGCCCAGGCCTGGGCGGACGCCGACCCTTACGTGGCGGCCGGCGTCTACGCCGGCGTGACCGTCAAACCCTTCAAGAAGGTATTGCCCGCATGAGCACGGCCGACCTGATCCGCGCGCGGCTTGCCGCGCTGGATCCCGAAACCCTCCAGCTGGAGGACGAAAGCGCCCAGCATCGGGGCCACGCGGGCGCCGCGGGAGGGGGCGGGCATTTCCGTCTCACCATCGTGTCGCCGCGCTTCGACAGGCTTTCCACCCTCGCCCGCCATCGTCTCGTCTACGACGCGCTGGGCGAAATGATGCAGCGCGAAATCCATGCGCTGTCGATCACCGCACTCACTCCCGAAGAACTCTAGAAAAGGAACCCCCCATGCGTGTCATCCCGCTCACCACTCTGGTCCTGCTGGCGCTCACCCCGCTGGCCCAGGCACAGACCCCCGCCGCCGTACCGGCGGCCGAGACGGCCAAGCCGCTCGCCGTGGTCAACGGCCGCGAGATTCCCGCGCTGTATGGCGAACTGGTGAAACGCGAAATGGCCCAGGGCCAGCCCGACAACGCCCAACTCGACGCGCGCGTGCGCGAATCGCTGATCAACCTGGAACTGCTGTCGCGCGCCGCCCTCGACAAGGGCCTGGATCGTGACCCGCGCCTGGCGGCGACGCTCGACATCCGGCGCAAGGACCAGCTCGCCAAGGCCTACCTGGAAGACTATGTGAAATCCCATCCGGTGACCGACAAGGAAATCGAGGACGCGTATGCACGCGCCTCCGCCCAGCCGGCGCCGACCGAGTACCGCGCCCGCCACATCCTGGTGAAGACCGAGGCGGAAGCGAAGAAAATCATCACCGATCTCGGCAAGAAGGCCAAGTTCGAGGATCTGGCGAAAAAGCTGTCACAGGATCCGGGCTCGGCCAAGAACGGCGGCCAGCTCGACTGGTCGGACCGAGGTGCCTTCGTCGCGGAATTCTCCGAAGCAATGACCGCCCTGAAGAAGGGCGAAACCACCAAGGCCCCGGTGAAAACCCAGTTCGGCTGGCACGTCATCCGCCTCGACGACGTACGCGAGCAGAAGTTGCCGCCGCTGGACGTGGTGCGCAGCGAAATCACGCGGCAGCTTCAGCAGCAGCGCGTGCGCGACGCCATCACCGCCGCTCGTACCAATGCAAAAATCGAATAATCCGCTAATAATATAAACGGAGCGTCGTTCCGATTTCAACTGACAGGAAACCAGAAATGGCCAAAGAACATAACCACCTGCAAGATGTCTTCCTCAACACCCTGCGCAAGGAGCGCATTCCGGTGGCCGTCTTTCTCGTCAACGGCATCAAACTGATGGGCCGCATCGAATCCTTCGACCAGTTCGTCGTGCTGCTCAAGGGCCAGGACCAGGCCGCGCAGATGATCTTCAAGCACGCCATCTCGACCATTTCGCCCTCGCGTGAAGTGGTGCTGCCGCCGCGCGACGCCGACGCCTGATTCGGATCACTCGACGTGGGCAGCCAGGAGGCTGCCCGCTGTTCGCGCTTCCACCAGAACGACTGCGCCGCCACGGTAGGCCTGCTTGTAGCGCGCCGCCACCGTCGCGAGTGCCTTCCTGTCATTCAGATACACCACGACGTAGTCTTGCGGGTGCGCCGCCAGCCAGGACGCCACTTCCGCACCGCGCACTTCGACCAGCGGCCGTTCGAGCCGGCCAAGAAACTGGTACTGCGCATGGTAGGTGGCCAGGTTCGCCACCATGCGCCCTTCACCCTGCACCGCGCGGATCGCGCGCGCCATCGGTTTGATGTCGTAAAGTGAGTGCAGTGCGTGCATGGCCGCAACCTGCACCAGCACCATCGTGACGCCACCCAAAGCCGCGAGCGTCCAACCGGCCGGGGCACCCCGACGCCCGGCCCACCAGACGGCGGCCGCCAGCGCCATCAGCGCCGCGCCCGGCCAGACCGGCGGCAACGCGGCCACCTCGTCGTGCAGCGCATGGACCTTGCCGCTGGCGACGAGCACCAGCGCGATGCCCAGCGCCGCGACCCCCAGCGCCGGCAACCCGACGCGCATCGATGGCCGCTCCGCCAGCAGGCGCGCCGTCAACAGCGCAAAGGCCGGGAACAGCGGAATCAGGTAATGCGGCTGCTTGCCGCTGATGAAGGAAAAGGCGATCAGCACCGGCAGCATCCACGCGAGGCAGAAGCGCATGCCACGGTCGAGGCCTTCCCGGCGCCGACGATTCAGCGCCTGCCAGAAACCTGGCCAGACAAACCACGGGAACAGCAGGATCGGCAGCAAGGGCAGGTACCACCACACCGGCCGCCGGTGGGCGAAGGATTCCACCATGCGGTTGGCGGTCTGACCCCAGAAAATTGCGTTGCGATAGGCTTCCCCGCCCGCGAAGCCGGCCGGAATCGCCCACGCCAGCGCGATCGCGGCCCCCAGCAGCACCGCGAGCAGCACCCCGCCGAACCAGCGCCGCCACGTCAGCCCCGGATTCCACCACGGCGCCAGTACCGTCACCGGCAGGAGGTCGAGGAGGATGACCGGTCCCTTGGTCAGCACCCCCATGCCGATGGCGATTCCCAGCATGACAAAGCCGCGGCGCCTGCCGTCGGCGGCGTAAAGGACGCCGTGCATGCCCAGCAACACCCAGAACGCCAGCATGACGTCGAACATCACCGAGGTGGAAAACACGATCCACAGCAGGGTGCTCGCCAGCACCAGCGCGGCCTGCCCCCCGAGCCCCGCATGCCGAGGCCACAGGCGGCCCGCCAGCAGCATCGTCAACCCCAAGGATGCGGCGGAAAACAGCGGCAACACCAGACGCGGCCACCAGTCGCTGACGCCGAACAGCGCCCAGCCGGCGTGAAACATCCAGAAGATGAACGGTGGCTTGTGGCTGTACGGTTGACCGTTCTTGAACGGCACCAGGAAATCGCCACGCTGCCACATCTCCCAGGCCACGCTCACGTAGCGCGTCTCGTCGATCGGCGTCAACGGCCGCGTGACCATCGCAACCCACGCCAGGAGCGCCAGCAGGCCGATGCTCGCAAGGAATGCGCCGCGTCCGCGCGTGCCCGATATATCTTCCATCATGTCATCCAGTCCATCGCAAATCGTGTAATCTTGGCAACCCGCGCCGCCCTTCGGGGGAAATGCTGCGTGCAAGAATCGCCTCCGTGCCCATGACGCGTGCTTTTCGAGCCGGCATGCGCATCCCGCTTCCCTGCGGCACAATCCGCCGCACGAATGCGGCCTCTGATCGATTCGAAACGATGTTCAACGCCGCAAGCCCTCGCCCGCCTTCGATCTTCGTGGATTCCAGCGAAGTCCACAGACGATTGCGCCTGGCCATGTACGTATCGTGCCTGCTGTGGGCAGGCGCGCTGCTGTCCTGGCTCATGCACACGGACGCCTGGCTCGTCGAGCGCCTCAAGGCGAGTCCTGCCCTCGAATTTCTGCGCGCCTGCGGCACCTGGTATTCGAACTGGGGCCTGTACCCTTTCTACCTGCTGTTCCTCGCAATGTTCGTGCTCGCCTACCTCAAACAACGCGCGCACTTGAAAACGCTCGCGCACGCCTATCTCCTGGCGCAGGCGTTCGGAACGGCCCTGCTGGTGCACCTGATCAAGCTTGTTTCCGACAGAACTCGCCCCTTCGAGGGACCGTTTCACGACACCTTCTTCCATATTCCGCGTCTCACCCATGCGCTCCATTCGTCGTTCCCGTCCAATCACACCGTCGACGCCATGGTGGGGGCGATGTTCGTGGCCCTCTTCTGGCGGGGCCGGCGCGTGCCGGCGCTTGCCATCGTCGCCGCGCTGCTGATGGGCGTGTCGCGCATGCTCGTCGGCAAGCACTACCTGTCCGACGTCCTCGCCGGCCTCGCCCTGGGCATTGGCATCGTTGGCGTCACCCTGCTCGTGTATCTGTTGCCACGCTGGCACGCCGCCAGGCCCACGTCCGACAACTGAGCGTGCGTCAAAGCCGCATGTCGCCCTCATTTTCGAGCGCGACGCTCCGCGCCGCGCCGCGCCGGTTGCGGTACAGATACACACCCAGCGCCATCGAAACCAGGAACAGCGTGACCGCAAGCCCGATCTTCAGCAGCGGCGCAATATGCACGCCGCTGCCGACCAGCGCGAAGACCAGCGTCTGCGGCAGATAGCCGACGAGGGTGCCGCCGAAGAACGGCACGGGACGGATGCTCGACATGCCTGCGGCAAGGTTGGTCAACAGGTTGCTGCCCACCGGCAGCAGGCGGATCAATACCGTCATGGAAAATGGATTGTCGTGGATGAAGCGGTCGAAGCGCCCGGCGCGCGCACCCAGCCGCGCGCGCAGCAGGTCCTTGCCGAAAAGGCGGGCGTAGGCGAAGCCCAGCATGCAGCCGAGCAGGGCCGCCAGTGCACCGAGCAGCGTGCCGAGGGCGACGTTGAAAGCGTAGCCACCGAGGAAGGCAACGACCTGGCGCGGCAGGCCGATGGCGGTGAAGATGCACCCCATCAAGAGGAACAGCAGCGCGCCGTTGACGCCGTGGCCGCGCACCCGCGCGTCGATCCACGCCTCGTTGACGCTGTTGCCCAGATCGCTGCTCTTGAAAAGATAGCCCAGCAAGGCCAGGCTCAGAATCAGCGCGAGGCCCTTGAGGATGACGCGCGCGTTCATCTACAGGTCGGAATCGGCCTCGATGACAGGCAGGCGGACCCGCCGTTGCAGCCAGGCGACGCCGAACAGGTCGACGATGCCGACCCACAGCCGGTTGTGTACGCCGTACTTGGACGCGCCGCGCTCGCGCGCCCGATGGTGCACCGGCACCGATACCACCGCGCCGCCATTGCGCAGCACCAGCGCCGGCAGGAAGCGGTGCATGTGGTCGAAGTTGGGCAGTTCCAGGAACGTCGCGCGCGCGAAAAGCTTCAGCCCGCAGCCCGTATCGGGCGTGTTGTCGCGCAGCATGCGTGAACGCACCCCGTTGGCGATCCTGGAGGACAGCCGGCGGATGAAGGTGTCGTTGCGTCGCGCGCGCCAGCCCGCGAGCAGCTCCAGATTGGCCGGCTGCGCCGGATCGGCCAGCGCATCGAGCAGCGCCGGGATGTCGGCCGGGTCGTTCTGCCCGTCACCGTCGAGGGTCGCGATCCAGTCATACCGGGCGACGCGCACGCCGGAAGTCACCGCGCGACTCTGGCCGCAGGACGCGCGATGGCGAATCACCCGCAGCATGGGAAATTCCGCCTTCAACGCATCCAGACGCGCCTGGGTGGCGTCGGTGCTGCCATCGTTGACGTAGATGATCTCGAACCCCGCGCGCCCGTTCAGCGCTGCCGCGATTTCACGTACCAGCGGTTCGACGTTGTCCTGTTCGTTCTTGACGGGAACAACCACGGACAGGCTGCCGCGGTAGGCATGTGTGGGCATGTTGAGCTGATGGCGCGGTACGTACGGGCTGCCGGCAAGACCCCGGAAGCCATTTCAAAGAGCCGATGATTCGCAGCGACCGGCACGCGCGACTGTACGGCGGCGGCAAGTGTAACACCCGGCTTCCCATCCACAAACCGCGTCCCTGCAAGGCCGGCACAAACAGGAAACGGCACGCGCCCCGGCGGGTGCCGGAAACGGGTGCCGAATCAGCTCGCTGGACGCCGCGTTTTCGCAGTTCAGCCCTGGCTGATCAGGAACGCGTCGCGGTTCTTGGCATCCTTGATCCAGTTCGGGGGTTTTCCGCGGCCCGTCCACGTCGCGCCCGTTTCCGGATTGCGGTATTTGGGTTTCGCGGTGGCGCGCCTGGCCGTGGCCTTGGGCTTCCGGCCCCTGGTCGACGCGGTCTTGGCAGTCGCCTTGGCCGCGCGCGTACGCCGTGCCTTGGGTTGCAGATCATCGACGGTCAGGTCGTACGCGGCCATCATGGCGCGAATTTCCGCAATGATCGTACGCACTTCCTTCTTCCGGATTTTTTCCGCCTGCTTCAGAATTTCTCCGGCTTTCGATTTCAGTTCTTGATATGTCGGCATCTAATGTTCCTTGGTTGGCTTCGCAATGGATGGACGGGATCCTGTGCCACGGAATCGCATACCCTGCACCACCTCTCCCGGCAAATACCCCATCCCTGAAAACGGCCTGAATCGATTCACGGCTTTTTTCAGCGAATTAATTCTACATCCCTGCAATTATTTTCCAATTGCCTTTTATGCAAGAGACCGATTTTTCCGAATAAGGAATGTTGTGCAATCGGCACGATTCCCCGCGAGCGCGATATCGATGGGTTCGTCGTTCCGGCGAAAACGAAATTTCGGGGGAAGGTCAAATGCCGGAACGACAAAACCAGAATTGTCCGATGTCTTCCCGGCGCGAACAGCAGGGCGATTGCCGGACGCCGTGATCGGCATGGCCACGGCAGTAGAAGGCATGTGGCGGAGAGGGGGGGATTCGAACCCCCGTCAGGGTATTACCCTGAACACGCTTTCCAGGCGTGCGACTTAAACCACTCATCCACCTCTCCGCGAAGCCGCGCATCATACCGGAAGCGCCACCGGGGGGCAATTCGTCGTGACGGACGCGCTCCTCACCAAAAAAACCGATACGCGCCTCTTGAAAGCAGGCGGTCCGTCCCCACGTGCACCGCATAACCGACAATGGAGCACCCATGCAGGACAAATTCAATCGCGAACAACCGACGCACGAAGCCCAGGCGCAGAAGGAAATCATGCCGAGCCTGGAAGAGTCGCTGAAAGCCGCGGAACTGCAAGCCGCCGAGCACCACGATGCCTGGCTGCGCGCCAAGGCGGAGACCGAGAACATGCGCCGGCGCGCGGCGGAGGACGTCGACAAGGCGCGCAGGTTCGCGGTAGAGAGCTTCGCCGGCGAACTGCTGGCGGTGAAGGACAGCCTGGAGGCGGCGCTCGCCGCGGAATCCCCCAGCGTCGACAACATGAAAAACGGGGTGGAACTGACTCTCAAACAGCTCGCCGCCGTGTTCGCGAAGTTCAGCCTCGTCGACGTCGACCCGCTGGGCGAGAAGTTCGATCCGCATCTCCACCAGGCGATCCAGGTGATCGACTCCGACCAGCCCGCCAACACGGTCGTCACCGTGCTGCAGAAGGGCTACCGTCTGCACGATCGCACGCTGCGGCCCGCGCTGGTGATGGTTGCCAAGGGTGCGGACGCTTGAAATAGGCCCACCCTCCCCCATATTCGCAACAACTCAAACATTTCTGGAAGGAACACATCATGGGACGCATCATTGGCATTGACCTTGGCACCACCAACTCCTGCCTGGCGGTGATGGAAGGCGGTAAAGCGAAAGTGATCGAGAACGCCGAGGGCGCGCGGACCACGCCGTCCATCGTCGCCTATACCGACGATGGCGAGATCCTGGTCGGCGCGCCGGCCAAGCGCCAGGCGGTCACCAACCCGAAGAACACCCTGTTCGCGGTCAAGCGCCTGATCGGCCGGCGCTTCGAAGAGAAGGAAGTGCAGAAGGACATCGGTCTGATGCCCTTCAAGATCGTCAAAGCCGACAACGGCGACGCCTGGGTGGAAGTGCGCGACAAGAAGATGGCGCCGCCACAGGTGTCGGCCGAAGTGCTGCGCAAGATGAAGAAGGCCGCCGAGGACTACCTGGGTGAAGAGGTCACCGAGGCGGTCATCACCGTGCCCGCCTACTTCAACGACAGCCAGCGCCAGGCGACCAAGGACGCCGGCCGCGTCGCGGGTCTGGAAGTGAAGCGCATCATCAACGAGCCGACCGCGGCCGCGCTCGCCTTCGGCATGGACAAGAAGGAAGGCGACCGCAAGATCGCGGTGTATGACCTGGGCGGCGGCACCTTCGACATCTCCATCATCGAAATTGCCGAGCTGGAGGGCGAGCACCAGTTCGAAGTCCTGTCGACCAACGGCGACACCTTCCTCGGCGGCGAGGATTTCGACCAGCGCCTGATCGACTACATCGCCGAAGAATTCAAGAAGGAACAGGGCGTCGACCTGAAGAAGGACGTGCTCGCCCTGCAGCGCCTGAAGGAAGCCGCGGAAAAGGCCAAGATCGAGTTGTCTTCCGGTCAGCAGACCGAGGTCAACCTGCCGTACATCACGGCCGACGCCTCCGGCCCCAAGCACCTGGCGGTGAAAATCACCCGCGCCAAGTTCGAGGCCCTGGTCGAGGACCTGATCGCCCGCACCATCGAGCCGTGCAAGATCGCGATCAAGGACGCCGGCCTCACCACCTCGCAGATCGACGACGTCATCCTGGTCGGCGGCCAGAGCCGCATGCCCAAGGTGCAGGACGCGGTGAAGGATTTCTTCGGCAAGGAGCCGCGCCGTGACGTCAACCCGGACGAAGCAGTTGCCGTCGGCGCTGCGATCCAGGGTGGTGTGCTGAAGGGCGACGTGAAGGACGTGCTGCTGCTCGACGTCACCCCGCTCTCGCTGGGTATCGAAACCCTGGGCGGCGTGATGACCAAGCTGATCCCGAAGAACACCACCATTCCGACCAAGGCGAGCCAGGTGTTCTCGACCGCCGACGACAACCAGAGCGCGGTGACCGTGCACGTGCTGCAGGGCGAGCGCGAAATGGCCACGGGCAACAAGAGCCTCGGCCAGTTCAACCTGTCCGACATCCCGCCGGCGCCGCGCGGCATGCCGCAGATCGAGGTCACCTTCGACATCGACGCCAACGGCATCCTGCACGTGTCGGCGAAGGACAAGGCGACCGGCAAGGAGAACACCATCCGCATCCAGGCGAGTTCCGGCCTGTCGGAAGACGAGATCCAGCGCATGGTGAAGGACGCCGAAGCCAACGCCGCCGAGGATCACAAGGCCTTCGAACTGGCGACCGCGCGCAATGCCGCCGACGCGATGATCCACTCGGTGAAGAAGTCGCTCGCCGATTACGGCGACAAGGTGTCGGCCGAGGAGAAGACGACGATCGAAACCGCGCTGAAGGAGTGCGAGGACGCCGTGCGCGAGGGCGACAAGGACAACATCGAGGCGAAGACCAATGCGCTCGCCACCGCCAGCCACAAGCTCGCCGAGCAGATGTACCAGGCCGAGCAGGCGCAGGCCCAGCCGGGTGCGGGTGCGTCAGGTGGCGGCAGCGCAGGATCGGCGGACGACAACGTGGTCGATGCGGAGTTCGAAGAGGTGAAGGACAAGTAAGGGCGTAAGCGCTGAGCGGTGAGCGGTGAGCGGTGAACATCGCTCACCGCTCAGCGTTTCTCCGCCTCCCCTTACCGCCAACCGCTCACTGTTCACCATGTCAAAACGCGACTATTACGAAGTCCTCGGCGTCGCCAAGAACGCCTCCGACGAAGAAATCAAGAAAGCCTACCGCAAGCTGGCCATGAAGTTCCACCCCGACCGCAATCCGGACGACAAGGGGACGGAAGAAAAATTCAAGGAAGCGAAGCTCGCCTACGAGATCCTGTCCGACTCCGACAAACGCGCGGCGTACGACCAGTTCGGCCACGCCGGCGTCGATCCGCAGGCGGGCATGGGCGGCGGGTTCGGCGGCGGCGGATTTTCCGATGCGTTTTCCGATATCTTCGGTGACATCTTCGGTGGCGGCAGCCGACGTGAACGCGTCTACCGCGGCGCGGACCTGCGCTACAACCTGGAAATCAGCCTGGAGGAAGCGGCGCGGGGCACCGAGACCAAGATCCGCATTCCCACGCTCGAAGAGTGCGGCACCTGTCACGGCAGCGGTGCGAAGCCGGGCACCACGCCCACCCCCTGCACCACCTGTGGCGGCCACGGCCAGGTACGCATCCAGCAAGGCTTCTTCTCGGTACAGCAAACCTGTCCCCGGTGCAGCGGCACGGGCAAGATGGTGTCCGACCCCTGCCCGTCCTGTCACGGCGAAGGCCGGGTCAAGAAGCACAAGACGCTATCTGTAAAAATCCCGTCCGGGGTCGACAACGGCGACCGCATCCGTCTCGGGGGCGAGGGCGAAGCCGGGGTCAACGGCGGTCCGCCGGGTGACCTCTATGTGGTGGTTCATCTCAAGGAACATCCGGTCTTCAAGCGCCACGGCGATGACCTGCACTGCGAAATGCCGATCAGTTTCGCCACGGCGGCGCTCGGTGGCGAAATCGAGATACCCACCCTGGACGGTCACGCCAAGATCAAGATCCCGAGCGAGACCCAGAGCGGCAAGGTATTCCGCCTGCGCAGCAAGGGCATCAAGGGCGTGCGCAGCCACGCTCCGGGTGACCTGTTATGTCATATGATGGTCGAGACGCCGGTCAACCTGTCCGAGCGCCAGCGTGAACTGCTGCGCGAATTCGAATCGCTGAGTCCGGGTCGCAACAACCACCCCCGCGCCCAGTCGTTCATGGACAAGGTCAAGGCGTTTTTTGGGCAGTAAGCCATCCCCATCCCTGGAGAAGGAGAACCACCATGCGCATGTTCACCCGCATCGTCCCGTTTTGTGCCGCCCTGGTCGCCATGCCTGCCATCGCGGCGGACATACCCGTCATCGTGAAGATCCCGCGCCTGACCGTCGAGGCGTCTGAAAAAATCGCCCGCGCAACCCTGGATGCCTGTCGCAAGGACGGCATCCAGATCGGCGTCACCGTGGTCGATCGCAGCGGCGATCCGATGGTGGTGCTGCGCGACACGCTCGCACCGCGCATCACGCTCGAAATCAGCCGGCAGAAGGCTGCCACCGCAGTCAATTTCAACGCCACGACCTCCAGCATGGAGGGCCGCTTCACGCAGCCCTTCTCGGTCGGCAAGGTGGAGGGGCTGGTGTTCTCGGCAGGCGGCGTGCCGATCGAGGCTGCGGGCAACATCGTCGGGGCGGTGGGCGTCTCCGGCGCAGCGACCGGTGCACAGGACGAAGCCTGCGCGAATGCCGGCATCCGCGCCGTTCAGTTCGAACTCGAAAGCGCAGGCCTCTGAGTCGCGTTCGTCGATCCGACCGACACGCGGCAGCGTGAGTCCGCCCGCTGACGGCGTGGAGGATAGCGACTTCGAACGCCGCTTCGGCGGGGTTCGCCGCCTGTACGGCGCCGCTGCACTCGATCGCTTCCGCCGCGCGCACGTCTATGTGATCGGCATCGGCGGCGTCGGCGCCTGGGCTGCCGAAGCGCTGGCACGCTCGGCCATCGGGCGGCTCACCCTGATCGACCCCGACCACCTGGCGGAGTCCAACATCAACCGCCAGATTCATGCACTGAGCGACACCCTCGGGCAAGCCAAGATCGAGGCGATGCGCGCACGTATCCACGGCATCAATCCGGCGTGCGAGGTGAGAGGGGTGGAAACCTTTCTCGACCCGGCCAACCTCGGCCAACTGCTGGCGGAGCCCTGCGACCATGTGCTCGATGCCATCGACAACGCACGTGCCAAGAGCGCACTGATCGTGCATTGCGGGGGCGCACGCATCCCGCTGGTGTGTGTCGGCGCCGCGGGTGGGCAGACCGATCCGGGCCGCATCCAGTTGGCGGATCTTTCGCGCACCACGGAAGACCCGCTGCTCGCCAAGGTGCGCGCGACGCTGCGGCGCAAACACGGATTTCCGCGCGAGCCGGGCCGGAAATTCGGGGTGGAGTGCGTGTTTTCCACCGAGCCGCTGCGTTATCCGGATGCGGAAGGTGGCGTCTGCTATGACCGCCCACCCGACGCTCGCGTACATGGCCTCAACTGCGCCGGCTTCGGCTCGTCGGTCTGTGTCACCGCGAGCTTCGGCCTCCGCGCAGCGGCACGCGTGCTCGATTGCCTCGCCGCACGGCGGGATTGATTAACCCGGATTGTCAAATAGGCCGTCGGGCTTTAGCCCGACATGCCGGGTTGAAACCCGATCTATAATCCATTGATTTGTTACGCACGGCTGTTCCAATGGATTTTTCGGGATTGAACCTAAACGGGAATACGGAACAGGCGGAAAAAATTTTCCGTGGTCGCCTCGCCCACTGCTTCGGTGGTGAGGCCGCGTACCTCGGCAATGGCTTCTGCGACGTGTTTGACGTAGCCCGGCTGGTTGATCTTGCCGCGGTGCGGTACCGGCGCCAGATAGGGCGCGTCGGTTTCGATCAGCATGCGGTCGAGCGGAATCGCCGCTGCGACCTCGCGCAGCGCCACGGCGTTCTTGAAACTGACGATACCGGAAAACGAAATATGAAAGCCCAGATCGAGCGCCGCTTCGGCGACCGCAAGGCTCTCGGTGAAACAGTGCATCACGCCACCGGCTTCACCGGCGTTTTCCTCGCGCATGATGCGCAGCGTGTCATCGGCCGCCGCGCGGGTGTGCACTACCAGCGGCTTGCCGCACGTCCGCGCGGCACGGATGTGGGTGCGGAAGCGCTCGCGCTGCCATTCAAGGTCACCAGTGAGGCGGAAATAATCCAGCCCGGTCTCGCCGATCCCCACGACCCTGGGGTGATCGGCCAAGGCAACCAGTTGCTCGACGCTCGGTTCGGCACAATCCTCGTGGTCGGGATGCACGCCGACCGTGGCATACACGTTCGGGTGCGCCTCGGTGAGCGCAAGAATCCCCGGAAAGCGCTCCAGATCGACGCCGATGCACAGGGCATGGCTGACCCTGTTCGCTTCCATGAGACCGAAGATGCCGGGCAGCTTGTCGGCAAAATCGGGAAAATTGATGTGGCAGTGGGAATCGACGTACATAGGCAAGATGCAAGCTACAAGTTACAAGAGCGGCGCTTTGCGCCTTCAAGATTCCTGCAGCTTGAGGCCTGCAACTTGAAACTTGCCCTACATGGTATGAGTGGGACGGGTGGATTTTAACGAACCACCGAGCAAACCTTCAATCTTGTTGTGTGCGGTCTTGCCGCTTTCGTTGAAAGCGAACTGCACGCCCACGCCCTGGGTGCGGCCGCCGTGCGCGCCGCCCGGGGTGACCCACACCACCTTTCCCGACACCGGCAGCTTGGCGGGATCGTCCATCAGGGTGAGCAGCATGAACACTTCCTCGCCCATCTTGTACTGCTTGCTGGTGGGGATGAACAGCCCGCCGCCCTTGATGAAGGGCATATAGGCGGCAAACAGCGCGGATTTTTCCTTGATCGACAGCGACAGCACGCCGGGGCGGACATGTCCGGAAGCATCGTTCACAGCAGCGTTCATGGTAACTCTTTCATCCAAAAATATGCCGGTAGCGCACCAGCCATGCCTGCAATTGCAACGCCCGGTTGAGCGGATGCGTCAGCGTGCGGCCGTCATCCGCCTGCGTCCGGGCCAGCGTCAGGAGCCTCGCCAGGTTCGCCTGCGGCCCCAGCCGGGCGAGCGTCCCAGAAAAATCCCGGTTGAACTGCACGTCCCCCTGCAAGCGCACCGCCAGCAAATCACCCAGCCACTTGTACGCCAGCGTGTGCCAAACCTGCGGGCTCAGCGCCTTCCAGCGCTCACCGAGCGTCACCGGGTCGAGCCGTTCCGGCCGGGCCAGATTTTCCAGCACACCGCGCCGCTCGTCCAGTTCACCGCCTTCGACCCAGCGCAAGGCGTCGAGCGGCGTGCCGCCAGACAGCGCGAGCAGGTTTTCCGCGTCGGACACACCCTGACCGGCCAGCCAGCGCAGCGCCATTTCCACGGGCGGCAGGCCGATATCGAGCCGCGTGCAACGGCTGCGGATGGTCGGCAGCAACCGGCGCGGCTGGTCCGAGACCAGCACGAACACCGTATTTAACGGCGGTTCCTCGAGCACCTTTAACAGGGCGTTGGCGGCAGCGAGGTTGAGCATGTCGGCTGGGTCGATGAGCACCACCCGATGGCCCGCCCGATAAGTCGACAACTGCACGAATTCCACGGCTTCGCGCGCCTGATCGACCTCGATCGCGGTCGCCAGGCGCGTTTCCCCTTCCCGGTTGGTCTTTTCCTGCAGGCTGACACGGAGAAAATCCGGATGCCCGCCAGTGGCGAACCAGTGGCACGCGGGGCACGCGCCGCAGGCGGCACCGCCGGTCTGCGGCGCTTCGCACAGCAGTGCCTGCGCCCAGGCCTGGGCAAGCTCGCCCTTGCCCACTCCGCGCGGACCGGCGAGCAGCAGCGCCTGCGCCGGCCGTGCGCGGCTGGCGCGCAGGCGCTGCCACGCGGTGTCAAGCCAGGGATACGGCGCCGCGCTCATGCGAGTTCCTGCAACAGCGCGGCAATTTCCGCCTGCAACGCGCCGATGCCCTGGCGCGCGTCGAGTACACGGATGCGCGCCGGTTCGGCCTGCGCGCGGTCCAGGTAGGCATGGCGCACACGCGAAAAGAAGCTGTCGGCTTCGCGCTCGAAGCGGTCAGCCGCCCGCGCGGCCGAGCGACGCGCCCCGGCGACCTCGGGTGGCACGTCGAAGAGCAGGGTGAGATCGGGCGCAAAACCGCGCTGTACCCAGGCTTCCAGCGCGGCGACACGTTCCACCGGAATGCCGCGTCCGCCGCACTGGTAGGCGTAGCTGGCGTCGGTGAAGCGGTCGGACACGACCCAGGCGCCGCGTGCCAGTGCCGGCTGGATGAGCTCGGCCAGATGTTGCTGGCGCGCGGCGAACATCAGCAGCAGCTCGGTGTCGGCATCCATGTCGCGGTGCAGCAACAGCTCGCGCAGGGTTTCGCCCAGCGGCGTACCGCCCGGCTCACGCGTGACCAGCACCTGCCGGCCCTGCGCGCGCAGCCAGTCGGCAACGAAGCCGAGATGGGTGCTCTTGCCCGCGCCGTCGACGCCTTCGAGCGTGATGAATTTTCCGGAACTCATTTCTGGTAGCGGTTGACTGCGCGGTTGTGTGCGTCGAGCGTGCCTGAAAACACGTGTGTGCCATCACCGCGTGCGACGAAATACAAGGCATCGGTCGGCGCAGGATTCAATGCCGCGCGGATCGCCGCCTCGCCCGGCATGGCAATGGGCGTCGGTGGCAGACCGGCGCGTGTATAGGTATTGTAGGGGGTGTCGGTCTGCAGATCGACCTTGCGCAGATTGCCGTCGAAGCGCTCGCCCAGCCCGTAGATCACCGTGGGATCGGTCTGCAGGCGCATGCCGCGCCGCAGACGGTTGATGAACACCCCGGCGATGAGTGGTCGCTCCACGGCGACGCCGGTTTCCTTCTCGACGATCGACGCCATGATCAGCGCCTCGTAGGGCGTCTTGTAGGGCAGCCCGGGCGCGCGGCCTTCCCATGCCGCCCGCAGCTTGTCGCGTTGCAGGCGATAGGCGCGGCGCAGCACCTCGACTTCGGAACTGTGCGGCGCGTAATAATAGGTATCCGGAAACAGCAGGCCCTCGACACGTGGTTCCTCGGCGCCGAGCGCCCGCAACAGCGCGGCCTCGTCCAGGTTCGCGCTGTCGTGCTTCAGCAGCGGCTGCGCCGCGAGCGCGGCACGCACCTCGCGCCAGCTCCAGCCCTCGATGAACTGCACGATCGCCTGTGAAACCTCGCCGCGCTCGATTTTTCCGTAGAGTTCCAGAGGCGTAAGCGGGCGATCGAGGGTATAGACGCCGACCTTGAGCGCGGTGCCCTGCCCCGTCACGCGGCCGAGCAGCCAGAACAGCGTCGCATTGCCGACTACCCCCTCGCGCGCAAGCATCACGCTCAGGCTTCTCAGGTGCATGCCCGGCGTGACGTTGACCGTCCGCGGCATACCCTCGATGGACAGTGGTTGGCGCGCGTACCACGTGAGCCCGCCCGCCAGGGCCAGAGCGGCGGCGAGCGCGAACAGCAGCAGACGTTCAATCAGTTTCTTCATGCAATGCGGTATTCAATCGTGTGCTCCACCCTGCCGACGGGCAGCACACGTCGTCCAGACGCGCGATGTGACGCACCCCAAGGACGCTGTTGCAGATCATGACTTCCTCGGCAGCGAGTATAGCGGCTGGCGGGTAACGGCCCACACGCGTACCGAGTCCGAGACGCGGCGCCGCGCGCAGCAGCCGCGCGCGCGCCACGCCAGCGACGCCGGATGCGCTGACGTCCGGCGTATGCAGGATGCCCTGCGCGATCCACAGCAGATTGCTCATGACACCGCCGACCAGCATGCCGTCCACGTCGCACAGAATGCCCTCCACGATGTCCGGGTCATCCCATTCCGCACGCGCCAGCACATTCTCCAGGCGGTTGAGGTGCTTGATTCCGGCGAGGCGCGGCTGCCGAGCAAGGCGCAGCGTGCACCCGCGCGCGGTGATTCCATCCACGCCCTCGGGCTGGGCGTGCGCCGGCAGCGGCAGCCCCATTACGACGCGTGTCGCGGTCTGCCCGTGCGGTGGTGCGTATCCGCGCGCACCGGTCCCGCGCGTGACGATGATCTTCGCAAGGGCAACACCCGCCTCCGCCACATGACACACCTCGTCGCGCAGCACGCCTTCGTCGGGACACTCAAGCGCCAGCGCCGCGCAATCGCCT
>Ga0066256_1001059_pt1 | contig 43003 bp, 45 predicted proteins | sample ThiBio_1000_biof_FD_87107 | JGI IMG/M metagenome (GOLD analysis project Ga0066256, IMG submission 87107) | Wastewater bioreactor microbial communities from Cape Town, South Africa - Thiocy_expt_1000_biof (version 2) | ecosystem: Engineered > Bioreactor > Thiocyanate-remediating >... | reverse complement strand
GTGGCCGCCATTGCGGTGCCGGCCGGGACGCGCACGCAGGCGCCCGCCCTCCTCGAGGCCCAGCGGGTCGGGTTGCGCCAGGCCAGCCGCCCCCGGCGGATGGTGCAGGAAGAGATAGGCCGGCGGGCCGGGGGCCTCGCCGAGCCTGGCACCGAGCCAGCCGAGCCGCTTCTCGCACAGCTCGCCGCCGACGCGCCCCTCGGCGAGGGAATCGAGGAACAGCAGCCTCGCGCCGGCCACGTCGAAGGTCGACTGCACGAAGCCGTTGTCGTCGAGCGGGTGTTCGGGAAAGGCGGCCGCGAGGTTGGCCCGCAGGTCGTGATTTCCCGGCACGAGCCGGTACGGCACCGTCAGCGTGTCCAGCGCCGCCCTGAGATCGGCATAGGCCGCTGGCTCGCCAGCATCCGTCAGGTCGCCGGTGAAGACGCACAGCGCCGCGTCCGGATGGAACGCATTGATATGCGCCACGCATGAAAGCAGCCGCTGGTGGAGGTCGACGCCGTAGCGGGGCTCGCGCCCGCCGCCGAGATGGATATCCGAGACCTGAATGATTTTCGTTGTCATGACCTGATTCTCGCTCACGGCCCGGCAGTGGCCGGGCGCGGGCGGACCCTAGACGGGCTTCATGAAAGGCGTGCAACGGTCGCGGCGGCTGTGGAATAGCCCGCCGATACATCCCAAGCCTATGTTCTATCTCGGGCAATGCCCGCCCGGCACGCGCCGAGCCGCTTCGCGCTTTTCGGCACCGCGCGCTAGTTGCGGTCGACGGGCCGGGAGCGCATGCGCGACACCGTCTCGCGCTCGGCGCGCTTGCAGCGCATTGGCGGCAGGCCCCGGTCGAGGAGATCCATGTCCTCCAGCACCATGTCGCCCATGCGCTTGAAGGCGATGTCGAGCGCGCCGGCGCGATGCGCGGAGCGCAGGAACCCCGGCAGCGATCGCACCGGGTGATCCTCGGCCGGCGGTTCCTCGGGAAAGACGTCGCTGGCGGCCAATATGTGTCCGCTGCGCACTGCCTCCATCAGCGCCGGGAAATCGACCACGCCCGCCCGGGACAGGAGGATGAAGGCCGCATTCCTGCGCATCCTGGAGAAGGCCTCGGCGCCGAGGAAGCCCTGGTTCTCGCTAGTCACCGAAGCAACCACGAAGATGAAGTCGCTCGATGACAGCACCTCGTCGAGCGTGGCTGGCGTCACGCCCTGGTCGAGCAGCATGGATGGCGGCAGCCAGGGATCGAAGACCCGCGTCCGGGTACGGAAGCCCGACAGCAGGCGGTTGAGCGCCTTGCCGAGATCGCCGAAGCCGATGATGCCGACCTCCGCGCCCGAAAGCAGCCGCGCCCTGGCGTTGCCGTCGCCGCCCCAGAGCTCTTCGCCGCGGCGGAAGGCAAGGTCGGCGTCGACGATGTCGCGCGCGAGATTCAGCGCCATGGCAAGGCCGAGCTCGGCGACCGGCTCGGCGAAGACGAGGCCTGTCGTTACGACATGGATGCCACGCGAAAACAGCGTCTCGTAGGGCATGTTGTCGATGAGGTTGCTCTCGACGTTGAACACGCAGCGCAGCGACTTCAGCCGCTCCAGCAAAGCCGGCGGGATCGGCGGCTGGCCGATGATGTAGCGCGCCTGCGCGAGTTCGCTGTCAGGTAGCGAATCCAGCGCCGGCGCCGTCGTCTCCACGATACGGTACTTGGCGCGCAGCCTCTCCAGCGCCGGCGGCGTGAAGATCAGATCGAGCGTCCTGGGCTCGGGCGCGCTGATGACCAGGGGCCTGGCGCTGTCGGACATTGTCGCTCCTCCTCGCGCGGCCGAAGAAAATCCCCGGCGCTCGTCGGCCGGCCGCCCGAAAGGAATACACGCGCCGAGGGTCCGAAACCACCGGCTTGTCACATGGAGCGGAAGGGGCCGTGTCGAACGCGGCGGCGGGTCAGACCACTGGTTCGGGCAGCGAGGCGACGAAGAAGTCGAGCCGCGCCCCTGTCTCCGACGAAAAGAAATGCATGTCCGAGGGAGAGAATTTCAACCCTATGGTGGAGCCCGGCGCGGGGTGGGCCGACTCCGAGGTGACGACGGAGAACGATGCGCCATCGAGGTCGACGTAGACGACCCGTCCGGCGCCGAGCTCCTCGACGAAATCGACGGTCGCCTCGACCGCGCCGGCCGCGCCCGGATCGACCATGCGCACGGCTTCCGGACGTATCCCCATCGCCACTTTCGTGCCCACGGGCAGGCCGGCGCGAGGCATGGGCAGGCGTCGACTGCCCTCGAGAAGGGAAATGCCGTCGAGGGCGACGACGCCCTCCAGTATGTTCATCGCCGGAGCGCCGACGAAACTCGCCACGAAGCGGCTCGCCGGCCGGCCGTAGATCTCGGCCGGCGTGCCGACCTGCTCGACGCGGCCGCCATTCATCACCACCAGCCTGTCGGCCAGCGTCATCGCCTCGACCTGGTCGTGGGTGACGAAGACGGAGGTGGCGCCGAGGCGCCGATGCAGCTTGCGGATTTCGGAGCGCATCTGCACGCGAAGCTTGGCGTCGAGGTTGGAGAGCGGCTCGTCAAAGAGGAAGACCTTAGGCTCGCGGATCATCGCGCGCCCCATCGCGACGCGCTGCCGCTGGCCGCCCGACAGGGCCGCCGGCTTGCGGTCGAGCAGATGCTCGAGCTCCAGGATGCGTGCGACCGCCTGGATGCGCTGGTTGCGCTGCGCGGCGGCAACGCCGGCCACCTTGAGCGAGTAGCCGATGTTCTGCGCCACGCTCATATGCGGATAGAGCGCGTAGTTCTGGAACACCATCGCGCAGCCGCGCTCGCGCGGCTCGAGCTTGTTGACCACCTTGCCGTCGATGGCGATCGTGCCGTCGGAAATCTCCTCCAGCCCGGCAATCATGCGCAGCAGCGTGGACTTGCCGCAGCCGGAGGGGCCCAGGATGACCACGAACTCGCCCGAGGCGATGTCGAGGTTCACGCCATGCACGACCTGCGCCTTGGCGTAGCTCTTCTTGACGTCGCGGATGGTGATGGAAGCCATGAGCTGTCCTTTCCGGTCACTTCTCGGTGGCGATGAGGCCGCGCACGAACCAGCGCTGCATGGCCACCACGGCGATCAACGGCGGCAGCATGACGATCAGCGTACCGGCCATGGCGATGTGCCATTCCGGCATGCCGCCGACATTGGGGATGAGCTGCTTGAGCTCGGTCACCGCAGTGGCGTGGCTGGCATCCGTGGTGATCAGCAGCGGCCACAGATACTGGTTCCAGGCCCACAGGAACATGATCGTCCCCAGCGCCGCCATGTTGGTGCGCGACAGCGGCAGCAGGATGTCGACGAAGAAGCGCAACGCGCCGGCGCCGTCCATGCGCGCGGCCTCGGTCAGCTCATCCGGCACCGTCAGGAAGAACTGTCGGTAGAGGAAGGTGCCGGTGGCGGTGGCGACCAGCGGCATGATCAGCCCGGTATAGGAGTTGAGCAGGCCGAGGTTGAGCGACACCTCCACGCCGGAGATCTTCTCGATCAGCCAGGAAAGGCCGGTGACGTCGAGGATCGCCTGATAGGGCGACAGCACATTGGCGACCACCGCGTAGGTCGGCACGATGCGCACCTCCAGCGGCAGCATCAGGGTGACGAAGATCAGCCAGAAGATCAGCGTTCGGCCGCGATAGCGGAAATAGACGATCGAGAAGGCGGTGAGCGCGGAGACGATCACCTTTCCCGCCGCGACGCCGGCGGCCATGACGAAGCTGTTGAAGAGCTTCGGGCCAAGGTCGGCCGTCGTCCAGGCCGTCTGGAGGTTGACCCAGAAATCGCTGCCCGGCAGCAGCGACATCGGCACGTCGTTAACCTCCTTCAGGCTGTGCGAGGCCGCGATCACCACGATCGCGAAGGGCGCGATGCAGAAGACGAAGCCGAGGAACAGGATCAGGTGTGTGAAGAGGTTGAGGATCGGGGTGCGTTCGACCATGGCGGCCTCACCTGTAATGCACGCGCCGCTCGATGAAGCGGAACTGGAAGATGGTGAGCACGATGATGAGCAGCATCAGGATGATGCTCTGCGCGGCGGCACCCGAATAGTCGAAGCCTTTGAAGCCGTCCGAGTAGATCTTGTAGACCATCAGATTGGTGGCGTTGGCCGGGCCGCCGGCCGTCATGATGTCGACGATGCCGAAGGAGTCCTGGAAGCTCTCGGTGATGTTGATGACGAGCAGGAAGAAGATGGTCGGCGTGATCAGCGGGAACTGGATGTCGCGGAAGCGCCTGACGACGCCGGCGCCGTCCATCGCCGCCGCCTCGATCAGCGAGCGGGGGATGGCCTGGAAGGCGGCGAGGAAGAAGATGAAGTTGTAGCCGACATATTTCCACGAGAAGGCGACGATGATGGATGCCATGGCGGCGACGCCGTCGAGGCCAGGGTCCCACAGGCCCGGCCAGAACCGGTTGACGACGGCCATGAAGCCGGCTTCCGGCGCCAGGATGAAACGGAAGGCCATGGCGAGCGCGGGCGCGGCGATGCCGTAGGGCCAGATCAGCACGACGCGGTAGAGGCGCGAGCCTGCAAGCTGCCGGTCGGTCAGTGCGGCGAGCACCAGCGCGATGACCATGGCAAGCCCGGTGCTGATGGCGGCGAAGACGAGGCTTGCGCTGATCGAATGCCAATAGTCGGCGTTGGAAAGGATCGACCGGAAATTGTCGAGACCGACCCAGATGTTGCCGCCGCCCCAGGGCTGCTGCAAGGTCAGCGACCAGTACACGGCCTGCCCGGCCGGCCAGTAGAAGAAGGTGAAGATCAGCAGCAGTTGCGGCACCGCGAACAGGATGCCGATCGTCGATCTGCTGAAGGTGACGCGCTTTTCCATCGATCCGTCAACGCCGCCGGGCGGCAGGTCCAGTCTATTTCATGGTGCGGCCGCCCGTCGACTCGCTACGGAGCGGACAGGCGGCCGTGATCATTCGGGCAATCAGGGAAGCGTCTTGCCCGGATAGGTCTGCTGGAAGCGCTCGAGGATGGCGTCGCCATTCTTGACCAGCGTGTCGAGGCCTTCCTGGACGCTGACCTTGTTGGCGAAGATCGCCTGCATCTGGGTGCCGAACTCGGCGCGGATCTGGGTGAAGTTGCCGAGGCGGATGCCGCGGGTGATTTCGGTCGGCTCGGAGGCGGTCAGGCTCTCGATCGCCACTTCACGGCCCTTGTAGGGCGCCTTGTCGTAGAAGTTGTTGGCCTTCATGAAATCGAAGCCCGACTTGGTCACCGGGATGTAGCCGGTGTTGGTCGACCAGAACAGCGCGGTCTTGGGATCGTGGATGAAGTTGAGGAAGGCGGCAGCGCCCTTGTATTCGGCCTCCGACTTGCCCGACAGAACCCACAGCGAGGCGCCACCGACCAGCGAATTCTTGCGCTCGGTGCCGGCATAGGCCGGAAGCTCGGCGACATCCCACTTCATGCCTTCCTTCTGGGTCCTGCCGACCGTGCCGTGGTCGCCGACCGAGGTGAGGATGAGCTGGCAGGTGCCGGACGCGAAGGCCTGCACCATGTCCTGGCCGAGATCCTTCGACTTGATCTTGATGAAGCCCTCGTCATACCACTTCTTGAGGTCGGTGACGTACTGCACGAACTTGGTCTTGTTGACCTCGAGGCGGGCGTCGAGACCGTCATAGCCGTTGTTCTTGGTGGCGATCGGCTGGTTGTGGATGGCCGAGAACTGCTCCATCAACTGCCAGCTTTCGTTGGCCGAGATGTTGATGGCCATCGGGCATTCGTAGCCCGCTTCCTTCAGCGCCTTGAGGTCGGCGCCGACGTCTTCCCAGGTCTTCGGCGCCTCGGTCTTGCCGATCTTGGCGAAGGCGTCCTTGTTCCAGTACATCAGCGCCGTCGACGAGTTGAACGGGAAGGACAGCATCTCGCCCTTCGAGGTCGCGTAGTAGCGGGCGATGCCGGGGAAATAGTCCTTGTAGTCGACCTTGTAGCCGTTCTCTTCCATCAGCTTGTCGGCGGGCTTGTAGGCGCCGGACAGCATCATGGTCGCGGTGCCGACATCATAGACCTGGACGACGGTAGGCTGCTTGCCGGCGCGGAAGGCGGCGATCGTGTTCTGCAGCGTGGCGTCGTAATTGCCCTGGCTGGTGCAGACGACCTCGTAGTCCTTCTGCGACTCGTTGAAGTTCTTGCACATGGTGTCGACGACACGCGCCAGATCGCCCGAAAGGCCGAACCAGAAGTCGAACTTGGCGGGCGCGGCGGAAGCCGGCAGCACTGCGGAGACGCTGATAGCGCCGGCGGCGAGCGCCGCCAGACCGTTCTTGATGATCGACATGAATCTCATTCCCTGTTGAGTGGCTTGTTGTTCAAGGATCGTTGCGCAGGTCCCTGGCCGTCTCTTAGAGAAAGTATGTGACAGTTCTTTTGTGGCTTTTTGGCCCCTCCCGACCACCCTGCCTGGCCGCAAGCGGCGGCACGCCGTGGTTGCAATCGCGATAACCGACTCCTCAATCCGGCAACCTCTAAGCATTCAGGCTGCCAGGAATATCGCGGGAAATTGGGTGAGGGGCGATGTTGACGGTCTATAATTGCATCGTGAACCAGCACGATCTGAGGCTGGTCGCGCTGGCCGCGCTGATATGCGGCATCTCTTCCTTTTCGGCGGTCAACCTGCTGCGCCATGTCGGCCGGTCGACGCACAGGAACCGCCTTGTCTGGCTGGCGATCGCCGCCAGCTCGACCGGCTTCGGTATCTGGGCCACGCATTTCATCGCGATGATCGCGTTCACGCCCGGCATACCCAACGGATACAATCCGGAACTGTCGGCGCTCTCGCTGGCCGCCGCCATCGTGCTGACCGCCGTGGGCATGTGGGTGGCCACCCTGCGCGGCGGCATCGACCATTTCCTGGTCGGCGGCGCCATATTGGGCGCTGGCATCGCCGTCATGCACTATACCGGCATGGCCGCCTTCGAGGTGCAGGGCCGCATCGTCTGGAATCAACTCCTCGTCGCCGTGTCCCTGATGGGCGGCGTGTTCCTCGGCGCGCTCGCACTGCTCGTCGTCCTGCGCCGGCCTTCCACGCTGGCGACGATCGGCGGCGCTGTGCTTCTGACGCTGGCGATCTGCGTCCTGCATTTCACCGCCATGGCGGCGGTGTCCATCTTCCCCGATTCCTCCATCGAGATCTCGCCCTATACTGTCGCGCCGATGTCGCAGGCCTTCGCCGCCGCCGCCGCAAGCCTGGTGATCCTCGTGCTGTCCGGCACGGCGCTGTGGATCGATCTGCGCTTCCGCCGCCAGAAGGCCGAGGCCGATCGCATGCATGGCCTGGCAAATGCCGCGGTGGAGGGCCTGATCGTCTGCGACGGCACGCGCATCGTCAGCGCCAATGACAGCCTGGCGAAGCTGACGGGCCTTGCCAGCGAAACGCTGAATGCGATGCAGCTCGGCGATCTGTTCGACGAGCGTGACGAGATGAGCAGCCTCGGCGAGCAGGCCCGCGAAGCGGATCTCAAGGGGCCGGCCGGCACGCGGATCCCGGTCGAGCTCATCGCAAGGACGATCGACTATTGCGGCAAGCCGCACACGGTGGTCGCCGTCCGCGACGTTCGCGAACGCAGGAAGGCGCAGGAGGAAATCCTGCGGCTCGCCCATTTCGACCCGCTCACCGGCCTTGCCAACCGGCGCAGCTTCTCGGCGCGGCTCGACGCCGAGATCTCGGCGACGGCCAGGGGGGCGAATGGCAGGCACCTGGCGCTTCTTCTGTTCGACCTCGATCGCTTCAAGGAGGTCAACGACCTCTATGGGCACGGCGCGGGCGATGCGCTGCTGCAGAAGGTGGCGAAATGCGCCTCGGGCGTGCTGCGCCACGGACAGATGCTCGCCCGCCTCGGCGGCGACGAGTTCGCCATCATCGCGCCAAACCTTCCCGACGCGCTCGCCGCCGGTCGCATCGCGGACGCCGTTCTGGCCGCAATGCACGAGGAAAACAGGACCTCGCCCGGTGGCGCCCTCATCTCGGCCAGCATCGGCATCGCGCTCTACCCGCTCGATGCCGAAGACCAGACCGGCCTCATCAGCCATGCCGACACGGCGCTATACCGCGCCAAGACGGAAGGACGCGACACCTACCGCTATTTCGAGGCGGCCATGGGCGCCGCCGCCCGCGACAAGCGGGTTATGGAGCACGAGTTGCGCCAGGCCATCGCGCGCCGGGAGTTTCGCCTCGTCTACCAGCCTCAGAAGGAGATCAATGGCGGTCGGGTGATCGGTTTCGAGGCTTTGGGGCGCTGGCGCCCTCCCGAGCGGGGGGACGTCTCGCCCGCGATCTTCATCCCGGTTGCGGAGGATGGCGGCATCATCGGCCAGATCGGCGACTGGGTGCTGGCGACTGCCTGCGAGGAAGCGGCGCGCTGGGAGAACCCGCTTATGGTCGCGGTCAACGTATCGGCGGTCCAGCTCCACAACCCGAATTTCAGCCGCAAGGTGCACGAGACGCTGCTACGCACGGGCCTCGCGCCCGGCCGGCTGGAACTCGAGATCACCGAGACGGCGCTGGTGAAGGACATGCCGCGCGCCCTGGCGACGCTCCGGCAGATCAAGGCGCTTGGCGTGCGCGTGGCGATGGACGATTTCGGCACCGGCTATTCGTCGGTGTCGAACCTGCGCGCCTTGCGCTTCGACAAGATCAAGATCGACGCGTGCTTCATCAAGTCGGTCGACAAGAACGGCCAGGTCGCGGCCATCGTGCGCGCCGTGCTCGGTCTGGGACGCGGCCTTGGCCTGCCGGTGCTTGCGGAAGGCGTCGAGACGCTCGGCGAACTCGACTTCCTCAACGCCGAGGCGTGCGAGATCGGACAGGGCTATTATCTCGGCAAGCCCAGCCCCATCGAGGCATTCGGCGAATTCACCGGCACGACCGCGTCGCCGGCGCGCGAGGTGGCCGCGCAAGGCGCGCGCCCGCGTCGCGCGGCGCCGCGCCTGCGCTCCGTCTGATCGGCAGGAAAGATCGAAGCGGCCGGCTGGCGGACGATACCGGCAGCGACCGTCGGTCGCGCGGGCTTACTTCGCCAGCGCGGCCTCTACGAGCTTCCTGGCGTCCTGGCTTGCCCATTCGGCCGGGCCGTTCATGTGGGCGACCAGGCATCCCTGGCCATCGATCAGCATGGTGACTGGCAGGCCGAGCGCGAGGCCACGCTTCTTGAGATCGTTGAACAGGGCCATCGTGGAATCCCGGTAGAAGCCGAGCTTCTCGACCCCGATCTCCTGCAGGAACTTCTTCGGCTTTGCGTCGTCGCCGGTATCGACATTGACCGCGATCACCTGGAAGGCATCGCTGCCCATGTCCTTCTGCAGCGCGTCGAGCGCCGGCATCTCGGCCCGGCAGGGCGCGCACCAGGTCGCCCACAGGTTGAGCAGCACCGTCTTGCCGGCATGGTCGGCCAGCGTCATCGGCTTGCCGTCCGGCCCGTTGAAGGCGAGATGCCGCATCGACTGCGGCGGATCGGCGGGCAGCAGCGCGGCGACCTCGCCGGTGGCGGCGGCGGCGACCTTCTTGGCACGCTCGGCGCCGGCGGCGCAGGCTACGTCGTCCTTGCCGTCGGCCGTGGCGGCCTGATCCGGCGCGTTGTTGCCAGAACCGCTCTCCCTGACATATACCGCGACCGCGCCTGCCAGAACGCCCGCGACGAGGGCGGCGAGGATCAGGCGAGGGGCGGGGAAAAATCGATTACCGTCTGCCATTCTCAAAACTGCTCCGAAAGCACGGGTTATAGCGATGAGCGACAAGAAGGCCAGCAACCAGATGTGGGGCGGACGTTTTGCCTCGGGTCCGGCCGCGATCATGGAAGCGATCAACGCGTCGATCTCGTTCGACCGCAAACTCTATGCCCAGGACATCGAGGGCTCGGTCGCCCATAGCCAGATGCTGGCGCAAACGGGCATTATTTCGGCGGCCGATCAAGAAAAAATCGCTCACGGGCTGAACACGATCCTGAAAGAGATCGAGTCCGGCGCCTTCGAATTCTCGACCAAGCTGGAAGACATTCACATGAATGTCGAGGCGCGCCTCGCCGAGCTGATCGGCCCCGCCGCCGGACGGCTGCACACCGCCCGCTCGCGCAACGACCAGGTGGCCGTCGACCTCAGGCTGTGGGTCAAGCGGGAATCGCAGCGCGTCGCCGAAGCGCAGAAGGGACTTATGACGGCGCTGCTGGAGCGGGCCGAGGAACACGCCGCCACGGTGATGCCGGGCTTTACCCACATGCAGGCGGCGCAGCCGGTGACCTTCGGCCACCACTGCATGGCCTATGTCGAGATGTTCGCGCGCGACCTGTCGCGGACCCGCGACGCGATCGAGCGGATGGACGAGAGCCCGCTCGGCTCGGCCGCGCTCGCCGGCACCAGCTTTCCGATCGACCGCCACATGACCGCCAAAACGCTGGGCTTCCGCGAGCCGATGCGCAATTCGCTGGACGGCGTCTCGGACCGCGATTTCGCGCTCGATTTCCTGTCCATGGCAGCGATCTGCGCCACGCACCTGTCGCGCCTGGCCGAGGAGATCATCATCTGGTCGACGCCGCAGTTCGGTTTCGTCAGGCTGTCGGACAGCTTCTCCACGGGCTCCTCGATCATGCCGCAGAAGAAGAACCCCGACGCCGCCGAACTGGTGCGCGGCAAGACCGGTCGCGTCAACGGCCATCTCGTCGGCCTGCTGACGGTGATGAAGGGGATGCCGCTGACTTACGGCAAGGACATGCAGGAAGACAAGGAATCGGTCTTCGACGCCGCCGAGACGCTGGACCTGATGCTGGCGGCGACGACCGGCATGGTGCGCGACATGACGGTCAACGCGGCTGCCATGAAGAAGGCAGCAGGCGCCGGCCACGCCACCGCGACGGACCTGGCCGACTGGCTGGTGCGCACGCTGGGCCTGCCGTTCCGCGAGGCCCATCATGTCACCGGACGGGCCGTGGCGCTGGCGGAGGAAAAGAAAGTCGGGCTGGAGAAACTCTCGCTCGACGACCTGCGCTCGATCCACCCGGGCATTACCGAAGACATTTTCTCGGTGCTGGCCGTGCAGAATTCGGTTAAGAGCCGCGTCAGCTTCGGCGGCACCGCGCCGTCGGAAGTGAGGAAGCAGATCCGCTATTGGAAAAAGCGCCTCGCCAAGGCGTAATGCCAACAGCAGGCGGCCAGGCGGGCTTACCCGGCGCCCCTATCGGCACGGCGAGGTCAAACCGCATTTTGCATCCCGCTCCAGGGGTGCAATGCACCTAAAACTCGGATAAAAGCGGCAGCACGCAAATGTTACGAACGGATGGATCGATGACCGGTCGCAGGATTTTGGTGACGCTGACGCTGCTGACGGCGATGGCGGCCGTCACGGCCTGCGGCAGGAAAGCCGCTCTCGACACGCCCTATGAAGCGGCCGTGCAGGCGCGCAAGGACGCCGAGAAGGCCAAGCAGCCGCTGCCCCCGGAGCCGGCGAAACCGGTCCAGGACAAGAAGTTCATCCTCGATCCGCTGATCTAGCGCCGGGCGGACCGGGCTCGGCCCGGTCGCACCGCGCTCCAAACTCCCGGAACCATTCCCGTGAACCATTTCGAATACCGCGACGGCATCCTTCATGCCGAGGACGTGGCGATACCAGATATCGCCGCGCAGGTCGGCACGCCCTTCTACTGCTATTCGACCGCGACGCTGACCCGGCATTACCGCGTCTTCAGCCAGGCCTTCGCGGGCCTCGACGCGCTGGTCTGCTATGCCATGAAGGCTAACTCCAACCAGGCCGTGCTGCGCACGCTGGCGCGGCTTGGCGCCGGCGCCGACGTGGTCTCGGAAGGCGAGCTGCGCCGTGCGCTCGCCGCCGGTATTCCCGCCGCCAAGATCCTGTTTTCCGGGGTCGGCAAGACGGCTCGCGAGATCGACTTCGCCCTGTGGGCCGGCATACTGTGCTTCAACGTCGAATCCGAGCCGGAGCTCGAACTGCTTTCGGCCCGCGCCGTGGCGCTGGGCAAGGTGGCCCCTGTCTCGCTGCGCATCACCCCGGATGTCGACGCCAGGACCCACAAGAAGATCTCCACCGGCAAGGCCGAGAACAAGTTCGGCATCCCGTGGCAGCGCGCCCGCCAGGTCTATGCCCGCGCCGCCGAGCTTCCGGGCATCAAGGTCACCGGCATCGACACCCATATCGGTAGCCAGATCACCGAATTGCAGCCCTTCGACGACGCGTTCGCGCTGCTGGCTGAACTGGTCGGCACGCTGCGCGCCGACGGCCACGCCATCGACCATGTCGATCTCGGCGGTGGCCTCGGCATCCCCTACCGCGTCGACAACAGCCCGCCTCCCCTGCCCGATGCCTATGCCGAAGTCGTGCGCAAGCACGTCACCAAGCTCGGCCTGAAGGTGATGTTCGAGCCGGGCAGGCTGATCGTCGGCAATGCCGGCATCCTCGTCTCGGAAGTGATCTTCGTGAAGGAAGGCGACGCGAAGAACTTCCTGATCGTCGACGCGGCGATGAACGACCTGATCCGGCCGACGCTCTACGACGCCTTCCATGACATCCGCCCGGTGGTGCAGCCGCCGGCGAACACGCCGCGCATGAAGGTCGACATCGTCGGCCAGGTTTGCGAGACGGGAGACTATCTCGGCCTCGACCGCGACCTGCCGAGGCTCAAGGCCGGCGACCTCGTGGCCGTGTCGACCGCCGGCGCCTATGGCGCGGTGCAGGCCGGCACCTACAACACCCGCCTGCTGGTGCCGGAAGTGCTGGTCGACGGCGACCGTTTCCATGTCGTGCGACCGCGTGGCAGCTATGAAGAGCTGATCGGGCTCGACTCGGTTCCGGACTGGTTGAAGTAGTCGTCCGAATCCACGCGCGAGCAATTCCAGGAAGCTCTAGAACCTATCCTGGATCAGCGCCTTCGCCCCGGCGATCCTCCTTCGTCGCGGCTGTAGAACGTCCAGGAGCACGCAATGACCGGTGACAAGTCCATCATCACGCGCGAGCGCATCGCCGCCGCCGAGCAGCGGATCCGGCCTTTCGTGCGGCATACGCCTGTGCTTCGGGTCGACATGGCCGATTTCGGCCGGCCGTCATTGCCGGTGGACCTCAAGCTCGAATGCCTGCAGCACTCCGGCTCGTTCAAGGCACGCGGAGCCTTCACCAACTTGCTCGAGCGGCAGGTGCCGCCGGCCGGCGTCGTCGCGGCCTCGGGCGGCAACCACGGCGCGGCGGTCGCTTATGCCGCCATGCGCCTCGGCCATAAGGCGACGATCTTCGTTCCAGAAGTCAGCCCGCCGGCCAAGCTCGAGCGCATTCGCGGCTACGGCGCCGAGCTCGTGGTGGGCGGAGCGCGCTACGCCGAGGCGCTGGCCGCCAGCGAGGAATTTGCAGTCAGGACAGGCGCCTTGCAGGTTCACGCCTTCAACCAGGAGGAAACGCTCATCGGCCAGGGCACGCTCGGACAGGAAATCGAGGCCGACCTGCCCGATCTCAACACGCTTCTGGTCGCGGTCGGCGGCGGCGGCCTGATCGGCGGCATCGCCGCCTGGTTTTCCGGGCGCATCAGGATCATCGCCATCGAGCCTGAAGGCGCGCCGACGCTCCATCGCGCTTTCGAGGCCGGCCACCCCGTCGACGCGCCGACCGAGGGCGTTGCCGCCGATTCGCTGGCGCCGAAACGCGTCGGCGAGATGATGTTCCCGATTGCCGAGGCGTTCGTCGAGCGTTCCATCCTGGTCAGCGACGACGAGATAATCGCCGCACAGAGAGCTCTCTGGAATCGGGTCCGGATCGTTGCCGAGCCGGGTGGCGCGGCCGCCTTCGCGGCGATGCTTTCCGGTCGCTACGCGCCTGAACCCGGCGAGCGCGTGGGCGTCCTGGTGTGCGGTGCCAACACCGACCCGTCGAAGCTCTGATCTCCGCCCCGGATCCTGCCCCGTTTTCGGCGTGGCTTTCGCTACGATGCGGCGCGCCGTTACGAAAACGCCGGTTCACGTTTTCGGCCCCCGCCTCGCCTTTGCCGTGTTTGCTGGTATTGTTCGACTCGTGAGGTTCGGGCTATCCCGCCCGCCCCGGAAGGGCTGATGACGCGACGACCCGCCAATAGCAATGATGACAGCTTCGTCGGTCGCCTGGCCATAAGCCGGCTGGCGACGCGGCTGTCCATGATTGTCGAGCGTGGCTGGCCGCTGCTGCTTCCGCTCATCGCTGTCGCCGGGCTTTTCCTCAGCGTCTCCTGGTTCGGCCTGTTTGCCCGCATGCCGGATGTCCTGCGGCTTGCCGTGCTCGCCATCTTCGGCCTGGCCACGCTTTCCGCTCTCTATCCGCTTCGCTTTTTCAGGTTGCCGGCCGAGGCCGAGATCGACCGGCGCATCGAGGCTGCCAACGCCCTGCTGCACGAGCCCGTGCAGGTGCAGGCGGACCGCCCTAGCGGCCGCGAAAGCAGCTTTGCGCAGGCGCTGTGGCGCGAGCACCAGCGCCGCATGGCGCGCAAGCTCGACGGCGTCACAGCGGACCTGCCGCGCCCGCGCGTGCCCGACCGCGACCCCTGGGCCCTGCGCGCGGCGGTGGCGCTGCTTTTCGTCATCGCCTTCGCCTTCTCCTTCGGCCCGACCGGCGGCGGCATCGCCGACGCCTTCACCGCCCGCGCCTTGCGCGATGCGGTGCCGCCGCGCATCGACGCCTGGGTGACTCCGCCGGCCTACACCGGCAAGCCGCCGCTTTTCCTCACCGCCGACGCCAACCAGGCCACGCCGACCTTCACCGTGCCCGAGGGCAGCGAGGTTTCGGTGCGTGTCACCGGCGGCCTCGGCGACGAGACCCTGCGCTACAACGACGCCAGCGGCAACGGCCGCGACATCGATCCGGCCGGCACGCAGGCGGGCGCTGCCCAGGCGGGCGCCGCTCAACCCGCGGCGCCGGCCCCCTCCAGGGCGCGCCAGTTCACGGGCAAACTGACGGGCGACGGCACGCTGACGCTGAAATCGGGCGAAGACGAACTCGCCCGCTGGGCCTTCGCGGTGCAGCCCGATACGCCGCCCCGGATCCGCTTCGTCGGTGAACCGAAACGTGCCGTCAACGGCGCCTTCGAGCTCAACTACGAGATCGACGACGACTATGGCGCCGCCAGCGCCAAGGCGGTTTTCGCCCTGGCGGACCCGCAGGCCCCGGACGCGCGGCCGCTCTATGGCCCGCCCGACATGCCGCTTGCGCTGCCGCGACGCGGCGGCAAGACAAAGACCGCCAAGACGACCAAGGATCTGACCGAGCATGTCTGGGCCGGCGGCAACATCAAGCTGACGCTCTCCGCGACGGACGATGCCGGGCACACGGCGACCAGCGAGACCAAGACGCTGGTCATGCCGCAACGCCCGTTCTCCAATCCGCTCGCCAGGGCCGTGATCGAACAGCGGCGGCTTCTGGCGCTCGACGCCAACGCCAAGCGGCGCGTGCTCGACCTGATGGACGCCATCACCTTGCGGCCCGAGGACACGTTCGACAACATGTCGAGCTACCTCGCCATCATCAGCGCGCGCAGCCGCCTCAAGCTGGCCGAGAGCGACGACCAGTTGCGCAGCGAAGTTTCCTATCTCTGGGAAATCGCCCTCGGCATCGAGGAGGGCAATCTGTCGGCGGCCGAGAAGCGCCTGCGCCAGGCCCAGCAGGCCTTGCAGGATGCCATCAAGAACGGCGCCAGCGACGAGGAGATCGACAAGGCGATGAAGGAACTGCGCGAGGCGATGAACCAGTTCCTGCAGGAATTCGCCGAGCGCGCCAAGCAGAACCCCAATCTGCCGCAGATGCAGCAGAACGGCCGCGAACTGCGCCAGAGCGACATCGAACGCATGATGAAGGAGATCGAGGACCTGGCGAAGTCGGGCAACCGCGACAAGGCCCAGCAACTGCTCTCCCAGTTGCAGGACATGATGAACAATCTCCAGGCCGGACGCCAGCAGCAGGGCGGCCAGCAAGACAGTGAGATGAAACAGCAGATGGACAAGCTGGGCGACATCATGCGGCGCCAGCAGGAGATGATGAACGAGACGTTCCGCATGGACCAGATGCAGCGGGGCGGCGGCCAGAATGGACAATCCCCCGACGACCAGGCGGGTGACGGCCAGGACGGGCAGCAGCAGCCAGGCGTCGGCGACGACCGCGATCCGCTCGGACGGCCCAAGCCGATGACGCCCGAGGAGTTCGCCGACGCGCTGAAGCAGTTGCAGGAAGGCCAGGGCAAGCTGCAGAAGGATCTCGAGCAGTTGCAGAAGGGCCTGCAGGGCATGGGCGTCGAGCCGGGCCAGGGCTTCGGCCAGGCCGGCAAGTCGATGGGCGATGCCGAGCGCGCGCTCGGCGAAGGCGACGGCAACAGCGCCGTCGGCCACCAGGGCCGCGCGCTGGAGGCGCTGCGCAACGGCGCCAAGGACATGATGAAGCAGTTCCAGGCCATGCAGGGCGACCAGGGTGGCAGCCAGGAGGGTGGCCGCCGTGAAAGCGCGGACCGCGACCCGCTCGGCCGGCCGAATGCCAGCAAGGGTCCTGACTTCGGCGACTCGGTCAAGGTCCCGGACGAGATCGACGTCCAGCGCGCGCGACAGATCCTCGAGGCCATCCGCAAGCGGCTCGGCAACGCGCTGAGCCCCGATCTCGAGCGCAGCTACCTGGAGCGCTTGCTGGAGCTGAAATAGCCTTCGCTCCGGACTGTTCTTCGTCGATGGCCGGCGGATCGCCGCGGCAACAGGAGACATCGCCACGATGCCGAAACTCGGTGCCGTAACACCCATCCTTCGCATGTTCGACATTGCCAAGGCGCGTGAGTTCTATCTCGGTTTCCTTGGTTTCGAGGTGCTGTTCGAACACCGTTTCGACGACGGCGCGCCGCTCTACATGGCCGTTTCCCGTGACGGCTGCGAACTGCATCTGAGCGAGCATCACGGCGATGGCTCGCCCGGCATCTCCGTGCGCGTTGAGGTCGAGGGTATCGCGGCGCTGCACCGCGAACTCATCGGCAAGGCCTATCGCTACGCGAGGCCCGGCCTTGAGGAGACGCCCTGGGGAACACGCGAGGTCTCGGTGGCCGATCCCTTTGGCAACCGGCTGCATTTCTTCGAGGACCAGCCCCGATCCTAGCCCTCCCCAGCTGGATACCGGCCGATTGCGGCCACCCCTGATCGGCGCTATCGTCCGCGCAAGGGGGATGGGGCATGATCGACTTCTGGTTCTCCATCGGTAGCACTTACAGTTACCTCTCCGTCATGCGCCTTGCCGATCTGTCGGCGCGCACCGGCATCGGCTTCCGCTGGCGGCCCTTCAACGTCCGCTCCATCATGATCGAGATGGACAACATCCCCTTCGCCAAGAAGCCGGCGAAGGCCGCCTATATGTGGCGAGACATCGAGCGGCGCGCCGCCCTCTACGGGCTGGCGCCGAAGCTGCCCGCGCCCTATCCGCTCGCCGAGCTTGAGCGCGCCAACCGCGTCGCCGTGATCGCCGCGGACGAAGGCTGGTGCGAAACCTATGCCACGGAAAGCTACCGGCGCTGGTTCGAGCAGGGCGAACCGGCCGGCAGCGAGCCCAACGTCTCGGCCAGCATCGCGAAAGCAGGCAGGGATCCCGCGCGGATTCTCCAGCAGGCTGATTCAGAGCAGGCGAAAGCCGACCTTGTCGCCGCCACGGAACAAGCCAAGGCGCTCGGCATCTTCGGCTCGCCGAGCTTCCTGGTCGATGATGAGCTCTTCTGGGGCGACGACCGGCTCGACGATGCGCTGTGCTGGTTGAAGCAGATGGAAAGCGGCCCGCCCGACTGAGCAGTTCCGGTTGAGATGGAAACGCCGGAACCGCTCTATCTATTTGTTTTTACCGCATTTATGCGACGCCAAATGTTTCCATTTGGCTGCAAAATACTCTAAGGCTGGCGAACGCCCTCAAGCATCCCGGCAGCCTTGGCCATCTCGAATTCCCTTTGCGAATAGCGCTGGAACGCCGGGCGCGCGGCGAGGCGATCGAGATACGCCTTGAAGACCGGATTGTCCGGCAGCACCCGCAGCACGTTGGTGGCGTAGTGGATGCCGCTGCCGATCTGCGTGTCGGCGGCGGTAAAACGATCGCCGACGATATAGGGACCGGATGACAGGGCCTTCTCGAGATTGGCCACCATTTCGGCGAACGATCCATAGGAATAGCGCGGGCCCATGAAGTCGATCCCGTGCGCCTTCGCGGCCACCGCCGGGTCGAGAACCGAGTCGGCATAGACCAGCCATGTCAGGTAGCGCGCCCGCGCGCTGTCGCCCGGCGCGGGCGCAAGCCCGGCCTCGGCGAAGACATCGGCCAGATAGATCGTGATCGCGGCCCGCTCGGTGACGACCGTGCCGTCATGGTCGATGGCCGGCACCTTCTTGTTCGGCTGGATCGAGCGGTAGGCCTCGGGCACCCCCTCCTTGGCCCGGATGGCAACCGCCGAGAACGAGAACGGCACGCCCAGTTCCTCGAGCAGCCAGTGAATGCTGGAAGCGCGCGACCAGGGTGCGTGGTAGAAGGTGATCATCTCGTTCGTCCTCCGGTTGGAATGCCGTGTTCTAGCAAACGGCTCCTGACATCTTTCTGTCAGGAGCCTGGCAGTTGGCGACCTCCGGGAACACGAATTCTCGCGACGCGACGACATCGCTACCGGTTGATGAACGCCTCGCGTATGGCGTCCGCCATGCCGTCGATCGCCTCGCTGCCGGCGGTCGCGCTGCGACGCATGACCACGTTGGAGGAATCGATGGCGCCGAAGCCATCGGCGGCGCTCAGTTCGCGGCAGCCGGCCGGTATGTTGCTGCGCGAGATCGGCGCGATTGCCAGACCGGACGTGACCGCCAGCTTCAGCCCGCCATTGGTGTCGCTGGTGTAGGCGACGCGATAGGCGAGGCCGCGCTCCTCCAGCGACTTGATGGCGAAGTCGCGGCACCAACCCTCGCGGTTGTAGAGCGCGATCGGCACCGGCCGCTCCTCATGCATGTTGTGCAGCGTCGAGGTGACCCAAACGGTGGGGTCGTGCATCAGCACCTCGCCGCCGGAATGGCCCTGCCATTCGAACACGACGGCAAGGTCCAGTTCGCCTGTCTCCACCGCTTCGATCTGCGCGCCGGAATGGGCGTAGCGCACTGTTACCTCGACCTTGGCGTGGCGCTTGGAAAAGGCGCTGAGCGCCCGCGACAGGATGGCGTGGCCATATTCCTCCGGTATGCCGATGCGCACCGGTCCGCCGAGTTGGGGCGCGGCCAGCGATGCCGCCGCCTCGTCGAGCAGTGAGACGATGCGGCGAGCGTTGGCGACCAGTTCGCCGCCGCGCCGCGTCAGCACCACGCCACGCGAGCCGCGCTCGAAAAGCGTGTTCCCGACCGCTGCCTCGAGCTTCTTCATCTGCATGGATACGGCCGACTGCGTGCGTCCGGCGCGCTCCGCCGCCTTGGTGAAATTGCCCGTGTCGACGATTGCGACAAAGGTCCGCAGGAGGTCGCTGTCGAGGGTTGGGCGCATGGCATCCGCCATAAGAAAAAATGATTGCTGGCATCATTCCAATTCGTTTGCAACATGTCAAACGGCGAAGGATAGTCCGCTCACCCATTGGATATGCGGTTGTGAAAACAGCTGCGGACCAATCGAAGAGTCCTCACTCATGCCCGCTGCCCGAAACAAGGCGGCGGGTTCTTTTTGTTCGAACGACCGCCCCGCGCGGCTACATGCAGGGAGCCTGATCGGCATGCGCAATCGGATGGTGCTCGGTATTCTGAGCCTCTGTCTCGGCGTGCTCGTGTTCTCGCTCCAGGACCCGCTGGTGAAGGCCGTCTCGGGCGCCTATCCGGTAACCGAGGTGATGGCGATCCGTTCGATCGTCGCCCTGCCGATCCTCATCTTCCTCGTCCATGCCGACGTCGGGCTGCGAGCTGTGCTGTCGAGGCGATTCGGCCTTTTGACGGCGCGCGCCTTCATCCAGTTCACCTCCTACACCGTCTACTACCTGGCGATCGCCGCCCTGCCCCTCGCCGACGCGGTGGCGCTCTATTTCATGGCGCCGCTGTTCATCATGGCCATGGCCGGTCCCTACCTCGGCGAGCGCGTATCCTGGCAGGCGCTGGTGACCGTGCTGATCGGCCTGTTCGGCGTGCTGGTGATGGTTCGCCCCGGCGCCGGCGTGTTCGACTGGGCGGCGTTGCTGTCGCTCGGCTCGGCCGGGCTCTACGGCTTTTCCCAGCTTATGGCGCGCAAGATCGGCGATACCGAGTCCTCCACCGTCATGGCTTTTTATCAGAACGGCGCGTATCTGGTCGGAGCAGCAGTGGTCGCCAGCCTGTTCTGGCTCGCCGGCATCACCCACGCCGTCCATCCCAGCGTCGAGTTCCTGGTGCGGCCATGGGTCTGGCCGGCGTTGCCGGATCTCCTCAAGATGGGTGCTTGCGGCTTCATCGCGTCGGCCGGCATGATCCTGCTGTCGCAGGCCTACCGCATGGCGCCGGCCAATCGTGTCGCGACCTTCGAATACACCGGCATCATCTGGTCGCCGCTGTGGGGCTTCCTGTTCTTCGCCGAGGTGCCGCGCTCCACCACCATCCTCGGCGCGGCCCTCATCATCGGCGCCGGCCTGCTTGCGCTACGGACCGAGCGGCGTGAAAGGCCGGCCCCGACGCTTGCCGCCGCCGACGCGGGCTGACGACCGGTCAAGCCCGCGCCATACTCCCGGCGGCAGGCCCTGGCGCAAGAAACAAATGCGGTTGTCAGGCTCCGGCGAAGCAGGCCAGCGCGCGATCGACGCGCGAGCGGATCTCGGCCAGCGTGAACGGCTTCTGCACGACATCGAGGATGATGCCATTGAGTTCCTCGGCGCGCTCGCGCTGGTCGGCATAGCCGGTCATCAGCAGGATCTTCATCGCCGGGAACAGGGCCGCCGCGGCCTTGGCCATCTCGATGCCGTCCATCTCGGGCATGCGAATGTCGGAGACGACCAAGTCATAGCTGCCCGCGGCCTCGCGGATCAGCGACAATCCCTGCGCGCCGTCGGCGGCGACATTGACTGCGTGCCCGTCGCGCTCCAGCGCGCGGGCGGCGAGTGTACGGACGGACTCATCGTCCTCAACGACCAGAAGCTTTGCCATGGGCGCGATATTTGGCGCGGAAAAGTTGCGTTTTTCTGAACCGCCGGACAGTTCACCACAGGGGACAGTTCACTTTCCGCGCGCCGGGCAATCTCCCGCGAAGCCGACGCGAGCGGTCCCCGCGCCGCGACTGCCGGAAGCTTCAGGCGTCGCCCTTCACGACGCCGACGAAGGGCAGTTCGCGGAAGGCATGCGCGACATCCATGCCGTAGCCGACGACGAAATAGTCGGGACAGTCGAAGCCGACATAGTCGGCGTTGAGCTCGGTCTGGCGCCGCATGCGCTTGTCCAGCAGCACCGCGATGGCGCAGCTCTTGGCGCCGCGCGACAGCATCAGGTCGCGCGTAAGGGACAGCGTCTTGCCTGATTCGAGGATGTCGTCGATCAGCAGCACGTCGCGACCGGCGACCTCGTTGTCGATGTCGCGCAGCACCCTCACCTCGCCGCTGCTGGTGCCGGCGCCATAGCTGGAAATGAAGATGAACTCGACCTCGGGCGAAAGCCCGACATCGTGCATGGCGCGGATCAGGTCCGCCGCGAAGATGAAGGAACCCTTCAGCACCGAGATGACGAGCAGGTTGCTGTAGTCGCGGCCGGCGATTTCCTTGGCGAGTTCAAGATTGCGCCGCGCGATCGCCGACGCGGAAAACAGCACTTCGATGTTCTTGCCGCGCACCACTGGCATCGCTGGCCCTTCCGGTTGAACGCCTATTCGGCGAAGGTGACCGATACGGTCTTCACGCCGTTTCTAGGCACGTCGAGCCGACTGGCAAAGCCGAATCTTTCGCCGGGCGACAGCCAACGGTCGGATGTCCCCAACGTATATCGGGTGATGCGCCCGTCATTGTCGGTGACCCGAATCTGCAATGGCGGCAGCGTGGCCGCGGCAGCGCCGTCATTGGCGGCCTCGCCGTCGACGAACAGGACAGGCCTCATCCCCGTCGCATCGACACGCGAGGTTACCCCCGAGATGGTGAGCGCCGAAGCCTGCGCCTCCGACAGGAACGGCGCCTGGCGCACCAGCGCATGCCCTCCCGAGATCCAGAAGGCGGCGAAAACAGCGCCCAGGCCAGCGATCCAGAAGATCGGCCCGCCCCTGCTGGCCGGCGCGGCCGGCACCGGGGTCTCCGGCCTGCGCAGCATATCCATGCCTTCCAGCCGCGGCGTATCGACGCCGCGCGGCGGCGGCACGGCATCCGTGGCGGCGGCCACGCGCGGCACCACCTCGTAATCGGCGTCGACGACATCTGTCGCGGCGCGCGCGCTCCTGTCAGGCGCAATGTCCCGCGCCGTCATGATTTCGCCGGAAACCGGGCGCGCGGTTCGATCCTTAGCCATCATGGCCGATACTGCTGCACGTGTTCTCTCTTCGTTTCTTTTGCGTAAACCCAAATGGTTAATGCTTCACAACCGGAGCCTTTGTGACGCGCCGAAAACACCCCGAAGTTAACGGTTGGTTAACCATGCCGGCCGATGGTCTAGTCGAGAAAGAGGCTGGCTCGCAGCCGCCACGAGATCAGGTCGCCTAAATTGATTCGCTTCGAAAATGTCGGCCTCCGCTATGGCATGGGACCGGAGATCCTCCGTGACATTTCCCTGCACATTCCGCAGCGCTCCTTCCAGTTCCTGAGCGGCCCCTCGGGTGCCGGCAAGACCACCTTGCTGCGCCTGCTGTTCATGTCGCTGAAGCCGACGCGCGGATTGATCACCATCTTCGGCAAGGATCGTTCGCTCGTCACGCGCACCGAACTGCCGCTGCTGCGCCGCCGCATCGGCGTGGTGTTCCAGGATTTCCGCCTGCTCGACCACATGACCACCTACGAGAATGTGGCGCTGCCCCTGCGCGTGCGCGGGCGCGAGGAGGCAAGCTACCGGACCGACGTCACCGAACTTCTGAAATGGGTGGGGCTCGGCGAGCGCATGCATGTGCTGCCGCCGGTGCTGTCGGGCGGCGAAAAACAGCGCGCCGCGATCGCGCGGGCGCTCATCGAGCAGCCCGAGATCCTGCTGGCCGACGAACCGACCGGCAATGTCGATCCGCCGCTGGCGCGGCGGCTGCTGCGTCTGTTCATCGAGCTCAACCGGCTCGGTACCGCCGTGGTGATCGCCACGCACGATCTCGGCCTCATGGAGCAGGTCGATGCCCGCCGCATGATCCTCGCTGGTGGAAGGCTCGACATCTATGACTGACGCCTCAGCCGAACATTTCGACGAACCGGGCGAAGCCGTCGCGGAACGGCCGCGCGCGCGGCGCAGGACCACGTCCATCGTGCCGCCGCACAACATAGCCGGCCGCGCGCTTGTCTTCGTCATCGCCATCATGACCTTCCTGTCCTGCCTGACCTTCGGCGCCGTCACGCTGGTGCGCGACACCGCCTCGGTCTGGGAGGACCAGATCGCGCGCGAGGCGACGATCCAGGTCAAGCCGGCGGAAGGGCTCGACATGGAGGCGGCGCTCACCGAGGCCTCCCAGATCGCCGCCCAGTTCCCCGGCGTGAAGTCCACCCGCATCATCGACCGCGATGCCACCGCGCGCCTGCTGGAACCCTGGCTCGGCTCCGGCCTCAACATCGACGAACTGCCGGTGCCGCGCCTGATCATCGTCACCATCGACGAGGCGAGTCCGCCGGACTTCGTCGCCATGCGCGCGGCGATCACGCCCAAGCTGCCGAGCGCTTCGCTCGACGACCATCGCACCTGGGTAGACCGGCTGGTGGCCATGGCCCGCACCACGGTGACGATCGGCATCGCCGTGCTGGCGCTGATGCTGACGGCGACCGTGCTGACCGTGGTCTTCGCCACGCGCGGCGCCATGGCCGGCAACGGCCACATCATCGAGGTGCTGCATTTCGTCGGCGCCGAGGCGCGCTTCATCGCGCGCGAATTCCGCAGGCACTTCCTCATCACCGGCATGAAGGGGGCAGCCGCCGGCGGCGCGGCCGCCGTGGCCGTGTTCATCGTCTTTTCCTGGTGGTCGTCGCGCAACATGGCGACGCCCCAGGCCGACCAGGCGGCGGCCCTGTTCGGCAATTTCGCCATCGGCTCTCTCGGCTATGTCGGGGTCGTGCTGATGGTCCTGGTGATCGGCGCGCTGACCGCCGCCACCTCGCACGTCACCGTCGTCGCCTATCTCACCGACATCGACATGCGCCAGCCGGAGGCGGGATGATAACGCATGGAGACATCACGTTACGGAAAGTGCGATTTTGAGCTACCAAATGCCGCATTTCAGGATTAACCATGGCATGATGGACGCGCGGGATTCGACCGATACGGCTGGACGCCTGCCCTCGCTTGTTGCGCCGTCGCTCGGCCACGCCAAGCCGCGCCGCATGGGCGCTGTCCTGCGCGTTGCCGGCATGGTCCTGCTTTCCCTGATGGTGCTTTTTGCCGGCGGTTTCGGCTGGTTCGCCAACACCGTCAGCCATCTGACGACGCCCACCAACCCGGCCAAGGCCGACGCCATCATCGTGCTGACCGGCGGCCAGTCGCGGCTCGACGCCGCCATGGACCTGCTGGCTTCGGGCAAGGGCGAGAGATTGCTGATCAGCGGCGTGCACCCCTCGGCCAGCCGCCGCCAACTTCAGGTGGCAATGGGCGGCGACAAGCGGCTGTTCTCCTGCTGCGTCGACATCGACCGCGCCGCGCTCGACACGATCGGCAATGCCGAGGAGAGCGCCAAATGGGTGGAAAGCCACGCCTATGGCACCATCATCCTGGTCACCAACAATTACCACATGCCGCGCAGCCTGCTGGAGATGGGCCGGTTGCTGCGCAATGCCAAGCTCGAGCCCTATCCGGTGGTCAACGCCAATCTCGAAAATGGCGGCTGGCTGACCAAGCCGGAAGCGCTGCGCGTCCTTTTCACCGAATACAACAAATATCTCCTCGCGCTGGCGCGCGGCATCGTGCCGGTGAAGCCCACTCCGCATGGCTTCGCCCTGGCCGAGACGGCGGCCGGCGGCTGAGCCGCCTCAACGCCTTTCCGTCGATACGGCTCCGCCAGTCCTTTTCCACGCCACCGATCGCATCGTTTCCTTTTTGCCCGGGCTTGGTGTAACCAACGCACACTTCCTCACCGGGCCTCCCAAATGCTCTATATCCGCTCGCTGGCGTTTAACTTCGTCTTCTACCTCAGCCTGATCGTCCAGATGATCTTCTGGACCCCCTATTATTTCCTGTCGCCGCGCCATCGCGCCTGGTTCGTGCCGAAATTCTGGTCGCGCACCTCGATGTGGCTCTACGCCAAGATCGCCGGCACCAGGAGCGAGATAACCGGCCTGGAAAACCTGCCCGAAGGCTCTTTCATCCTGGCGCCGAAGCACCAGTCCTTCTGGGATACGATCGCCTTCTTTCCGTACCTCAAGGACCCGCTCTACATCCTCAAGCGCGAACTGACCTGGATTCCGTTTTTCGGCTGGTACATCCAGAAGATGCGGATGATCCCCGTCGATCGCGGCAGCCGCTCGCGCGCTCTGAAGGCCGTGGTCAGCTCCACCAAGCAGGAAATGGCGCGCAACCCGCGACAGCTCATCATCTATCCGGAAGGCACGAGGCGGGCGCCCGGCGACGAGCCGTCCTACAAATACGGCATCGTTGAACTCTACGCCCAGCTTGGCATCCCCGTCGTGCCGGTCGCCCATGTCGCGGGCCTCTATTGGCCGCGCCGGAAGTTCCTGCGTTATCCCGGCACGATCAAGGCGCGCTTCCTGCCGCCGATCCCGCCGGGGCTCGGCAAGGAGGAGTTCATGTCGCGCCTGATCGGCGACACGGAAGCCGCCTGCGATCAGTTCCTTCTCGAGGCAGCTCAGGCGCCCAATCCGCCGCCGATGCCGCCCACGGCGGTGAAGCGGCTGCGCGAGCTCGGCGCCAAGGCAAACGCCTGATCCATCGCAAAAGCTCTCAGCCGCGCACCGCCAGCGCGGTGCTGAGCACCAGCGTCGCCGCGAAGGCGAGGTTGATGATCCGCGAAGCTCGGGGATGGCGCAGCAAGCCCGCGAAGGCCGCGCCGGCGCAAAGCCACGCGACGTGGATCGCGACGATCATCACGGCCAGAAGGATGATTTTCGTTCCGCCGCTGCCGGAGGCGCCGGCACTCGTCAGCACGGCGGCGATCGCCACATAGGCCTTGGGGTTGGCCACGGCCAGTATCGCCCCTCCGATAAAAGTTGGACGGCCGGACCGCTCGGCGGACGCCGCAAGCGGCGGCGCCGTGGCGATCCTGAACGCAAGGTAGAGAATGTAGGCGGCGGAAGCGGCGACCAGCACCGCTTCAAGTTCCGGCATGGACCTGACCAGCGTCGCGATGCCGCCGGCCACGACCAGCAGCACCGCGATCGTGCCGGCGACGATGCCAAGGGTGTAGGGCAGCGAGCCGCGCAGGCCGAAGGCGGCGCCGACCGCGCTGACGCTGATCGTCGCCGGGCCCGGACTGCCCATGACGATGGCGGACGTCACCGCCAGTGTCAGCAATTGCTGCCAGGCCTCTGGTTGCAGGAACGCCTGTCCGGACATCGCGGTCTCCACCTCGCCTATGATGCGGAAACGCTAGTACGGGGCCACCCGCGCCGTCTTGAACGATCGTGCGAAGGACTGATCACGCAAGACTGGAGGGCCGGCCGGCAAGACAGCCGGCCGCGTGATCAGGCGCTGGCCTTGTCCAGCGCCGCCATGTCTTCCGGTGCGAGCTTCAGCGAGGCGGCGCGCACGAGGCTGTCCATCTGGTCGAGCGTCGTGGCGCTGGCGATCGGCGCCGTGACGCCGGGCCGAGCCATCGCCCAGGCGAGCGCCACCTCGGCCTGCCTGGCCGAGTGCCGCTCCGACACGGCGTCGAGCGCCGACAGGATGCGCATGCCGCGAGGGTTGAGGTACTCCTTCACCCCGCCGCCGCGCGCGCTTTTGCCGAGATCGGCATCGCTGCGATACTTGCCGCTGAGGAAGCCCTTGGCCAGGCTGAAGTAGGTGATGACGCCGACATGCTCGGCCACGCACAGGTCGCGCAGCGGACCGTCGAAGGAGGAGCGGTCGTAGAGATTGTATTCCGGCTGCAGCACGTCATAGCGCTGCAAGCCGTTTGCAGTGGCCGCATCGAGCGAAGCCTGAAGCTGGGTGGCGTCGAGGTTGGAGCCGCCGACGGCGCGCACCTTGCCCTGTTCCTTGAGTTTCGTGTGGGCGGCCAGCGTTTCCTCGTAGGGGACAGAGGCATCCGGCCAGTGCGAAAGGTAAAGGTCGATGTAATCGGTCTGCAGCCGCTTCAGCGAATCCTCGACGGCCTGCATGATCCACTTTTGCGACAGGCCCTTGCGGCCTTCGCCGAGATCGGAACCGACCTTGGTGACGACGATCGCCTTGTCGCGCGCCACGGCGCCGGACTTCAGCCATTTGCCGATAATCACCTCGGATTCGCCGCCGGAATTGCCCGGCGCCCAGGACGAATAGACATCGGCGGTATCGACCGTGTTGAAGCCGGCCTCGAAGAAGCGCGACAGCAGCGCAAACGAGGTCTTTTCATCCGCCGTCCAGCCGAACACATTGCCGCCGAACACCAGCGGCGCGATTTTCAGGCCGGTTCGGCCAAGGGGTCGCAATTCCATACTCTCCACTCCTTCGTTGCGCCGGCGCGCAAATCGCCGGCATTCGGGCGGGAAGCTAGCGCTCCCCTTGGCCTCTTTCCAGTCGCATTCGCGTGAAGCGCCGTCGAAAGCGGCGAGCCGATTGCGCGATCGCCATCGGCTGACTAAGGTGCCGCACGTCAAAAAGATTTCGGAGGAAGAGATGCTGCGTTTCGGAATTCTGTCCACCGCGAAGATCGGCGCCGAGCTGGTCATGCCCGCCATTCAGGATGCGGAAAACTGTGTCGTCACCGCCGTCGCCAGCCGCGATCTCGCCAAAGCGCGGGCCATGGCCGATCGTTTCTCCGTGCCCCATGCCTTCGGCTCCTATGAGGAGATGCTGGCTTCCGATGTCATCGATGCGGTCTATATCCCGCTGCCGACCTCGCAGCATGTCGAATGGGCGATCAGGGCCGCCGATGCCGGCAAGCATGTGCTGGTGGAAAAGCCGTTGGCGCTGAAGGCCGACGAGATCGACGCCGTCATCGCCGCCCGCGACCGCAACAAGGTGGTGGTGACGGAAGCCTTCATGGTCACCTATGCGCCGGTCTGGCGCAAGGTGCGCGCGCTGTTGCAGGAAGGGGCGATCGGCAAGCTGCGCCATGTGCAGGGCGCGTTCACCTATTTCAACCGCGATCCCGGCAATATGCGCAATATCCCGGCGCTCGGCGGCGGCGGCCTGCCGGATATCGGTGTCTATCCGACGATCACCACCCGCTTCGCGACCGGGCAGGAGCCGAAGCGGGTCCAGGCCGTCACTGAGCGCGATCCGGAATTCGGCACCGACATCTATTCGAGCGTCAAGGCCGAGTTCGACAGTTTTGAACTGAGCTTCTACATCTCCACCCAACTCGCCAACCGTCAGGTGATGGTCTTCCACGGCACGGATGGGTTCATCGAGGTGAAATCGCCCTTCAATGCCGATCGCTACGGCGCGGAAGAGATCGAACTCACCAATCGCAACCACGGCGAGTCCCGCATCTTCCGCTTTCCCGACAGCCGCCAGTACAAGCGCGAGGCCGAGGCTTTCGCCCGCGCCGCCTTGGGCGAAAAAGAGGAAATCGTCTCGCTGGAAAGCTCGAAACTCAACCAGGCCTTCATCGACGCCATCTATCGCGCCAGCGAAAAGGACGGCTGGGAAACGGTCTAACCTTTCGGTTTGCGCAGGTAGAGCGCAAAGCCGAACAGCGCGAAGCCGAGAGCGGCGAGGGCGGCCAGCGCCCGCGCTGCCAGCGGTTGCAACAGCGGCAGCAGCAGGATCAACGCCAGCGAGAGCAGCGTCGACAGCACGAGGCTGATCGTCAGGAGATCGCGCGCGCGCCTTTGAAGACCCGAAAGCTGGACGACGCCCAGCGCCACGGAAAGGCCGGCGACCCCACCGATCAGCATGGTCGTCTCGACCCGATAGGACAGCAGGTGCCAAACGGCCAGATCAGCCGCCAGCGCTGCCAGGAGCACGCCGAGATAACGCGCCATCAGCCGTTGATCGCCAGCATGCCGGCGACGATCAGAGCGGCGCCGAGCGCATATCGCAAGGTCAGCGTCTCGCCGAGAAAGAGCTGCGCCAGCAGCGGCACGAAGCAGAATGTCAGCCCCATGAAGGAATAGGCGAGCGTCAGCGGCACGGATTTCAGCACGTAGATCCAGACGAGCGTGCCGATGCCGTAGAGTGCGAGCGCGGCGATCAACAGCGGATTGAGGGCGAGATGCAACAATCCGCGAAAGCCGAAATCGCCCGCCGACGCGCTGGTCAGCTTGAACAGCACCTGACCTGTCGCAATCAGCAGCGGCGTGCCGAGCAACCCCATCCAGATGCCGGCCGGAAGCGTGGGAAACATCCGTCTACCCCTTGTCTTCGCAATAAAAAATGTCGCGGCCGATATCGATGCATTCGAATCGCTCCGGCACGGGATGCACGGCCCGCAGGAAGGAATGTGTATAGGGGAAGAAATTGAAATGCGGGTTGAAGGTGTAGCGGTATTCGCGCTCACGTGGCACGACGATGATCAGCCGCCGCCGCGCGATGCGCCTGAGTTCGGCGATCGCCCGGCGATAATCGAGCAGATGCTCGATGACATGGGTGCAGACGACGGTATCGAATTCGCCATCGGCAAACGGCAGTTCCTCGATGCGGGCGGCGACATATTCGATGCCGGGCAGGGCCGCCGCATCCTCGACGACGAAATCGACGCCGGTCAGGCGCTGGATTTCAGGATGCGCCGCCTGGATATGCGAGAGCAGCGCTCCGGTGCCGCAGCCGACGTCGCAAAGGCTGTCGCCGATCACGCCGGCATTGATGCGTCGGATGGTGGCCGCCGAATTGTCGGTGCCCTGGTGCACACGCGGATGGTTGCGGTAGAGCGTTTCATATTCGGTTTCGGTGAGGAAGGGCGCGCGTTCGCGAAAACGGGCGAGATGGTCGATATGGTCGCCCCAGGCCAGCCGTGCCATCCAGCGGAAGGCGGCGCAATCGCGCAGGATCGGCGGCAGGACGTCTTCGATGACGAAACGGATGCGGTTGGTGGTTTCGCGGTTCATGGTCGTTTTCCGGTCAGGCCGCCCTGTCCGCCTGGGCTGCGGCGGCGCGCGCCTCCGGCACGCCCGCCCTGGCGGCGGGCAGGTTGACATAATGCAGCCGCAGCAGCTCCGCCCGTGCGCGCGCCACGGAATCGAGGATGACGCCGGCGGCATAGAGGATGAAGGCGATCATCATCAGCGCCATGGACAGCACCCAGGTCGGCATGCGCGGCACGAGGCCGGTTTCGAAGAATTCGATCAGCACCGGCGTCATGAAGACGAGGCTTGCCGCCATCACCGCCGTTCCCAGCGCCCCGAAGAAGGCGAAGGGCCGGGTCTCCTTCATCAGCATGGCGAACATCCAGAGGATTTTGGCGCCGTCGCGGAAGGTCGAGAGTTTCGAGTGCGAGCCTTCCGGGCGCCGCCCGTAATCCAGCTCCAGTTCGCTGACCGGCAGTTTCAGACGCGAGGCATGCACGGACATTTCCGTCTCGATCTCGAAGCCGGCCGAAATCGCGGGAAAGCTCTTCACGAAACGGCGGGAGAAGGCACGGTAGCCGGAAAAGATATCGGTGAACTCACTGCCGAAAATGCCGCGATAAAGCTGGTTGAACAGCCGGTTGCCGAAGGCATGACCGTTGCGTCCGGCATCGGCATGCACGTTGCGGCGGGTGCCGACAACCATGTCGGCGCCTTCGGTCATCAGCGTGCGGATCAGGTCTTCGGCGTCGTCTGGCGAATAGGTGCCGTCGCCATCGGCCATCAGGTAGATGTCGGCCTCGATATCGGCGAACATGCGGCGCACCACATTGCCCTTGCCCTGCCGCCGCTCGCGCGTCACGGCAGCACCGGCCAGCATCGCCTGCAGTGCCGTGCCATCGGTGGAATTGTTGTCGTAGACATGGATGCGCGCCTGGGGCAGCGCCGCGCGAAAACCGCGCACGACTGCCGCGATGGTGCCCGCCTCGTTGTAGCAGGGAATGAGAACCGCGATCTGCGGCGAGCCGGGCCCGGCATCCGTCATGATGTCCTCGACGCAAAACACACAGTGCCGGCCGCCCATGCCGCCAGGTCGTTTTTACTATTTCTTGAGAAGGTTAAGGCATGGTTTCCGCCAAGGCCCCCAACGCGGAAAAGGGCGGCGGAAAAGGAAGGCCGGCATGACGAATGCGTTGCTTGCGAGCGAGGGTGCCGGTCCGGCCGAGGCGAAGGCGGCCCCCGGCCGCCTGGCTTTGCTGCTTTCGCGCCTGCCCGCCGCCATCGCCTTCTACGGCATCCTGACCATTCTGGTGCTTCTGCTGCTCAACCTGCCGAATGCCACGGATTATGTCGGCGCCGACAATGACGACGTCATGCGCCTCATCGAGGTGCGCGATCTCCTCGGCGGCCAGGGCTGGTTCGATCTGATGCAATACCGCCTTGGCCTCGGCGATGGCACACTGATGCACTGGTCGAGGCTGATCGACCTGCCGCTCGCCAACCTCATCTCCACATTCGACCTGTTTCTGCCGCATGAGCGCGCCGAGGCGCTGGCGCTGACGGTCTGGCCGCTCTCCCTCAGCCTGGCCCTGCTGGCGGCGATGGGGCTCGCCGGGCGGCGGATCGGCGGTATCGCGGTCATGCATGTCAGCCTTGGGCTGACCGCGCTGTTCATGGTCACGGGAAACCGTTTCCTGCCGGGTTCCATCGATCATCACAATGTCCAGCAGGTGCTGATCGCCACCATGGCCGCCATGCTGGTCGATCCGGCGCGCCGGGCGCCAAGCTTTTTCTTCGCCGGGGCCGCGGCGGCGCTGGCCGTCGCCATCGGCGCCGAAACCGTGCCGCATGTGGCGGTCGCCAGCATGATCGTCGCCCTGCTCTGGGGCTGGCATGGGCCGATGATGGCACGGGCGGCGCGCGCCTATTGCCTCGGTCTGGTGGGCGTCGTCTCCGCCGCCTTTTTCGCCACCATACCACCGTCGCGCTATGGCGCGGTCACCTGCGATAACCTGTCGCTCGGCTTCTACTCGATCATCGCCGCCGGCGGCCTCGGCCTGATGGCCGCCACCTTTCTTCCCGCCCGCTGTCGCTTCTCGGCGCGGCTGGGGGCGCTCGGACTCGTCGGCGCGGCCGTTGCCGGCACGGCCGTATTGATCGCGCCGAAATGCCTCGGCAATCCCTTGGCCGATCTCGATCCGCTGGTTGTGCGGCTATGGCTGTCCAATGTCACCGAGGCGCGCTCGATGGTGGCGTTCGCAAGGCTCGATCCGTCCGCCTGGGGTGCGTTCTACGGGGTCGGCGCGGTCGCCTTCGCCATTGCGATCTTTTTCGCCATCGAGGGCAGGCGGGTGGAAACCGCGCTGATTCTCGCGGCGCTGATCGGCGTGAGCTGGCTGGTTGCGGCCCTGCAGGTGCGCGGCGCGGCTTTTGCCAACCTGCTCGGCATCCTGCCCTTCTCGCTGCTGCTGATCGATCTGCGCCGCTTCGTCCATGCCAATCCGCAGCATATGGGCGCCAGTTTTCTCTATCTTTGCATGGGTTTCGCCGCCTTGCCATCGGCTTGGGCGATGGCCGGGCTGGTCGCCACGGAAGGCGTCAAGGGCATCGTCGAGCGTCTGTCGCCAAAAGTCGATGCCGGCAATACGCCGGCCTGTATCGGGCCGGCCGCACTTGCGACGCTTGCGGCCCTGCCGCCGACCACGGTTGCCGCACCCGTCGAATTCGGCGTGTCGATCCTGCGCTACACCGGCCATCGCGTTCTGACCGCGCCCTATCATCGCAACCAGGGCGGCATTCTGACGGAGGTCTATATCGGCCTGTCGAAGCCGGAACAGGCGGAAGCCTTCCTGCGCGGTGCCGGCGTCGGGGTAGTGGCGTTCTGCAGAAGCGATTGGCAGACGATGAATTTCGCCAAGCTGGAGCCGCAGGGGCTTTACGGGCAACTGACCGCGGGCAATATACCCGGCTACCTGGAGCCGGTCGCCGGAACGGAAACGGCGCCGCTTCAGCTTTACCGCGTCAAACCGTAGTCAACCTCAGGCGTCGCGCCGCTTTTCGGCCGGCCGGCGGCGGTCGAGCGCCAGCATGCAAAGCACGAGGCCGAAAATGCCGAGATTGAAGCCGAGGATGGAATAGACCAGCCAGCGCACCGAGACGAGGCCCGAAAACAGCGAGGCCGCGCCATAGGCGAAAAGGATCAGGAGGGCCGCAACCAACACCGCCGTGACCGAACGCATCAGTCCCGCGGTAAAGCCGATCGTCATGCTTGTCAAAAAGATCATGCTCGCCCCCTTCGCTGTTTGTAGCCGGGGAATATTGCCCCGGCCTTGCTAACAAATGCTTTCGGCGGAGCGCGTCTCCCCTAACGATTGAGAGCGCGGGAAGTTCAGGCGAGCGCGATAATATTGCCGGCGGTGGTCCCGGTTGCGCGAATGCGCGATACCCGCACCGGCAAGAACGTGCCGGCGGCGAGACCGGTAAAGGTCACGATCTCGCCGGACAGCATTCTGACGCTGAGATTGCCGCCCGTGCCGATATAGACGGCGCGGCTGGCCTCGGGCAGATCGGTGCCGTCGTCGGGCGTCACCGGAAAGGCGGTGAGCGCCGGGCCGGAAAGCGAGGGCTGAACATTGGCAAAACGGTCGAACATGGCGATCCTCTCGGGTTGGGTGTTGATCGCCCCATCTTCTCCCGGCGCGCCGGCCCGTGAATGAAAGAGGACGGTTTTTTGCCGCGCCCGCCTGCAAATCCCGTGCAGAAGGGGCTTCGCTCGCGCTTTCCGGCTGCCCATCGCGGCGGCGATCCGCTAGACTTCGGCCATGACCAATCCTTTCGACACCGATGCCGCCTCGAACCTGACGGAATATACCGTTTCCGAATTGTCCGGCTCCATCAAGCGCACGGTCGAGACCGCCTTCGACCAGGTGCGGGTGCGCGGCGAAATCTCCGGCTATCGCGGACCGCATTCCTCGGGTCACGCCTATTTCTCGCTGAAGGATGACCGCGCCCGCATTGATGCCGTCGTCTGGAAAGGAACCATGAGCCGGCTCAAGGTTCGCCCGGAAGAGGGCATGGAGGTGATCGCCACCGGCAAGATCACCACCTTTCCCGGCTCCTCTAAATACCAGATCGTCATCGAAAGCCTGGAGCCCGCTGGCGCCGGAGCGCTGATGGCGCTGCTCGAGGAGCGCCGCCGCAAGCTTGCCACCGAGGGACTGTTCGATGCCGACCGCAAGCGCCGCCTGCCGTTCCTGCCGCGCGTCATCGGCGTCGTCACCTCGCCGACCGGCGCGGTGATCCGCGATATCCTGCATCGCATTTCCGACCGCTTTCCCGTGCATGTCCTCGTCTGGCCGGTGAAGGTGCAGGGTGAGGGATCCGGAAACGAGGTGGCCAACGCCATCAGGGGCTTCAACGCCATGACGCCGGACGGACCGATTCCGCGCCCGGACGTTCTGATCGTCGCCCGTGGCGGCGGCAGTCTGGAGGATCTGTGGAGCTTCAACGACGAAATCGTCGTGCGCGCCGCCGCCGAAAGCACCATTCCGCTGATCTCCGCAGTTGGCCACGAGACCGATTGGACACTGATCGACCACGCGGCCGACATCCGCGCGCCGACGCCGACCGGTGCTGCTGAAATGGCCGTGCCGGTCAAGGCCGAGCTGCAGGCCCAGCTTTCCAGCCTCGCCGCCCGCCTGCAAGGCTGTACTGGCCGCCACATGGATCGCCGCCGGCAGGATGTGCGTGCCCTGGTGCGGGCGCTGCCCTCGCTCGACCAGTTGCTGGCGCTTCCGCGTCGCCGCTTCGACGAAGCGGCCGTCGGCCTGGGTCGCGGACTGTCTATGACGGCGTTGAACAAACGCCGCAGCTTTGAGCGCGTCGCCAGCCATCTACGCCCGGACATGCTCTCCGCGCGTATTGCCGAGCGCCGCCAGCGAGTGGCCGATCGCCTGCAGCGCATCGAACGGTTCGTCGAACGCCGCACCGACGAGGCCCGCGCAAGGCTGCGTCGCGCCGATGCCGTGCTCGGCCTCGTGCCCGCCCGCCTGCAGGTGCAGACGGCGCGCCTTTCCGATCGCCTGGCAAACCTCATGCGCCACGCCGATAGCGCGCTGACGCACCGCCTCGGCCGCCTGCGCGCCGACACGCAGGCGCAAAACCGCGTTCTCGAATCGCTATCCTACAAGAATGTGCTGCAGCGCGGCTATGCCGTAATCCGCGATGCCGAGGATCGTCCCCTGTCCCGCGCCGCCGCCATCGGCCCGCGTGAGGCGATCTCAATCCAGTTCGCCGATGGCCGCGTTGACGCCGTCACCGGTGAAGCCACCGCGCCGGACGCCGCGTCACCCGTCAAAAAACGCTCCTCCAAACCGAAATCGGAACCGCCGACGCAAGGCAGCCTGTTCTGACATGACTGGCGGGCGCCGGCTATTTCTTCTTACCTGAGCCAGGCAAAACCTCGACCTGCCGGCCGTTGTTGGTTGGCGGCAGTTTGGCCTTTTGCGCCTTGTCCTGCTTGGGCTTGCGCGGCTCCTTGCTGCTTCGAATCTGGCCTTTCGACATTCGATCCTCCTGTTTCGACCCTGCCAGTCGATGACAAATTGAGAAGCACCAGGCTTGCCTCCGGCTTGCCGTTCTGGTGAAGCCGACCGGCCGCAGGCATTCCTTGAATTGCGTAACGATGCAGCCGCGTCACGCCGCAGATCGTGTCTGGATGGGTGGTCTTCATGGGATGAGGCCGCGCTTTCTCAGGGCTGGCGGATGCGCCGGATCCTGAAGAGAGGAAAAACGATTGCCAAGGGAACATGGTCGAGTCGCCCCTATCGGCTTGGCTGAAGTTCGCGATTGAACCGCCGCAGCAGAATGAGCGACGCTTGACGCTCCGCGCCGGCAAGCGGCTCCATTCTCTCGCTGACATAGCCCGCACGCCTCAAAATCTCCCGCAGCAGGCGCGCGTGGCGAGGACCGAAATCGATATGCTGGATATTGGAAGACATCTGGTCCTCCTTTCGTTGGGGCAAGGAAGCAAGTCCTTAGTCGGCATGTGCCCGAAACATGGGTGCCGAGGCTGTCACAATGCGCCTCTGCGCCGGTAATGGCAAATCGTCAATTAAGGTCATTTGGCGATGCGGCCATACGGACCTTGTTTCGACCACAATCGTCCACTATATATTGGCAATCGGCATTGCTTATGAGCGCTGAAATGAATTCGCCGCTCGCAATCGCCGCGTTGCTTCAGGCTTTTGACCACGGATGTACTGGCATTGGTAGGGAAGCGATGATGAGGAAGGTCGGTGCGATTTCGCCCCGGCCTTTTTTGTTGCGCGGTCGCAGGCGGGTTTCGTCATCCCGATGCCCTGTCCTTGTCCGCGCCACCAAACTTGAGATCGCCCGACATGGTGATCGCAGTCGGATAGCCGGGGTGGCGCGGAGAAATCGCCATCGGGCTTGATGGTGCGCGCCAGGCAGGTATGTCCGGGCGGTCTGCGCCCGGCCTGGTCAGCGTCTTTGCGTCACTTGCGCTTGGTTTTCGGCAAGGGCGCGGGCTCGGCGGCCTCCTTGGCCAAACGCAGCGCCCGAAGCTTTTCGGTCTTCTTCTCCCGCGCCGCCGTCTCCTGCGCAACGATGCCCTTGGCGGCGGAATCGGTATTTTCCGCTTTCTTGGCGGCGCTGGCCTTTCCCGGCTTAAAAAACTGCTCTTCAGATGCGGTCATCTAGGGCTCCTTCGAATTCCGGCGTCTCGTGGCGTCACTTCGCCCGGCCTGGCAGCGGCTTCTTCTTGGGAGCGGGCAGGAGCCCCTCGCGCTGCGCCTTCTTGCGGGCCAGCTTCCGGGTGCGCCGGACGGCCTCGGCTTTTTCCCGCGCTCTCTTTTCGGAAGGCTTTTCATAAGCGCTCCGTGCCTTCATTTCCCGGAAAAGCCCTTCTCTCTGCATTTTCTTTTTCAAAACGCGGAGGGCTTGATCGACGTTGTTGTCCCTGACGAGAACTTGCAAGAACCTATCCTTTCACAGCGATTCCAGAGGCAGAAAGCAAAAAGGCCGGGCATGACCCCGACCTCTCAAGATCACTCAGCCGCGCCGCCAGTACATCCGTGGTCAGCGCCGGCGAATGACAAAGTCATCAAGCAGCGCGCAGATTGTCTGCGGCATACTTGCCCGAGCGACGATCCTGTACGAGATCGTACTGCACGGTCTGCCCTTCGCTAAGCGAGCGAAGGCCGGCGCGCTCGACAGCAGTGATATGCACGAATACGTCGTTGCCGCCATCGTTCGGGGCGATGAAGCCGAAACCCTTGGTGCCGTTAAAAAACTTTACGGTGCCTGTGTTCATAACGATTTCCTTTCAATCGTTGGAATTGCCGGGAGTTTCCGGCGAAATAATCGACGATGAAGGGAAGAATGACAGGCGCTCAAGGCGCAGAGACAAAAGTCGCAGACAAAGTTCGATAAATCCAATGTAGGATTTTTAACACGATCATTCAAGGCATCGCGAAAATATTTCTTCGCAATGCAAAATCGAGTGGCGCGAATGATTTCAGGTTTGCATTCGAAACGATCGTCACCGGCGAGATATTGCTCACCACCTTCTGACGACACGACAAAGCTGTCGGAAAAACTGCTGGATGCAACGGGATGAACCTGGACAATCAAAAACAAAAAGGCCCGGTTTCCCGGGCCTTTTGAAGTACCTAAGCGCCCTGTTGGACAACTTGGGTTATGAAATTGGTGCCAGAAGAGGACACGAAGAGGCCTGCTATCGTGCTGATATTTATTAGCATATTCAGTTCGATTTTTGAATGATACCAACGTAGATACCAACAAAAATGCTTTTGCTTCGGGTGTGATGCCTGCTTTGCGAAGTTAGCGGCCAGATTTCAGGTCGCCCTACACCGCTAACTTATATCGCTATGTTTAGGTAGCGGCAATCAAGTAACCGCGGATTCAAGGCTCGCCTCGTTGCAACCAAGGGCTACATCTAATGTGATACGTACTATCCCAAACCACTCGTTCAGTAGGATCGCGTTCGGCAAGCAGCTGGCATATTGGTTTGACTGCTTTGCGCCGTCATTTCGGTCGTTCACTCCAACAGCGATTTACCCTGAAAGCAGCCGTTCTTTACACGCGTTTTTGTTCGACGCAAAATCCTCTGTTTTGTGCCGTCGCAAAAATTAGGCGCAAATTTAGGCAAAGGCGTCGGGAGGTGTTAGTGCTTCGGTGAGCGCACCGTAGAATTTTGCGAAGCTAGGTGATGTGCATTGCGCCGGGTTAAAATGCTCCCCTACCGCTATAGCAAGTTCAACCTTGCGGAGGCCGCCCGTAAAATAACCATGGGGCTTCATTACCCGCTCTAATGCCTCCCAAGTGCCCCCGGCGATCTTGTCGCAATCGCGGTAAGCTTGCTTGGCGATTGTAGTAGCCTTGAGTTTAGGATAGGCCGCTCTAACCCCCGTCCACTCCCCAAAAAACCATGCTTCTAGCTCTTCGATAGCGATCCGGTTAACGACTTGCCATTTATGGTTTTCGCCAACTTTTGTGACCAGCCCCGCTTTTCCGGCAAGCTCGTCCAGGGACGTTTTCAGCGCTACGCAGTCATCGTCATCCCGATCTACCAAAACCAATATCCGGTGATCGTCTGGAAGCCATTTCGCGTATCCGCGTAGTCGGCCTTCCAACTTCCTCAGCAAGTCTGATTTGCCTTGGTAGGGATGAATATCAAACGTCGCTCTACCGTCCAACAGCCGGGGGAGCAGGACAGTTAGAAATGCTTCCATAGAAGGCTCTTCTACAATAATTTCAAAATGTTTTGCCGTCACGAGAAGATGTCCCTTTTGGGAGCACCTTGGTTCACCAGCGGGTCGCCTACGCCAAAATGACCTTCCAGCCATAGATCTCCCAGAAGGGCGCCTTCACTCATGAACTCGTTAATTCCGGTGATATCTCCGGCTGTCGCAACTTGTGTATATCCGCCCTCGTCGCGGTACAAAACGCGAGCTTCCTTGGGTTGAAGGGCGTTCAGGAAGAATGGCGAATGTGTCGTTACCAGTAACTGCCCCTTCTCGGCCGCAGCTCTGCATTCCTCCGCAAGGCCGTATAGAAGCCGGGGATGCAGGAAGTTTTCCGGCTCTTCAATCCCGATGAACGGGGGTGGGGCCGGATCGTACAAAAGTACCAGATATGCGAGCATCTTAAGCGTTCCGTCTGAGGCAAAACGCGATAGGACCGGGTTTTCAAACGGGGCGTCTTTGATGGTCAGGAGCAGCCGGCCATCAGGCATGGCCTCGGCCATCACTTTTTCGATGCGGGGCACACGTTTCCGCAGAACTTGGAAAATCTTCTCCAGCCGGTCGGGGTGTACTTCGCTCAGGTACTGGATCACATTGGCCAAGTTGTCGCCTGTCCGCGACATGCGTTCCTGTGGTCCTGCTTCCGGCTGGCCTCGGGTGTTATCAACCGAGAAATAGGAAACATGCCATCCGGTGATGAAGTCGCGGAGGGCAGCAACACGCGGATGCTCCGCAAACTGCCCTAGAGCATTCACAGCGATCAAATCCGGCGATTTCAGTGGGATATCAACGCGGGTATCGTCAATCTCAGGCGACTGTCCGCTTATAGCTCGACCTATGCCTTCTTTGTAATCAAGGAAGCGGAAAGGCTGCCCGGTGCCACCGCGTCGCCACTTCAACCATTCTTCGGCTACGACAGGCGCACCACTCTTTTCATCGACCGCTAGATGATACGTGATGATCGGATAACCCGGCTCAGTATACTTAATCTCAATGACAATCGGGCCTTCACTACCGCGCGTTTTCAGCTCTCGACCTCGGCCACGCCGATCCCACGCCCTGCGAAGCCCTCCCTCAAAACACTCAGAGAGAAATGCGAAGACATCGAAAATGGTGGATTTCCCGCTGCCATTTGGTCCGAGAAGGACGGTAAGAGGCGTGATGTTCTTAAGCTCAATGCTTTTAAGAGCCCGGAAATTTTCAACCCGAAGATAAGTAATGCGAGCAGGTCGCTTAGGTTTGGTTTCTGCGCGGTTTGAATTTGGCATTGCAATGACCCCTTACTGCAACAACCTCTACATATTTTGCATCTTCCCCGCAACCGACCTCGTTGCCGGCCAAGCTGATCGCATTGTGGAAGCGGAGCTACATTTCCAGCAAAGGGTGCATTAATCCTGACATTCGCGAGAAAGTCAGCCGAATTGAAACGCATTAGGAATTTCTGTCGCAAAAATCAGGTGCAAAAGTCAGAATAATGCAGGGGACTTTTGTGAGAGATTTCCATCGCCGCTGACTGATTGACACCGCCGTTAGCGGCTGGTTTTGGCCGCTATTTTGAGAGTGAAGCAGAAACCCGCCATTCCGCTCTCGGCCCCAAATCGGTTACTCGTTATGAAACATTGGGGTATACCCACATGTTATGTCCCATCGGCGGCGGGTGCCCATGTCACATCCAGGTTGACAGCGGCTATTTGTGACAGGTTAGCCTCGGGCCTAAACTCTGAGGTGACATATGGCTCGTATTGGTTATGCCCGCGTCAGCACGACTGACCAGGACGTCGAAGCGCAAATTGCCCGCCTGACCAGCGAAGGCTGCGAAATTGTTCGCGCCGAGAAGATATCTGGGGCCAGTCGCGACGGTCGCGCCGAACTGGCGACGATCATTACCTTTCTACGGCCCGGCGACGAATTGATGGTGACGCGGCTCGACCGCCTAGGCCGCGACACGCGCGACGTTTTGAACATCATTCACGAATGCGAGCAGCGTGGCGCGTCTGTCACGGTGCTGGACCCCCATGTTTCGATGCGCGGCGAAATGGGCCATGTGGTGCTGACGGTGTTGGGCATGGTCGCACAGATGGAGAGACGGTTTATCAAGGAGCGACAGCGCGAAGGCATCGAGCGCGCCAAGGCTGAAGGTGTTTATAAGGGTGGCCGGCCGAGGCTCGACCATCATGCGATCCGACAAATGCAGGCGGCCGGGCGAAGCGTGGTGGAAATCGCCATCGATCTCGGCTGTTCGCGGATGCAGGTCTACAGGGTTTTGAAGTTGGAGCGACAGGCGGTTTCGTCGAAGCTCGTGGATGTTATGCCGCTTTGACGAGTTGCGTCATGTTGTGGCCACTGGCGATAGGAGACCAACATGGCGGCAGTATGCGTATCGTTGCCTGACACCATGAAAGAATGGGTGGAGACACAGGTGAAAACCGGTTGCTACGCGAATGCCAGCGATTATGTCTGCGCCCTGATCCGTCAAGATCAGGCGGGCATCGGCAAAATCGCAGCCATGCAGTGCTTTGTCGATGAGGGATTGAACAGCGGCAAGGGTCAGCGGTCGAAGGACGAACTATTCGCAATCGCATTGGCCAGAGCCGAAAAATCTCACGAGAATTGACCGTGCGCCTTCACTTGAGTTTATGCCGGATCGTGACCGCACAGAACTTGTTTCGAACACAATCGCCAGCTATATATCGGCAATCGGTATTGCTGATGAGCGCTGAAATGAATTCGCCGCTCGCAATTGCCGCGTCGCTTCTGGCTTTTGACCACGGATGTACTGGCATTGGTAGGTAAGCGATGATGAGGAAGGTCGGTGCGATTTCGCCCCGGCCTTTTTTGTTGCGCGGGTGCCGGGTGACATAGTGCTGTCTGGTCCTGAAGCGTTGCGGCGCACCGGCTCGACGCTCATGAACGTCTGCCGAAGCAGCGCCCCCGGGCAAAGCCTGCGAGACCGATCACCTTATTTTGCAGCTTTTCAAAGACGTCCTCGACGCGCCTAAACACGGCAGCAGCTTTTGCCGGGAGTTCATTTGTGTGCGGTTGACATCCAATCGGGTTGAATGCTGACTAACACAGTCACCCACAAATATAACGGCCCGAGCGAAGCTTGCACCTCAGCAACGGGCCTGACCGAACCCTGATCTTGGAGGATCAAGGAATGGCTTCGACTGGTCACAGTACACGCCGCACTGTCCTCAAAGCTGGGCTGGTGCTCGCTACCACTGGTCATCCCGCCGTGGCGGGTGGCGGTTTTGCGGAAGCTCCGCCCGATCCGCTGGTCGATGCTATCAGAGCATATAAGAATGGTATTGCTGCCTTCGACGCCATCAAGGAAGACGACTGGCCGCTGCATGGTGGCGAAGAGGCCGTAATCGAGAAAACCTATGCCAAATCGCTGCAGGCGCTGCAAAGTTGGCACAAACCTGCTTTGACGCGGCAAGGCGCGGTAGAAGCCCTGCGATTTGCCCATACGGAGAACAAGGCTCATTGTTCCAATCCGATCATCATGGCGATGCTTACGGCCGCGCTGACCTATTTTGAAGGTGAGAGCGCATAGTGGAGATGATCCGCCAAGCCTTGCTTGGTCGCTTCATGGTCTCCCGCCTGCCCACAGTCCCCAGGCCTTTCGGAGCAGAAAAATCGTCGTAAAGCGCCCAAATCGACCAATTGGCGAATGCTGCTCCAAAATGGAGCGACACCCTACGGATTGGTAACTGCGCGGATGGAACCGGTGAGCGCCAGCCTTGATGTTTGTCAAAAAAAGCAAACATCCTAAGGAGCTTATACGAGGAGGCTTGCCATGCAGACGATTTTTGAATGCTGATCCGATTGACCGCGGTGGGAGTTCATCTGTTGATAGGTTATTTGTTTCAGCGCTACGTCTGAGGCTATCGTAATTGGCTGGCTGGCCCTTCAGGCTCGCCGGCTCTAGTGGCATTTTTTTTTTGGTGTTTGCCTTTTCAAGGGTGGGCGCATCAAGAGTACAGGCTTTTTCTGCAACCTCA
>Ga0066256_1001058_pt1 | contig 43038 bp, 36 predicted proteins | sample ThiBio_1000_biof_FD_87107 | JGI IMG/M metagenome (GOLD analysis project Ga0066256, IMG submission 87107) | Wastewater bioreactor microbial communities from Cape Town, South Africa - Thiocy_expt_1000_biof (version 2) | ecosystem: Engineered > Bioreactor > Thiocyanate-remediating >... | reverse complement strand
AGGAGGATAACGATGGCGATCAGCGGGGGGGTGGGGACTTCGTTAATGACCCGCCAATGGCGCGCCGGTTTGCGCGGCCCGTCCTGTGCAAAGATCCGCGCGGACTTGGCAAGATAGTCGTTATATCCCGTCATCAGCACGACAAGCGCGATCTTGGCATGCAGCCAGCCGCCCTGGAAACCGTAAATCGACCAGGCAAGGTAGAGGCCAAGCAGCCAGGTGATGATCATGGCCGGCCGCATGATCACGTTCATCAGCCGCTTTTCCATCACCTTGAAGGTTTCCGATTGTTTCGAACCGGGTTCGGCATCGGTGTGATAGATGAACAGCCTCGGCATATAGAGCAGGCCGGCCATCCACGAGATGACGGCAACGATATGGAACGCCTTGGCCCACAGGTAGAATTGATCGTTTTGCCAGACATAGAGCCCACCGAGCACGGCGGCAAAAACCGCGATCGCCGTCAGCGCCCGCCATTTCGCCCTGGCGCCTTCGCGCGGATCCGTCTGTTGCGTCATCGTGTCCGATCCCAACCCCGCACCCGGTCGACAAGGGTCGTCACATGCGCGGGGTCCGCCTGCGGCGTGATGCCGTGGCCGAGATTGAAGATCAGCGGGCCCTGGCCGAGCTCCTGGAGGATGTGATCGATGCCGTCGGTCAGCGCCTTGCCGCCGGCCACCACACGCATCGGATCGAGATTGCCCTGCACCGGGCCGTCCTTCTGCAACTCCCTGGCAAAAGCCAGCGGCACCGACCAGTCGAGGCCGATGGCGTCGGCGCCGGTCTTCTGGCGATAGTCGCGCAGCATGTATCCGGCGCCCTTGGCAAACGCGATGATCCTGGCTTTCGGCCGCCGGGATTTGACCGACGCGATGATCCGCCGCACCGGTTCGACCGCATAGGCGGCAAACTCGGTCTCACCGAGAACACCTGCCCAGGAATCGAAGATCTGTACGGCATCGGCACCGGCATCGATCTGCGCCACGAGATAATCGGCGGAGATGTCGGCGAGAAAAGCGAGCAGTTCAGCGAAGACCTTCGGCTCGCGATAGGCAAACAGCCGGGCCGGCGCCTGGTCCGGCGTGCCTTTGCCGGCAATCATGTAGGTCGCCACCGTCCAGGGCGCGCCGCAGAAGCCGAGCAGGGTGGTTTCCTGCGGCAGTTCACGGCGCAAGCGACTGACCGTCTCGAACACCGGCTTGAGGTGGCCAAGCACGGCATCCGGCTTCAAGGCTTCGATGCCGGGCACGTCGATCGGATCCATCTCCGGTCCATGGCCTTCGGTGAAACGCACATTGCGCTTCAGTGCATCGGGAATGACCAGAATATCGGAAAACAGGATCGCGGCGTCGAAGCCGTAACGACGGATCGGCTGCAGCGTCACTTCCGTTGCAAATTCCGGCGAATAACACAGATCGAGAAAACTGCCGGCTTTGGCGCGGGTTTCCCGGTACTCCGGCAGATACCGGCCGGCCTGGCGCATCAGCCAGATGGGAGGCGGACAGATGGTCTCACCATTCAGCACTCTCATGATCTTGCGGTCGTCGGTCAATGCGGTTTTCCCTAAAACAAAGAAATCATTTCAAAGGTTTTTCTATTTCTTAGAGTCGGTGGGTATCAAGGATTAAAAATCCATCCCCAGCCTGCTCATTTTGACGCGCCCTTCAGCAATCTGCCCGGATCAATTCATGCACGTCTGCGCTAAATAGGACAAGCAAGATGATTTCGTTTTGGAATCAGGGGGATGTGAGAGAATGGACCGGCATTCGATCTGGGGACTTCCTGTGGATAAGAAAAAGCCGGAAAACGCTTGTCCACAGAACCCACAGTTCCGGATATTCGCAATGCGCCAGGGATAGTGGTGTGGATAAATCGGCAGTTTTCCCTTGCCTTGCGGCCGGCTCCGTCTCACGCTCGATCTTATCCATGGTTTTCAACAGGGGGTGGAGTTTAACGTGGAGAACAGAAGAAACTTCTTCCATCTGCACCTTATTTCTGACTCAACGGGCGAGACTCTCATCTCCGCCGGCCGGGCGGCCTCGGCTCAGTTCAAGCTGCACAATCCGGTGGAACACGTCTATCCGCTGATCCGCAATCGCAAGCAGCTGCTGCCGGTACTGCAGGCAATCGACAAGGAACCCGGCATCGTTCTTTATACGGTGGTCGATCAGGAACTGGCCGCCCTCGTGAAAGAACGCTGCGAAGAGATCGAGGTTCCCTCCGTCAATGTGCTGGAACCGGTGATGAATACGTTTCAGGCCTATCTCGGCGCGCCGTCGCGCCGCCGGGTCGGTGCGCAGCATCGCATGAATGCCGACTATTTCGCCCGCATCGAGGCGTTGAACTTCACCATGGACCACGACGACGGCCAGGCGCCGGATGGTTATGAGGAAGCCGATGTGGTGCTGGTCGGCATCAGCCGGACCTCGAAGACGCCGACGAGCATCTATCTCGCCAATCGCGGCATCAAGACCGCCAATGTTCCGATCGTCAATGGCGTCGCCTTGCCGGAAAGTCTGTTGGGTGCGACGAAGCCGCTGATCGTCTGCCTGATCGCCACGTCCGACCGGATCTCGCAGGTGCGTGAAAACCGCATCCTCGGGACCACGTCCGATTTCAACAATGGCCATTACACCGACCGGGCGACGATTTCGGAGGAGCTGAAATACGCCCGTTCCTTATGCGCCCGTCACAACTGGCCGATTATCGACGTGACGCGCCGTTCGATCGAAGAAACCGCGGCCGCCATCGTTGCCTTGCGGCCAAAGCTGCGCTAATCGCGGCTCTGTCCATCTGGAGGATCATGCCGATGCCGCTTCCCCTGATCCTGGCGTCTTCAAGTCCGTTCCGGCGTGGCTTGATGGAAAACGCCGGGTTGCGCTTCGAAGCCGTCGCCGCCGAAATAGACGAGAGGGCGATCGAGGCACCGCTGGAACAGCAGGGCGCGACACCGGATCAGGTGGCGCTGGTGCTGGCGGAAGCCAAGGCGCTGGATGTCAGCCGTCGTTTTCCGGGCGCTGTCGTTCTGGGGTCCGATCAGACCATGTCGCTTGGCGGGCGCGTCTATCACAAGCCGAAGGACCGGCGGGAAGCCGCAGAAAATCTCCTGTCGCTGGCGGGCAGGACCCATCAACTGAACAGCGCAATCGTGCTTGCCTGCGACAGTGAAATCATGGTCAGGGAGGTTGCGCATGCCAGGCTGACCATGCGCGCTTTCACCGCGGAATTTGTCGAGGCCTATCTCGACCGGGTGGGAGAAACGATTTTCAGGAGCGTCGGCGGCTATCAGCTGGAAGGCGAGGGGATCCAGCTTTTCTCCGCCATAGACGGCGACTACTTTACCATCGTCGGCCTGCCGATGCTGCCCCTGCTGGAGCATCTGCGCAATCTTGGTGTTATCGATGCATGATTCACGTGAAACAATTGCCGGCGATGCCTTTGTCGTCGGCCACCCGATCAAACATTCGCGATCGCCGCTGATCCATAATTTTTGGCTGAAGCAGTTCGGATTGCCGGGCGCCTATCGTGCCGTCGATGTCGCGCCGGAAAATTTCGAAAGCTTTCTTGCGGGTGTGAAAGACGGTTCGTCCGGCTTTCGCGGCGGCAATGTCACCATCCCGCACAAGGAAGCCGCCTACAGGCTGGCGGACCGACCGGATGCGCTGGCGGAAGAACCCGGCGCCGCCAACACGCGGGGGCGGCAGGAGGGGCTGATCATTGCCACCAATACCGACGGTTATGGTTTCGCCGCCAATCTGGATGAACGCCAGCCCGGATGGGATGCGCACAAGAAGGCCGTGATCTTCGGTGCCGGCGGCGCGGCGCGGGCGGTGATCCAGGCGGTGCGGGATCGGGGATTCTCGGAGGTGCATGTGGTCAACCGCACCCTGGCCCGCGCCCGGGAACTCGCCGATCGTTTCGGCCCGAAGGTGCACGCCCATCCGCAGGAAGCGCTGGGCGAAGTGCTGCAAGGCTGCGGCCTGTTCGTCAACACGACATCGCTCGGCATGGATGGCGAGCAGGCCATCGCCATCGACTTTTCGCCGCTGTCCTCCGGTGCGGTGGTGACCGACATTGTCTATGTACCGTTGCGCACGCCTTTCCTGCAGCAGGCGGAGCAGCAGGGTTTCACCACCGTCGATGGCCTGGGCATGTTGTTGCATCAGGCAGTACCGGGATTTGAAAAATGGTTCGGCAGGCGGCCGGTGGTGGAAGAGGCGGTGCGTTCGCTCATCATCGCTGACATGGCAGCGCACGCATGATCCTCATCGGTCTCACCGGTTCGATCGGCATGGGCAAGTCGACGACGGCCGCGATGTTTGCGGCCGAGGGTATTCCGGTCAATGATGCCGACAAGGTCGTACACGATCTCTATCGCGGCGAAGCCGCCGCACCGATCGAGCAGGCCTTTCCCGGCGTCGTCGAAAACGGCGTCGTGAACCGCGAAAAATTATCCGGGCAACTGTCGGGGAATCCGGATAAGTTCCGGCAGCTGGAGGCCGTGGGGGACCCGCTGGTGCGGCAGGAGGAAAAAGCGTTCGTCGAGGGCAGCCCGGCGGCCGGCGCCGACAGGGTCGGGCTCGATATGCCGCTGCTGTTCCAAACCGGCGGGGAAGATCGCGTCGATGTCGTCGTCGTCGTGACCTGTGATCCGGAGATCCAGCGCCAGCGGGTGTTGGCGCGACCGGGCATGACGGAAGAAAAATTTGCGATGATCCTGTCGCGCCAGATGCCGGATGGTGAAAAACGCCAACGGGCCGATTATCTGATCGATACCGGCAATGGCATGGACGCCGCCCGCCGGCAGGTGCTGGATGTCATCGCGGCGTTGCGGGCCGACAAGACAAGAGAGAGCTGAGATGCGCGAGATCATTTTCGATACGGAAACCACCGGCCTCGACAACAAGACGGACCGGATCATCGAAATCGGCGGCATCGAGCTCTTCAATCATTTTCCGATCGGCAATACGCTGCATCTGTATATCAATCCGGGCAATACTAAGGTGCATGCGAAATGGATCGCCCACAACGCCAATTTCGACATGGGTTTCATCAATGCGGAGCTCGGGCGGCTCGACATGCCGGCTGTTCTGCCGGACCAGGTGATCGATACGCTGGCGCTGGCGCGCCGCAAAAATCCGATGGGCCCGAATTCGCTTGATGCGCTCTGCCGCCGGTATGGCATCGACAACTCCCACCGCACCAAGCACGGCGCACTGCTCGACTCCGAACTTTTGGCGGAAGTCTATATCGAGATGATCGGCGGCCGCCAGGCAGCCCTTGGTCTCAGCCAGACCGGGTCTTCGTCCAGAACGGCTGCGGGGCAGGACGACGACGTCATCGCCGGTGTTCGACGGCGCCCGCATGCGTTATCGCCCCGTATCAGTGTCGAGGAAAAAACGGCGCATGATGCGCTGGTCGCAAGCCTCGGGGCCAAGGGGCTCTGGCAGCGATACGACGCCTGAAGCAACGGGCCGGCCGCAAGGACAAAATAAAACGCCCGGAATATATCCGGGCGTCAAAAGATCGGAAGTTTTCAGGTCGTTCAGTTCGGAACGGCCGAAACCTTGGCGCGGGCCTGTTCTTCGGCCATGCGCTGCGTGAACATCTGCGCAAAATCGATCGGGTCGATCATCAGCGGCGGGAAGCCGCCATTGCGGGTTGCGTCGGCAACGATCTGGCGTGCGAAGGGGAACAGGAGGCGCGGGCACTCGATGAAGAGAACCGGCAGCATGTGTTCCTGCGGGAAACCGGTGATGCGGAAGACGCCGCCATAGATCAGTTCGCAGTTGAACAGAACCTTGTCGCCATCCTTGGCTTCAGCATTCAGCGACAGCACGACGTCGAAATCCGAATCCGACAGCGGATTGGCGTTGACGTTGACATTGATGTTGATGTCCGGTGCCTGGTCGCGGGACTGCAAGGACCGCGGCGCGCCGGGGTTTTCGAAGGAAAGATCCTTGATGTATTGAGCCAGAATATTGAGGCTCGGGCTTTGCTCATTGGCCATAGGCTGTTCCTTGCGGCGTTCTAGGGGTGAAGCCATCTACCATTTCGCATTTCGGCTTACAACCCTTGCCGCTTCCGGCTCGGTTTTCCCGCAAGCGTCATCTTTCAGTCGCCGATGCGCGGCTTGTCCGACCAGGGAGAGTTGGGATCGGGCCCGCGGCTGAAATCATCGTCGTCGAGGTCGACCACCGGGCCGCCGTTCCGGCCGTTGCGCGGGCCGCTGGGATAACCGGATGTATAAAAATTCTTCGAGCCCATCACGACGATACGCGGGCTCAGCAGTTTCCAGGCGAGATCGCGCACCGGCGGAATGAACAACAACAGGCCGATGATGTCGGTGATGAAGCCCGGCAGCAGCAGCAGGAAGCCGGCGATCACGATCATCGCCGCATGCACCAGTTCGCGGCTCGGAACGCCGCCGTCGCGACTTTCGGCGGAAATCCTGCGCAGAATGCCGAGACCCTGCTGCCGTAGCAGGAAAATTCCCAGCATCGACGTGGCGATCACCAGCCCCAGCGTCGCCAGCACACCGATCGCCTGACCGACCAGAATGAAACCGGCGATTTCCGCAAACGGCAGCAGCAGGAAGATCGCGGGCAGGAAAGAAAATCGCATTTCGTTGTTCCGTGCGAGAGTTTGAGGATCGTTTAACCGTATAACGCTTAAGACGTCAGGACCAAAGATGTGCTTTGGCTATTTGAATGATCGGCCCATGCAGACTATATGGGTTGGGAGATGACAAATTTTAACAGCGGTTCTGGAACGATATGGGCTCTAGCGATTTCGTGACACTCTTTTTTCTGGTAGCGGCGGTCCTGATATTCCTGCAGCTTCGCAGCGTGCTCGGCCGGCGAACCGGAAACGAGAAACCGCCGTTCGATCCCTATTCGGCGCGCGATCTGTCGAAGGGGCCGGAATCGGCTGAAAACGGCAAGGTGGTGACCCTGCCACGTCGCGATGCCGCCGAAGGCGACGATCGTTTTGCCGCCATCGACGCCTTTGCCAAGCCCGACACCGATCTCAATCGCGGCCTGCGCGAAATCCTCAAGGCGGATCCCACCTTCAATCCGAAGGAATTTCTGGCCGGCGCGCGCATGGCCTACGAGATGATCGTCATGGCGTTTGCCGACGGCGACCGCAAGACGCTGCGCAATCTCCTTTCCCGCGAGGTCTATGAAGGTTTCGATGCAGCGATCGTCGATCGTGAAAGCCGTGGCGAAGCGGTGAAATCGACCTTCGTGGGCATCGACAAGGCCGACGTCCTGCATGCGGAAATGAAGGACAACGAGGCGCAGCTGACGCTCCGCATCGCCTCGCAGCTGATTTCGGCGACCTACGACAAGGCCGGCACGCTGATCGACGGGGATGCCGAGGCCGTTGCCGAAGTCAACGACGTCTGGACATTCGCCCGCGACCTGCGTTCGCGTGATCCGAACTGGAAGCTGATCGCGACCGAATCGGAACAATGAGTGCCGACCCCTCAGATTTTACGCTCCAGCCCCTAAGCTTTGCAGAGCTTTCCGGCTGGAGCGAGGATGATCCGACATCCCTGCTGGCGCCCATGGGCGCCTGTCTTCGTCATGTGACCGCAGTAAAACCCTATCGCACCGGGTCGCTCGGCCTTTCGACAGCCGATCTCCTCCCCCTTCTCGAAGCCGCCAGCCATGCTTTTCCCCGCAGCGCGCAGGAGGCGCGGCGATTTTTCGAGGCGCACTGTACGCCGTTTCGCATCGCCCGGCGGGATGGCCATGCCGGTTTCGTCACCGCCTTCTACGAACCGGAGGTCGCGGTTTCGGAACGCCGGGAAGGCGAGTGGAGACATCCGTTCTATCGCCGCCCGCACGATCTTGCCGACATCGACGATGGCAACCGTCCACCGGGGCTCGACGCATCCTATGCCTTCGCGCTCGCCGGCCCCGACGGTTTTAGCGCCTATGCCGACCGGCAGGCCATCGACCGGGGACATCTTACCGGACGCGGCCTGGAGATCGCCTGGGCGAAATCGAAGATCGACGTGTTTTTCGCCCACGTCCAGGGTGCGGCCCGGCTGCGATATGAAAATGGCAGCGTCCGGCGTATTACCTATGCCGCCAAGGCCGGCCACCCGTTTTCCGCCATCGGCCGGCTGCTGATCGACCGCGGCGAGATCGACGCCCGCGACATTTCCATGCAGGCAATCCGCGCCTGGCTGGCCGCCCATCTGGAGCAGATGGACGAGGTGATGTGGCACAACCGCTCCTACATTTTTTTCCGCGAGGCCGAGGTCGACGACCTTTCGGCAGGCCCGATCGCTGCCGCGAAAGTGCCGCTCGTCGCCGGCCGGTCGCTGGCGGTCGATCGCATGATCCATACGTTCGGTTTTCCCTTTTTCATCCGCTCGGAAAACCTTGCCCATCTGGATGGCGGAAAGCCGTTTGCGCGGCTGATGCTGGCGCTCGATACCGGCACCGCCATCGTCGGCCCGGCGCGGGGAGATATCTTTACCGGCTCGGGTGATGTGGCCGGGGAGCTGGCGGGAACAGTGCGCAACGCCGCCGATTTTTATATCCTGATTCCGAACGCGGCAGCGGCGAGGTTTCGCTGATGGCGAAGGATCGCAAGTTGAACGCCGAGGAGCGCATCCTGTGGGGCAAGGTTGCCCGCTCTGCCCGCGCTCTGCCCGGCAAGCTCGAAGACCTCATGGCCTTCGAGGATCTTGAAACGCCGCCGCCGCCGGAAGCTTCCTCGAAGGAAAAACCCGGCATTGCGGCGAACAAGGCCGCCGAGACCGGCCAGGCGGAAAAGAAGCCGTCGCCGCCACGACACCATCCGCTGGAAAAACCGGTCAAGCGCAAGCTCGCCCGCGGTCGCCTGGCGCTCGAAGCCCGCATCGATCTTCACGGCATGGTGCAGAGCGAGGCGCATGTCATGCTGCTCGACTTCCTGATCCGGGCGCACGAGCGCGGCATGCGACATGTATTGATCATCACTGGCAAGGGCAGCTCGATGGGCAGTGAAGGCGCGCTGAAACGAGCCGTGCCGATGTGGTTCTCGAAGCCGGAGTTCCGTTACCTGATCTCGTCGTACGAGCCGGCAGCGCAGCATCACGGCGGCGAGGGCGCGCTCTATGTGCGGCTGTCCCGGCGCGGGCGGGAGGCCTTATGACTCCCTTCGGCATGGCCGTGCGCAGCCTGCGGGAACGCAAGGGCGTGTCGCAAAAGCAGATGGCTGCGGCGATCGGCGTTTCGCCCGCCTATCTTTCCGCCCTGGAACATGGCCGGCGCGGCAAACCGAGTTTCGATTTCCTGCAGCGGGTGGCGGGTTATTTCAACATCATCTGGGACGAGGCGGAAGAACTGTTCATGCTGGCCGGCGTCTCCGATCCGCATGTCAGCCTCGATACGTCGGGCCTGCCGCCGGAATACACCGCCTTCGCCAACCGTTTGGCGCGGGTGATTCGCCAACTCGAGCCGCAGCTGATAGAACAGCTCGACACGATGGTGAAAAATGCCTCGAAGCCGTCCTAGAGGCAATTCCAGCCAAACTGCGGAGCGGTTTTGCGTCCGGAATTGCATGAAAACAAAAAGATTGAGCATTTTTGCGATTCGGGGAAACGCGGAAATGCTCCAATCGGCCTTCATCCCCTGTTTTATGCCGGGTTCCAGCCGCGGAGATTTGGAACTTGCGCCTAAAATCCCTATATTCGACAGAGCATAATAGCGTGATTCGCCTGAGAATCCTTCGCGTCTTCTCTGACAAATCTGGAAAGACTTCTTGATGACAGACACACCTGAGACCGAAACCGGCGCCAGCGCCGAATACGGTGCCGATTCCATTAAGGTTCTCAAGGGACTGGATGCCGTTCGCAAGCGGCCGGGCATGTATATCGGCGATACGGACGACGGTTCCGGCCTGCATCACATGGTGTACGAAGTCGTCGACAACGCCATCGACGAAGCGCTGGCCGGCCATGCCGACATCGTGACGGTAACGCTCAATCCGGACGGTTCGGTGACGGTGACCGACAACGGCCGCGGCATCCCGACCGACATCCACACCGGCGAGGGCGTTTCGGCAGCCGAAGTCATCATGACGCAGCTGCATGCCGGCGGCAAGTTCGACCAGAACTCCTACAAGGTTTCCGGTGGTCTGCACGGCGTCGGCGTATCCGTGGTCAATGCCCTGTCCGTCTGGCTGAAGCTGCGCATCCGCCGCGGCGGCAAGCTGCACGAGATCGCCTTCACCCACGGCGTTGCCGATGCCCCGCTGCAGGTGATCGGCGATTACGAGGGTCGGTCGGGTACGGAAGTCACCTTCCTCGCCAGCCCACAGACTTTTACGATGACGGAATTCGATTACGGCACGCTGGAGCATCGCCTGCGCGAGCTCGCCTTCCTGAATTCCGGCGTGCGCATTCTCCTGACCGACAAGCGGCATTCCGACATCAGGCAGGAAGAGATGATGTATGACGGCGGCCTCGAAGCCTTCGTCGCTTATCTTGATCGCGCCAAGAAGCCGCTCGTCCAAAAGCCGGTGGCGATCCGCAGCGAAAAGGACGGCATCACCGTCGAGGTCGCGATGTGGTGGAACGACAGCTACCATGAAAACGTGCTGTGCTTTACCAACAACATTCCGCAGCGCGATGGCGGCACGCATATGGCCGGCTTCCGCGCCGCCCTGACCCGCCAGATCGTTTCTTACGGCGAAAGCTCCGGCCTGACGAAAAAGGAAAAGGTCTCGCTGACCGGCGACGACTGCCGCGAGGGCCTGACGGCCGTGCTGTCGGTCAAGGTGCCGGATCCGAAATTCTCGTCGCAGACCAAGGACAAGCTCGTCTCGTCGGAAGTGCGGCCGGTGGTCGAAAGCCTCGTCAACGAAGCGCTCGGCACCTGGCTCGAGGAGCACCCCGCCGATGCTAAGGTTCTGGTCGGCAAGGTCATCGAAGCCGCGGCCGCCCGCGAAGCCGCCCGCCGCGCCCGCGCGCTGACGCGCCGAAAGGGTGCTCTCGACATCGCCTCGCTGCCGGGCAAGCTTGCCGATTGCTCCGAGCGTGATCCGGCGAAGTCCGAACTGTTCCTGGTCGAGGGTGATTCGGCCGGCGGTTCCGCCAAGCAGGGCCGGTCGCGTGAAAGCCAGGCCATCCTGCCGTTGCGCGGCAAGATCCTCAATGTCGAGCGCGCCCGTTTCGACAAGATGTTGTCGAGCCAGGAAATCGGTACGCTGATTACCGCGCTCGGCACATCGATCGGCAAGGACGAGTTCAACGCCGACAAGCTGCGTTACCACAAGATCATCATCATGACGGATGCCGATGTCGACGGCGCCCATATCCGCACCCTGCTGCTCACCTTCTTCTTCCGCCAGATGCCGGAACTGATCGAGCGCGGCCATCTCTTCATCGCCCAGCCGCCGCTCTACAAGGTAACGCGCGGCAAGTCGGTGCAGTATGTCAAGGACGAGAAGGGTCTCGAAGAATATCTCATCGGCATGGGCCTGGACGATGCCGCCCTGCATCTCGCCTCGGGTGAAGTCCGCACCGGCCATGACCTGCGCGAAGTGGTGCAAGACGCTTTGCGCCTGCGCAGCCTGATCGATGGCCTGCATTCGCGTTACAGCCGTTCGCTCGTCGAACAGGCGGCGATCACCGGCGCCCTGAATGTCGAGTTGACCACCGATCGTGCGCGGGTCGAACAGATGGCGACCGATGTCGCCCAGCGGCTGGATCTGATCGCCGAAGAAACCGAGCGCGGCTGGACCGGCCACGTGGCTGCCGACGGCGGCCTGCGTTTCGAACGCATGGTGCGCGGCGTCAAGGAAGTCGCGGTGCTGGACATGGCGCTGATCGGCTCTTCGGATGCCCGTTACATCGACCAGATGACATCGCGGCTCAAGGACATCTACGCCGCCCCGCCGGCGCTGGTGCGAAAGGATGGTCGCATCGAACTCTCCGGCCCGCGGGCATTGCTCGAAGCTATCTTCGCTGCGGGCCGCAAGGGGCTCTCGATGCAGCGCTATAAGGGCCTTGGCGAAATGAACGCCGAGCAGCTGTGGGAAACGACGCTGGATCCCAACGTCCGCTCGTTGCTGCAGGTCCGGGTCACCGATGCGACCAATGCCGACGGCCTGTTCTCCCGCCTGATGGGCGATGAGGTCGAGCCGCGCCGCGAGTTCATCCAGGAAAACGCCCTCAGCGTCGCAAACCTGGATATCTAGTCTTTTCTGGGGATGGCGGACGCTATAGGTTGACAAAAAAGTCCGCCAAAAGATTCAAACGCTTAGTGTTTCACGTGAATCATGGTTAATATGATTCACGTGAAACAAACCCGGAAGTCCGGTTGCTAGCCGGCAAATTTCCCTTCGAAAGCCACCTCTGAAAGGGCCTTGCGCTGGCTCGGCATTTCGCGTGCCCGCAGATCGTCGGGGAGCGTTTCCTTGTTTGCAAGCCGGCCGATCGCGGCGGCGGCCTCCACGCGGTAATCTTCGGCTGGCACGTCCAGCACCGACATTGCCTTCGCCCGGTCGATACCACCCATGCCGTGCGCGTGAAGGCCAAGCTTCGTCGCCTGCAAAGCCAGCGCCATCCAGGCCGCTCCCGTATCGAAGGCATGGGTGTAGGCGGGGCGCCGTTCGCCGGTGGCTGCGGAAATATTATGCGTACGTGAAATCAGGATGACGAGGGCTGCGGCATTTTTGGCCCAGCGCTGGTTCGACTCGTCGAGAATGTCGAGCAATACCGGCCAGGCGGCGCTGTCACGCCGGGCATAGACGAAACGCCAGGGCTGGCCGTTGCCGGCCGATGGCGCCCAATGCGCAGCGTCGAGGATCGTCAGCAGCGTTTTCTCGTCGATGGTTTCACCGGTGAAGGCCCGGGGCGACCAGCGGTCGAGAAAAAGCGCATCGATGTCGTGCTCGGATTGGCGGTGGTTGCTGTTCGTCATGTCGGGATCCGTTGTGGTGGGAAAACGTCTTCAAGATAGGCAGGCGCCTATAAAGCGCAAGGCGCAGATCCGCATTCGTTTGACACTGTGTCGCCGGAAAAGAACGGGTCAGCGCTGCGAAATCACGCTATGCAACGACAACAGCAAAGGTTCCGGATTGGAGTGAAGATCAATGCTCGTCGAAGGAAAATGGACGGCCGACTGGCATCCCGTGCAAGCGAAGGACGACAAGGGCGGCTTCGTCCGCCAAATCTCCGGGTTCCGCAACTGGGTCACGCCCGATGGCGCCGCCGGTCCGACCGGGGAGGGTGGTTTTGCCGCCGAAGCGGGGCGTTATCATCTCTACGTCGCCCTGATCTGCCCCTGGGCGTCGCGCACCCTCATCGGCCGCTCGCTGAAAGGGCTTGAGGATGTTATTTCCGTTTCCGTCGTCGAGCCGGCCCTGACCAGGGAAGGGTGGCGCTTCGGCTCCTATCCGGGCGCCACGACCGACGCGGTCAACGGCGCGCTTTATATGCACGAGATCTACACCGAGGCCGATCCGCGCTATACCGGCCGCGCCACGGTGCCGGTGTTGTGGGACAGGCAGAAGAACACCATCGTCAACAACGAGTCCGCCGATATCCTGCGCATGCTGAACACCGGTTTTGGCCCGCTGGCGAAAAACGACATCGATCTCTATCCGGCAGAGCATCGCTCTGCCATCGATGCCTTCAGCGACAAGATCTATCCCGCCCTCAACAACGGCGTTTATCGCGCCGGCTTCGCCACGACGCAGGTCGCTTACGAAGAGGCGTTCAACGATGTCTTCCGCTGCCTCGACGAGGTCGACGCAGCGCTGGAGGGCAAGCGTTTCCTCTTTGCCGACCATCCGACGGAAAGCGACATTCGCCTGTTCGTGACGCTGGTGCGTTTCGACGTGGCCTATCATGGCCTGTTCAAATGCAATCTGCGGCGGGTCGCCGACTATCGCAACCTGCGCCCCTTCGTGCGTGCGATGCTGGACTGGCCGGGCATCCGGGAGACGGTCGATATCGACCACATCAAGCAGGGATATTATTCCATCGCCTCGCTCAATCCGAATGGCATCGTTCCGGTCGGGCCGGATCTCTCCGAAGTGTTGTAACCCGCCTGCGGGGTCTCGACGCTGCCCACGCGCCGTCCTATGGTCGGTGTATTGGTTCGGGAGGCATTGGATGCAGGACGAGGAATTTCGCCGCTGGTCGGAAAAGGCAGCGGCTTGGGGTGCGCAGTACCGGGAAACATTGCGCGAGAGGCCGGTGCGCGCCAAAACGATGCCGGGGGATATCGCCGGCAGGATCGCCGACGCGCCGCCGGAATCCGGCGAAGCGATGGACAGCATCTTCCGGGATTTCGAAGATTTTATCGTGCCGGGCATGACCCATTGGCAGCATCCGCGGTTCTTTGCCTATTTCCCGGCCAATGCCGCGCCGGCCTCCGTGGTTGCCGAATATCTGGTGACGGCGATGGCCGCCCAATGCATGCTCTGGCAAACCTCGCCGGCGGCGACGGAGCTGGAAACCCGCATGGTGGACTGGCTGCGGCAGGCGCTCGGCCTGCCCGAGGGCTTCTCCGGCGTCATCCAGGATTCCGCCTCGTCCGCCACCCTGGCCGCCGTTCTCGTGATGCGCGAAAAGGCGCTGCAGTGGCAGGGTAACAGCAAGGGGCTTTCGGCAAATCCGGCGGTGCGCATCTATTCCTCCGATCAGGTCCACACTTCCATCGACCGGGCCATCTGGGTTTCCGGTGTCGGTTCGGACAATCTCGTGCGTATTCCGGCGACGGGTGCACGGCGGGCAATGGACGTCGCGGCACTGGAAGCGGCGATCGAGCGTGACAAGGCGGCCGGCTTGCTGCCCGCGGGTGTCATCGCCTGCGTCGGCGGCACCAGCGTCGGCGCCTGCGACGATATCGGCGCAATCATCGCGGTGGCGCATCGCCACGGCCTGTATGTGCATGTCGATGCGGCCTGGGCCGGTTCGGCGATGATCTGCCCGGAATTCCGCGATCTCTGGGCGGGCATCGAAGCTGCCGATTCCATCGTCTTCAATCCGCACAAATGGCTGGGGGCGCAGTTCGATTGCTCGGTCCAGTTCGTGCGCGCACCCGAAGACCTGGTGCGGACGCTGGCGATCCAGCCGGAATATCTGAAGACCCATGGTCGCGACGGCATCGTCAACTATTCCGAATGGAGCGTGCCGCTCGGCCGGCGGTTCCGGGCGCTGAAACTGTGGTTCCTGCTGCGTCATCACGGGCTGGAGGAGTTGCGCACGATGATCCGCAATCACGTCGCCTGGTCGCGGATCCTGTGCGAGCGGCTGCGCCAGGAGCCAGGTTTCGAGATCGTCTCCGAACCGGTTCTCTCGCTCTTTTCATTCCGCCACACGCCACCGGAAGGCGCCGATGCCGACGACCATAACCAGCGGCTGGTCAACGGCATCAATGATGATGGCCGGATCTACCTGACCCAGACCCGCGTGGACGGCCAGCTGGCGATCCGCTTCCAGGCCGGGCAGTTCGACATGCAGGAAGACGATCTGGAGACGGCATTTTCCGTCATCACCGAGCTTGCAGGAAAGCCTCACCCCATGAACCGGGAGTAGCATCCCGCCAAGTTTCGATAGCCGGATCGTTAACCAGCTTCCGGGGACGGAACTTTAATATATGCCATGCCATTCTTTCCGCGAGGGAAATCCGGGTTTGCAGCGCAAGGCTGGCGGATTTCCTTCAAGGTTTAACTTTGTTGCCATGCAGCAAAAAACTGCTAGTCTGTCACCTTCCGCCGATCGGCGGGCTCATTATACGTCGAATTGGGAGCGGCGTTTTTGGACTGTCTCAAGAGAGGTAGCGCTTCCTATGTTTTATCAGCTCTATGAAATGAACCATGCAGCCATGGCGCCCTTCCGGGCTGCGGCGGAGCTGACCCGGCTTGCCTACCGCAACCCTATCAATCCCTTGTCCTATTCCGCGGTCGGCCGTTCCGTCGCTGCCGTGCTGGAAGTTTTCGAGCGCGTCACGCGCCGTTATGGCAAGCCGGCTTTCAACCTTCCGGAAACGACGGTCGATGGCAAGGCTGTGGCAGTGACGGAAAAGGTCGTCGGGTCGAAGCCTTTCTGCAATCTCCTGCATTTCGAGCGCGCGCTGCCTGCGGCCCATGCTGCGGATCCGAAAATCCTGATCGTCGCGCCGATGTCCGGCCATTATGCCACGCTGCTGCGCGGCACGGTCGAAGCCCTGTTGCCGAGCGCCGACGTCTATATCACCGACTGGATCGATGCGCGCATGGTGCCATTGACCGAAGGCAACTTCGATCTCAACGATTACATCGATTACGTCATCGACATCATCCATCACCTAGGCCCGCAGACCAATGTCGTCGCCGTCTGTCAGCCGTCCGTGCCGGTGCTGGCTGCCGTGGCGCGCATGGAAGCGGAAAACGATCCGCTGGCACCGGCCTCGATGACGCTCATGGGCGGCCCCATCGATACGCGCATCAATCCGACCGCCGTCAATGAACTGGCCAAAAACAAGCCGATCGAGTGGTTCGAGGACAATGTCATCATGACGGTGCCGTGGCCGCAGCCCGGCTTCATGCGCCCGGTCTATCCGGGTTTCCTGCAGCTCTCCGGCTTCATGTCGATGAACCTCGACCGCCATATGATCGCGCACAAGGATTTTTACCTGCACCTCGTCAAGAACGACGGTGAGCCGGCCGAAAAGCATCGCGACTTCTACGACGAATATCTGGCGGTGATGGACCTGACCGCCGAGTTCTACCTGCAGACGGTCGAGGAAGTGTTCATCAAGCACGCTCTGCCGAAGGGTGAGCTTTTGCATCGCGGCAAGCGGGTCGATACCGGTGCCATCCGCAATGTCGCCCTGCTTACCGTCGAAGGTGAAAACGACGATATTTCCGGTGTCGGCCAGACTAGGGCGGCGCAGACGATCTGCACCAACATCCCCGACGAAAAGCGCATGCACTACATGCAGCCGGATGTCGGCCATTACGGTGTCTTCAACGGCTCGCGTTTCCGCCGCGAGATCGCACCGCGCATCATCGCTTTCGCACGCGAACATTCCGCCATCGCTGCCCGTCCCGGCATCAAGCGTATCATCAAGGGCGGCAAGTCCGCCTGAGGGGTATTGCTTGCTGCCGAAGACGCTGAATTAGAAATTTCAAATCAACGGCTTGTCCGATTTGGGAACAGGCTGTCTTGAAGCGGTGATCGGCGGTAACCACATCGTTTTCCAGGGTTGGCAAACGGCTGACCCCTGGAAACGAGGGTTATGAACGATGAATCAGTCAGCATTGCTCCGTCCGGATTGGACGCCGGCTACTATCGCCCTGATGGTGCTCGGCTTCGTGGTTTTCTGGCCCCTGGGCCTGGCCATGCTTGCCTACATCATTTTCGGCGACCGCCTGCGTGGTTTCAAGCGTGACGTCAACGAGGCGACGGACGGCTTCTTTGCCGGCTGCCGCAAGAACATGCATCGCCGCCGCCCGCACTTCGATACGGGCAACGTCGCTTTCGACGACTGGCGCAAGGCCGAACTCGACCGGCTGGAAGAAGAACGCCGCAAGCTCGACGAGATGCGGGCCGAATTCGACAGCTATGTCCGCGAACTGCGTCGCGCCAAGGACCAGGAAGAGTTCGACCGCTTTATGCGCGAGCGCAACACCTCCCGGCGTGATGACAGCACCGGTGGCGTTCCCGGATTTTCGACGCCCTGACGTCAGGAAGATCCTGTGATTTTGCAAACCGGCATCCTTCCGATGCCGGTTTTTATTTGCCTTGACCACGGGCGAATCGGATAAAAGCAGCGCATGTTCCCTTTCAAGAAAAAGCCGAAGAAAGCCGCCAAGCCACTGCCGGCGCCGGTCAAGCGGGTGCTCGACGTTGCCGGCCGCTCGATGCCCTTGACGATCCGCCAGCACAACCAGGCAACCCGCATCACGTTGCGTATCGAGCCCGGCGGCCGCGCCCTGAAGATGACCATTCCTTCCGGTCTTGCCGACCGCGAGGTCAATGCCTTTCTCGACCGGCACCAGGGCTGGCTTTTGACCAAGCTGGCAAAATTCCCCGAAGACGCCGGCCTGCGCTCCGGCAGCGCCATCCTTCTGCGCGGCGTCAGGCATCGCATCGAACATACCGGCCGGCTGCGCGGGCTGACGGAAGCGGTGCTGGTCGACGGCGAACCGGTCATCCGCGTCAGCGGCCTTGAGGAACATCTCGGTCGCCGGCTTGCCGATTTCCTCAAGAAGGAGGCGCGGCGCGAGCTGGAAGCGCTGGTGGATGCGCATGCCTACCGCGTCCGCCGTCCGGTCAACTCGATCAGCATGAAGGATACCCGCAGCCGTTGGGGGTCCTGCTCGGTCGACGGAAACCTGAGTTTTTCCTGGCGCATCGTCATGGCGCCGCCGCTGGTGATCGACTACCTCGCCGCCCATGAGGTGGCGCATCTCAAGGAGATGAACCACGGGCCGCGCTTCTGGGCGCTGTGCGAAAAACTCTGCCCGGAGATGGAAGAGGCCAAGGCCTGGCTGAAACGGCACGGTTCGATGCTGCACGCCATCGATTTCGGCTGAGCGCAGCCGGGGCCGGACGGCGGCAAGTCGCATTTCGGCTCGACTCTTTGCCCGTTTCGTGGCACTTGCGAGCCCATGAAGCCCGACATCAAGATTTGCGGATTGAAGACGCCCGAGGCGATCGACCGCGCGGTCCGCCGCGGCGCGACCCATATCGGTTTCATCTTCTTCGGCAAGAGCCCGCGCAACATCGAGCCGGATATCGCCGGCAAGCTTGCCGATGCCGTGCGCGGCCGGGTGAAGATCGTCGCCGTCACCGTCAATGCCGATAATGACGATCTCGATGAGATCGTCGCGCTCTTGAAGCCGGACATGTTGCAGCTGCACGGATCGGAAACGCCGGATCGGGTGCTGACGGTGCGGGCGCTATACGGCCTGCCGGTGATCAAGGCATTTTCCGTGCGCGAGGCCGCTGATCTCGACAGGATCGATGCCTATATAGGGATCGTCGATCGTTTCCTGTTCGATGCCAAGCCGCCTGTCGGCTCCGATCTGCCCGGCGGAAACGGCGTGTCTTTCGACTGGACGCTGATGCAATCGCTTGACGGAAGCGTGGATTACATGCTTTCCGGAGGGCTGAACAAGGATAATGTCGGCCTTGCCCTGGCCGTGACGAAGGCACCCGGCATCGACATATCGTCGGGTGTCGAGAGTGCCCCCGGGGTCAAGGACCTGGCGATGATCGACGAATTTTTCGACGCCGTAAAAGAAGCGACCGGGCGAAAAGCGGTTGCGGGGAGCTAAAGAGTGAACGAGACGCCAAAACCCAATTCGTTTCGCGCCGGCCCGGATGAAGATGGCCGGTTCGGCATCTTCGGCGGACGCTTCGTCGCCGAAACCCTGATGCCGCTGATCCTCGATCTGCAGGACGAATGGAACAAGGCGAAAACCGACCCGGCTTTCCAGGCGGAGCTGAAGGATCTCGGCGCCCATTATATCGGCCGGCCGAGCCCGCTCTATTTCGCCGAACGCCTGACGGAACATCTCGGCGGCGCAAAGATTTATTTCAAGCGCGAAGAGCTGAACCACACCGGCTCGCACAAGATCAACAACTGCATCGGCCAGATCCTGCTCGCCAAGCGCATGGGCAAGACGCGCATCATCGCCGAGACCGGCGCCGGCCAGCACGGCGTTGCCTCTGCCACCGTCGCCGCCCGCTTCGGTTTTCCCTGCGTCGTCTACATGGGCGCTACCGACGTGCAGCGCCAGGCGCCGAACGTTTTCCGCATGAAGCTTCTCGGCGCCGAAGTCGTCCCGGTGACCGCCGGCAGCGGCACGCTCAAGGACGCGATGAACGAGGCGCTGCGTGACTGGGTCACCAATGTCGACGACACCTATTACCTGATCGGCACCGCCGCCGGCCCGCATCCCTATCCGGAACTGGTGCGCGATTTCCAGGCGGTGATCGGCACCGAGGCCCGCGAGCAGATCCTCGCCGCCGAAGGTCGTTTGCCGGATCTCGTCATCGCGGCCGTCGGCGGCGGTTCGAACGCCATCGGCATCTTCCATCCCTTCCTTGACGACAAAGACGTGCAAATCGTCGGCGTCGAAGCTGGCGGCAAGGGTCTGGACGGCGAAGAGCATTGCGCCTCGATCACCGCCGGCTCGCCGGGCGTGCTGCACGGCAACCGCACCTATCTGCTGCAGGACAGCGACGGCCAGATCAAGGAAGGCCATTCGATTTCCGCCGGCCTCGATTATCCCGGCATCGGCCCGGAGCATTCCTGGCTCAACGATATCGGCCGCGTCGAATATGTGCCGATCATGGACCACGAGGCCCTCGAAGCCTTCCAGGTTCTGACCAAGCTCGAAGGCATCATCCCGGCGCTGGAACCCAGCCACGCGCTGGCCGAAGTCATCAAGCGCGCGCCGAAAATGCGCAAGGACCAGATCATCGTGATGAACCTGTCCGGCCGCGGCGACAAGGACATCTTCACCGTCGGCAAGATCCTCGGTATGGAGCTTTAAGATCATGACCGCCCGTATGGACAAACGTTTCGCCGATCTCAAAGCCGAAGGCCGCCCGGCCCTCGTCACCTATTTCATGGGCGGTGATCCGGATTTCGACACCTCGCTGCAGATCCTCAAGGCGCTTCCGGGTGCCGGTGCCGACGTCATCGAACTCGGCATGCCGTTCTCCGATCCGATGGCCGACGGCCCGGCGATCCAGGTTGCCGGCCAGCGTGCCCTCAAGGCGGGCCAGACGCTCGCCAGGACGCTCGATCTCGCCCGCGAGTTCCGCAAGGGCGACCAGGCGACGCCGATCGTCATGATGGGGTATTACAACCCGATCTATATCTACGGCGTCGGGCGTTTCCTCGACGGCGCGCTGGAAGCCGGCATCGCCGGCCTGATCGTCGGCGACCTGCCGCCGGAAATGGACGACGAACTCTGCATTCCCGCACTCGCCAAGGGCATCAACTTCATCCGCCTGTCGACGCCGACGACGGATGAGAAGCGCCTGCCGGCCGTTTTGAAGAACACCTCGGGTTTCGTCTATTACGTCTCGATGAACGGGATCACCGGTTCCGCCTTGCCGGATCCGTCGCGGATCTCGTCTGCCGTGGCGAAGATCAAGGCGCATACCGATCTGCCCGTCTGCGTCGGTTTCGGCGTCAAGACGGCCGAACACGCCCGTCTCATCGGTGCAGCGGCGGACGGCGTCGTCGTCGGCACCGCCATCGTCGCTCAAATCGCCGGCAGCCTGACGGCGGATGGCAAGGCATCAGCGGATACGGTCAATTCCGTCGTCACATTCGTGCGCGGACTTTCGACCGGTGTTCGTGCCGCCCGCCCTGTTGCTGCCGAATAGTTTCTCCATAGAGCATCCCGGCGCCGGTTTCGGCGCGGGCAATCAGGAGTATTGCAAGTGAACTGGATCACAAATTACGTCCGCCCGCGGATCAACTCCATGCTGGGCCGCCGGGAAGTCCCCGACAATCTCTGGATCAAGTGCCCGGAGACCGGCGAGATGGTCTTCCACAAGGATCTCGAGGAAAACAAGTGGGTCATTCCCGCCTCCGGTTATCACATGAAGATGCCGGCCAAGGCGCGCCTGGAAGACCTGTTCGACAATGGCGATTACGAGGCCCTGCCGCAGCCGAAGGTGGCGCAGGACCCGCTGAAATTCCGCGATTCCAAGAAATATATCGACCGCCTGAAAGATAGCCGGCTGAAGACGGAGCAGGAGGATACGATCCTCGCCGGCCTCGGCAAGGTCGAGGGCCTGAAGCTGGTCGCCGTCGTGCACGAGTTCAATTTTATCGGCGGTTCGCTCGGCATGGCTGCCGGTGAGGCGATCGTTCGCGCCTTCGAGCGCGCCATTGCCGAAAAATGCCCGCTGGTGATGTTCCCGGCTTCCGGTGGCGCCCGCATGCAGGAAGGCATCCTGTCACTGATGCAGCTGCCGCGTACCACGGTTGCCGTCAACCTGCTCAAGGAAGCCGGTCTTCCCTATATCGTCGTGCTCACCAACCCGACCACCGGCGGCGTCACCGCCTCCTACGCCATGCTGGGCGACCTGCACCTGGCCGAACCGGGTGCGGAAATCGGCTTTGCCGGCAAACGCGTCATCGAGCAGACGCTGCGCGAAAAGCTTCCCGAAGGTTTCCAGACCTCGGAATATCTTGTCGAGCACGGCATGGTCGATCTCGTCGTCAAGCGCCACGATATTCCCTCGACGCTGGCACGGCTGCTGAAAATCCTGATGCGCAAGCCGGCCGATCTGCATGCCAATGGCACGAATGGCGCCAACGGCAGCAGCAATGGCGCGCATGCAGCAGCACGCACGGGCAAGACGGCCGAGATAACCGTCGTCAATTGACGGCGACAGCATAAGGGAGTGGCGGGATGATCCCCATGCACCAACCCGTCACCAGCGAGGCGGCCCGGGAAATCGAACGGCTTCTCGGCCTGCATCCAAAGGGTTTCGACCTTTCGCTCGACCGTATCACCCGGCTTCTGGATATGCTCGGCAATCCGCAGCGCCGTCTGCCGCCGGTCATCCATGTCGCCGGCACCAACGGCAAGGGATCGGTGACGGCCTTCAGCCGCGCGCTTCTGGAAGCCGCCGGCCTTGCCGTGCATGTCCACACCTCGCCGCATCTGGTCAACTGGCATGAGCGTTATCGCATCGGCGTGCGCGGCGGCCGCGGCCAGCTGGTCGATGACGCGGTTTTTGCCGATGCGGTGCGCCGGGTGGCGGAAGCCAATGGCGGCCAGACGATCACCGTTTTCGAAATCCTGACGGCTGTCACCTTCATCCTGTTTTCCGAGCAGCCCGCCGATGTCGCTATCATCGAAGTCGGGCTTGGCGGCCGCTTCGATGCCACCAATGTCATCGCCGATCCGGCGGTCTCGGTGATCATGCCGATTTCGCTCGACCACCAGGCCTATCTCGGCGACAGCGTCGAGCTGATCGCGGCGGAAAAGGCCGGCATCATGAAGCGCGGCCATCCCGTCGTCATCGGCCAGCAGCCGTTCGAGGCGGCGCGCGAGTTGCTGATCGCCACGGCGGAACGGCTCGGCTGCCCGCTGCAGGTGTTTGGCCAGGATTTTGTCGCCTATGAAGAATTCGGGCGGCTGATCTACCAGGACGAACACGGCCTGTCCGATCTGCCCCTGCCGCGCCTGCCGGGCCGGCATCAATATGCCAATGCGGCAGCGGCGATCCGCGCCATCCGGTCTGCCGGTTTTACCGTCACCGAAGCGATGATGGACAAGGCCATGGCGTCGGTCGAATGGGCCGGCCGGCTGCAGCGGCTGACCGAGGGGGTGCTGGTCGCCGAGGCGCCGGAAGGATCGGAAATCTGGCTGGACGGCGGGCACAATCCCGGTGCCGGCGAGGTGATCGCCGAAACCATGGCATCCTTCGAGGAACGCCAGCCGCGGCCACTTTTCCTGATCATCGGCATGATCAACACCAAGGATCCGGTCGGTTATTTTCGCGCCTTCAGCGGCCTTGCCGAATATGTCTTCGCCGTTCCGATCCACGGCAGCGATGCCGGCATCGATCCGGTGGTGCTGGCAAGTGCCGCCTACGACGCCGAACTGGTCGCCGAACCGGTGTCGAGTCTCGGCGAAGCGCTGGCCGGCGTACGGCGTCTGGTCAAGGCCGGCGATCCACCGCCGCGCATCCTGATCGGCGGCTCGCTTTATCTCGCCGGCAATGTGCTTGCCGAAAACGGCACGCCGCCAACGTGACAACATAAAAAAACCCGGTCGAAACCGGGTTTTTTTACACCTATGATCCAGAGCCGATCAGGCGGCGTTGGAAATCCAGCTGGAAAGCGCCGTCTTCGGCGCAGCGCCGACCTTGATGTCGGCCACTTCGCCGCCCTTGAAGATGGCGAGCGTCGGGATCGAGCGGACGCCGAACTTCGCAGCCAGTTCCGGGTTCTCGTCGATGTTCAGCTTGGCGATCTTCACCTTGCCGGCCAGTTCAGCGGAAATCTCTTCCAGGCTCGGAGCGATCATTTTGCACGGGCCGCACCATTCGGCCCAGAAATCCACGACCACCGGCTCGGCGGAATTCAGGACTTCGGATTGGAAATTGGCACTATCGACTTTCACGGTCGCCATGAGGCTGCTCCTTTGCGGAAGAATTCTGTTGCTTCTTATGTGATGCGGAGATGACGGAATTTCAATGCTCCGTATCTCACTTTGTCTTGAGCGCGGCAAGGCTGGCGTCGAGATCTTCGCGGGAAAGGCGGATCAGGCTGGCACCCTCGGTATAGACCAGCACGCAATCGAAGTGTTTATCTGGATAAAGCGGCTTGAGGATTTCCCGGTAGATGGCAAGCTGCGCCTTGTGGGCCAGCGAAACGCCGGCTGCATTGACCGGCGGAACGCGGTTGGTCTTGAAATCGACGAGAATGACGCGGTCGTCCTCGACCGCCAGCCGGTCCATGCGGCCGGAAACGGCATACTCCTGGTCGTTGATGCGCACCGTTCCCATGACGGCCACTTCGGCACGGGCTTCGGACAAAAAGACGGCCACAAGCTCGGGATGGGAAAGAACGGAAAGCACCGAGGCGGCGAGGCTTTGGCGTTCTGCCGCCGGCCAGAAACGTGCCGCCCGCTCCAGATAACGAGTGGCCGCCGCCTCGCGCTCCGGTGCCGGCATGTCCGGCAGGATCTGCAACATGCGGTGGGTGAGCTTGCCGCGCTCCAGCGACCGGTCGCCGCGTGCCTTCTCGCCGAACAATGCCGAGGCGACCACCAGGTCGTCCGCCTCGTCGTCGACGATCAGGCCGGCACCGGAGGGGCTGAGCGGCCGTGGCAGATATTTTTGCGGCGGCAGGGCCTGCCCCAAGGCCGGCGGCAGGTCTTGCGTTGCGTTTTCGATTGTCTCGCGCTGCTTGCGCTCGATCTGCCGGGAAATGCCCGGAACACGCCAGGAAAGCCCGCCCCATTCGCCATCCGGTCCGGAAAAGCTGGCCGGTTTGCAAAAGGTTTCGTGTTGCGCCAGCGCTGCGGCGATCATCTTGTGCCAGGTATCGGGATTGTCGCGCACGCCGCGATAACCGCAGACGATCAGCCGGTCGGCGGCCCGTGTCATGGCCACGTACAGAAGCCGTCGATATTCTTCCTCGGCAAGCCCCTGCAGCCGGGCGGTGTCGGCATCGGTGAGCGCATTGCCAAGACCGCCGACCGGAACCCAGACCGGCAGCGGCACGGTCTCGTCTTCGGAGGCGAGCAGCCGGAATTTCGGCAGGTGCGTGTGGGTGAAGGCCTTCGATCCGCCGTCGACCAGGAAGACGATCGGCGCCTCCAGCCCCTTGGCCGCATGCACGGTCATGATCCGCACTTCGTTGCGGCCCTTGTCCTGCTCGCGCTTGACCTCGGGCGCCTCGAGTTCCAGCGTCGAGACGAAGGATTGCAGGCCCGGCAGGCCGGAACGTTCGTGATCGAGCGCGAAGGTCAGGAATTCGTCGAGGATGTCGCTGACCTCGGTTCCGAGCCGCGCCAGGAATTTTCGCCGCCCGCCCTGCGAGCCGAGCACGCGGGCATAAAAATCATGCACCGAAAGCTCCCGCGCCATGCGCAGGAAGGTGCCGAGCCGCTCGACCACTGCCTGTAGCCGCGGATTTCCCACCGCGGCCAGCTGTTGCAGGTGATGCCAGACGCTGTCTTCGGTTTGCCGCAGGGCGGCGATCTCGAAGACATCTTCCTCGGAAAGATCGAAAAGCGGGCTTTTGAGGAGTGCCGAAAGGGAAAGGTCGTCCGCCGGCAGAAGCATGAAGCGGCCGAGCGCCAAGAGGTCCTGGATGGCGATGTGGTTCGTCAGCCGCAGGCGGTCGGCGCCCGCCACCGGAATATTGTTGCGCCGCTTGAGGGCGCGGGTGAGCGCATTGACGAAACTGTCGCGCTTGCGCACCAGGACGAGAATGTCGCCTGCTTCGATCGGCCGTTCCGCGCCACCCTCGATGATGGTTTGCTTGCCGACCAGCGAGGACAGGACATGGGCGATCCGCCCGGCCAGGATGGCGGCGGGCGCGCTTTCCGGCGTGGCATCGAAGGGGGCGGTCCAATCCTCCTCGGCGGCAGCCGGCTCCGGCGCCACCATGTCCCAGAGATCGACGGCGCCGGGATGGCCGATGCGGCTGGAGCGGTGCACCACCGGATCACCACGGGCACTCAGCCCGCGGGCATTGCCATCGAGCGAAAACACCTGGTCGACGGCGGCGAGCACGTCGGCGGTGGAGCGGAACGACAGCGGCAGCCGCACCGGCGAAAACCCCTGTCCGCTCAGCCGCACGCGGCGCGCCGTTTCCTCGCTTTCGCGCGAAAACCGTTCCGGACGCGCGCCCTGGAAGGAGTAGATCGACTGTTTTTCGTCACCGACGGCAAACAGCGTGCGGCGCGCCACGCGGGCACTCTGGCCGGAAAAGAAATCCTCGGCCAGCGACTGGATGACGCTCCATTGCACCGGGCTGGTATCCTGCGCCTCGTCGACGAGGATATGGTCGATGCCCTGGTCGAGCTTGTAATGCACCCAGGGGCTGACGCCGCTGCGGGTCAGAAGTGTTGCGGCGCGATCGATCAGATCCTCGAAATCGAGCTGGCTGCGCACCTTCTTCAGGTCGTCGTAGTCGCTGTTCAGCCGTTCGGCCAGCACCAGCGCTGCCCGCGTCGCCTCGAACATGCGCAGCAGCCGCAGCCGGTTGCGGCAGGCAAGAATGTGCTGGCGCACCGTCGTCAGGACGTCGACCAGCCCGGGGGCCGCATCCTTCATCGCCTTGGCGATCAGCGACGTATCCGCCTTGGCTTCGCCCTTCTGCGTCAGGAAAATGCTTTCCAGCATCTGTGCCCTTAGCCGCGGATCGGTCTCGGCGGCGGCACGGCGCAGGCCCTGCGCCACGTCCTGTACCTTCACTCCGCCCTTTTCGTTGGCGAGCCGCAGATAGGTGTCGAGTTGCGGGCCGAAAAGTTCCGGCAGCGGCCAGTAGCGTGCGATGACAGCCGCTTCCGTCTCTCCCGGCGCGATGCCGAGGCGGACACGCAGCACATCCTCGGCCGAACCGATTTCGGCAGCGGCATTGATGAAATGGCGGATCGCATTGCGGTTGGCGACGATATCGCCAAGCAAAGTTTCGAGACCGGATTCGTCGGCCAGTTCCAACACCTGCGCAAAAGCTTCCGCCAGCCGCGCATCGCCCTCCCTCGACGTCGCGGTCAAAAGCGAGCGGCGCGCATCGGCAAGAAGCGTGGCGGCGGCGCGGTCGTCGAGCACCGAAAAATGCCCGGCGACATTGGCCTCCAGCGGAAACTGGTGCAGCAGGGCTTCGCAGAAGGCATGGATGGTCTGGATCTTCAGGCCGCCCGGCGTTTCCAGCGCCTTGGCGAACAGCCGCCGCGCTTCCGCCAGCTTGAAGACGTCGGCGGGTTCGCCCTCGATGGTTTCGATCCGCTTGCGCAGCTCCTCGTCCGGCAGGATCGCCCATTCCGACAGCCGCTGGAAAACCCGGTTGGACATTTCCGATGCTGCGGCCTTGGTATAGGTCAGGCAGAGGATCGAGGAGGGGCGTGAACCGGCGAGCAGAAGCCGGATCACCCGCTGCGTCAGAACATGCGTCTTGCCGGAACCGGCATTGGCAGACACCCAGGCGGAGCGGGCGGGATCGGAGGCGACCCCCTGTTGCACGGTTGTCCAGCCGATCCAGGTCAGCGGGTCATCGCCTTCCGGCAGGGGTGCAGTGTCACTCATCGCCGCCCGGCTCCTCGTTTTCCGCCGTCGACCATTCGGCAACGCGGGCGAGATGGTCGTAGTCGCCGCCAAAATCCTGCTCGCTCATCGGGATCAGCCGCGAGGCGAACCCCTTTTCGCCGCTTTGCAGCAGCTGGACGAACTTGATGAACTGATCCATGGAGTCTTCGGCAAGATCGATGGCGGATTTCGTCTTGCTGCGGTCGCCGCGGCCGGAAAGCTCGTTGTTGACCGTCTCGGACTTGAAGCGGTCGCCGGGCCGCAGACGGACGTAGATCAGCTTTTCCGGTTCGATCGCCCCGACCTCGCGGAAGGCGCCGGCGCGAAGGGCGGCCGCCTCCAGCGCCAGCTGCGGGTCGAGCAGGGCGCGCGCCTGTGACGGCGAGGGATTGTAGCCGGTCTTGTAATCGATGATGTCGGCGCTGTTTGGGCCGGTGATATCGATGCGGTCGGCAACGCCCGTGAGCCGGATACCGATCTCGCCGATCTCCCAACCGGCGGCAATTTCCGTATGCGTCTTCTGGATCTCTCCCTGCCGTTCCTGCTCCCAGCGCAGGAAGGCGCGGGCCACCTCGCGGAAGCGTGGCCGCCACACCGTGTCGATATGGGCCGGCAGCTGCTCGGCATCGAACAGCTCGTTGAGGATGTTTTCCATCGCCGCTGCCGCTGCCGGCGTTCCCGCCCGGTGTTTCTCACGTGTGAACCGGTCGATGATGCGATGATACAGCGTGCCACGTTCGGAAGCGCCGGGGTCGCGGTTGAAGGGATCGACGGGATCGAGTCGCAGCACGTTTCGGGCATAGATCGAATAGGGGTCGCGCCGCAGTCGCCCCACCTGGCTGAAGGAATATCTGCGTGGCTGCAGCGACAGCGGCGGCCTGGGTTCGGGGCGCCTTGCGCCTTCCTGGTTTTCGCCGCCGTCGAGCAGGCCGGCCCATTGACGGTAGCGGTCGCCGCGCCGCTTCAGCGTTTCGCCGAACGGCTTGCCGCAGAGCGCCAGAAGCCGCTGCAGCCAGCGCGAGGCAACGGTCGGCGTCGCCCCCTGGCGTAGCGCCCGGGAATAGATCAGGTGCCGCGTGCCGTTCGCCATCTCGAAATCGTGGGCGAGCTGGCCGATGCGCTGTTCTGGCGGCTGCAGGCCGATTTCGGTTTTCATGGTGCGGGAGATGAAGGGATTGTTCGAGGTCTGGTCCGGCCAGGAGCCTTCGTTCAGGCCGCCGAGCACCAGCGTATCGACGCTCTGCAGCCGCGCTTCCAGCGTTCCGAAGATGAAGACGCGCGGATGGCTCATCGCCCGCGGCTTCACCGCCTCGCCGGTGGTGAAGGCGGCCATGATGTCGATCCATTGCGGCCCGTCGGCCTCGATCTGGCCGTCGGTTTCGATGATGCTCTTGAGCAGGTCGGCAAGGGCTGCGCCCGCTTCGCCCGACCACAGCGCGGCCAGGTCGCCGCGTTCGTTGATGGCGACCGCCTCCAGGGCGCGGCCGGTGCGTTCGGCCCATTCGGTCAGCGTGTACGTCGTCTTCAATCCGCGTCCGTCGCGGCGGCGGCGCACAAGGGCCGAGGCGAGCGGTTCGGTCGCCGCGGCGATCCGGGCGGCCAGGTCGCGGGCTTCCTCTTCGGCATCGGGCCCCAGCGACGGACGCCGTTGCGGCGGGTGCCGGTCTTCGGCCTGTTCGGCGAGGCGTTTTTGCAGCAGCGGGCCGAGTTCGCCGATATCGACCTCGCTGACGCCGCCGCGCAGCGCAAGCAGTTCAAGCGCATCGACGGCTGTGGCAAGCCGGTCACGGTCGAGGCCGAAACGGGCGAGGGGGTGTTTGAGAAGCGAAACGATGGCGACGGGATCGCCGGGCCGCAACGTCGCCTCCAGCATCAATTGCAGCAACGTGCCCTGATGTGTGGCTGAAAGCGGCGTGCCAGCGGAATCGTCGGCGGTGATGCCGAAGCGGGCAAGCTCCGCTGCCACCCGCCTGGCAAGCGCCCGGTCGGGCGTGATGAGGGCTGCCTGCGACGGGCCGTTGGCACCGGGTTCCTCTAGAGCCAGCCGCAGCGCAATGGCGATGGCCGTTGCTTCCTCGCGTTCGTTGGAAGCCTCGATCAGCGCGACGTCGCGGAAGGCCGCTTCGAGCGCTGCCGTGTCGTTTGCTGCCTGCCAGGCGCTCCAGCGGTCGGTGGCGCGGGCCGGCACCATGGCCTGCGACAGGGTTTTGGCCCGCAACGCCATGTCCGGTTCGGCGTGTTCCAGCGGACGGACATCGTCACGCGTCAGTCCCAGCCGCTTGAGGAGCTGGAACAGCCCGTATTGCGGATGGCTGCAGGTGGCGGGGTCGCTGCGTTCGCCGGGCGCAAGCTCCGGGTTCACCAGCCGCCATTCGTCTTCCGGCATGGAGAGATCGAGGCCGGGCAGGACGATGACGCCGTCGCGCATGTTGGAAACGGCAAGGATCAGCTCGGCCGCCGCCGGAATGGAGCCGGTCGATCCGGCGATGATCACTGGTCCGGGTGCCCGGAAGTTCGATAGCCGGTGCGCCTCGGCACGCAGCAGGGCATTGCGATGCCGCACCGATGAGGAGCGGTCGAGTTCGGCCAGCCGGGCCGGCCAGAAGGCGCTGGCGATCTTCAAGAATTCCGTGGTGAGCTGCCACCAGAGAGCATGGTCCTGCGCCTCCAGCTTTTCGAGATCGTCCCAGTCGCGCTCTTCCGTTTCCAGCGAATCGATGAGGTCGGAGAGGTCGCGGGCGAGCCAGATGGCATCGGCCGGGCTTGCCGGCGCCACCAGCGGCGAATCGGAATGGATGTCGCGGACGATCTGCGGCAGCCGGTTGCGCCAGGCGAGAATGAGCCGCGCCAGTTCGAGAAGTCGGGCCGTGCCCGGCAGCGGCTGGGCCAGGTCCAGGATAGCCGGCGAATCGATATCGAAATAACGGGCGCGGTGCGGGTTGCGCGGAGGGGGGGGAGGGGGGGGGGGGGGGGGGGGCGGGCGGCCGGGAAGACCGAGGACTCCCGACGGCAGGGGGGGGGCGCCACGCCGTGTCGGCAGGAAGATCGTCACCCTGGCCAGCGAAAGCGGATCGGCCGGGTCGTGGCGAAACCGATCCGTCAGCCGGCCATCGCAGAGCGCTGCCGCCAGCGTTTTCAGGAAGGGCAGCCCGGGCGGAATGGTCCAGACGGTCTTTTGGCGCGTCTCCGCCATGGCTCAGACGGGCTCCCGCGGGCGGGCCAGCGTTGCTTCCGCCTCGCCGATCGCATCGGGCGTACCGACGGTCAGCCAGTGGCCGTGCATCATCAGACCGTAGAGCCGGCCGCTGGCGATCGCCTTGTCGAAATAGATGTTGAGGTTGAAGGCATCCTCCGGCGCGTCGTCGAGCAGCGCCGGCAGCATGGCGATGGCGCCGGCATACACCACCGGCTGCGAATCGCCCTCGCGATACCGCGTCAGCCGGCCGTCATCGGCGAGGCTGAAATCCTTCTTGCCGTTATGCCCGGTCGTATCCTCCAGCCGGACGCAGAGCAGCGCCATGTCCATGCGGTCGGGGTCGAAAAAATCGGCCAGCGTCTGCAGGTTTGTCTTCTCGGCGGGCGGCTCGATCCAGAAGAGGTCGGCATTCATGACGAGAAGCGGTTGGCGGTTGAGGAGGCGGATGCCCTTTGCCAATCCGCCGCCGGAATTCATCAGCCGGTCGCGTTCGTCGGAAACGATGATCTGCAGGCGATCATATTGTCCAAGATGGGCGAGCATCTGGTCGGCATGGTGATGGACATTGACCACGGCGCGTTCGACGCCGGCATCTGCCAGGGCATCGAGGGCATAATCGATCATCGGCTTGCCGGCGATCTTCACCAGCGGTTTCGGGATCGTGTCGGTGATCGGGCGCAGGCGGGTTCCAAGCCCCGCGGCCAGCACCATGGCATTGGTCATCGTCATCTGAAACTGGCGCCTATGATTCGGGTGCGCCTATTCCAACCGCCGCGCACCAATCGCGCAAGGGGGCAAGATCAGGATGTTCGAGTGCCGTCGCCAGATAGGCGAGCGTGCGCGGCATGTGCTTCATGTAGCCGGCTTTGCCGTCGCGCTGCATCAGTCGCACCCACAGGCCGGCGAGCTTGCAATTGCGCTGCGCCGCCATGATCGACCATGCGGCGAGAAAACCGTCCTCGTCGAAACCGCCCTGCGCCCGCCGGGCGGCAAGATAGGCTTCCATCAGTTGCCGGCGCAAATCGGGGGAGATGGTGACGCGCGCATCCTGGACCAGCGAAGCGACGTCATAAGCCGTCGGCCCGATCATCGCATCCTGGAAATCGATGAGGCCGATGCGCCGCACGCCCTTTTCAAAAGGTCGCCAGATGATGTTCGGAGAATGGAAATCGCGCAGCAGCAGGTTTTTCTCCGCCCGTTCCAGGCGATCGACCAGGCCATCCCAGATGGCGCTGTAGCTCTGGCGCTCGGCCTCCGTTGCCGGGGTGCCGCGTTTCCAGGGCAGGTGCCAGTCGATCAGCAGCCGGGCTTCCATCTTGATGGCGGTGCGGTCGAATTCGGGAATATGGTGTGTATGGTCGGCCGTGACGGGAATGTCCCGCACCACCGGCTTCTCATGCAGGGCGGCAAGAAAACGGGCGCTTTCGAGATAACGCTCGGCAATCGGCCGGCCTTCGTCGTCAAGCACGCCATCGGTGCCGAGATCTTCGAGCAGCAGGATGCCTCGATCGTAATCCGCAGCGAGGATTTCGGGTGCTGCAAATCCGCGCTCGCGCAGGGCGTGGGCCAGCGCGACGAACGGATAGGCATCTTCGGCGATATGCGCCACCTTCGGATAAGGCTTGCCGTCGAGCACGGGCGGGCCTTCCGGCTGGCGCGGCCAGTCCATGAGAATCAGCCGCTTGCCGTGATCGAGCGGCAGATATTCATAGGCCCGCACCGAGGCGTCGCCGGTGAGGTATCGCCGCTTCGCCGTACCCAGACCCTGCCGGCTCAAAAAATCGCGGATGGTGAGAACCCGTTCGATCCGCTGCCGTTGCGGCGCATCGGCTGAGATCGTCGCCCGTCGGCCGTCGCCCTCATGTTCGAGGATCAGGCGGATGCGGTTTTGCGGCAGTTCGGATTCGGCCATTTCCGGCCATTCCACCAGGCAGATGCCGGTGTTCAGCGCTTCCTCGAAACCGAGTTCGTCAAGCTCGCTGCCATCGGCCAGGCGATAGAAGTCGAAGTGTGCCACCGGAATCCGCAGATCATAGGCCTGTACCAGCGTAAAGGTCGGGCTCGGCACTTCGAGGTCGGGATCGTCGGCCATGGCGCGCAGGAAGGCGCGCGCCAGCGTCGACTTGCCGGCACCGAGGTCGCCGGTCAGGGCCAGGCAATCGCCGGTCCGCAACGCCAGCGCCAGATCCTCGCCGAGCCGGATGGTGTCGGCCTCGTCTGCCAGTGTCACCGTTAGAGCATCCGGGGAAAGGCTCATTCGGCGGCGACGACCTGCGGCAGTTCGGCCGAAGGAATGCGGCATAGCACGGTGGTGCCTTCGCCCGTGCGGCTGTCGATCGTCACCTTGCCGCCGTGCAGGCTGACGAAGCTTTCGACGATGGAAAGGCCGAGGCCGGCGCCGCTGCGCTTTCCGCCCTTGCCGCTGGCAGCAAAGCGGTCGAACACCGAGTTCAGCAGTTCTTCGGGAATGCCCGGTCCCTTGTCGGCGACGGAGAAGACGAAATCCGCATCCTCGCGCCAGCATTTCAGCGCCACGATGGAATTTTCCGGCGCGAAGTTGGCGGCATTGGTCAGGATTTTCAGGAGGATCTGTTTCAGGCGCTGCTGGTCGGCCACCACGGTGCCGAGATTGGCCGGCGCGGTGATTTCCAGCGTCACATTGCTTTCCTGCAGCCGGTCGGCGATCTGGATCGAGACGTCGTCGAGCAGGTCGTCCAGCGAAATTTCCGAAAAATTCAGCTGCATGATGCCGGCATCGACGGTGGCGAGATCGAGGATATCGTTGACGATGGTCAGCAGGACCGCCGAGGACGTCGAGATATGATCGATATATTCCGCTTGGCGATCGTTGAGTTCGCCGATGCCGGGTGTCTTCAGGAGATCGGTGAAACCGATGATGTTGGTCAGCGGCGAGCGCAACTCGTAGGAGACGTGCTGGACGAAATCGTTCTTCAGCGCGTCTGCCTTGCGCAGCGCCTCGTTCTTTTCGGTGAGCGCCCGTTCGGCGCGGACGCTGTCGGTCATGTTGACGAAGGTCAGCATGGTCTGGGCGTTCGGCAGCGGGATCACGGCGTAATCGAGCACCAGCCCGGTGCGCAGCTCCAGCGTCCCCTGCGAGGAGGGGCGTTCGTCGTCGAAGCTGGTGATCATCTGGCCGAAGCGGCGCCAGCCGTCCGGCTGGTCGTAGGCAACGGCGCAGGCGGTTTCCAGCCCGCGGATATGCGTGGCGGGCTTGGCTTCCGCCTCGGGAATGCCCCAGAGCGCCCGGAAGGCCGGATTGCAAAGGCGGGTGCGCCCGTGCGGGCCGAAGATGGCATCTTCTGCGTAGTGACGGTCGATGTGTTCGCTCTGGTCTTTGACCAGTGTGTTGTAGCGGGTTTCGAGAGCCACCTGCTCGGTGAGGTTTTCGAACACCCAGGTGGCGCCGCCCTGCGGATGCGCCGTGGCGAAGACGCGCAGCGTCTGGCCGTTCGGCAGGTGCCAGAGGTCGGTCTTGGTATCGAGGGCCTGATAGACGGCCAGCGTGTTTTCTTTCCAGGATTTCCAGCTCAGCTGTTCCGGCAGCTTGTGCGCGGCGCGCAGGCGGTCGAGCAACTCGCTGTTGTCGGGCTTGGAATCCAGGAACGGAATGTCCAGTTCCCAGAGCTGCTGGAAGGCCTGGTTGTAAAATTGCAGCCGGCGTTCGCCGTCGAAGATCGCCACCGGCGTGGCGAGATGATCGAGCGTTTCGGCATGCGCCTTCAGCGTGCGCTTCAGCTCTTCGCGCACCGCCTCGACTTCGGAAACGTCGATGGCCATGCCGGCCGAACCGTCGGGGCTCTTGATGTCGACGACGTCGAAAAAGGTGCGGTTGCCGTGCACGACGGTGGAAATCTTGTCATGGAACGGCGATTCCGGCGTGGCCGAGGCGCGGATGCGCTCGCGGGCGACGGTGCTCAGGAGTTCGCGTTCTTCACGCACCGCCTGGTCGGGCGACGTCGCCTCGACGGCTTCGCCGAAGGCTTCGTTCACCCAGGCAAGCTTGCCCTCGCGGTCGCGCTGCCAGACGGGCAGGTCGATGGCGTCGAGCAGCGTCTGGAAGGTGGACATGGAGTGCAGCAGGCGATCCCGCTCGATCTTCAGCTCCGCAAGCTCGGCGCGAAGATTGTTGAGCGCGATGAAGCGCACGAAGGCGCGGCCGCCGGACACCCGGCCCTGCGCTTCCAGCACTTCTTCCCGCTGGGTTTCGACCACCATGTCAAAACTCTGGGCGTTGCCGCGCAGCTTTTCGATCGCCTTTTCAAGCTCGCCGGCCGAATGCGATTTCATCCAGCGGCCGAAGGCCAGGAAGTCGCCATCCTGCTGCGGGGCGCCGGTTTCCGCCGGCAGCTGGCCCAGAAATTCCGGCTGGCCTTCCAGCGCGTCCCAGATGACGATGCGCCGGTTCTTGTCGGCGATCAGCGAATGGTAGCGTGAAATCTTCTGGTTGGCGTCGGACAGCGCGGTGCGGATCTCCCGGCTTTCGCTCTCGATGTTGCCCTTCTGGCGGATCAGCCAGACCGCTGACAGAAGCACGGCGGAAATCACGCCGATGATGACCGACGAGGTGATCATTTCCGTCGATGTGAACAGGCGGGCCGTCACAGCCTCTTCCGCCTCCACGCCGGCAAAAGCAACGCCGGCATATCCCGCCAGCGCCGTTCCCGACAGGCAGAAGCGCCAGAAACGCGCGCGCAGGCTGCGTTTTCCGGTTCGTTTCCGTGCCACTATCCCAATACCGGGCTGCTGAGTGCGGGATCTCTCGTCAGATCCCTCGTTCTCGCATCCTCGTTCACCCGTCCCGCCAGACAGGCTGCTTTTCATTACCGTCATTCCCGGTCTGTCTCCGTCCTTCGTGCCGCATGATCGACAAGACATCCGATGGTCGTGGTCACCGGCCGAGTGCCGGAAAACCGCGAATCAAGTTCTAAAACAATACTGTTTAAGGGAATTTGCGGGAAGCCATTCGCCCAAAAAAGAAGCCGCCGGCTTTGTCAAGCCGGCGGCCACCATATGTTGTGGATAAGAAAGTGCTTATCAATATCTGTAGTGTTCAGCCTTGAACGGGCCCTGCTGCGAGACGCCGATGTAGTCGGCCTGGGTCTCAGAAAGCTCAGTCAGCCTGGCGCCGAGCTTTTCGAGGTGCAGGCGGGCGACCTTTTCGTCGAGGTGCTTCGGCAGGATGTAGACCTCGTTCTTGTATTCGCCGGGCTTGGTGAACAGCTCGATCTGCGCCAGCACCTGGTTGGTGAAGGAGGCCGACATCACGAAGGACGGATGGCCGGTGGCGTTGCCGAGGTTGAGCAGGCGGCCTTCGGAGAGAAGGATCATGCGATTGCCCTTCGGGAACTCGATCAGGTCGACCTGCGGCTTGACGTTGGTCCACTTGAAATTGCGCAGGGCGGCGACCTGGATCTCGTTGTCGAAGTGGCCGATGTTGCCGACGATCGCCATGTCCTTCATCTCGCGCATATGCTCGATGCGGATGACGTCCTTGTTGCCGGTGGTGGTGATGAAGATGTCGGCGCTGGAGACGACGTCTTCGAGCGTCACCACTTCAAAACCGTCCATGGCGGCCTGGAGGGCGCAGATCGGGTCGATTTCGGTGACCTTGACGCGGGCGCCGGCGCCCTGCAGCGAGGCAGCCGAACCCTTGCCGACGTCGCCGTAACCGCAGACGACGGCAACCTTGCCGGCCATCATCACGTCGGTGCCGCGGCGGATGCCGTCGACCAGCGATTCCTTGCAGCCGTACTTGTTGTCGAACTTCGACTTGGTGACGCTATCGTTGACGTTGATCGCCGGGAAGGGCAGCAGACCCTTCTTGGACAGTTCGTACAGGCGGTGAACGCCCGTCGTCGTTTCTTCGGTAACGCCCTTGATCGCGTCGCGCTGCTTGGTGAACCAGCCGGGCGTTGCCTTGAGGCGCTTCTTGATCTGCGCGAACAGGATCTCTTCTTCTTCGGAGCCGGGATTGGAGAGCACGTCCTCACCGGCTTCGGCGCGGGCGCCGAGCAGGATGTACATGGTGGCGTCGCCGCCGTCGTCGAGGATCATGTTGGAGAGACCGCCATCGGTCCACTGGAAGATCTTGTCGGTGTATTCCCAGTATTCGGTGAGCGATTCGCCCTTGACGGCGAAGACCGGAACGCCCGTGGCGGCGATCGCGGCGGCGGCGTGGTCCTGGGTCGAGAAGATGTTGCACGATGCCCAGTGGACGTCGGCGCCGAGCGCGACCAGCGTTTCGATCAGCACGGCGGTCTGGATCGTCATGTGCAGCGAGCCGGTGATGCGGGCGCCCTTCAGCGGCTTCGTCTGGCCGAATTCGCTGCGGCAGGCCATCAGGCCCGGCATTTCGGTTTCGGCAATGTTCAGTTCCTTGCGGCCGAAATCGGCAAGACCGATATCGGCGACAACGTAATCTTTTTCAGCGCTCATGAAGCTCTCCAGGATGGATGAACAGCCCCTGCCGCAACGCCGGTCGGCAGGGCGGGGAAGGGGATGCGGGAAATCACCTCCGCAGCATACGCGGATGCTGCAGCCCATGTATCAGGCTTCAAGGGGGAAGGCAACAGTGATATAAAGAAGTCTTTATGTCTTTATATCATCGTGTACGACGATTACATTTCTTCGCCGAAACGGTTCTGGATGAGCCGGTCGAGCGCTTCCAGGACTTCGGCGGCCTGGTTGCCGCTGGTGGTGACGTGGATGGTGCATCCCGGGCTTGCCGCCAGCATCATCAGTCCCATGATCGAGGTGCCGCCGACGGTCATGCCGTCCTTGGACACCGTCACCGTGGCGTCGAAGCCGTCGACCGTCTGCACGAATTTTGCGGAGGCGCGGGCATGCAGGCCGCGTTTGTTGATGATCAGCAGTTCCCGGGAGAGGTCGGACATGAAAGGGTCTTAAAAGTCCATCATTTGCCGCTGAGAACGCGGCTTGCCACGTTGATATATTTGCGCCCGGCCTCGGAAGCTTCGACCAGCGCCTTTTCCATGTTGTTTTCGCCGCGCACGCCGGCCAGCTTGATCAGCATCGGCAGGTTCACCCCGGCAATGACTTCGATGTGTCCGCTGCTCATGGCTGAGATGGCGAGGTTCGAGGGTGTGCCGCCAAACATGTCGGTCAGAATGATGACGCCATGGCCCGCATCGGCGCGTGTGACGGCTTCCAGGATGTCCTGCCGCCGCTGGTCCATGTCGTCCTCGGGTCCGATGCATACCGTTTCGATCTGTTTTTGTGGACCGACCACATGCTCCACGGCATGACGAAACTCTTCTGCCAGCTTGCCATGAGTGACAAGCACAAGTCCGATCATGATCATTCTGCTCCCTGCGATACGCAAACAGGTGGGCAGATATCGCAACGCAACAATCCCGTCCACCGTCGGCGGCACATCTTGGCAGCGAAAAGACGAAGTGCAAGTTAAAAACGTCGCAAGTTTGGCGAGGAATCCCCCCCGCAAGGCGGTTTTCCGTTAAAAGCGATGAACGCGGAAAGCACCGCCAGCGGATCCGGAACCGTCGCGGCAATGCGCAGCAGAGGCAAAAGAGCGCCTTCAAACAGTTCGAAATGTTCGCCTTCCGCCGGCAGGCGGTCCGAATTGCGCAGGTCCACCGGCAGCACGGCATAGTGCAGCAGGGCGGGCGACAGGGTCTCTGTTTCGACGATGCCGCTGCCGCGCAACTCGATCAGGCCGGTGATGGCGTCCGGCGCCCGTGCCACGACGCGGCCCGATTGTTGGCTGACGAAAACCTGGTCGTCGCTGACCAGCGCCGAGAAAAGACCCTCGCGCCGCGCCTGTGCCAGGCAGGAAAAGGCAAGGCTCGACTTGCCGATGCCGGAAGGGCCGACAAACAAGAGACCGCAGGTTCCGATGACGATTGCCGTGCCGTGGATATTGACGGCGGGGCGGCTCATAGCGGCTGGTCTGCCGGCAGCGACAGGACGAAGCGGGCGCCGCATAACTGGCCCTCGACATCGAGGATGTTTTCGGCTTTCAGCGTGCCGCCATGCGCCTCGGCGATCTGGCGGCTGATCGACAGGCCGAGGCCGGAATTCTGGCCAAAACCTTCCGATTCCGGCCGGTCCGTATAAAAGCGCTCGAAAATCCGGTCGATATCTTCCGCCTGGATGCCGGGACCGTTGTCCTCGACATGGACGATGCAGCGCGATTTCGAGCGCGACAGCCGCACCAGGATGCGCCCGCCATCCACGGGCACGAAGGAGCGGGCGTTCTCGATCAGGTTGGTGACGATCTGCCCCAGACGAAGGTCATGGCCGGTTACGGTAAAGCGCGCCTTCGGATGCGCCTTGCGATCGACGAGGAAGTCGAGCGTCACCGGTTTCTTGTTGCTGCGGATCTGCCGCGAAATCTCGACGAGATTGCCGAGCAATATCTCCAGATCCACCTGCTTGGCGTCGGAACGGGCCAGTTCGGCATCGAGGCGGGAGGCGTCGGAAATGTCGCTGATCAGGCGGTCGAGGCGGCGCACGTCGTGCTGGATGATGTCGAGCAGCCGCTTCTTGGAGTCTTCCGTGCGCGCCAGCGGCAGCGTCTCGACGGCGCTGCGCAGCGAGGTCAGCGGGTTTTTCAGTTCATGGCTGACATCGGCGGCGAAACTTTCGATGGCATCGATGCGGTCGTAGAGCGCCGTGGTCATCTCGCGCAGCGCGACGGACAGGTTGCCGATCTCGTCCTGGCGCACGGAAAAATCGGGGATCTCCTCACGCGTCTTGGCACCGCGCCGCACCCGCACCGCCGCCGCCGCCAGACGGCGCAGCGGATTGGCGATGGTCGATGACAGAAGCAGCGAAAGAACGACGTTCACCAGCGTCGCGACGCCGAAGACGCGCAGAATCGCCAGCCGCTCGGCATGGACGATCTTGTCGATATCGCCGGCCTGGGTCGACAGGAGCAGCACGCCGAGCACGGCGCGGAAGCGCTGCACGGGAACGGCGACCGAGACGATCAGCTCGCCCTTGTCGGTGACACGCACGACGGCGCCGCGCACGCCGGTCAGCGCATTCATCACTTCCGGATAGATCGAGCCGTCGCCGCCCGGCGCTTCCTTGTATTGCGGCAGGTTGCTCGGCTGCAGGATCTTGTTGACCCAGTTGGCAAACCGGCTGCTCCAGCTGCCCTGCTCGTCCTCGACGGGCGGCAGGTCGAACCGCAGAACCTGGCCGCGCGAATAGAGGTGGCGCGAATCGAGCAGCAGGTTGGCATCGGCATCGAAGATGCGGGCGCGGGTGCGGGTCGGCGAGATCAGCCGGCGCAGCACCGGCGCCACGCGCTCCGGATCGATCGGGAACTCCAGGTCCTCGTCGTTCGGGATCGGCGTGATGCTCTGGCCGGCCTGCAGCTCGAGCAGCTTTTCCGGGTCGATGGTGATGGAGTTGGTATCGACCGAGGCGGAGGCCGAGATGGCGCCGGCGATGATCTCACCCTGGGTCAGCAGGCTTTCGACACGGGCGTCGATCAGGCCTTCGCGAAACTGGTTGAGATAAAGAATGCCGCCGACCAGAACCAGCAGGGCCGCCAGATTGAAGAACAGGATGCGCCGCGTCAGGCTGGAAAAGACGGCATTGCCGAAGATCCGCCGGATCAGCGTGAACGGGCGCGACAGATAGCGCCGCGTTCCGCGGCGCACGACCGGGCTTTCGGTATCGTCGATATCCCTCTCCAAGGGCACTGTTGCCAAGTCAGTCTGCCTTCCACAGGGGCGGGCTCAATCGCCCGGCCGGTCCTGCCTTTTCTTTGCCGCCGGGCACCTGAGGCGACTCAGGCAGCTTCGCGGAAGCGATAACCCACGCCGTAAAGGGTTTCAATCATGTCGAAATCGCCGTCGACGACCTTGAACTTCTTGCGAAGCCGCTTGATGTGGCTGTCGATGGTGCGGTCATCGACATAGACCTGTTCATCATAGGCGGCATCCATCAGGGCGTCACGGCTTTTCACCACGCCGGGGCGTTGCGCCAGCGAATGCAGGATGAGGAATTCCGTGACGGTCAACGTCACCGGCTCGCCCTTCCAGGTGCAGGTGTGCCGTTCCTGGTCCATGACCAGCTGGCCACGCTCCAGCGACCGTGCCGCCTGCTGGGCTGCGGTCGGTTTTGCCGCCGTGCCCGCTGCCGCCTGTTCGCGGTTGGCCGCCCGGCGCAGGATCGCCTTGACCCGCTCGACGAGCAGGCGCTGCGAAAACGGCTTGGTGATGAAATCGTCGGCACCCATCTTCAGGCCGAACAATTCGTCGATCTCCTCGTCCTTGGAGGTGAGGAAGATGACGGGAATATCGGATTTCTGCCGCAGGCGGCGCAACAGCTCCATGCCGTCCATGCGTGGCATCTTGATATCGAAGATGGCCATCTGTGGCGGACGGGCGAGTAGGCCGTCGAGGGCAGAAGCGCCGTCCGTGTAGGTTTCGACCTTATATCCTTCCGCCTCGAGCGCGATCGATACGGATGTAAGGATATTGCGGTCGTCGTCAACGAGCGCGATTGTCTGCATGGTGTTCGTCTCCATCGTCATAGGTGCGCATCTCCCGGCAGTTGCCTAAGCCCAGGTGGCGATCGAAGCGCTTCATGGGGATAAAGGTGGAACAAATTGTGGCAAAGATAAAGGGCGAAGCCATCCACCAGCGCCGGCGCACCGTCCGCAGCGCTTCCCACCACGCATAAAAATACCTCTTTTAAACGATTTAAAAGAACTGTTATTTTTTTAAATCGATTAATATATTGATATTATTGAATATTTTAGGAGAGGCATCTTGCCCTTTTAAAAATCGCTGTCTATTTTCCCGAAAATTCACTGACATCGACCTTCCCAGCAAAGGAAACGCCACATGGACGAAATGGGCATTCACAACCCGGCTCTCGGGGTTGCGGCAATCGGCCTTCAGGAGGCGGCGCAGGTTTATTACAACCTGGACGAAAGCCGTCTCTACGAAGAATCGATTCGTCGCGGTGAAGCCGACCTGACGGCGGACGGAGCGCTGCGGGCGCTCACCGGCCAGCACACCGGCCGTTCCGCCAAGGACAAGTTCGTCGTCCGTGATGCCGACACCGAAGACAAGATCTGGTGGGACAACAACAAGCCGATGTCGCGCCAGCATTTCGAGCTGCTGCACCAGGACATGCTGGCGCATGCCAAGGGCCGGACGCTGTTCGTCCAGGACCTGATCGGCGGCGCCGATGCCGAAAACGCCCTGCCGTCGCGGGTGGTGACGGAATTAGCCTGGCATTCGCTGTTCATCCGCAACCTGCTGATCCGCCCGGAGCGTTCGACGCTCAAGACGTTCGAGGCGAAGCTGACGATCATCGACCTGCCGAGTTTCCGCGCCGATCCGGAGCGTCATGGCTGCCGCACTGAAACCGTGATCGCTTGCGACCTGACCAACGGCCTCGTGCTGATCGCCGGCACGTCTTATGCCGGCGAAATGAAGAAGTCGGTGTTCACCGTGCTGAACTACCTGCTGCCGGCCAAGGGCGTCATGCCGATGCATTGCTCGGCCAATGTCGGCAATGACGGCGATGCCGCGGTGTTCTTCGGCCTGTCGGGCACCGGCAAGACGACGCTCTCGGCCGATCCCAGCCGCACGCTGATCGGCGACGACGAGCACGGTTGGGGCGAACACGGCATCTTCAATTTCGAAGGTGGCTGCTACGCCAAGACCATCCGGCTGTCGGCCGAAGCCGAGCCGGAGATCTATGCCACGACCAAACGTTTCGGCACGGTGCTGGAAAACGTCGTGCTCGACGAAAACCGTGTGCCCGACTTCGACGATGCCTCGCTGACGGAAAACACCCGTTGCGCCTATCCGCTGCATTTCATTCCGAATGCATCGGAAACCGGCCTCGCCCCGCATCCGAAGACGATCATCATGTTGACGGCGGATGCCTTCGGCGTGCTGCCGCCGATTGCCCGGCTGACGCCGGAACAGGCGATGTACCACTTCCTCTCCGGCTACACCGCCAAGGTCGCCGGCACGGAAAAGGGCGTCACCGAGCCGGAAGCCACCTTCTCGACCTGCTTCGGCGCGCCGTTCATGCCGCGTCATCCGGCCGAATATGGCAACCTTCT
>Ga0066256_1001053_pt1 | contig 43178 bp, 41 predicted proteins | sample ThiBio_1000_biof_FD_87107 | JGI IMG/M metagenome (GOLD analysis project Ga0066256, IMG submission 87107) | Wastewater bioreactor microbial communities from Cape Town, South Africa - Thiocy_expt_1000_biof (version 2) | ecosystem: Engineered > Bioreactor > Thiocyanate-remediating >... | reverse complement strand
TTGGAGACGCTGCCTTACACGCTGCAGAACCCGAGCGTCGAAGTCTTCCGCCAAGCAATTGCCATCGATGAATTTCGCCGGATGTTTCGATTGCGCAGATGGAAAGAGGACCAGGAATTCAAGCCCAACCGCTTTTCGACATCGGAGCCTCGAAAACAAGACAGTCGTCAGGTTTGGTTCGCGGGCTGCCACTCCGACATCGGCGGCGGGTATCCGGAAAATGACAGCGGGCTGTCAAAGTACCCGCTCCGTTGGATGATCCAACAAGCCAAGGCGCACGGTTTGAACGTGAACACGTCGATGTTCAATCATCTCGTGGAAGGGAAGGCGAGGCGCGGTAGCGAGCACAAATACGCTGAGCCCAGCGCAAGCGCAGAGTTGCACATCTCAGCAACCCGCGCCTGGCGTATCCTCGAGTGGCTTCCAAAGAAAGAGAGATGGCGAGAGTGGCCAACGCGCAGGGGCATGTTTGGCTGCTACCTGCCCCGTTGCGAGCCGCGATTCATTCCTGAAGGAGCGAGGATCCATGAATCGGTGCTTCAACGGAAGGAGGCTATGTCAGCCTATCGCCCGCAGAATTTACCTGCGGCCTATGAAGTGGAGACGTGAAGATGCGGGACGTTCGTTGTCTATTCATCACGTGTCGTTGCTGGCGCGGTGAGGGGCTGGGGAAAAGGTAATGGCGCTGTCCAGCGATCAATGTACGCCTTACTTGTCTGTGTCGCTCTACAGAGCAGTCAACGGAGAGGGCGTCGCATCAAGCGAACTGCTTACCGCAATCCGCGATCTCGCGAGAGACAATGCTGACAAGAAGGGTTCGGAAAGGCCAAGATTCCCCGCGGTCCAAGACCCGTCCATCGAAAGTGACGGGACGACGATTGCCTGGGCACACTATGTCGAAAAGCGATCACCGAGTTGGTTCGCTGGTGAGTGTCCGTCGTCAAATGAACTGAGACTTTTCGGGCTTTGGAAGAGCGGAGTTTCCGGCTCGGTTTGCGGGTTGATTTAAGCCGCTTTGGCGTGATGGTTCAAGCGGCGCTGTCTGATGGTGTCTCGTTTGATCCTTTCACGTTCGAGCAGGATGGACTGGCCGCGCCCGAAGTAGACGTCGGCCGGGGTGAGATTGTCGAGGCTCTCGTGGTATCGGCGATGATTGTAATGTTCGACGAAGGCCGCGATCTGGGCTTCGAGGTCTTCCTGAAAGAAGTAGTTTTCGAGCAGGATGCGGTTCTTGAGCGTCTGGTGCCAGCGTTCGATCTTGCCTTGCGTTTGCGGATGGCCAGGCGCGCCATGGACCTGATCGATCTTGTATTTTTCCAGCCACTCACCGAGATCGGAGGCAACGTAACACGGCCCGTTATCCGACAGCAGGCGCGGCCGGTGTTCGACCTTGACGCTGTTGCAACCTGAGGCAGCCAGTGCCAAGTCGAGCGTGTCTGTGACATCATCGACTTTCATAGTCGTGCACAGCTTCCAGGCGACGATGTAGCGCGAGAAGTCATCGAGAATGGTGGAGAGATAGAACCATCCCCAGCCGATGACCTTCAGATAGGTGAAATCGGTCTGCCACATCTCGTTTGGGTGCGTGGTCTTGTCCTTGAACTCGTCATTGGCCTTGATGACGATATAGGCTGGCGAGGTGATCAGGTCGTGTGCTTTCAGCAGGCGATAGACCGAAGCCTCTGACACGAAATAGCTTTCCGTGTCGGTGAACCTCACCGCCAACTCGCGCGGCGACAGATCGGCATGATCGAGCGCGAGTGCGATGATGCGATCCCTGATATCATCGGGGATGCGGTTCCACACCCGTGACGGCGCGGAAGCCCGGTCTTCCAGCCCTTCGACGCCGTGGGTCAGGAACCTGTCATACCATCGATAAAAGGTCGGCCTGGGAATGCCGAGCTTGTCGAGGGTCTGCCTGACCGACAGATGCGACTGCTCTACAAGCCGGATGATCTCAAGCTTCTCGGTGGCGGGGTATCTCATTCGTCGTCGCCCCCATCCGCGATCATGCTTTTTTTGAGCATGCGGTTTTCCAGGGTGAGGTCGGCCAGAGCCTCCTTCAAGTCGCGGCTTTCACGACGAAGTGCCTTCACTTCGTCACTGGTCGCCGAACGGGCGGTATCGCCCGCAAGACGTTTCTTGCCCGCCTCGAGGAATTCCTTCGACCAGCTATAATACAAGCTCTCCGCGATCCCCTCACGGCGGCAGATCGCGGCGATGCTATCTTCACCACGCAAGCCGTCCAGCACAATGCGGATTTTGTCCTCGGCTGAGTGGTGCTTGCGCGTGGCGCGGCGGATGTCCTTGATCGTCTTCTCAGCCGCTGACGACTGCGGCCCGGATTTCTGTCTCATCTTCGCTTCCTTTGATAGAGCTACGATGAGCCGAAAATCCTCTCTTCTCAACTAAACCAGTTCTGTCTCAAGGGCGCTGATCCGGGACATTGTAAGATAGTAATTAATTACTATCTTTGGGGTAACCGCTGATGCCGCGCTCGACCAACCTCTCAGCTCCGGAACGACGCAGGGTGACCGTCGAGACCGTCATCGATCTGGCGGCCGAACAAAACCCTGCGGACATTACGACTGGAGCGATCGCGCAGCGCATGGGCGTGACACAAGGCGCCCTGTTCAGGCACTTCCCATCGAAGGACGCCATTCTTCAGGCGGTTATGGAGTGGGTAGCGGAGCGCCTTCTGGCGCGCATCGACAAGGCCACGTCCGCGACGTCCTCTCCGATTGACGCACTGGAAGCGGCATTCTTCGCGCATATCGAGTTCATCATGGAACATCCCGGTGTGCCCAGGATGCTGTTCGGCGAACTGCAGCGCGCGGAGCAGACCCTTGCCAAGCGAATGGCGCATACATTGATCCAACGCTACGGCGAGCGTCTCGGGCGGCTCATCGCGGACGGCAAGGAGCAGGGTGAATTCGCCGACACGCTGGATGACAAGGCCGCCGTAGCGCTCTTCATCGGGGCGATCCAGGGTCTTGTCATGCAATCCCTGCTAGTTGGCGATGTTGCGCAGATACGTGCAATCGCCCCAGGTGTTTTTGCGTTGTATCGGCGCGCTGTCGAGGTGCCGAGATGATCGATCGGCATTCCTCGGCGACGAAATCTCCCGTTCGCTCGATCAAGACGTCGTCAGCGAGGCGCGTCACCCCCATCGCAGATCATTCAATGACGCAGATTTGCCTGGAGGCAGGTCGATGAAACTGCCTTCATTGCAGCGCCGCACACTGTTGCTCATTGGCGTTGGAGCTGTGACCGCGGCCTTGTTTGGCTATGTGGTCCTGCGCTCCGGCCCTCTCGCGCCGGTGTCCGTTACGACTGCCGTCGTCGAGGCCCGTTCGATTTCACCGGCGTTGTTCGGCATTGGCACTGTCGAAGCGCGTTTCTCCTACAAGATCGGCCCCACCAGCGCGGGACGTATCGGCAGGATTCTTGTTGATGTGGGTGATCAGGTTCGATCCGGCCAGATCCTGGCCGAAATGGACCCGGTAGACCTTGATGCCCGCATCGCGGCACTTGAAGCGGCGATCGGCCGAGCGGAAGCGTCGATCAAAGTCGCCGAAGCGCAGGTGGTCGATACCAGGACGCGCAAGGATTACGCACTTGCTCAGGCGAAGCGGTATGAAGAACTCTGGAAGACCCGCGCCGTGAGTGAGGTCGCAGTCGAAACGAAGCGGCAAGAGAGCGAGGTGGCGCAGGCCGCTCTCTCGGCCGCTCAGTCCAATCTTGTCGCTTCGCAGCAGGATCTCCATCGTAACCGCGCCGACCGTGACGGTCTGGTCAAGCAGCGGGAGAACCTGGTTCTGCTTGCGCCGGTAGACGGTGTCGTTTCCGCAAGAAAAGCAGAACCGGGAACGACCGTGGTCGCAGGCCAATCGGTCGTGGAAATGATTGATCCAAAAAATCTCTGGATCAATGCCAGGTTCGATCAGATTGCCGCCACGGGCTTGCGGCAGGATTTGCCCGCCACGATCGCGCTGCGCTCACGCGCCGGCGAGGGATTACCGGGAAGCGTTGCGCGGGTGGAAGTCCTTGCGGATGCGGTGACGGAAGAAAATCTTGCAAAGGTGAACTTCGACACGCTTCCCGTGCCGCTGCCCTCAATTGGCGAGTTGGCCGAAGTATCGGTCGCCCTGCCCGAGATCGCCGCCTCGCCGACCATTCCGAATGCCGCGGTCCAGAACCTCGGCGGCAAGTTGGGTGTCTGGAAGATCGAAGGTGGGAAGATCCGGTTTACGGTTGTCCAACTGGGGGCTGCCGACCTGGAAGGAACCGTGCAGATCACGAAGGGTCTGAAAATTGGCGACGAGATTGTCGTCTACAGCGCCTCGAAATTGCTCAGCACGAGCCGCATTCGTGTCGCTGACAATCCGGCGGAGCTCCTCAAATGATCAGTCTTGCCGGACGCGACATTTTGCATTCCTGGGGGAAGTTTGTCTTCACGGGTGTCGGTCTGGGTCTGCTGATCGGTGTGACCTTCACCATGGCAGGCGTCTATCGGGGGATGGTCGATGACGGCAAGGTGCTACTCGACAATAGTGGCGCCGATATGTGGGTTGTCCAGCAGAACACGCTCGGTCCATACGCCGAGTCCTCGAGCATCAACGATGACATTTACCGCATGATCCTGGCGATCCCCGGTGTCGAGCGAGCCGCCAACGTGACTTATCTTACAATGCAGGTCCGCAAAGGAACCTCCGACGTGCGATCCATGGTGGTGGGCGTTGCGCCAGGGGACATGGCGACACCTGGCCGACCGCCCTTCCTTGTCGCCGGGCGGCACATCACGCGCAGCCACTACGAGGCGGTTGCCGATGTCGCCACTGGTTTTTCTCTGGGAGACAGGATCGTTGTCCGAAGGAACCATTTTACCGTTGTGGGTTTGACGCGACGGACGGTGTCGTCGGGCGGCGACCCGATGGTCTTCATCCCGCTGAAGGACGCGCAGGAAGCGCAATTCCTCAAGGACAACGACTCCATTGTCCGTCAGCGCCGGCGCACTAGCGAGAATCCCGAGTTCAATCGGCCGGGCGTTCCCGGCTTGCTGGACGCCATCATCGCCTCGCAAAACAGCAACCCTTATGTAAACGCCGTTCTGGTGCGCACCAAACCGGGATACGACCAGGACCGGATCGCGACAGACATCGCGAGGTGGAAGCGACTGACGGTCTACACCCGCCCGCAGATGGAGGAGATTCTGGTCGGTAAGCTGATCGCCACCTCGGCCAAGCAGATCGGCATGTTCCTCGCGATCCTGGCCGTTGTCAGCGCAGCGATCGTCGCCTTCATCATCTACACACTGACAATGGACAAGATACGCGAGATCGCTGTGCTGAAGCTGATCGGTACCCGCAATCGCACGATCGCATCCATGATCCTGCAGCAGGCAATCGTGCTCGGGCTGATCGGCTTCGTCGTTGGCAAGATCACGGCGACCTTTGCAGCGCCGTTGTTTCCGAAATTCGTCCTTCTTCTTTCCGCCGATACGATCATCGGCGTTATCGTTGTCATCGCCATATGCGCGCTCGCCAGCATCGTCGCGATCCGGATGGCGTTGAAGGTCGACCCCGCCGAGGCGATCGGTGGCTGAGATGGGCGGCGGGATACTGATCGAGAAAATCCGCAAGCGATATGGCAGCGGCTCCACCGCCGTCGATGCCCTCAAAGACGTCAATATGCGGGTCGCGCCCGGCGAGGTCGTCGGTTTGATTGGACCGTCGGGTTCTGGGAAGAGTACCTTACTCAAAGCTCTGGGGGCGGTCATCGACCCGAGCGGTGGGCGGATGACCCTTGGTGACGAGCTGATCTATGACGATGGATGGAAGATCCGCGATCTGCGTGCGTTGAGGCGCGACAAGATCGGTTTTGTCTTCCAGGCGCCTTACCTCATTCCCTTTTTGGACGTGACCGACAATGTCGCCCTGCTTCCCATGCTTGCCGGCATCCCAAATCATGAATCACGCCAACGCGCGGGAGAGCTTCTAAAAGCACTCGATGTCGAGCACCGAGCCGATGCGATGCCATCGCAGCTCTCCGGCGGCGAGCAACAGCGCGTTGCCATCGCGCGCGGATTGGTCAACCGGCCGCCTGTCATTCTTGCCGACGAGCCGACCGCCCCGCTCGACAGTGTGCGCGCGTTGACCGTGATCCGGATCCTCAACGACATGGCCGTGAAATTCGGAACGGCGATCATCGTCGTCACGCACGACGAAAAGATCATCCCCACCTTCAGGCGCATCTACCACATCCGCGACGGGGTCACCCACGAAGAAGCAGGCGAAGGGCGCGGCTTCGAAACGGGCCCGTGAGAACGATTATCTTTCCGCTGCAACGATGGCGGTGTTTGCTGACCGGAAGCTGACGGCAATTTCTGCCGATCTTCAGTAGCCCGTCAGTCCCTCTGTGCATGATTTCCTCCATCGACAACACAGCCCAGGAGAAGAAATCATGAGAAAGACATTGGCAGTGCTTGCATTGCTCGCGGTGCTTCCGGCAACGGCTGCGTTTGCTGGAGAGGCGTGCGACGTTCCGCCTCAGAAGAGGCAATCCTTCGAAGCTCTCGGGAAGCTTGCGGGCGACTTCGGATGGACCATCGACAAGATGAAGATCGACGATGGCTGCTACGAACTTCGGGTCACTGACACCAGCGGGAACGTCCTCAAGGTGAAGATCGATCCCGCAACGCTCGAGGTCGTCGATGGCAGCGTCAAGCGCTTCGGCGATGGCAGTACCATCGATACGTCGCCGGAGACGGAATTGGACTAGCGATGGTTGCCTTGCGAGTAGGCTTAGCCTCGAAGCTGTCTATCTGTGGGTGACACCGGGTCGTCCGGCGGGCGAGCGATCTTGGTCTTGATCGCAGACCTGCCGGGATCCGGTGATCGCCCAATGGCCGTAGACCGTGTGGTTGGCTAGTGAGGTTCCAAAGGCCGGTTGTATCTTGAATTAGTCCTTTAGTTAGAATAATTCTAAACTGAACATTTTTCTGCGTTTTCCTTCCATCACGGAATGAGGTTGCGTCGACGCAGCATCATCCCGCTGCACACACAATCACTGCTCGGAGCACCATTCATGCGCGCCCTTCACAAGGAAAATCATCTCATCGAACGGATAGGCTGGCTTCGGGCGGCTGTACTGGGTGCCAATGACGGGTTGATCTCGACGTCGAGCCTGATCGTCGGTGTCGCCGCGGCGACCAACGCCTCGCATGAGATCCTTGTTGCCGGTGTTGCCGGTCTGGTGGCCGGGGCGATGTCGATGGCGGCGGGCGAATATGTGTCGGTCAGTTCGCAGGCCGATACCGAGGAAGCCGACATGGCGCGGGAACGGCACGAGCTGGCGACGCAGCCGGAGGCCGAGTTGGCCGAACTCGCGGCAATCTACGAGCAGCGCGGCGTGGCCCCAGAGCTGGCCCGGCAGGTCGCCGAACAGATGATGGCGAAGGATGCCTTCGAAGCCCATGCGCGGGATGAACTCGGATTGGCGAGCCATGTGATGGCAAGACCGGTTCAAGCTGCGCTGACCTCGGCGGTCACGTTTGCGGCGGGTGCGGCTTTGCCGTTGATCGTCGCCCTGCTTGCGCCGGCCGGAACGGCTGCATGGACCGTGTCCCTTGCTTGCCTCATCGGTCTTGCCATCCTCGGCGCAATCGGGGCACGGGCGGGCGGCGCCAGCATCTGGAAACCGACTATCCGGGTGGTGTTCTGGGGCGCTGTCGCGATGGCCTCGACCGCATTGATCGGCTCCGTGATCGGCCGGGCGGTGTGACGATGAAACGTCTGTCGCTCGATTTCCAGACCGTCATGTCGGCAATTGCGGTCCTCGGGATGATGCTGGCCGTCGCCGGGACCTGGCCGCCGGCGGAAGGCCTTTCCATTCTAAGATCTCCCGGTCTGGCGATGGTCTATTTGGCCGGAGGGCTTCCCGCCACCTGGAGCGCCCTGACGGCGTTGTGGCGCGATCATATCCTCGACATCGATCTTCTGATGGTCGTCGCGGCCGTGGCGGCGGCGATCGTCGGGGCGCCGTTCGAAGGCGCGGTGTTGCTGACGTTGTTCAGCGTGTCGACCACGCTTGAGCACCAGGCATTGGGACGCGCGCGCAGGGCTGTTGAGGCGCTCATGGCGCTCCGGCCGGAGACGGCTTTCCGCAAAGGAGAGGACGGGACCACGGTGGAGGTTCCTGCTGCGGAGCTTGCCGTCGGCGATGTGGTGGTGCTGCGTCCGGGCGCACGCGTGCCGACCGACGGTGTGATCCTGCATGGCCGTGGCGGAATCGACGAAGCCAATATCACCGGTGAGTCGATGCCGGTCTCCAAGGAACCGGGCGAGCAGGTTTTCGAGGCGACCGTCAATCTTGACGGGGTCCTTGACGTGACCGTCACCAGGACGGTCGGCGACAGCACGATCGCGCGCATGATCCAGCTCGTCACCGAGGCGCAGGAAGCGAAGGCGCCGTCCGAGCGCTTCAGCGCGTGGTTCGGCCAGCGTTATACGGTCGGTGTCCTGCTGGGCTCCGCTCTGGCCCTTGCGGTCTTCTATTGGCTTGGCCGCGACTGGGAACAGGCCCTCTACAAGGCCGCGACACTCCTGGTCGCCGCCAGTCCCTGCGCGATCGTCATCTCAGTCCCGGCAGCGATCCTGTCGGCGCTCTCCGCCGCGGCGCGAGGCGGCGTGCTGTTCAAGGGGGGCGGTGCGCTCGAAACGCTCGCCGCTGTCGATACCTTCGCGTTCGACAAGACCGGGACCCTGACCAATGGACGTGCAGAGGTTACGCGCATTGTCGCCCTGGATGGTGAGGATCGCCGTTTCCTTTCGCTCCTTGCCGGGCTGGAAGCGCATTCCGAGCATCACATCGCTGCCGCCATCCGTCGTGAGGCCCTGGTTCATGGCGTTGAGCCGGTGGCGGTCGTGGACGTTACGTCGCATCCGAGCGCCGGCATCGTCGGCTACGATTCCTTCGGCCCGATATGGGCCGGCAACGCTCACCTCGTCGAGGACATGGGCGCCTCCGTCGATGATCCGGCGTTCCGTGAACTCGCCGACAGTTCTCAGACCGTGGTCTATCTTGGGCGCGGTGCGACCGTTCTGGGGGCGGTCAGTGTTGCGGACGAAGCAAGAGCCAGCTCAGCCCCGGCGCTGGCCGCGCTTCGCGCCGGTGGCGTCAACCGCATCGTGATGATGACCGGCGACCGCAGGCCGGTGGCCTTGCGCATCGGTACGGAACTTGGCCTTGCGCCCGGCGAGGTTCATGCCGAGATGCTGCCGCAGGACAAGGTGCTCCAGGTCGGCGACCTCGCGCGTGATGGCAAGGTCGCTTTCGTCGGCGATGGCGTCAACGATGCCGCCGCATTGGCTCGCGCCGACGTCGGCATCGCCATGGGCGCGGCGGGGTCGGACGTCGCACTGCAGGCCGCCGACGTCGCCCTGCTGTCGGAAGACATGAAGAAGCTGGCCGATGCGCACCGGCTTGCACGGCGGACGGCCGTCATCATCCGACAGAATCTCGTCCTCGCGATCGGCGCCATGCTGGTACTTGTGACCGGCGGCCTGTTCTTCGACCTGCCGCTTCCGCTCGCGGTGATCGGACACGAAGGCGGCACCGTTCTGGTCGTGCTGAATGGCCTACGCCTCCTGTCGGACCGAATCCGCGCCACCGACGGCTATCTCCACCATTCTCGTCAATATGAGTTCCAGGATCAAACGGGCAGCACGTCCGGATCGCGGGCGACCTCGCCCACCACACCATGATTGGACCCAGTGCTGATTGGGCGGCAGCCGGACCTTCCCTGTCCTAAAAACCGCAAAGGGACACCGATGCTGACTTTGACATCGCTCGGCGCGCCACCGCATCCTTATCGACTGCGGGCTGTTCCAGGGGCTCAAGAACCTGCGCGAGCTTAACTGGGAGAAGCTTCCGGTTCAGCCTGCGGCGATCGGCGCGGTCATCCTGACGCAGGCCCATCTCGACCGTTCCGGATAGTCGCCGGCATCGGATAACACATGCCTCGTCTCACTTGCGCCAGATCAAGAACGTTCCTTTGCCAATGGTGTATCAGGGGGGGAAATGAAGGATCGGATCGTGGTCAAGGCACAAGAACTACCCTCAAGTTTCCACCACGTGCGGTTGGTTCTCGCTCGCGGCAAAGACCATCCGGAGGGAGATCGGGAAGAAGGCTATGATCTTCTGGTTCCGCTCAACCACGAAGGATTCCTTGATCCGCTGGAATGGAAGAAATCTCGCGACGCCTGTCGCGTCCGATATTTTCGGGACGGTAAGACGGCCCGCATCGGGCTGTTGCGGCGCAAGCCCGGCGGGCAGTGGTATTTCGATTACGAGCCGGGTGATCGGGACGACGAGATCGGTTTCCGCCTGGGCGAGGAGTGCTTCCGTCTTGGCGAATACATCTCGGTCGGGCGGGAAGGCGCGTTTGTCACCTATCAGGTCGCGCGCGTCGAAAAGCCCTGACGCCGGGGCGAAATTGCAGAAAAGGAGAAAGAACCTTGTCGAATACACCTCACACTCTTGGCGACGAATTCCCAGACCAGATGGACGCCATTCATGCCCTGAAGGCGAAAAGCCCGGAGTTTGCGCATGTTTTGACGGAATATGACGCGGTGAACGACAAGATTCATCGGTCCGAGACACGTCTCGACGCCATTTCCGAAGCAGCCGAGGCCGATCTGCGCCGCCAGCGGCTGATGTTAAAAGACAAGATCGTGGCATCGCTCCGCAACGCGTGAGGGGACTGCGAGGCCGCGTTTTGCTGCCCCGCTTGCATTACCCGATTTCGGGGAGATCAGCGACACCACTCTCCCCGAAACCATCGCTTACAGCCGACCAGACCGACCCATCAAGGCCCGAGTGTGGCCGCATGCCCGGCCGCAATCTCCCCCTCAATTCACGAACGGCCAAGATACAGAGACGCTGCCATGCCGGCCGCAAGGCCGAGCACGCTAAGGGCGCTGACGGGCCCGCCGATCCTTGAGCCTCCGACCCATGCCGCCATCACGGCTTTGACAAGTGTATTCATGGCCACGGCGATCAGGATCGCATCTGCCGCAAGACCGGGCTCGATCGAATGCGACGCCAGGCGGGCCATGGAGATCGAAATCGCATCCACATCGGCGATGCCCGAAGCGGCGGCGGTCACCAGAACGCCCGCATTCCCGAACGACTGCTGAAGCAGATGCGACACCACCATGACCACGGTGATGAGTGTCCCCATTTTCAGGGCAGGCGCCAATTCCAGCGGGTTGGTGATCGTAAGTTCCGGCTGTTCGGAGGAGCCGCGACTTTGTAGCAGCAGGAGCCCGGCGCCGATGGCGAGCACGCCACCGCCGATGAGCAATGGCCATTTGAGATGCGGAAGCAAGCTTGGGTTCAAGGCCGTCGCCACGACTGCAACGCGGATGATCATGGTCAAGCCGGAAAGAAGCACGCCACAGGAAAGCAGCGTGCTGGACTCGGGGTGCCGGCGGGCAAGCCTTGCCAGCGTCAAGGTCGTCGCTGTCGAAGAGGCGAGCCCGCCCGCGATCGCCGTCATCAGGACGCCAAGCCGGTCCCCGAACACGCGGACGGCGACGTAGCCGGCGAAGGAGACCGCGGCGATCAGGATGGTCAGCAACCAGATCTCATATGGATTGACGGTGCCCCAGGGATCGACCGGCCTGTTCGGCAGGATCGGCAGCATGAGAAAGGTCATTGCCAGAAGCGTCAGGCCCGACCGGATCTCATTCCAGCTCAGCGACGCGACCCAACGATGCAACGGCTCGCGCAGGGCAAGCAGCACAGCCGTGGCAACAGCCCCGGCGATGGCGGCTGCAAGGTCGCCGACGACGGCAAGCGTTCCCAGCAGGAACGTGGCTATGCCGGCGACGACGGATGTCGCGCTGTAATTTCGCTCGGCCCGCGCTTCGAGCCAGTGGTAGGAGGCGAATGCCGCGGTGAACCCGAGGAAAACAAGACCGATCACGAGGCCAGAGTCGAACTGCCGGGCCAGGGCGCCGGTAATGCCGCCGGTGAGACCGGTCAGCGCGAACGTTCGTAGACCTGCCGCGCGCAGATGGTCTTCCTCGTTGCGGGTACGCCATCCACGCTCCAGGCCGATCAGCAGACCGATCGAAAGCGATACCGCAAGGCGGCTGAGCAGGGCGTCAGTGTCCATGGTCTCCCGAGTTGCCTTTCAGCATCTGGCGTCGATGTCGATGATCATTTGTCTATGAAGAACCTTGCCTCAAACCCGTCAATCCTGCCGCTTGCGGGAGATTGGAGTTCTATCCGTCCATTTGTTCCGGCAGCAATGGTCCGGGCGATGGCGAGCCCCAGGCCGGCCCCCCGCACCAGAGCCTGACCGCGCTCGAAGGGCTCGCTCAGCCGCGCAAGCACTGCGGAAGGCACGACCGGGCCGGCGTTCGTGACGCGCAGACAGCCGTCTGCCGACAAGGTGACGGCGACCGGTTCGTCCCGCACGCCATGCTTGAGGGCGTTTTCGATCAGGTTCCGGGCCAGGATGGCGAAGGCGTCGGCGTCGATGCTTGCGAATACCGGCGCGTCTGGCAGTGTCAGGTCGATGCGCCCTGCAGTCTCGGCCTGCCCGTCGAATTCGCTCACAACCATCCGCAGGATGGCGCCGATCTCGACCGGCGCCTCGGCGAGAAGGCGTCCGCCCTCGGCTCTCGCCAGTTGCATGAGTTTCTCGGTGAGGCGGGAAAGGCGCCGCAAGGCGGTCTGCATATCCTCGGCGCGCTCGCGCGTGGCGTCGTCCGGCGCTTGCGCGATCATGCGCTGCGCCTGCGCCAGTGCAGCAGCCACCGGTGTCCGCAGCTCATGGGCCGATTTGGCCGCCAGGCTGCGCTCGGCCTGCAAGGTACGCGTCAATCGGTCCAGGAGGTGGTTGACCGCTTTGGCGACGGGGCCGATCTCCGAGGGCAGGTCCTCCGCGTCGATGGGTGTCAAATCACCGCCGCCGCGCGCCTCGATCTGCGAGCGGAAGGTCCGAACCGGGGTCATGGACAGCCGGACAATGACCCAGATGCCGATCAAGCCGAGCGGGACAATGACGGCCAGCGGCAGGCTCAGCCCGAGCAACAGTCGCCCGGCGGTCATCCGGCGATGCGACAGGGGCTCCGCGATGGTGATGGTCAGATTCTGCTGGAGGGTCGCGTCGGAGTAGAGGCGGTGCGTCGGCGTCGTGGCAAAGCCCATTCCGGAAAACGGCGGGAATGCCGCGAGATCGGCGCTGTGCGATCGCAGCAGAACCTTGCCCGCGGCATCGCGCACGACATAGGTGAAATACTCGTCGTGCTGGCGGAGCGTGGCAACGCGCTGTTCGGTGTCGTCGGCATCGCGGCCGATGATCTCGATCGCCGCAAGCGGCAGGATGCGTTGCGCCGTCTCTTCGAGGGCGCTGTCGAACACCTCGTCCATTTCGTGGCGCAGCATCTGCGCGGTCACGACCGCGGCAAGTGCCCATAACACCGTTAGCCCTAGCCCCAGCCATAGCGAGAGCCGCCATTGCAGGCTCCTGGGCCGCTTCATCTTGCCGTTCCAAGACGATACCCGATGCCCCGCACCGTATCGATCGCGCCGTGGCCGAGCTTCTTGCGCAGTCTGCTGACGTGAACCTCGATCGTATTGCTCTCGACCTCTGCGCCGAATGCATAGAGCCGATCTTCGAGCTGCGCCTTGGTCATCGCGATGCCGGGCCGCTGCAGAAATGCTTCGAACAGCGCCCATTCGCGACCGGTAAGCTCAACAGGGCGCGCGCCGTGCATCACGGTCCGGGCGGCGAGATCGATGCGCAGGTCGCCGATCTCGATGAGAGGATTCGGGTTGCCGCTGTATCGCCGCGCCACCGCATTCAGCCGCGAGGAGAGTTCCGACAGATCGAACGGCTTGATCATGTAGTCGTCGGCGCCGGCATCGAGGCCCGCGATGCGGTCGGAGATCTGGTCGAGCGCCGTCAGGATGATGACCGGCGTCACGCTGCCCTCGGCTCGAAGCTTTTTGAGAAAGGCGATGCCCAATCCGTCCGGGAGCATCAGATCGAGCAGGATGAGATCGTATGCCGCGCTTTGGAGATGTTCGCGCGCCGCATCGAGCCGTGTCACCCAGTCCACCGAGTGGAGGGCGGCAACCTGCTCGCGCACGGCCTTTCCGAGGATTGCATCGTCTTCGATCAGTAGAACTCTCATCCCAGGGTCACCCGTCTCGCCATCCTCCTGCCTAGCGTCCGATGCTGTCGGTTTGCTGAAGATCGGCCCATCGCCGCTTCAGGCGTTCGTCAGGCGAGCGTGCCATGGTTTCCCCCGAAAGCGCGTTGATCAGGAACAATGAAACGATGAAACATTTGCTGGCCGCGATCCTCGTTCTGGCGTTCTCCGGTCCCGGTATCGCCAAGGCTGACGACGACGATTGCCATGTCTCGATGGATCGATGGAAGCCGCGGGAAGCGGTCGAAACAATGGCCGCCGGTCAAGGCTGGACCGTTGCCAGGATCAAGATCGACGATGGCTGTTACGAAATCCGGGGAACCGACCGGAACGGCCTGGCTTTCAAGGCCAAGATCGATCCGGAGACCCTCGAAATCGTCAAGTTCCGGCACAGGGACCGCGATGACGACCGTCACGGATCCAGGCGTCAGCGGCCGCCAGCCTCGGAGAACGATGCCGTAGGCGGGACATCCTCCAACACCCTGCTCGGGACGACCGTGCGGCCCAAGACCACCATCAAGTAGCAATCCCATCTCGCTATCGCTCAAGCGCTGCGACCGTCGCAAGGAGATCCCGCCATGCCTCATGATCCGGCCCGTTATTCCAGAAGCATGATCGTCATCCACTGGCTGACGGCCCTGCTGATCCTCGGGGCCTGGCTGACCTCGACGGGAGGCCGCCATATGGCCGAAAACCCGCCCTTGCTGCATTTCTCGTTCGGGTTGGCCGTGCTCGCCCTGGTGCTTCCGCGCTTGATCCTGCGCCTTGTGGGCGGAACCCCGGACGCGCCGCAGTCCAATAGCCGTCTCGCCCTTGCCGCCAAAGCCGGACATGCGCTGCTGTATCTGTTCCTGATTGCCCTGCCGTTGAGCGGTTGGTACGCCGCCTCGCGCCTCGGTGTTCCCGTTTCCTTCTTCGGCTTCCAGCTTCCGGCGATCGCCGAGCGGGTGCAGGGCGCACCGGGCCTGATCGCGGACATTCATGAGAATGCCGGCACGATCATCCTCTACCTCGCCGGACTGCATGCCGCGATGGCGGTCTGGCACCAGTACGTCCTGCGCGACGGGACGTTGCAGCGGATGTCACCTCGCTGACGCAGCGGCAGAGACACGCGCTCGACCGGGGCGTGGCCGGTTGCCGTCTTGTTCAGTCCCCGGAGCTTTTGCGGTTGGCCTGCCGACAGGCCGGCCGCTCCTGCATCTGCTGCGGACCTGACCGTGTCCGATGCTTCCTGACGAAGTGCTGACGGAAAATCCCGGTGACCGTCAGGCAGCCCTCAGGCGTCTTCGCCACAGTGACGAGGACGGGTCGGCGCTCTGTGACGACCCGGACACCGTTTCCTCGCAAAAGGCAAGCCGACATGAAATCGCTTCTCGCAGTTCTCGTCATGACAACCGCCCTCACGCTGCCCGACCTCGCCATGGCCCGGCCGGTGACATTGACCACAACGCTGACCAACTATGGCGGCGACGGCGCGTATCTCGCGCTCTATGTCACCGATCCCCAGGGCAAATATGCTGGCACGCTCTGGGTCGCTGGCGGAAAGTCCAAATATTACGAGCATCTATCGGGATGGTATCGCGCCACTGGCGGCCGCGCTGGTATCGACGGCATTACCGGGGCCAGCGTCGGTGCGGGGCGCACGCTGGAGATCTCGCTCGACCTTGCCGATGCGCTTTTCGACGCGGGTTACATGCTGCATGCCGACGCTGCCGTGGAGGATATGCGTGACAGCCCCAACGAGGTGGCCGTTCCCCTGACCACTGCGGGCGCAAAGGCGTCTGTTCGCGGTCGACGCTACGTCTCGACAGTTGCCTACTCCTTCTAGGCGGTGGACGACATGATCCGTGTCCTTCATCGTTGGCCGGGCCTTCTTGCCGCTCTTTTGCTGCTTGTCCTCAGTCTAAGCGGCGCGGCGCTCTCGCTGTTTCCTGCCGCCGAACGGTTGTCCGCCCCGCAGGCCGAGGCCGGACTTTCCGTCGCGACGCTGGCCGGCCGCATCCTCACCGTCCACCCTCAGATAGAACAGATCCGCCGCGCGCCCTCCGGCGAGATCACCGCCTACTGGTTCGAGGATGGTGTGCCTCAGGCCGCCCTCATCGATCCCGCAACAGGGCTGGGTGTCGGCTCCAGCGATCCGAATGCTGTCGAGCAGTGGCTTACCGGCCTGCACCGGTCGCTCTTTCTCGGTGACGGCGGGCGCATCGCGGCGGCAGCGGGGGCTGCGGCCATGCTGGTCCTGGCTGTGTCTGGCGCAATGCTCGTCGCGCGCAGGGCCGGCGGCTGGCGGCGATGGTTCGCGCCGATACGCGGGCCGCTCCCCGGACGATTGCATGTCGAGATCGCGCGCGTCGCCGCCGCAGGCCTCGTCTTGTCCTCGGTCACCGCATTGTGGATGACGGCATCGACATTCGATCTCCTTCCCGACGCCGCCATATCTCCCGTCGCCCGGATCGAGGCAAGCGGTCGGACCGGCATGGCCGCATCGCAAATGGACCTGCTGAAACGGACACCGGTCGCTGATTTGCGCAGCCTGGTGTTTCCCGATCCGGCCGATGCGACGGATGTCTTCACGCTCAAGACCGATCGCGGCATGGGCTATCTGCATCACGGCACCGGCGCGCTGCTCGCCTGGAGCGACCTGACCGGGTGGCAGCGCCTCTCGGAGACCATCCATATGCTGCATACCGGTCGAGGCGCGGCTGCCTTGGGCCTCGTGCTCGGCATGATGGGACTCGGCGTGCCGGCGATGGCGGGCACCGGTCTCGTCCTGTGGCTGGCGGGTGGGCGCGGGCGCCCCCGAATTCATGGCAATGCAACGGCTGGGCGTGCAGAAACGATCCTGCTTGTCGGCAGCGAAAGCGGCAGCACATGGAGCTTCGCTGCGACGCTGCATGCTGCACTGACGAAGATCGGGCAGGCGGTTCACACCGCGCCGATGTCGTCTTTTGATCCTGAGCGTTACCGGCATGCCCGGCGCATTGTCATCCTTGCGGCAACCTATGGCGATGGCGATGCGCCCGCTTCGGCGCGGGGGTTCCTCGATCGCCTGCAAACCTCGCCGGCAGAACCGGCTATTCCGATGGCCGTGCTCGGCTTTGGCGACCGCAGCTTCCCGGCCTACTGCGCCTTTGCCCAGGACGTCGCCAGGACCGCCGAGGCGCGAGGGTGGAACATGCTGATCCCATATGACACTGTCGACCGACAGTCGCCGCAGGATTTTGCCCGTTGGGGACGATCGCTGGGTGAGTCGCTGAGGATCGGGCTGGAGCTTGTCCATCGGCCAGCCTTGCCGGTGGCCTCCCCACTGACCCTCGTCTCGAGACGCGAATACGGCGCGGAGGTGCAAGCTCCGACAGTGATCCTGCGGTTCGCGCTGCCCAATGTCCCATTCTGGCATCGGTTGACCGGGCGTGGCTTCGGTCGGTTTTCGGCAGGCGATCTTCTCGGCGTGCTGCCCGAGGGCTCGTCGGTTCCCCGGTTCTACTCGCTGGCTTCGGGACGGCGCGACGGCTTCATCGAGATCGTCGTGAAGAAGCATCCGGCGGGGCTCTGTTCCGGGCAGCTCTTCAATCTGGAGCCAGGATGTGCCGTTCGCGCATTCATCCGAACCAATCCCGGCTTCCATGCCGGCAGGAGCAGGACACCGCTGATCCTGATCGGAGCTGGAACAGGGATAGGGCCGCTGGCGGGCTTCGTGCGCGCCAATGCGCGCCGCCGTCCGATCCACCTGTTCTTCGGAATGCGTCATCCTGCCAGCGATTTCCTCTATAAGGACGAACTGACGCGCTGGCGCCGCGAAGGGCGCCTTCGTCAGCTCGTCGGGGCCTGCTCGCGCGGGCGGATGCCGCGCTATGTCCAGCACGCCCTTCTTGAGGACGCCGCCCAGATCGCGGCTCTGAGCCGCGGCGGCGCGCGCATCATGGTCTGTGGTGGACGCGACATGGCCGGCGGCGTCTCGGCGGCGCTTGCCAGGATTCTCGCGCCAGCCGGATTGACACCGGCCCTGCTCAAGGCGGAGGGACGCTATGTCGAAGACGTCTACTGATCCGATCAGGCACGCGCTCAACGGACCAACCATGGGAACGCGCTGGTCGGCGCTGTTCTACGCGGCGGCAGAGATCGACCCGAAACCAGTTCACAATGCTCTTCAAGCGGAAATGGACGAGATAGACGCTGAGATGTCCATCTGGAAGCCCGACAGCGCTCTGATGCTGTTGAATGCTGGTCCCGTCGGCGACTGGATCGAGGTGCCGGCGCGTCTGGCAGACGTGCTGCGCTTGGCGCTTGAAATCGGTCGTGCGTCCGGCGGGGCTTTCGATATCGGCGTGGGCGATGCTGTCAACGCCTGGGGCTTCGGCCCTTGTGCGGCTGACCGGAACCTGATCCGAAATGCGCTCGGGACATCACGCCAACCCGCCCACGCCGTGGTCGAGCTCGATCCTGTTCATGCGAAGGTGCGAAAGCACGCGCCGATTTCGATCGACCTGAATGGCATCGCCAAGGGTTATGCCGTCGACCGACTGGCGGCGACGTTGTCCCGCTTCGACATTGCTTCCGGCCTCGTGGGAGTTGACGGCGAGATGAGAGCGCTCGGCCTGGGCTTCGACGACGAACCGTGGAACGTCGCCATAGAAAGTCCCGACACAGCCCGTCGTGCACCACACTCGATGCTCGCCTTGCAGGACGCCGCGGTCGCCACCTCTGGCGATTGCCGGCATTGGACAGTCGTGAACGGCCGCCGCCTCTCGCACACCATGGATCCGCGGCGCGGCGCACCGCTGCTGTCATCGCCTGCCTCGGTTACCGTCGTTGCGCGAAGCTGCGCCGAAGCCGATGCGTGGGCGACCGCCTTGATGGTCCTCGGTCCGACGCTTGGGATAGAAGTCGCCCGGCGCCTCGGCCTCGACGTACTGTTTCTGCTGCGCGACACCTCTGGCGGATTTCAGCCTATGGCGACAGGACCGCTCTTCTCGATAGGCCGGAATCCCAATTTGACATGACCGACGAGTATATCGAGGCCGTCGCAGGGCACCGGCATCATGGAATGTCCGCCTGGCTATGTCAGGCGGTTTGGAAGGCGCGAGGCGTGGCGTTTGCCTCTGACACTGCCCCGTTGAAATAATCCATTTTGAAGTAAGCTCTTTGCCCATTGAAAGGACCAGGGAATCAAGCCCAACCGTGTCACAGACGAACAGGTCATCAACATCTCGACCAACTGTCATTGACGGCTATCGGGATCGGCATCTGTGCGCGTGTGCCGAGCGCTTGTTTCCAGCCGCCACGTTTTCGTACCGTCAGCCTTAGTCACGCGTCGAGGACTTTTGCCAATCTGGTCGACATGTTCGTCGCAGCGCTGTGCAGCGCGGCTACGAATTTTTTCGCCTGGGCTGCACGGGTGCTGTGGGCCGGACGCCAGACGGACAGGACATAGGGTACGGAGACCGAGAGCCTGCGAAACACCACATCGCGGCCCATATGGCTGGCAGCGGTCAGGGGATTGATGACCGAAATCCCCATGCCGAGGGCGACCATCGCGCAGACACTGGCTGCGGTGGTCGTTTCCGCAGCATAATTGCACGCGACGCCTGCGGACGAAAATACATCATCGAGCTTGTGACGGTAGGGATCGTTCTGGCCGAAATAGATGAAGGGCTGACCGGTAAAATCCATCGGCGTCACTATCCTCTGCCGGGCGAGGCCATGACCGGGCGGCAGGACGCAGACCATGTCGCCTGCGAGAATGGTTTCGATCGCAGCCCCTCTGCGCTCGGTCAAACTCTCCGTCAAGCCGAGATCGAAAACCTGGGTCGTCATTTCCTGGAGCAACGAGGGCTCCTCGTGCGAATGGATCGAGAAATGGATCGGCGGTCGCGCGCGCAGGAGGAGCCGGATCGCCTGCGGAATGATCGATTCGGCATAGGCAGGAATGGTGGCGATGCGAAAATTGGCGGCGCTGCGGGTGCGGATGGCGCTTGCCGCGCGATTGATCTCGTCCAGTCCGACGAAGGAACGCACGACAACCTCGTGCAGGAGCACCGCCTGTTCCGTCGGCGTAAGCCGCCGCCCGAAGCGCTGGAACAGTTCGAAACCGAGACGCTGTTCCATCTCGCGGATTTCCCGGCTGAGAGTGGGCTGCGAGCTGCCCAGTTGCAGGGCGGCCGCGGTGACGCTCTTGTTGATCATCACGGCGTTGAAAACCTCGATTTGTCGCTGGCTGAGCTTCAAGGCGAATTCTCCTCGTCTCGATCCATATCAGAAATGAATAAAAGAATGAAAGAAAGCATTATGGAATCATGGAACGATATGAAAGCTTCACAGAGCGAAAACATCGAAATGAAACATCATGACCGACGCGAGTACTCTTTCTCATATGAACATCAAGGACATGTCTCGCCGGTGGCTGAAACGCGGCGAGGGCGGCCGACTGCATGCCGAAAACATACCGCTCCATCACATCGCTGATGTCGTGGGCACGCCTTTCTATTGTTATTCCGCCGGCGCGCTGCGTGACAATTATGCGCGGCTGAAGGCGGCGGTTGCAGCATCAGGCGTTTCGATCTGTTTTGCCGTGAAGGCATGTAGCAACATCAACATCCTGTCGGAACTGGCGCGCCAGGGCTGTGGCATGGATATCGTGTCCGGCGGCGAGATGGCGCGCGCGCTGGCGGCGGGAACGCCGCCGGAGCGCATCATCTTCTCCGGCGTCGGAAAGACACGCGCGGAGATCCATGGCGCGCTCGAGGCCGGTGTTTATCAATTGAACGTCGAAAGCCAGGCGGAACTGGACATCGTCGCGGCAGTCGCCCGCGAAACGCAGATTCGCGCGCCCATTGCCCTGCGGGTCAATCCCGATGTCGATGCGCTCACCCATGCCAAGATCACCACCGCGAAGAAAGACAGCAAATTCGGAATAGCCATCGGCGAGATTCCCGCGCTTTACGCGGCGGCCTCGGCGCGGCCCGAATTGCGCATGGTCGGTCTGGCCGTGCATATCGGCTCGCAGATACTCGATCTCACGCCCTTTCGGGACGCCTGGTCGGCGCTGGCGGGCCTGGTGCGCCGTTTGCGTGACGACGGGTTTTCCGTCGAACGGCTCGACCTCGGCGGTGGGCTGGGGATCGGCGACGACATCCAGGCCGGGCCGGATCTGGCGGAATACGTGGCGATCATCGCCGCGACCGTCGGCGATCTCGGTTGCAAGCTCAATATCGAGCCGGGCCGCTGGCTGTCCGGGCGGACAGGGGTGCTGGCGAGCGAGGTTCTCTACGTCAAGCAAAGCGCGGGCACGCCGATTGCGGTGATCGACGCCGCCATGAACGATCTCATGCGCCCGGCGCTTTACAGCGCCCGGCATCCGGTCCTGACGGACGGGCCTGCGCGCGCCGTGGAACCGGGCAGCGACGACGTCTGCCGTATCGTCGGCCCGGTATGCGAAAGCTCGGATGACTTCGGCAAATATGAAGGGCTCGGGACCGTGCTCGCCGGCGACCTTCTGGTGTTCGACAATGTCGGCGCATACGGCGCGGCCATGTCCTCCACCTACAATTCCCGCGACCTGGTTGCGGAAGTGCTGGTGGATGGCGAGCGGTTCCGGGTGGTCCGGCGGCGAGCGACGATTGCGGATGCTCTGCAACTGGAACAGCCGGAGGCGTGGCACAGCAAAAAAAATCCTGTCGGTTAGGCGCCGACAGGCAAATCCGGGGATTGTGCGACACGCCCGGGAGGTTCAGAGAAGTCGCTATCAAGGTCTGCGCCGGCTGTTGCCGGGGACAAAACCGCCAAGAGGTGTGACGTGAAAAACAAGATGAAGCTTTTGCTGGCAACCGGCCTGGTCGGCCTTGCCCTGGTCTCCCCCGTGCTTGCCGAGAACATGCTGCGGGTATCCTATACGGAAGATCCCAAGACCGCCGATGCCCAGATGACATCGGATGCCTATACGCTGCCGCTGAACATCTTCGACCGCCTGGTCGAAGCCGAAACGACCGGCCCCGGTGAATCCGCTCTGGTGCCCGGCCTTGCCGAGAAATGGGAGATTTCCGGCGATGGCCTGACCTATACGTTCCATCTGCGGCAGGGCGTGAAGTTTCACGACGGCGCCGAACTGACCGCCGATGACGTCGTCTACACGATCGACCGGATGCTCAATCCGGCGACCAAGGCGCTCGGCAGCGATATCTTCACCTTCGTGGCGGGTTCGCAGGACCGGCTCGATGGCAAGGCCGATAGCGTCTCGGGAGTGAAAGCGCTGGACAAGTACACGGTCCAGATTCAGCTCAGCCAGCCCTATGCCGCCTTCCTCGCGCTTCTGGCCAGCCCACAGGCTTCGATCTACAATCGCGCCTTCACCGAGGCCGCCGGCGACAAGTTCGGTCTCACCCCGGAGACGACCAACGGCACCGGCCCGTTCATCCTGCGCGACTATACCTTGAACGACAGCCAGATGCTCGAAGCCAACGACAACTATTTCCGCGGCCGGCCGAAGCTCGACCGCCTGCTGGTGCGTGTCGTATCCGATTCCGAAACCCTGCGCATGCTGTTCGAGTCGGATGAAATCGACGTGTTCGACCTGGATTATGCACCGACGCAGACTCCTTATTTCTACGGAAACGATCAATGGAAGTCCCAGATCCGCGCTGGCGCGCGCGTCGGGCTCTATTATTACAACATCAACCAGAAGAGGAAGCCGTTCGACGACGTGCGGGTCCGCCGCGCCTTCCAGATGGCCATCGACCGCCAGGCCATCCTCGACAAGAATTTCTACGGCAAGGGCAAGCTCGAGGATGGCGTCATGCCGCGCGGCCTGGTCTGCTATTCGCCTGCCGCCCCCATCGAGCACAACCCGGCCAAGGCGAAGCAACTGCTGGCAGAGGCCGGCTATCCCGATGGCGTCGAGATCAACCTGCAGCAGGTCTCCAGCTGGTCGTCGAAATGGGCTGACATGAACCAGATCATCCAGGCGCAGGTCGCCGAAGCCGGGTTCAAGGCCAATATCGTCACCACCGACGAAGCCGCCTATCTGGCGGCGCGAAAGGCGGGCGAAACGGACGCCTACACCCAGGTCTGGTCGGCGGATTTCAACGATCCCGACAATTTCTTCTATACGTTCTTCTCGCAGAGCGGCAGCAAGGTCCGGGCCTACAACAATGACGACGCGCAGGTATTCGCGGATCTCGACAAGGCGCGCGGAATGACGGACCAAGCCGCCCGCTGCAAGCTCTACCAGGAGCTGACAACGAGAATCGTCGAAAAGGATGCCGCCTGGGTGCCGCTGTTCAGCCTCGACCACAGCTTCGTCGTGCAGAAGCGGGTCAAGAACTTCGTCGTTCCGTGGAACGGCTGGAGCGATATGAGCTACTACAAGGTCGAGGTCGAGTAAGGTCGGGCAAGACGTTTACTGCTATCCGCCTTACTGGGGATCCAGTGGGTTTTGATTATTCATTTCCCTGACCCGGGCCGGGGGGGTGTGCCGCCGGTGGCCTCGCCGCTCCCCCCGGACCGCCGACCGGAGAACCCACCGCCGATGCTGATCTTCGTCATTCGACGCCTTGCCGTCTCGATTCCGGTGCTGATCGGGATCACAGCCATCCTGTTCGTCATGTTGAATGTCGTGCCCGGCGATCCCGTGGCGCTGATGATGAAGGAACATGCGAGCGCCGACGTCATCGAGCGGCTTCGGGCGCAGATGCATCTCGACGATCCGCTGATCACGCGCTACCTGCGTTTCCTCTGGGATGCGCTGCACGGTGATCTGGGCATGTCGATCAAGCTCAACCGCAGCGTGACCTCCCTGATCCTGACCGCGTTTCCGGCCACGCTGCTGCTGGCCGGCTGCGCCGCCGCCGTGTCTTGGATCGTCGGAATTCCCGCCGGTATCCTGTCGGCGGTGCGCCGCGACAGCCTGCTCGACAATTTCTTCATGGGCTTTTCGCTGCTGGGCGTATCGATGCCGATTTTCTGGTCGGCGCTGCTCATGCAGTATATCTTCGCGCTCAAGCTGAAATGGTTGCCGGTGTCTGGCTTCTATGGCTGGAAATACCTCATTCTGCCCGCGGTCGTGCTTGGCTGGAGTTCGGCCGGGGTCATCGCCCGTCTCACGCGTTCGAGCCTGCTGGAAGTCATGCGTCATGATTATATCCGCACGGCCCGCGCCAAGGGTCTTCGCGAGGTCCGCGTCATTTCCCGGCACGCGCTGAAGAACGCGCTGATTCCCGTCGTGACCATCATGGCAATCCAGGTGGCGACGCTTCTGTCGGGCGCCGTCATCACCGAAGCGATCTTCGGTATTCCGGGCGTGGGGCGTATTTCCGTCAACGCCATTCAATCCCGCGACATGCCGTTGCTGCAGGGCTCGGTGCTGTTCGCCACCGCGCTTGTCATTCTCGGGAACCTGATCGCCGATATTCTCTATTCCGTTCTGGATCCCCGAATTCGCTCCGAGATGAAGAGGGACGTCTGATGAGCATGCCCGTCGAGTCCGTAATCGTCGGAAGCACCCCGGAAACCATAGAAGAGGCGAGTTTCCTCGGCGACAGCCTGCGGGCGTTTCGCAGGAATCGCATGGCAATGGCGGGGCTGGCCTTCGTCGTGCTGCTGGTGCTGTCGACGATCTTCGTTCCATGGATCAGTCCGCATGATCCCTATCGCGTGGCGCTGGACGAACAGTTGCTGCCCGCCTCCGCGACCTATTGGCTCGGAACCGACAATTTCGGCAGGGACGTGCTGACGCGCATCCTCTATGGCGCGCGCATCTCACTCGTGGTCGGCATCGTGCCGAGCCTTCTCTCGTTGATGATCGGCACCGTTCTGGGCATTCTCAGCGGCTATTTCGGCGGGCGCACGGATTTCACGGTGATGCGGCTTGCCGATATGATGATCGCCTTTCCCTCGCTGCTGCTCGCCATGGTGGTGATGTATACGCTCGGCGCCAATCTTCTCAACATTTTCCTCGCCCTGGCGCTGGTCGGCTGGGCCGGCGTGGCGCGTGTCGTGCGTGCGCAGACGTTGGCGTTGAAGCAGAAGGAATTCATCGAGGCCGCCCATGCCGGCGGCACGTCGCGGCCGACGATCATGCTGCGCCATATTTTCCCGAATGTGGTGCCGACGCTGATCGTGCTGTTCTCGCTGTCGATCCCCGAAGCGATCATGTGGGAATCGAGTCTCAGCTTCCTCGGTGTGGGCGTGCAGCCGCCGGAAGCGAGCTGGGGCCTGCTGGTCGCCAAAGGCAAGGAGTACCTGTTTCAGGCGCCGCTGGTGGCGATCTCGCCGGGGATTGCGATCCTGCTGACGGTGCTTGCCTTCAATTTTATCGGTGACGGTCTGCGCGATGCGCTCGATCCCTCCATGAAGGACTGAACCGATGATATCGCGAACCGACACAATATTGAGCGTGCGCGAATTGCGCACCGAGTTTCGCGGCGGCCGCGGCAATGTCCGCGTCCTCGACGACATTTCCTTCGACGTGGGGCGTGGACGCATCGTCGGGCTCGTGGGCGAGTCCGGCTCTGGCAAGAGCATGACCGCGCTCTCGCTGATGGGCCTCGTGCCGAGACCGCAGGGACAGGTCAGCGCGAAAAGCATCTTGCTGGACGGGACCGATCTGGCGACGCTTTCGCCGGATGGAATGCGCCGCATCCGGGGCAACGAGATCTCGATGGTTTTCCAGGAGCCGATGACCTCGCTCAATCCGGTTCGCAGGATCTGGGATCAGGTCGGGGAGCCGCTGGCGGTCCATCACGGTCTCGGGCGCAGGGCGATCCGCGATCGCGTGCTTGAAATGTTCGAACTCGTCGGCATACCGGAGCCGAAAGCACGGCTGGAGGCCTATCCCCACGAGCTTTCGGGCGGGCTGCGCCAGCGCGCCATGATCGCCATGGGGCTGATCTGCGAGCCGAAGCTGCTCATCGCCGACGAGCCGACCACCGCCCTCGACGTGACCACGCAATCGCAGATCCTGAAGCTGATGCTGGACCTGCGCGACCGCGTCGGCACGGCGATCATCATGATCACCCACGATCTCGGCATCATCGCCGAAATGTGCGACGAGGTGAACGTCATGTATGCCGGACAGATCGTCGAGCAGGCCGATGTGTTCGATCTCTTCGAACGTCCCTCCCATCCCTATACCAGAGGACTTCTGGCATCCATTCCCAAGGCGGGCGCCGCGCGGGCGACCAAGCGGATGCCCAGCATTCCGGGCATGGTGCCCAATCTGGCGAAGCTGCCGCCCGGCTGTCGTTTCGGCCCGCGCTGTGGCGACGCCATGCCGGTCTGCGAGCAACCGCCGGGCCTTGCGGGGCTGGGCCGCGGACATGTGGCGCGCTGCTGGCTGCATGCGTCATCGCCGGCGACATGTGCAGAAGGAGCGGCATCGTGAACGACATCGTGCTTTCCACCCGGGATCTGAACAAGCATTATCCCGTGGGCGGCGGGCTCTTTGGAAGGGGTTCGCGAACGGTGCGCGCCGTCGATGGCGTTTCGCTCGATATCTATGAACGCGAGACTTTCGCCCTGGTCGGTGAATCGGGTTGCGGCAAGAGCACGCTGGGCCGGGTCATGCTGCGCCTGCTGGACGCGACCTCGGGCACGATCCGCTATCGCGGGCAGGAATTGACGGAGCTGGACGAAAGCGGCATGCGCAGCTTGCGCAAGAAGCTGCAGATCGTGTTCCAGGATCCCTATGCCTCGCTGAATCCGCGCATGCGTATCGAGCAAATCCTGAGCGAGCCGTTGCGCACCCATGGCTATGGTTCGGCCGAGGCGATCCGCGAGCGTTGCGGCGCGCTTCTTGAGATGGTGGGTTTGCGCCGGCAATATCTACGCAATTATCCGCACCAGTTTTCCGGCGGGCAGCGCCAGCGCATCGGCATTGCCCGCGCCCTTGCCAACAGCCCGGATCTCGTGGTGTGCGACGAGTCCGTGTCCGCGCTCGACGTTTCGATCCAGGCGCAGGTGCTGAACCTGCTGTCCGATCTTCAGGAGGAACTGGGGCTTACCTATTTCTTCATCACCCACGATCTCAGCGTGGTGCGGCAATTTGCCGATCGGGTGGGCGTGATGTTTCTGGGCCGCCTGGTGGAGGTGGGCCGGACGGAGGAGATCTTCGCCCAGCCCCTGCATCCCTACACGATGTTTCTGATTTCGGCGGTGCCGGTCGCCGACCCGCGTCAGCGCGGCCGCGAAAGGCCCGTGCTCAAGGGTGAAATTCCAAGCCCCATGAACCTGCCTTCGGGATGCCGCTTTCATACGCGCTGTCCTTTTGCCAGGGATATCTGCCGGGTCGAGGATCCCGCCCCGCAGCAGCGGGCCGGCCGGACGATCGCCTGTCATTTTCCGCTGGAAACGTAATGGAGATGGAAATGGATCTGGTCGTGAAACGCGTCGGCGATGGCTGGCAGGCCCGCTATGGCGACAAGGCCTGGAAGGCGTCGGTCGGCCGCGGCGGCATCCGGGCCGAGAAGGTCGAGGGCGATGGCGTCAGCCCCATCGGTTGCTGGCCGATCCGCAAGGTGTTCTACCGCGCCGACAAACTCGACGCCGCGCCCGTCTCGGTGTTCGAGACGGTGGCCATCGATGCGCAGGACGGTTGGTGCGACGCCCCCGATCATCGCGACTACAATCGCCAGGTACGCCTGCCTTTCGACGCCAGCCATGAGGAGATGTGGCGCGCCGACGGCCTTTACGACATCGTCGTGGTCCTGGGGCAGAACGACGACCCGGTGGTCCCGGGGGCCGGCAGCGCCATCTTTCTGCATGTCGCCAGCGAGAATTATGGTCCGACCGCCGGCTGCGCCGCGCTCACGCTCGAAGACCTGCGGGAATTTCTCGCGATGGCCAGGCCCGGCACGAGACTTTGCTTCACAGGTTGATCATGACCGATATCCGTCACGCCGCTCTGGAACATGCGCTGAACCTGCTGCCCGATCGTTACCGTGGTCCGGCGGGCGTTGCCGGCGTGGTCAAGGACGGCAAGGTGATCGCCCGCCGCGCCTGGGGCTTTGCCGACATGGAGGGGCGCCGGCCGATGACCCCGGCGACCCGCCTGCCGATCTGCTCGATGTCCAAGCACATGACCTGCGCATTGCTGCTCGACATGTTCGGCGACCCGGAAGCGCTCGATCCACTGTTGCCGGAACTGCTGCCGGATTTTCAGGGGCCGCTGCCGAAAGTGGCCGATCTCTGCCACAATCAGTCGGGTCTGCGCGATTATTGGGCGCTGACCGTGCTGCAAGGAGCAGCCCCGGAGGGTGTCTTCACCGAGGAGGATGGCTTGCGCCTGCTGTCGCAGGCACGATCCGGGCATTTCGCTCCAGGGTCAGGCTATTCCTACAGCAACGGCAATTTCCGTCTTCTGGCGGAAATGATCCGCCGGGCCAGCGGCCGGGATTTCGGCGCGTTGCTGCGGGAGCGGATTTTCGAACCGGCGGCGATGAGTGGCGCGGTCCTTGCGCCTGATACATCTCGGCCGCTCGATGGCGTCGTCGGCTACGAGGGCAATGACACAGTCGGTTTCCTGCCGGCCACGAACCGCATTTTCTGGTTCGGCGATGCCGGCATTTCCGCTTCGCTCGACGATATGCTGGCATGGGAGCGCCATATCGACGCCACGCGCGGCGATCCGGCAAGTCTTTACAACCGCATCAGCGTTCCGGTCTCCTTTGCAGACGGAACGCCGGCTTCATATGGTTACGGGATACGGCGCGAACGGATCGGCGGCTATCAGGCTACGGTTCATGGCGGCGGTCTTCGCGGCTTCTGCTCCTACCGCATGCATATCGCTTCCGAGCGACTTTCGATCGTCGTTCTGTTCAACCACGAGGCGAGCGCGATGCGGGCTGCCTCGTCGCTGATGGAAGCCGCGCTCGATTGCCGTACCGAAGAGGATAAGGATGTCGTCCCGGCCGAGGGGTGGTCCGGTCTTTGGCTGGATGAGGTCCAGGGTCTTTATCTCCGTACGGAAGAACAGAAGGACGGCGTGCGGCTGCACTATGCGACGGCCGCCAGCCTGTGCAAGCCTCTGGCGGATGGATCGGCGCGCGCGCGCGATGCGGTGCTTCGCCGGGATGAGCGTGGACTGATCATGGAGCGTCCCGCAGAAAATCTGGTCGTCCTTGCGAAACCGGTTACCCCGGTGGCATGGGCGGACGGCGGGGAGATTGCCGGTTCCTACATCTGCGACGAGAATGGGTCACGGCTGACGATAGAGTTTCGCGACGGCGCCACCTATGTCGGCTTCGCCGGCATGCTCGGCCAAGGCCCCATGGAGCGCATGTATCCCCTGGCGGAAGATCTCTGGATCGTGACCACGCGCCGCTCCATGGATGCGGCTCCGCCGGGAGATTGGACGGTGCGGATCAGGCGCAATTCGCCCCAAGGGATTTCCGGCCTGACGCTTGGATGCTGGCTTGCCCGCAATATCGATTACCGTATCGAACACTGATCCCGCTCCGGACTGGATGGCGCCGCCGCCCCCGGCTTCCCGGCGGCCGCTCTTTGCTCTATCTTTTTGGTTTTCCGCATTGTCCGACGCCGAAGCGATCCCGCTTCGGCTGGAAATGCTTTAGGGTCAAAACCGGTACGGTTTTGACGGGAGCGGATCGGCATTGGCGGCGTGGCTGCAGGATATCCTCGAGGAGAGCCCGCTGAAGGCGGCCGGCTTCATCGTCACCATTTATGGCGACGTGGTGGAGCCGCGCGGCGGGGTCGTCTGGACCGGCAATCTCATCGAAACCTGCGCCGAGGTCGGCATCAGCGAGACGCTGGTGCGCACCGCCGTCTCGCGCCTCGTCGCTGCCGGGCAGCTCTCCGGCGAGCGTGAGGGGCGGCGCAGTTTCTACCGTCTCGCCGCGCCGGCGCGCGCGGAATTTGCCGCCGCCGCCCGCCTGCTCTTCGGGCCGCCGGAGGAGGCGGACTGGCATTTCGTGCAACTCACCGGGCCGGCGCCCGAGGAGGCGATGCAGATGCTGGAGCGGGCGGGACACGCCCGGCTCGGGCCGCGGCTTGCTGTCGGCGCCCGCGCCCTGCCGGCGCTGAAGCAGCCGGCCGTCGTCTTCCGGGCGGAGATGGTGAGCGGTGAGCGGGATCTGGGAGCCTTCGCCGCCGATCATTGGAACCTGGCTGAACATGCCGATGCCTATCGGCGCTTTCTCGGCTGCTTCGGGCGGCTGGCCGATCTGCTTGCCGGCGGCGCGCGGCTCGGCGCAGCCGAAAGCCTCGTCGCCCGCCTGGTACTGGTGCATCGGTTCCGTCTCGTCGTGTTGTGCGATCCGCGCCTGCCGCAGGCGGCGTTGCCGGCGGACTGGCCGGGGGAGGCGGCGCGGCGGCTGTTTTCCGCGCTTTATCTGCGCCTGTCGCCGCAGGCGGACCGGCACGTCGCCCGCCATTTCGTAACCGCGGACGGCCCCCTGCCGGAGGCGAGCGCGGCAACCCTGCGCCGTCTGGCGCTGCTCGCCGAACTCGGCTGAGGACGATTTTTCCCGGGAAAGTGGGCCTCTTGTGCTATGCTGTGAGCTGGCACAACGACACATCACAAAATACGAATAAGTTGCCGTTGATTTGTGACATGTCGAATGCTAAATAGATAACCGATCGGTCGGTCAATCATTCGAGGAAATGATGGCCAGCCTTGGATACAGGGAGGAAGCCGCGTGTCCGAAGCCTTTATCCGCGATGCCGTTCGCATATCCGTTGATCGTCATGACCGACGGCTGTCGGCAATGCGCGCCGATGATCCGGCACGCGCCATCGAGGAGGAAAGTCCATGTATGCCCAGATGGTAAAGACCGATGCCGCCCGCGTCCGGCCCCTCGACGAAATGGAGCCGCAGGAGCGCGCCTTCCAGGAACGCATCGATGCCGGCCAGAAGATCGAGCCGAAGGAATGGATGCCCGAGGGCTATCGCAAGACGCTGGTGCGCCAGATCAGCCAGCACGCGCATTCGGAAATCGTCGGCCAGCTTCCCGAAGGAAACTGGATCACCCGCGCGCCGACCCTGGAGCGCAAGGCGATTCTGCTCGCCAAGGTGCAGGACGAGGCCGGCCACGGCCTCTACCTCTATTGCGCCGCCGAAACGCTCGGCATCAGCCGTGACGAGATGTATGAGCAGCTCCATGCCGGAAAGGCGAAATATTCCTCGATCTTCAACTATCCGACGCTGACCTGGGCCGATATCGGCGCGATCGGCTGGCTGGTCGATGGCGCGGCGATCATGAACCAGGTGCCGCTGCAGCGCTGTTCCTACGGCCCCTATGCGCGGGCCATGGTGCGCATCTGCAAGGAAGAGAGTTTTCACCAGCGCCAGGGCTTCGATATCCTGATGAAGATGGTGAAGGGCACGCCGGCGCAAAAAGCCATGGTGCAGGATGCGCTGAACCGCTGGTGGTGGCCGTCGCTGATGATGTTCGGCCCCTCGGACGATGCTTCCGTGCATTCGGCGCAATCCATGGCCTGGAAGATCAAGCAGAATTCCAACGACGAGCTGCGCCAGAAATTCGTCGACCAGACGGTGCCGCAGGCGAAATATCTCGGCCTCACCATTCCCGACCCGGATCTCAAGTGGAACAAGGAAAAGGGCGGCCACGATTTCGGCGAGCCGGACTGGGCGGAATTTTTCAACGTCATCGCCGGCAACGGCCCCTGCAATGCGGAACGCCTCGACGCGCGCAAGCAGGCCTGGAACGACGGCGCCTGGTTCCGCGATGGGCTATCCGCTCATGCCGAAAAGGCCGCCGGTCGCCGCGCCGCCGAATAGTGTGGGAGAGACAAGAATGTCCAGCGAATGGCCGCTTTGGGAAGTCTTCATCCGGGGCCAACATGGTCTCAACCATCGCCATGTCGGCAGCCTGCACGCGCCCGACGCCGAGATGGCGATCAACAATGCCCGCGACGTCTATACGCGCCGCAACGAGGGCGTCAGCATCTGGGTGGTGCAATCCTCCGAGATCACCGCCAGCGCGCCCTCGGAAAAAGGCCCGCTGTTCGATCCTTCGAATTCGAAGGTCTACCGCCACCCGACTTTCTTCGACATTCCGGATGAAGTGGGGCATATGTGATGGCAAGCGGCGCCCTCCTCGAATTCCTGCTGCGCATCGGCGATAATACGCTGATCCTCGGTCATCGCGTTTCCGAATGGTGCGGACACGCGCCGGCGCTGGAGGAGGATATCGCACTCGCCAACACCGCGCTCGACCTGATCGGCCAGACGCGGCTCTGGCTCGGCCTGGCCGGCGAGGTAGAGGGCAAGGGTCGTTCCGCCGACGATCTCGCCTATCTGCGCGACGGCTACGACTTCCGCAATATCCTGCTGGTCGAGCGTCCGAACGGCGATTTCGGCAAGACCCTGATGCGGCAGTTCCTGTTCGACGCCTGGCACTCTCTGCTCCTGAAAGCGCTGAAGGGCTCTTCGGATACGCGCATCGCCGAGATCGCGGAAAAGGCGTTCAAGGAAGTCTGCTATCACCTTGATCGCAGTCGCGATCTCGTCATTCGGCTCGGCGACGGCACAGCGGAAAGCCATCGCCGCATGCAGGCGGCGCTGGCCGATCTCTGGCCCTTCACCGGCGAGATGTTCATGAGCGATGCCCTTGACGCCGAACTGGTCGAGGCCGGCGTCATCCCGGCGCCTGAAAGCCTCAAGGTCGGCTGGAACGAGATCGTCGCGGAGGCGCTCGCCGAGGCCACGCTGAAGACGCCGGCCGACGGCTACATGCACAAGGGCGGACGACGCGGCGTGCATACCGAGCATCTCGGGTTCATTTTGACTGAAATGCAGTTCCTGCAGCGCGCCTATCCGGACGCGACCTGGTAGGAGGCAGCGATGGATCCGGCGCTTCGTCCCTCGGTCGATCAGGTCTGGAACTGGTTACGCCAGGTGCCGGACCCGGAAATTCCGGTCATTTCGTTGACGGACCTCGGCATTATCCGCGATGTCGAATGGCGGGACCATACGCTGGTGGTGACGGTGACGCCGACTTATTCGGGTTGTCCCGCCACCACGATCATCAATCTCGATATCGAGACGGCGCTCACCGAAAAGGGCCTCGACAAGGTGAAGCTGGAGCGCCGGCTTTCGCCCGCCTGGACGACGGACTGGATCAGCGCCGAGGGCCGGGAAAAGCTGCGCGACTACGGCATCGCCCCACCCATCGACGGCACGGCTGCCGACGGCGTGCTGATGAAGCGCATCGACAGGCTTTCCGGCCGCTCGAACCTGACCATCGCCTGTCCGCGCTGCGGCTCGACGCACACACACAAGATCAGCCAGTTTGGCTCGACGCCCTGCAAGGCGAGCTATCGCTGCTCCGACTGCCTGGAACCATTCGACTATTTCAAGTGCATCTGATCCAGTTTGTTGTTTTACCGCATTATCCGACGCCGAAGCGATGCCGCTCCGGCTGGAAATGCTCCAGGAAGAAGGCCTGCGCATGGCACGTTTTCACCCCCTGACCGTCACCGACATTCGCCGCGAGACCCGCGACGCGGTGGTGGTGACGCTCGCGCCCTCCGAAGAGGACCGCGCCGTCTTCGACTTCACCCAAGGCCAGTATCTGACCTTCCGCCGCAAATTCGAGGACGAGGAGCTGCGCCGTTCCTATTCGATCTGCGCCGGCAAGGACGAGGGCGTGCTGACGGTCGCCATCAAGCGTGTCGATGGCGGCTGCTTCTCCACTTGGGTCAATGAAAGCCTGAAACCCGGCGATACGCTGGAGGCGATGCCGCCGATGGGCGCCTTCTTCGCCGCGCTGGAGCCTGACGTTGCCAAGCATTATCTCGGTTTCGCCGGCGGCAGCGGCATCACGCCGGTGCTCTCGATCATCAAGACGGTGCTGTCGCGTGAACCGCGCGCGCGCTTCACGCTGGTCTACGCCAACCGCCAGATCAGCTCGATCATGTTTCGCGAGGAGCTGGAGGATCTGAAGACCCTCTATCTCGGCCGTTTCTCGGTGCTGCACATCCTCGAAAGCGAGGCACAGGATATCGATCTGTTCACCGGCCGTATCGACGGCGAGAAATGTGCGGCGCTGTTCAGGAGCTGGATCGACATCAGGTCCATCGCCACCGCCTTCGTCTGCGGCCCGGAGCCGATGATGCTGGCGATTGCCGCAGCCCTGCGCGAACACGGCCTGCGCGACGACCAGATCAAGTTCGAACTGTTCGCCTCCTCGCAGCCCGGCCGCCTCAGGCGCAAGGCGGAGGCCGCCGCCGGGGCCGACCAGGGCGCGATGTGCGAGGCGACCGTCACGCTCGACGGCGCGACGCGCAGCTTCAGGTTCCCGAAGCAGGGCCAGAGTCTGCTCGACGCCGCGCTCCAAAACGCCATGGATGCGCCTTATGCCTGCAAGGCGGGCGTCTGTTCCACCTGCCGCGCCAGGATTATCGAGGGCGAGGCCGAGATGGAGGTCAACCACGCGCTGGAAGATTACGAGGTGCGCCAGGGCTATGTGTTGACCTGCCAGTGCTATCCGCTCACCGACCGCATCGTCCTCAGCTACGATCAGTAGGAGAACAATCATGTCCGACACGATGCCGATCGAGGACTATCTGGCAAAGGGAGGCGTTCTTTCGTCGCCGGCCAATGTGCCGCCGCGCTATCGCGGCGAGCTTTTGCGCCTGATGGCGAGTTTCGTCGATAGCGAGTTGGCCGGTTCCGCCGGTTTTGCCGATACGATCAACGATGCGCCCGGTATCCAGGAGCGCATCTCCGCCGCCCGCATCGTGCTGGAAAAGACCGACCATGCCGGCAAGGTTCTGAAAATCATGGAAACCTTCGGTGCGGATGGCGGGCGTTACGCCTTGCATTATCCCTGGGCCGAGAGGCTTTCCCGCGCGGCCGATATCGGCGCCGCCAGGCGGGAGGGCGACATGCGCCTTTCCGTCTTTCACTATCCGCTGCAAGGCTGGGTGGATGCGGTCGTGATGAACGTGCTGATGGGCCGGGCGAGCGTCGTGCAGCTCACGGAATTGTCGCGCGTCTCCTACCAGCCGCTCGCCGAGGTTTTCCGAGTGATCCTGCCGCGGGAGACGCGCCATGCCGAACTGGGCCTTGCCGGTCTGGTTCGCATCGTCGATGACGACCAGGGCCGTGCGAAGGCGAAGGCTTCGGTCGCCTACTGGTATCCGCGCGTCGCCATGAGCTTCGGCCACTCCGGCTCGGCCCGCTTCGAGACATTGTCACGTTTCGGCCTCAGGCATACGCCCAACGAGACCCTGCTGGCCGATTGGCGCGCAGGCGTCGACGCGCAGCTTTCTGCGCTCGGTTTGAAAGGGCAGTGAGATGAACGTGATGGCAAACCGGCCGCGCCGGCTCCAAAGCTATGTCGGCGGCCAGTGGGTTGCCGGTGCGAAGGAGGGTGTGCCGCTGCTTGACGCCTCGACGGGTGCGCCGGTCGCTTTCATCGACTCCTCCGGCATCGATTTCAAGGCGATCCTCGCCCATGGCCGCGACAAGGGCGGCCCGGGGCTGCGGCGGATGTCCTTCCATGAGCGCGCCGCCATGCTGAAGGCGCTCGGCCAGGCTTTGATGGAGAAGAAGGAGGATTTCTACGCGCGCTCCACCGCCACCGGCGCCACCCGCATCGATAGCTGGATCGATATCGAAGGCGGCATCGGCACGCTGCTGTCCTATGCCTCGAAGGGCCGGCGCGAATTGCCGAACGCCCGCGTCCTGCTCGATGGCGACGTGGAGCCGCTCTCAAAGGACGATACCTTCGCCGCGCAGCATATCCTCAGCCCCTTGCAGGGCGTTGCGGTGCATATCAACGCCTTCAATTTCCCCTGCTGGGGCATGCTGGAAAAGCTGGCGCCGACACTGCTGGCCGGCGTTCCCGCTGTCGTCAAGCCGGCGAGCCAGACGGCCTATCTCACCGAACTGATGGTCCGCCGCATCATCGACACCGGCATTTTGCCGGAAGGCGCATTGCAACTCGTCTGCGGCTCGGTCGGCGACCTGCTCGACCATGTCGAGGGACAGGACGCCGTGACCTTCACAGGTTCGGCCTCGACGGGTCAACGCCTCAGGACGCACAGGTCCATCGTCGAAAATTCCGTGCGATTCACCATGGAGGCCGACAGCCTCAACGCCGCCGTGCTTGGCCTTGATGCCGCGCCCGGCACGGAAGAGTTCGACCTCTTCGTCAAGGAAGTCGTCCGCGAGATGACGGTGAAGGCCGGCCAGAAATGCACGGCGATCCGTCGCGTCATCGCCCCGCATGCCTACAGCGACGCATTGATCGAAAGCCTGCGCGCGCGCCTCGGCAAGACCGTCGTCGGCAATCCTGCTGACGAGGCCGTGCGCATGGGCCCGCTCGCCAGCCTCGAACAGCGCGAGGAGGTTCGCGCGCGCATCCGCGATCTCGCCGCCGATGCCGAAATCGTCGCCGGCGACCCGGACAATCCGAGCGTCCAGTCCGGCGATGCCGTCGCCGGGGCCTTCCTCAATCCGGTGCTGCTCTATTGCGACAAGCCTGGTTCGGCCCGCGCCATCCACGATGTCGAGGCTTTCGGGCCTGTCAGCACCGTCATGCCGTATGACACGGCGCAAGAGGCTGTCGATCTCGCCCGCCGCGGCAAGGGCAGCCTCGTCGCCTCCGTTTTCACCAACGATCCGGGTTTTGCCGCGGAGGCCGTGCTGGGTCTTGCGCCCTTCCATGGCCGCGTGATGATCGGCAACCGCGTCAGCGCAAAAACCTCCACCGGCCACGGTTCGCCGCTGCCCGGCCTCGTCCATGGCGGCCCCGGCCGCGCCGGCGGCGGCGAGGAACTGGGCGGTATGCGCGGCGTCAAGCATTACATGCAGCGCACGGCCGTGCAGGGCGCGCCGACCCTGCTCTCCGCCGTCACCGGCCGCTGGATGCCCGGTGCCGAGGCGCGGGCGGGCGGTGAACATCCGTTCCGCAAGTCGCTGGCGGAGCTGAAGGTCGGCGATCAGATCGTCACCGCGAGGCGCATGGTGACGATCGACGATATCGAGCATTTCGCGAACTTTACCGGCGACACTTTCTACGCCCATATGGACGAGGACGCGGCCAGGGCGAATCCGTTCTTCGACGGGCGCGTGGCGCATGGCTATCTCATCGTCTCCTTCGCCGCCGGTCTGTTCGTCGATCCGGCGCCGGGCCCGGTGCTCGCCAATTACGGGGTCGACAACCTGCGCTTCCTGACACCGGTCAATCCGGGTGATACGTTGCAGGTGCAGCTCACCTGCAAGGAGATCAACCCGCGCGCCAATGCCGACCACGGCGAAGTGCGCTGGGATTGCCGGGTGACCAACCAGACGGGCGCCACCGTCGCCCAATACGACGTTCTGACGATGGTGGCCAAAACGAGAGAGTGACCGCATGACGCCGATCGAGCAGGATCCCCGCCGCCTGGACATGACCGTTTTGATGACGCCCGACATGGCGAATTTTTCGGGGAAGGTCCACGGCGGCGCGTTGCTGAACCTGCTCGATCGCGTTGCCTTCTCCTGCGCCTCGCGCTATTCGCGGCAATATGCGGTGACGCTCTCCGTCGATCAGGTGATGTTCAAGGAGCCGATCCATGTCGGCGAACTCGTGACGTTTCGTGCCTCGGTCAACCATACCGGCCGGACGTCGATGGAGATCGGCATCCGGGTCGAGGCGGAAAACATCCGCTCCAGCCACCGCCGACACACCAATTCCTGCTATTTTTCGATGGTCGCCGTCGATGATGCGGGCAAACCCGTGCCTGTGCCGGAACTGCGGCCGACCGATGCGGTGGATATCCGTCGCTACAAGGCGGCCGAACTTCGCCGCACGTTGCGTCGCGAATTCGCCGAGCGGCTTGAATCGGTCGCGGCGACGGGCAGGGATGTCGATCGGTCGGAAGGCGACTGAACCGCGGTTACCGGACCGCCTTGACGCCTTCGAGGATCAATGTGGTGGCGATATCGGCATATTCGTCGCGGGTGATCGGCCCGTTCGGGCGAAACCACATATAAACCCAGTTCATCATGCCGAACAGCGACATGGTGACGGGCATCAGCAATGGCCGTTCCCCGGCGAGATCCGGGTTGATATCGCGGATAACGCCGGAGAAGCGCTTGACGATCTGTCGCTCGATCGCCTGCAATTCGGAAAGCTGCTCGGGCGAAAGCGCGCTGGTGCCGTTGAGCTGCACCTTGTGCTCGTTGTCGCGCCCCTCGTAATTGGCGAGCACGGCCTTCACCAGCAGGCGCAGCCGCTCCTGCGGTGCAAGGTCCAGCCTGTCGGCGGCTTCGATGGCCCCTTGCAGTTCCGTGAGATGCGTGCGCACGATGTCGAAGATCAGCGCGTCCTTGCTCGGATAATAATGGTAAAGCAGCGCCTTGGAGACATTGCTGTGCGAGGCGATCATCGACATGGACGCCTTCTCCATGCCTATCTCGGCGAACACCGCCGCGGCACTCGCCAGAATGCCACGCTGTTTTTCCTCGAAATCGACTGCGCGTGTGCGTGCCATAGGATCCTGCTCTGCTTGTTCCGGGTCTATAGAGGGCGGCGGCTCTCCTATAGACGCTCGACCCGGCGCCGGGCTACCCCGGTGGTTTCACTCTTTCGGGCGGTTGTCGACCACCCGTTTCGCCTTGCCTTCCGAACGGGCGACGCCGCCCGGTTCATGGACGAGGATTTTCGTGGAGATGCCGACCACGCTCTTGATGTGGTGGGCAAGTTCGCTGGCCGAGCCCGTGCGCGCGCCTTGGTCGGCGGCTTCACGCGTGCATTCGACATGGACCGTCATGTCGTCCATGCGGCCGCAGCGGGTCAATTCGATCTGGAAATGCGGGGCGAGGCCGCGACATTTGAGGATCTGCTCCTCGATCTGGGTCGGGAAGACATTGACGCCGCGCAGAATCATCATGTCGTCGCAGCGGCCCGTGACCTTTTCCATGCGCCGCATGGAACGTGCCGTCCCCGGCAGCAGCCGCGTCAGGTCGCGTGTGCGATAGCGGATGACCGGCAGGCCTTCCTTGGTCAGCGTGGTGAAGACCAGCTCGCCGATCTCGCCATCCGGAAGAACCTCGCCGGTCATCGGATCGACGATTTCCGGATAGAAATGGTCTTCCCAGATGTGCAGCCCGTCCTTGGTCTCGACGCATTCATTGGCGACGCCCGGTCCCATGACCTCCGACAGGCCGTAGATATCGACGGCATGCATGTCGAAGGCCTGCTCGATCTCCTCGCGCATCGCATTCGTCCACGGCTCCGCCCCGAAAATGCCGACGGCGAGCGAGCTTTCGCGCGGATCGATGCCATGCTTGCGGAACTCGTCGAGGATGGAAAGCATGTAGGAGGGGGTCACCATGATGATGCGAGGCTTGAAATCCTGTATCAGGGTGACCTGCCGCTCGGTCATGCCGCCGGAGATCGGCACCACCGTGCAGCCGAGCCTTTCCGCGCCGTAATGCGCGCCGAGCCCCCCGGTGAACAGGCCATAGCCATAGGCGACATGCACGATATCGCCGCTCCTTCCGCCCGAGGCGCGGATGGAGCGGGCGACGACATCGGCCCAGATATCGATATCCTTCCGCGTATAGCCGACGACGGTCGGCTTGCCGGTTGTGCCGGAGGAGGCGTGGATGCGCACGAGCTTTTCGCGCGGCACGGCGAACATGCCGAAGGGATAGGTGTCGCGCAGATCCTTCTTGGTGGTGAAGGGGAATTTCGCAAGGTCGGAGAGTGTCTTCAGGTCCGAGGGATGGACGCCGGCCTCGTCGAAACGCTGGCGGTAGAAGGGGGAATTCTCATAAGCATGGGTCAGCGACCAGCTCATGCGCTCGAGCTGCAGCGCGGAAATCTCGTCGCGCGAGGCGGTCTCGATCGCATCGAGCGCGCCGGGGCGGGGGGACAGGTCTTCCATGAAATCTCCTCCGGGAATGCTTGATGGCGCCGGCCTCTGTCTCACTCCGGCAGATGCGTGCCCTTGATTGTTCGCGAGTGGCCACGGAATTCCGCGACGATCTCGCCCTCCTGATTGGTGATGCGGACGTCGTAGATGCCGCTGCGCCCGCGACGCGACACTTCCTGCGCGCTCGCCGTCAGCCGGTCGCCGCGAAAGGCCGGGGCGATGAAGCTGACCGAGCAATGCTGGGCGACACTGCGCTGGTTGTGCGAATTGCAGGCGAAGGCGAAGGCGGAATCCGCCAGCGTGAACATGTAGCCGCCATGGCAGATGCCGTGGCCGTTGGTCATGGCGTCGGTGATATCCATGGCGATGACCGCCTCGCCGGGCGCGATGGAGACAAGCTCCATGCCAAGATGGCGGGTGGCATTGTCGTTGTCCCACATGACCCTGGCGCAGGCCTCGGCCAGCGCTTGCGGCGAAAGGCCGGCGGCGCTCATCGGCCCGAAAACTTCGGCTTGCGTTTTTCGAGGAAGGCGATGACGCCCTCGGCATAGTCGGCGCTCCGGCCGGCGTCGCGCTGCAGGTCGCGCTCGAGATCGAGCTGCTGGTCGAGCGAATTGGTGGCGGCGGCCTGGATGGCACGCTTGGTCATACCGAGGCCACGGGTCGGGCCGGCGGCGAGGCGGGTGGCGAGCGCCATGGCCTCTTCCATCAGCGCATCGTCATCGACGGCGCGCCAGATCAGGCCCCAGTCGGCGGCGGTTTGCGCGGCCAGCGGCTCGCCGGTCAGCGCCAATGCCTTGGCGCGCGCTTCGCCGACCAGGCGCGGCAGGCTCCAGGTGCCGCCGCAATCCGGCACCAGACCGATCTTGGCGAAGGCCTGGATGAAGCGCGCCGAGCGGGCGGCGAGCGTGATGTCGCAGGCGATGGCGATGTTGGCGCCGGCCCCGGCGGCGACGCCGTTGACGGCGCAGACGACCGGCTTTTCCAGGCTGCGGATCAGCCGCACATTCGGATTGTAGAAAGTGTCCAGCGTATGGCCGAGATCCGGCGTGCCGTTGCGTGGATCGCGATTGCCGAGATCCTGCCCGGCGCAGAAACCGCGTCCGGCACCGGTCAGCAATACCGCGCGCACCGCGTCGTCCCGATGGGCGCGCTCCAGCCCGGCGCGCAGCGCCAGATGCATTTCTTCGTTGAAAGCGTTGAGCTTTTCGGGGCGATTCAGTGTGAGGCTCAGAACGCTATCGGCAAACGTCTGCAAAACGGTGGTGGATGCGGACATGGTTCCTCCCTCGCGCCCGTCCCATTGGCGACGTGGAAAATCCTTGCATAAACCGACCGGTCAGTCAATTATAAATCCGCGACTTGGGAGGAGCTGAGATACCCGGGCTTTTTCGCATCCGGCCCTATTGGCCCCTTGCGATGGCCACCATCTGCTCGGGGCGGATCGAGACGTCGAGCACGTCGTCGGGCAGGATTTCCGTATCTTCCCGGGCCGAGAGATCGACCACCCGGCCGTCGATCTTGCGGTGGATGATCAGTTCCGGCCCACCGCCACCGCCGCGCAACTGGGCCTTGACCGCGCCGGTATAGAGCAGCTTTTCACTGGAAGCCTGCAGGCGGGAGGAGAGTTTTTCCAGCGTGATGGTCGCTTCGCGCAAATTGTAGTTCAATTGCGTCCGGCGCTGTTCGTCCTGCTGCTCGATGTTGCGGGCGACCTCTTCCTTCTGACGCTGGGTCTGGTCGACGCGCGAGTCCGTATCGGTGGAGCGGCTGCGCAGCTCCGACAATGAGCGACGTTCGTCATCGACGCGGTTGCTGGCGACCAGTCCCTTGGAGGCCGATTTCGAGGCGCGGTCGAGGGCGTCCTGCTGCAGCCTCAGGCTTTCGGCATTGCTCTTCTGCGTATCCTTCAGCGAAACCAGCGTCTTTTCCGTATCCTGCAACAGGGTTTGCAGATGCGTGCGCTGCTTGGCGTAGTTCTCCAGCCGCATTTTCAGGTCGTTGCGTTCGAAATCGGCGATCTCGTCGAGGGTCTTTCGGGCCAGCGGCACGGAATAGATCGGGGTCAGGTCGATTTCCGTGGTTCCGGTGATCTCGCTCTTCAGGCTGATGACCAGTGCCTGCTGACGGGCGAAATCGATCCACAGGCCCTCGTTTTCGCTTTGCAGATCCGGGGCGGTCATCAGCGGGTTTTCGGTGCGGAAGCGCAAGGCGTCATAACCGCCGGCAAGCGCGATCGCATGGCGCACCGTCAGGCCGGGGCGATAGGGCACCGCGCCCGGGCGGGAAACGTCGCCGCTGATATAGAAGGGCCGGTGCTCGACCATCTCCACCGTCACATCCGCCGACTGGATACGGCCGTCCTTGGTGAGGCCTTCAGAGAGGGCGATGCGCAGATCCTTGAGCGTGAGCCCTTCGGCCTGCACCTCGCCAAGAAAGGGTACGGAGATATCGCCGTCGACATTGACTGTAACCCGCCGGCCGAAATCAGCGACTCCGAAGACGCCGAGCTGCAGGATGTCGCCTGGCGCGAGGCGATAGCGCGGGCGCTCCTGGGCGGTGGCGATCTGCGGCAGGGTCGCAAACGTCAGCAGCAGGCCGAGAGCAATTCCAGCAAAGGTGCGACGCGCCCTTGCGTCCGGGATCGCGACACAACGGAAAGTCGAAAGGCCGATCGGTTTCATTGGATTGCCTCTTTTGCTTCATTGCTTCTGTCAGCGTCGGACTGACGCACGCGGATCCAGTCGATCAGCAGGGCGGCGGGAAAGGGGGTGCGGGCATCCGGCGCGCCCGGCCAATCGCCGCCGACGGCGAGATTGACGACGAGGAACATCGGCTTGTGCAGGTCGGCCGGCGTCGCGGCCTCGAAGACGGCGCGTCCATCCAGCGACCAGACCAGTCTTTCCCTCGTCCAGGTCAGGCCATAGACGTGGAAATCCGCCGAGAGATCGTCGGTCGAGATGCGCCCGGTCGTCCGTGCGGATTTTTCCCCTGTGTGGATGTTCAAGCCGCTATGGGCGGTGACGTGGAGGCTGCTGGTGTCGTGGCCGAGAACTTCAAAAACGTCGAGTTCCGGGGGCCATGTTCGATCCTGGGGCAGCAGCCACA
>Ga0066256_1001051_pt1 | contig 43239 bp, 54 predicted proteins | sample ThiBio_1000_biof_FD_87107 | JGI IMG/M metagenome (GOLD analysis project Ga0066256, IMG submission 87107) | Wastewater bioreactor microbial communities from Cape Town, South Africa - Thiocy_expt_1000_biof (version 2) | ecosystem: Engineered > Bioreactor > Thiocyanate-remediating >... | reverse complement strand
AGGTGTTGCCATCCCTTCCCACAAATTCAGAAGAGCTTTGTTGTAAATGGTGTGCAAGTGACGTGCTCTGCCTAGCATCTGTTCTTTCTGATGGGCAGTGTACTTTATATAATACAACTAATGTTGAAAGAAAGCTGGGGCATGTTTTATTTTTGCCCAATGGCACTGTTTCCCCGATGCCAACAATATCCCCTGCGCCGACGAGTATACCGTATTGGTCTTTTGAGGCTTATGCTGATGCCACGAGTCAATCAGGACGATATATCGTTCAAGGCGTGGCCCCGAATGCTCTTGTACTGGATACTTACACAAATCTTATGTGGGAGCAGACTGTAGGTGGAAGTAATGTCACGTGGAGTGCGGCAGCAGCTTCAGGCTCAGCTCAAGCTTATTGCGCTAATCTTGAGAACAACGGTTATACAGATTGGCACGTTCCCACTATTCGACAACTTCAGTCACTCGTAGATTACACAATTGACCCAGAATCACCTATTAATTCAACGGCCTTCCCTCAAACCCCTTCAGCTAACTTTTGGACCTCTTTTTCTGATGCGGCATACCCCAACCAAAAATGGCAAGTTTGTTTCGGTAATTACGGATATATTGGGCCTAATGTCGCACCTGTGACAGCCCCATCCTTAGCGCTCCTGTTCGCTGTGTTCGTGGACCAAATAGGGTATTTTTTGATCGATATAGAAATCCAGATGACAGCCCCCTTAATGCCAACAGTACACAGGTCAAGGATATGGATACTGGCTTAATCTGGCAGCGAGATATGCTGAATCAGACGAATCAAGGAAAAGCCGCCGCATATTGCCAAACGCTTTCTTTGGGGAGTCACCATACCTGGCGCCTTCCCACTATTAAGGAGCTGATTACAATGATGGATTATGCAACTTCTTTTCCTAGCTTTAATATATCGGTTTTTCCAGATATTCCTGAGGATTATGGATGGCCTTCTTTATGGACATCTACTCCTGTTGTAGGTCAATCTGGTCTGTTCTTTAATATCAATTTTGACTTTGGTAATACGAATGCTATTGACGCCACAGCAGCTAATACTCGCTGCGTGAGAACTTAAGGAAGGTGAATATTTAAGCTTTCTGAAGGAGGCTTTCACTTTAGCATAGACATACAAAGAAAGGCTTGGTGGTATTTTTCTAGAGCAAACGTGAGGAGGAATGGATGCACTGCCCGGCATGTGAGAAGAAAGATTTTGTTAAGAACGGTTTTATGAAGGGGGTGCAAAGATATCGGTGTAAAAACTGCGCGTGTAATTTTACGAAATCAGAAAAGAGAGGAAAGCCGTTAGCCCAAAAAATTCTAGCTGTTACTTTGCATTTGTCCGGCATGTCTATGAACAGTATTGCGGAAGTGATGGGTGTGACAGCTCAATCTGTGATGCGCTGGGTAGGATGGGCTTCGGAAACATTTGCGCCAGCTCCAGAGTCAGATACCAACGTTCAGGTTTTAGAAATGGATGAGATGCACCATTTTCTCTTAAAAAAAGTGAAAAACTTTGGATCTGGAAAGTGCTGGATCATGACACCCGAAAGCTGTGTGCCTGGGAGTTTGGTCATCGTGATATCCCCACTGGGCAAAGGGCACTAGACAAGGCGTACCATCCGGGCCTTAAAAAACTCTATACAGATTGCTTCCCGGCTTATGGGGAAATTTCTGGCGCTATTCCTCTGGTTCAAAGCAAAAAACACGCATTTCAGAGCGAGCAGAATAACGCGCAACAGCGACGGTGGTTGGCAAGTTTCCATCGCAGATCTCAAGTGGTGACAAGGCCCACCGTTATGCTAGAAGCAAGACTTCGTCTCTTTGCTCTCTTTCGTGTCAACGGATCCGCCCAAAAACTCCCCTCTTCCTTCAGAAATTCAATGCCTATGCTAAAGTGAAAGTCTCGATGGTAAACAAGACTAGAAATTCTTTTTTAAGTATGGGACAAAGAACGGCGCTCTGTAATTTTTTTAGTGGGCCTGTAAAGGTAGGCCTACCTGCAAGGCGCATCGAACGCTTAGGAATGATAATAATTCCCTTAAGTATATTTTTCTATGTAGTTAATTACACTGTTTTGTCTAATTTAAAGCCTGCCTCTGATAAGGATATTATAATGAGAAAATTCGAGTTTTCTGTTCTGTTGCCAGCGTTCCTTCTATATGCTTCCACTGCTTACCCTTTACTCAATGAAGATATGGAAGCTATTCCCACAAATCACTCAGTTGGAAAAAAAATCATTACTCAATCTACAAGCGAGTATAAGTATGACTACTCTTATGAAGATATGGAGAAACTTTTTGAAGAAATAGATGAAAGAGGGAATTCGACAGACTTAAGATTCTCCTTGCTTCGGATGAAATTCAAAAGCGGTGAATATAAGGGATCCGGAACTATTTTGTATTGCGATGATAATAATATTTTAGTTTTAACGGCGCTGCATAACATAGAAAATGGCGCTGAGGTAGTAAGTGAGCTAGCGGTATATGCTGATGGCAAAGATATGGACGCTAATATTAAATTGGCAGATGTGGTTCAAAGTAAAAATGATTACGTGAAAGTTCCAAAGAAAGATGTGGCCTTCTTTGTTGCCAAGAAAAACAGTAAGCTAAAGAATAAAGAATATGTTCCAATGCACAAGCCTTTATTTACCATAGTCAATCTGCAAGGTTTAAATCCGCAAGGTGTTCCTCACAAAGTCGCCGCAACAATACATCAATACCCAAGTCAGTCTAGCCATTACTTCAAAACAAGCGGGCTTGTGTATTATGATAGCGAAGAAAGTAAAGAAACTTTTGGTTATAGCGACATACCAACTTTAGCTGGAGCCAGTGGATCATCGGTAATATACTATCGTGATAGCGCGAATTGTTGGCTGTGTGGTGTGTGGTGCTCCAAAGCCATTCAAGAAGCAATCATTGGAGTGCACGTGAAAGCTGGACAAATGGATTCTGCCCATGCTAACATAACCCATGGTAGCCGAAGTATTATGGTCCAAAAGAACGTTTTTGAGCTCATTTCTTCCAAAGAAGTATCCGAGCTTAGGCCTAAGAATGAGGCTCTCGCTAAAATGTTAAGGTTGTTTTTAGGCGGAAGAGATGATGACACTAAAGAATTGTAGCAGCCTTTTTGTTATTGCATCGCTGGCTGTTTCTGCATCTTCAGTTTTAGCGAGCTATGGTAGTATTCAAGAAGAAAGTTACATGTTGGGACAAAAATTTAAAGAAACTGTTCGACAGGGGAATGTGCAAGTTGAGCGGGATAAAGGGGAGAAAAAACCTGATAATATTTCTGAAGTAAAGCCTATGCCAGAAGGTGGAATCTCTTTAGAGAAAGAGCATGACGAAAATACTGACCATAATAAAAAGCAAGATGCTCAAAATGATTAGACATTTGAGGCGTCAACCATTGGTTTTTTGTATTTTTATTAAGCTTTAACAAGTTAATTTAAGTTTCGCCCCTTGCTGTTTATAACTTATGCCGCGAAATAAATTGTGAAGTACAGCTGTATTCTGGTTGCTTAGATTCTTCAAAGCTGTATTAGCTGATGCGACAAATCCTTTTCTTCACTGAGGAGTACCTCAAAGCTCAACCAGCTTATTTTTTTGTACATATCTTCAAAGTTATTTTTTACTTCCCCACCGCCTTCAAGGGCAAAAACTCCTAGCTCACCAGCCCCGCCCGACAATCTAGCCATTGATCAAGCATCTCAAGCATCAGAGCTGCCCATTAGCCAACAGTTCCTCGAACTCACCCAAGAATACCAACAGCAGGGCACGCTTTCTGAAGAGCGCTACCAGCAGCTGGAAAAACTTTGGATCTGGAAAGTGCTGGATCATGACACCCGAAAGCTGTGTGCCTGGGAGTTTGGTCATCGTGATATCCCCACTGGGCAAAGGGCACTAGACAAGGCGTACCATCCGGGCCTTAAAAAACTCTATACAGATTGCTTCCCGGCTTATGGGGAAATTTCTGGCGCTATTCCTCTGGTTCAAAGCAAAAAACACGTATTTCAGAGCGAGCAGAATAACGCGCAACAGCGACGGTGGTTGGCAAGTTTCCATCGCAGATCCCAAGTGGTGACAAGCTCCACCGTTATGTTAGAAGCAAGACTTCGTCTCTTTGCTCTCTTTCGTGTCAACGGATCCATCCAAGAACTCTCCTCTTCCTCAGAAATTCAATGCCTATGCTAAAGTGAAAGTCTCCGACACGGAAGGCTCTTTAAAAGTTGAACGAATATGCTAGATTGGTACACGGGGCTGCTCCTGTTCAAAATGAAGTTTTAACACCCTTATTTTAACAGCAATCAAAGAGCAGCTCTATCCTTTTAACCCTCATACTCTATTTTCCCCGGACAGTAGTGGGGCTTTTATGGATTCCCGTTTTCACGGGAATGACAAGAAAAAGAGCGAAGGGGACAGGTGGTGGAGCGAAGATGGCAGTGGAAAAGTGTGAGCGCAGCTGGCAGCAGAAAAAAGCGAGCGCGGCTGGCAGTGGAAAAGTGCGAGGATGATACGCACGTTATAAATACTAGCTGCTCTTACAAAGGTTAGGTTTAAAAGCCTAACTCTTAAAATCGAGACTTTGGAAGCGATTTTTGAATTTGGCGAGCTGCCCACCAGTATCTATAAGGCGATGAACGCCTGTCCAGGCAGGGTGGGAGTTTGGGTCGATATCAAGGCGCATGGTATCGCCTTCTTTGCCCCAGGTGGAGCGTGTTTCAAAGCTTGTCCCATCCGTCATAACAACGTTGATGGTATGATAGTTTGGGTGAATATTTTTCTTCATAGCTTTAAACCTTTAATCAAATTTCCTTACTTTTACCCAATCTAAATCCCGCATGCAACATAAAACATGGCTGTTACTCAAAAAAATGACCCCCAAATGAGGGCCATTTTTAAATATTGCACTGTGCGCTTATTTCTTGGCGCCTGCAGCTGGAGTTTTTGGTGTGCTTGCCTTAGGAGCCGCAGGGGTGTTTGCCTTAGGAGCCGCAGGGGTGTTTGCCTTAGGAGCCGCAGGAGTGTTTGCCTTAGGAGCCGCAGGAGTGTTTGCCTTAGGAGCCGCAGGGGTGTTTGCCTTAGGAGCCGCAGGGGTGTTTGCCTTAGGGGCTGTTCCGGTTGTTGTGTGAGTTGCAGCTGTTGCTGTGTGAGCTGCGGCGGCTGTTCCGGTTGCTGCGTGAGTTGCAGCTGTTGCTGTGTGAGCTGCGGCGGCTGTTCCGGTTGCTGCGTGAGTTGCAGCTGTTGCTGTGTGAGCTGCGGCGGCTGTTCCGGTTGCTGCGTGAGTCTTAGCTGCTGGTTGAGAGGCAGGAGCGGAATTAGTGTGTTGTGGCGCTACTGCTGGAGCGGTTGCTTCAGAAAAGTGTGACACTGTGGCTGCTTCGTGTGCTGCCCCGGCTTTCCTGTCGGACGTCGCTGCTTTCCCGCGCAAGTTACGTGCGGCTGCTGCAGCCGCGGCGCCTGCATTTGGAGCTGGTGCTGCAGTGGTTGATCCGCTGCCGCTATCATCTTGAGCATTAGCATTAACACTTAAAGCTGCGCTTGCAATGGCAATTGAAAATACTGAAGTAAAAAGAATCGATTTTTTTGACATTTACGTTTTCCCTAAAAGCTAACAAAACCATACATATTAAATGGTATAAGCCCTAATTTATTAATAGATCGTTAATAAAGATTAAGGCTCATAAAAAATGTTATGAAGCATTCCCTAACTATTTTTCGAAACATTATCCATTCCTGTGATGAATGTCTAGGGATTTCAATGGATTAAATAAGCGATCCATGAAACATGGACCGCTTATTTTTAAGAAAAGGTAGTTTTAATTTATTTGTGGCCGCCGGCATGAGCTGGCGCAGGAGTGTGTGTCGGGGCCTTTGGCGCTGCTGCCTTTGGGGTTGCTTTAGGAGCTGCTGCCTTTGGAGCTGCTTTAGGAGTTGCCTTTGGAGCTGCTGCTTTAGGGGCTGCTTTAGGAGTTGCCTTTGGAGCTGTTGCCTTTGGAGCTGCTGCTTTAGGGGCTGCTTTAGGAGTTGCCTTTGGAGCTGTTGCCTTTGGAGCTGCTGCTTTAGGGGCTGCCTTTGGAGCTGCTGCCTTTGGAGCTGCCTTTAGTGCGGTAGGCTTAGCTGCATTATCATGGTTGCCAATGTTAGCAGGAGCTTTTGGCATTGCTTTTGCCGCAGTAGGAGCATGATGCACCGCGCCTTTAGCTGCAGGAGCCTTTGGCATTGCTTGTGCAGCATTAGGACCATGTTGCATGCCGCCGGTAGCAGCTCTGTCAGCTTGACTGTGACCTGTAGCTTGGCGACCACGCTGTGCGGGCTGATTGCGTGCTTGTGCAGCATTTTTAGGCGCTGCAAATGGAGAGCGTGGCTTTGCCGCCATGTGTTGCTTCATTTCAGCTTTATGACGTGCTGCCATAGCCCTGCGCTCATGGCGTGGCAGGCCACGTGCATTTAAACCCTCGTTGCGATGCCTTGCCTGTATTTCTTTGCGTTGAGCTGTATGTTGTTTGACGGCAGCGCGATGAGCGATAGCAACTTGTTGGCGTTGAGCGCTCCGTGCAGCATTGGCAGCGGTTGTTGAACGGCGTGGTCCAGCATTGCTCTTTGCCTTGGTTGTAGTAGGTTGAGTTGCTGTTGGCGTCGTGGCTACAGATGCAGGAGGAGCTACTACAGGTGCAGTGGCTGCTACTGCAGGTGCTGCTTCAGGTGCAGGAGCTGCTGCTGCGGGAGCTACTACAGGTGCAGGAGCTGCTGCTGCGGGAGCTGCGTCAGTTTGGGCAACTGCTGTGTTGCTGGTTACAAGGCCTCCAGCAACAGCCAAGCAAAGTGCTATTACAAAGTTTTTATTCATAATCATATTCCCTGTGCTTTTGTTGGTTCATTCATGACGTTAATATAATCAGAGTTTTCGTAAAAGAAGCGTTAACATTGATAGTTTTTTTATTGATTTTTTGTTTTTTTAAATGCGAATCTCAATCTGTTCCCGATCTGTTCTGGTTAAATTTTGATCTAAAATTGGTTCGTGAGGGGAGGCGAGAAAACATTTATTGTATCAAATTATTGATAACGGTTTATGAATGCATTCAAAACAATGAGTAAGGTTACCTATTGCTATTGAATGGGAGGGTGACTATAGTGCTGGTTGGCCGGAGCGTAGCGCAGCCTGGTAGCGCATCACACTGGGGGTGTGGGGGTCGTGGGTTCAAATCCCGCCGCTCCGACCAAGGAAATCCTAGATTTCTAAAATTGTTCTTCTAAGAAAAACTCATCCTGGGTAGCATATGGGTAGCAAAGCTAGCTTAATTGCATTTTCTTGTGTTGATACTCAGTTGTTGAGCCAAAAAGCCTGCTTTGAATATACTCTCCAACATCTTGCTCTTGGTATAGAACCCTACCTCCAAACTTTACAAATTTGATTCCGTTACCAGAAAATCTCTGAGACCTTCAAGAACTAACGCTCACATTATATAATTCAGCTACCTCTTTCTGGACAAAGCCTCATTGTTGATAGCCCCTACTTGGAGCTTTTGGGCCAGGTCGTTGATCAGAGTTTTTTGGGCAATTTCTAAAACAAAAAATCTTTTATTAACAAAAAAATAAGTCTTTTATTGATCGATGTTCAGAAATTGCATATTTTTTCTATTGATTAACTCATATTCTTGAGAGAAGATTGCACCAAAATCGGTCGAATACATGTCGTTATTTGGCGTCATGTAGCTTTGCAAAGAAAAATTAAAGATAACTTACTCAAATAATTATGTCGATTTGTGAATCAGGAGCATGATGTGAGTAAAATGTTTTCAAAGAAAATTATTGCCTATACAGCATTATTTTCTATGGTATGTGACCCAGTTTTTTCGGTACACTGTGTTCGAGCTACAGAGAGTATGGATTGGCTTGATGGAGAGATAACTGCTAACAACTTTCAAACAAGCTCTTTTGTACATGAAGATCGCCGACACATGTACGTACAAGCCTCACCATCGACAACACTTCCATCGTATGTGGACCTCCTGTCAGGAAGCAATGGCTTTCGGGTCCAAAGCTCAGATGACGGTACAGGTGGCTCAACTGCTCCAGCTGAAGATTTCAATGGTGATGGCATTGCTGACTTTGTTGCAGGCGCTCCTCTTTCCAATAATAATGCCGGTCGCGTTTGGGTGGTTTTTGGCAAACACGGTGGTTTTTCGACGTCTATCAATCCGTCTAGCTTAGTTGGAACGGCCGGCTTTATCCTGAGTGGCAGCGCCAATGATTTGGCTGGCACCTCTGTTGCAGGCGGCAAAGACATTAATGGCGATGGTCTACCTGATATCGTAATTGGTGCTCCAGGCTCATCAACACCGCCGCTTCGTGGAAAAGCCTATGTTGTGTTCGGTAGCCGGAATCCATTCTCGTCCCTTACGTTGTCAATGTTAAATGGTGAGAATGGCTTTGGGGTTATTGATGGGACTGCACGTACAGGAGAAAATGTTGGCTTGGGCGATGTGAATGGGGATGGCTTGGCTGATGTTCTCATTGGCAGTCAAGCAGGTGTAACTGTCATTTTTGGAAGTCGTGGTGCCTTTAATCCCACTTTCTCAGTGAATGACCTTACAGGAGGTAACGGTTTTTTTATGCAAGCAGATACCGCCAGTGCCGCTAATGGGTATGTTCCAGCAGGCGTGGGTGATTTTAACGGAGATAGTTTACACGATGTAATCGTAGGTGCGCAAAACTATAACGCTAATACTGGGCGTGCGTACATTCTCTTTGGAAACAATGTGACAACATTCCCGCCCGCCTTTAATCTTTCGTCCATCGCTACATCGGGCGGAGTTGCCCTTAATGGTTTTGCGGCAGGAGATTTAACAGGGGCGGCTGTTTCGGGGGGAGGAGATGTTAACAAAGACGGTTTTGCAGATGTCGTAATTGGTGCTCCGGGCTTTTCTTCCAGTACAGGCATTGCTTATGTTTTATTTGGGAACAGAACCTTTGTTTCTGGCAGTACGCAAAGCCTTCTCACGCTCAATGGAAGGAATGGCTTTAGTATTGCGGGAATAAGGATCGGAGATCGAGCTGGTGCATCTGTAGGCTTAAGTGATTCCTACACAGATGGGTACAGCGATGTATTGGTCGGCGCCCCAAGTGCGGCATGTAGTTACGTCTCTTCGGGACATACATACCTCATTTATGGAAGCCCGGCAAAATTTCCCTCGCAAATTGGATTGAGTAACCCTGGGGAATACGGAGTAAGTTTTGGATATAGTTATTGCGCTAACGGCTACGGAGGCGGTGTAAATTTAGGAGCATCAATAGCAGGCATTGGGGATATTAATGATGATGGATATCCGGATGTAGCTTGTGGTACATTTTCTGCTTCAGATAGCTCTGAATATGTAGGAGACTTTGCTGTATTTGGAATCCCTGCTATAGTACCAACTCTTACCCCAACATTGGCTACGACTACACTATCAGCTTCTGAGGAAATGTCTTTAAGTGCTACACTTTCTGTCACTGAGACAGCTACACAGACGCTATCAGGTTCTATTTCCGCATCTCACACCTCTACATTATCCACAAGTAAGACCGCTACACAGACGTTATCAGATTCTGCATCATCAACAATAATTCAAACAGCAGCGTCTAGTTCCGACATAACTCCCCTCATTATTGGGCTTACTGTTGGAGGAATTCTGGTAGTGAGCATTTCTGCATTTGGAATTTATAAGTGTGTGAAAAAAGAAAAAAGAACAACCATTAATAAAGACCATGATGACAGACTACTTGGCGTAGCGTTAAAGGATATAAATTTATAGGATACTTTCCCCTGCATTTGGAGTGCACTCTGTTAAGACCGGACAGAAAGGGTAGCATCCGGGGTTACACTTCTTTCTTCTTCTATCTCACCAGGAGAGTAGTGTAGGTTGCTCCCGCTCCAACTAGGCCTGTGTGACAATCATGGGCCTGACCATCCCCTTGGGCAGCTATGGAGAATGGCCTTTAAAGAATTAAGATCATGATCTTTTGTTATACTTTGTTTCCCAATATCTTAGCGGCAAAGAGTGCATTAGTTGAGCATGATGCTATTAGTGCGGCTCTTAGCTTCCAAGGCTTTTAGTTCTTGGGCTTTTTCTTCGATAAACGCTTTAAAAACTTTGATCCTTTCAAAGTCTTTGAGATAGTCAGGATACAAAAGAAACTTGTTTGTTAAAATGGATTGCGAAAAATCGACGCCATCAATATGGATATGCACAACTGTTTGATCGTTTGAAACAAGATATAAAGGCATTGTCGATAGGCCAAGGTTGGATTGAGTCGCAACGAGTTTGCTGTGGATGTCATCCACTACAAAGTCATGCCGCCTTGGTTTGTGATGTGGGCGGCCGACATATAGAAGAGGATTCAGCAGCCGTTCGTCGATGCTCACTAAAAGAGCTTGATGGTTAAAGGCGATAAGGCTGTGATGGTCAATATCTGCAACCGATTTAGGTGTGCCGTATCTTTGTAGGTAATCTTTGCCAGCAAAAACGTATTGTGAATATTCGCATAAATGATAGGCTTCTAACTCGGCAAGGTCAGATGGTTTAAAGGAAGATATTTGAACATATACGCCTTCTCTCAAGGAATGGTTGAGAGAAATCATTTCGTCTGAAATTAGCGAAAGCTGAATATTTGGATATCTTTGTCTAAATTCAGCCAAATGGGGAATCAGCCAGAACGAGCCGAAAGAGCGAGGCGTGATAACTGTGAGGTTGCCCTCAGCCTTGTCTTGCTTTTCCGTTAGTGTGGCTTGCATTTTGACAAGCTCTTCGTATATTTGCTCAACGGTTGGAAAAAGAGATTTTCCAGCCTCTGTCAGCTTCAGCCCACGAGCATGCCGCTCAAAAAGCTTAGTCTTCATTTCGTGTTCCAGCTGACTGATTTGGCGGCTTAAGGCCGACTGGGTAATGTGTAAAATTTGCTCAGCTGCAGAAAGGCTTCCTAAAGAGGCCACAGTATAAAAGGTTTTGAGGCGGTCCCAATCCATCCTTACGATCCATCTTCCAATTGTCCATCTTCCAATGATAGCATAATTTGTCTAAGATTTAAACCATTAGTTTTGAATTGCAAAATAAATATCAGAGGCTCTCTGTTTGTCTTTTATTTGCTTCTCAGAGGTTTGAGTAGCGTTATCTGGATTCTAATGTATTGGGCTTAATAAGAAGTTAAGGCTGCCTATTTATTGGCCTCATAGAAGGTAATAGCGGCAGCGGTGGAGACATTTAATGTGCTAAAGTTTTCGCTGGTAGGAATTTTGGCGATGATATCGCAGTGGCTGGCCGTTAACCGTCTCATTCCTTGTCCTTCTGAGCCAAGAACGATGGCTTTCTTGTCGTATCCTTTTATATCTGTAATGAATTGTTTCCCGGTGCCATCCATGCCAATGCACCAAAACCCGCTTTTCTTAAGTGTTTCCATGGATCTAGCTAGATTGGTTACAAAAACCAAAGGAATCAGTTCAAATGCTCCTGAGGCTGCCTTGGCAATGGTGCCAAATTGCTGTGGTGAATGGTTGTGGGTGAGTACGAGGGCAGAAATATTGAATGCTGCCGCAGATCTAAGGATCGCGCCAATGTTATGTGGGTCGGTGACCTGATCAAGGACTGCTACAGTTTGCTTTGGTGTGGCCTTCATGCAAAGGTCCTCAAGATGCAAGGCTGGTAAAGGCTCAACCCATGCGGCGATGTTTTGGTGGACAATGTTTTGGCCAAATGTTTTTTGGAAAAATCCTTTGTCGACAACTTCAACTCTGGCTTTGAGTGTGCGGGATGTTGCGGGCAGAGCCTGTGGTAATAACTTATCGTCTAAGGTTACAATTCTTTGAATAACTCTTTTTGGATTTAGAGCGGCTGCTTTAACGGCGTGAATGCCGTATAGCCAATAACAGTTTGATTGTTTTTTTCCGTTTACCATTTGCATTAATCCGTTCCTATGACACCTAGCATAGGGCTGGCGTGTTAATCAACTTCAAATAGTTCTGGAGCTTTGATAAGTGCTTCAAGCAGGTGATCTTTGATTAATTTGATGCGCTGATAGTTTTTAAGGTAAGTGGGATACACAAGGTAAAGGTTGCGTTTAAACCCATGCTCTTTTGGGTCATAAGTGCCTTGGAGAACTTGAGTTCCTTCTTCGGCTGATAATAAGTGTCTTGGGAGCATTCCTATGCCAATGCCGGCTGAAACCAAAGATCTCATGGCAGTAGCCTCGTCAATGTGCATGGAAGGTTCGCGAGGGGCGGATTGGCGGCCAAGATACTGGAGGCAGTTTAGTTGTTTTTCGTTCTTAGCTGGCCAGTCAGCATAGTTTTCAAGCCTAAGAATGCGATGCTGGTCAAGGCTTTCAAAGTCATTTGGTGTGCCGTGTTCGTTAATGTAGTTTGGGTGTGCAAAAGGGTATTCATAAAATGAGCCTAATTTGCGCCATATATATTGAGAGTCACCCTCCGGCTCGCGGCACGTTAATCCAGTATAAACCCCAGAATGATGGCTGGATAAGGCAAAAGATCGAAGGTTGTCAAAAGATAATTTAAGATCAAGTTTTGGATTTTGGCGCTTGAAATCGCCTATTACGGATGAAAACCAAGGGCAGGAAAGCAAGTTGTGGACATAAACACGCAATTCACCAGATTGTGCTTCAATTGGGCCTTTTAAGACCCCTTGTAAGCTCTGAAAGCGGCTGAGAATATCTTCAGCATAAGGAAGTAGGGTTAAACCTTCCTCCGTTGGCTTTAATCCAGTTGGACAACGATGAAATAAACTAACGCCGCCCAAAGTATCTTCGAGGCATGAAAGTTTTTTGCTGACGGCAGATTGGCTTAGGTTTCGATACTCGGCTGCTTTCGTCATGCTTTCAAAGCGTGCGATTGCGCAAAAATTTTTTAGTAGTTCGATATCCATACGAAAGTTTTCCTTGTATACCGCGGTGTTTTTAGACAATTCCTACCTGTATACTCTTTAAATAAGGTGTCACTTAGGCTATTCAAGTTTGAAAACTAAAATAATTCTGATTGATTGGCTGAAAAAAATGTATTAAGCCATATGAGTGGTCTGGAGGGGTGGCCGAGCGGTCAAAGGCAACAGACTGTAAATCTGTCGACGTACGTCTACGAAGGTTCGAATCCTTCTCCCTCCACCACCACCCTTTAAGCGGGTGTAGCTCAATGGTAGAGCTCCAGCCTTCCAAGCTGGCTATGAGGGTTCGATTCCCTTCACCCGCTCCACTTTCAGGATATTATTGAATGCTCTAAATCATGTGCTGATCTGTTGCCCTTCTTTAGTCGGAAGGGTGGTGGTGATGGCAACGGTTGAAGGATGGCAAAAAGAAGTCTGCTAAACATAAAAGAATTTTCTTGCGTGAGTGGGAATGGCAGCGTATACCTTCTTCAGCTGGAGCAATAGGAGCGTAGCTCAATTGGTAGAGCACCGGTCTCCAAAACCGGGGGTTGGGGGTTCGATTCCCTTCGCTCCTGCCAGGGTTGACAAATTAGGTTGAAGTGAATAAAACCTTTTCATCAAGAAGAAGTTGAGATATGTCAAAATCAAAAACAAGTGCTGTTGAGTTTATAAAGCAAGTCAGGCAGGAAGTTGGCAAGGTAACCTGGCCTACCCGTCGTGAGACAACTGTGACCACCACTATGGTGTTTATTTTGGTTGGTGTTGCCGCCGTGTTTTTCTTTTTAGTAGACAGGGTCCTGGCATTTGGTGTAAAAACCTTCCTCGGGATTGGATGGTAATGACACAAAAAGCGCATTGGTATGTTGTGAATGTTTTCTCAGGCTTTGAGAAAAAAGTTGCTGAGACTATTCAGGAGCAAGTGGTAAAATTAAGCCTGGAAGATAAGTTTGAGAGCGTCTTGGTTCCGACTGAAGAAGTCGTGGAAATTAAGAGGGGCGCTAAGGTTAATGTTGAGCGCAAGTTCTTCCCGGGATACGTGTTGGTCAAAATGGTTCTTACCGATGAGACGTGGCATTTGGTACGTAATACGCCAAAGGTAGCTGGTTTCTTGGGTGGTAGGGGGAAGCCAACTCCCATCAGCGAAGCTGAAGTAAAGCGGATTTTGCGTCAGGTTGAAGAGGGTGCTGAGAAGCCTAAGGTTTCTATTCTCTTTGAGGTTGGCGAGCAAGTTCGTGTTTGCGATGGGCCGTTTACGTCATTTTCTGGCATTGTTGAAGAAGTTGAAAAAGATAAGTCGAGGCTTAAAGTTTCAGTCTCGATTTTTGGCAGGGCAACCCCTGTGGATTTAGAGTTCTCGCAAGTCGAGAAGATTGTTTAAAGGAGTATGTGTGGTAGACAAGCCATTGTCTGACCACGCGCCCATTTATGAAAGGGTGAAAAATGGCAAAGAAGATTATTGGTTATATTAAATTGCAGGTTCCTGCGGGAAAGGCAAATCCATCTCCGCCTATTGGTCCGGCTTTGGGTCAGCGCGGGTTGAATATTATGGAGTTTTGTAAGGCGTTTAACGCGCAGACTCAGTCCATGGAGTTGGGGATGCCTATTCCAGTGGTGATCACCGCATATGCGGACAGAACATTTACGTTCGTGACAAAGACGCCGCCAAATACATACTTCCTCAAGAAGGCTGCTGGTATTCAAAAGGGAATAACGACGCCAGGAAGAGGGACAATTGGTAAGGTTACCATGAAGCAGATTCATGAAATCGCGCAGCAAAAAATGGTTGATCTGAATGCAAATGATATTGAGTCCGCGGCGCAAATGATCATTGGGTCTGCGCGTTCAATGGGCTTAGAGGTAGTGGAGTAGGCAATGGCGAAGTTAACGAGGAAGCGTAAGCAAATCAACGAAATAACACGCCCTGGTGTCGCTTTGCCGCTGGCAGAAGCTTTGGCGCTTGTTAAAAAATGCGCAACAGCTAAGTTTGATGAAACGGTTGAATTGGCATTGGCCCTTAATGTAGACCCGCGGAAAGCCGATCAGGCGGTTCGTGGTGTTGTTACTTTGCCAAATGGTACAGGTAAGTCTGTCCGAGTGGCGGTTTTTGCCAGAGGGGCCAAGGCTGAAGAGGCTCAAAAGGCTGGGGCTGAGTTTGTCGGCGCAGATGACTTGGCCGATCGGATTTTAGCTGGTGAAATGAACTTTGAGCGGTGCATCGCAACTCCTGACATGATGGGTGTTGTGGGTAAGCTAGGTAAAGTTTTGGGCCCAAAGGGTTTGATGCCAAATCCAAAGCTTGGTACCGTTACAATGGATGTGGCTCAAGCTGTTGAAGCAGCAAAAGGCGGCCAGATCGAGTACCGTGTTGAAAAGGCTGGGATTGTTCACGCAGGGGTTGGTAAGGCCAGTTTTGGTGCGGATGCTTTGGCGGAAAACATCAGGGCTCTTGTTGGGACGGTTGTTAAGGCTCGCCCATCAGGCGTTAAGGGAACGTTCGTGAAGAAGGTTTCGGTGAGCTCGACAATGGGGCCTGGATTTATGGTTGATCAGGGCGCTCTTTTAGCGGAAGTGGCTGGCCCTAAGGTCTAAGAAGGAATTCTTGAGTGTTCGTTGAACGCTCAAGTTTGTCGGGTGCGTGAAAGCGTACCTTGGTCTGTGACTACAGGTGAGTCTAACTTCTAAGTCACGAAAGTGGGCCTGTATAGAAAGAGTGTCAAAGCTCTAACGGACTTGAGTTGGGGAGTTTTCTCCCTTTGGTTCAACCCTTGAGTTTAGCAAGCTCAAGATAGTTATAATGGAGACGATCTTATGGATCGATCGCAAAAAGAAAACCTCGTGCAATCGCTGAAGGCCTCGCTTTCGGACGCTGCCGTCGTGATCGTAACCCACCAGGTGGGCCTTACGGTTTCTGAAGTGACGGAATTGAGACGGAATGTTCGTGAGGTTGGCGCGTCATACAAGGTTGTGAAGAACAATCTTGCTCGTCTTGCTGTTAAAGGTACAAGGTTTGAGGACCTTTCTCAGTACTTAGCGGGTCCAACGGCCTTAGCTTTCTCTCAAGATCCGATTGCGGCTGCAAAAGCTGTGGTCAAGTATGCGGATTCAAACGAGAAGGTTAAAGTGATTGGCGGCATAATGGGGGAGAATGTTTTGACTTCTTCTGCTGTTAATGCGCTGGCAAAGCTCCCAAGCTTGGATGCTTTGCGTTCTCAGCTCATTGGATTGCTGTCAACGCCAGCTACAAATATTGCTCGTATTTTGGTTGAGCCAGGTTCACGTATTGCGCGTGTCTTGAATGCTCGTGCCTAAAGTTATGTTATTTTTTAAGGAGTTATTTTAATGTCTGCAAACTTAGAAAAAATTGTTGAGGATCTCTCAAAGCTCTCAGTTCTTGAAGCTTCAGAGCTTTCAAAAATGCTTGAAGAAAAGTGGGGCGTTTCTGCTGCTGCGCCTGTGGCTGTTGCTGCAGTTGCCGCTGGTGCGGCTGCTGAGCCTGCAGCTGAGAAAACCGAATTTGATGTTATCTTGGTTTCCGCTGGTGATAATAAGATCAATACCATTAAGGTTGTTCGTGAGCTCACAAGCTTAGGATTGAAAGAAGCTAAAGATTTGGTTGATGCCGCTCCAAAGCCAATTAAAGAAGGTGTGAGCAAGGCTGAGGCTGATCAAATTAAAGTTAAGCTCGAAGAAGCAGGAGCCAAAGCTGAGGTTAAATAACTTAAGTTTGTTCCAAAAATTAGGATGGGGGTTTTGGTTTTTTCCAAAGCCCTCATTCTAGTGTCTATTTTTGATGTGTGCTGCTTCACAAGGGCGGTGCCGGAAACAGAAAACTTGAAGAGGCCCTTTCATGCTAAAATCTCTTACTGAGCGCAAGCGTATTCGTAAAAATTTCGGCCGTATTACCGAAATTGCTGCGATGCCAAATCTGATCGATCTGCAAAAAAATTCTTATGAAGCCTTTCTGCAGATGGAAGGTGCGCCAGAAAAACGTTTGCCTTTTGGACTGCAGGAGGTATTTCGATCAACTTTTCCCATTAAGGATTTTTCTGGTCGGGCTCAAATTGAGTTTTTCAAATATGAATTTGAACAACCAAAATATGATGTGGATGAGTGCCGTCAACGCGGTATGACGTTTGCGGCCCCAATCAAAGTGACCTTCCGCCTGGTTGTCTGGGATATCGATGACGAGACTGGATCTCGCTCTATTCGGGATATTAAGGAGCAGGAAGTTTATATGGGCGATATGCCTTTGATGACTGATAGCGGTACGTTTATCATCAATGGTGTCGAGCGTGTGATCGTTTCTCAGATGCATCGTTCCCCAGGTGTTTTCTTTGATCATGATAAGGGTAAAACGCATTCATCTGGTAAATACCTTTTTGCGGCTCGCGTTATTCCTTACCGCGGTTCATGGCTTGATTTTGAATTTGATGCCAAAGATATGCTCTATGTGCGTATTGACCGTCGTCGTAAGTTGCCAATTACCACATTTTTGATGGCTCTCTACTCAGCTGAGACGGAAGCGCTGATTGAGAAAAAACAAAAGGCTGGCAAAGCGATCGAGCCATTTGAAATTAGTGGCATGACACGTGAAGAAATTTTGTCTTGTTTTTATGGAACCGTGGTTTACGCGAAGCATAAAAAGGGATGGAAGACCGCATTTGATCCGTCATTATGGCGCGGAGCGAAATTGGTTGATCCTCTTTATGATGCCGCAAATGGCGAAGTTGTTCTGGAGGCCGGAACAAAGCTTACCCCACGCTTAGGTAAGAAGCTTTTAGCGGATGGATTGCAAGAAGTTTTGGTTAAAAACGAAGATCTTTTTGGTCGCTTTATTGCTATTGATATCGTGAATCCAGAAACCGGTGAAATTTATGCTGAGGCGGGTGATGAAATCCATGAGGTTTTGCTCAAGCAGTTGGCTGCCGTTTCGATCAAAGAAATCCCAACATTGGCTATTGATCATATGAACGTAGGTGCTTACCTGCGCAATACTCTGGCTGCGGATCGTAATTACTCACGTGAAGAAGCGCTGATTGATATTTATCGTATTTTGCGCCCGGGCGAACCCCCAACATTGGAAGGCGCTGAAATTCTCTTTAATGGCCTCTTTTTTGATTCTGAACGCTATGATTTGTCAGCCGTTGGTCGCGTTAAAATGAATGCACGTCTGGGCCTTGATGCCCCAGATTCCATTCGTACCCTTCGCAAAGCAGATATCGTATCAATCGTCAAATGTTTGCTTGAATTGAAAGATGGTCGTGGTGAGGTTGACGATATTGATAACTTGGGTAATCGACGTGTTCGCTCAGTCGGTGAGTTGCTAGAAAATCAATACCGTGTTGGCTTGCTTAGAATGGAGCGTGCGATTCGTGAAAGAATGGGGTCAGTGGATATCGACACTGTTATGCCGCATGACCTGATTAACGCAAAGCCTGTAACCGCTGCAGTAAGAGAGTTCTTTAGCTCATCGCAGTTGTCACAGTTTATGGATCAAGCCAATCCGCTTTCCGAAATCACGCACAAGCGTCGTTTGTCTGCGTTGGGCCCGGGGGGATTGACAAGAGATCGTGCTGGTTTTGAGGTGCGTGACGTTCACCCCACCCATTATGGTCGTATCTGCCCTATTGAAACGCCAGAAGGTCCAAATATTGGATTGATTAACTCCTTGGCGACTTATGCGCGTGTTAACCAGTATGGCTTTATCGAAAGCCCTTACCGTATAGTCAAAGAAGGTAAGGTCACAGATGAAGTGATTTATTTGTCGGCAATGGAAGAGGGACGTTACACCATCGCTCAGGCAAACGCATCCATCGATAAAAAAGGCACCTTTATGGATGATTTCGTTAGCTGCCGTAGGGCTGGAGAGTTTGTGATTGCTCCGGCATCGGAAGTTAACCTGATCGACGTATCGCCAAGACAGATGGTGTCAGTGGCGGCTGCGCTTATCCCATTTCTTGAAAACGATGACGCGAACCGCGCGCTGATGGGCTCAAACATGCAACGTCAGGCTGTGCCTTTGATCCGTGTGGAAGCTCCATTAGTTGGAACGGGTATGGAGGCTGCGGTTGCACGTGACTCAGGTGTGACTATTGTGGCGCGCCGTTCGGGTGTAGTTGATCGCGTGGATGGAACACGTATTGTGGTTCGCGCAGCTGAGCGTGGAAATAATGAGTCAGCGGTTGATATTTATAACCTGATGAAATTCCAACGTTCAAACCAGAGCACATGTATCAACCAAAAGCCGTTGGTTAAGGTTGGTGATGTGGTAAGCGCTGGTGATATCGTTGCGGATGGCCCGTCTACCGATATGGGTGAGTTGGCGCTTGGCCGTAACGTGCTCGTCGCTTTCATGCCATGGAATGGTTACAACTTCGAAGACTCTATCATCATTTCTGAGAGAATTGTGAAGGACGACGTTTTCACGTCCATTCATATCGAGGAATTTGAGGTAATGGCGCGTGATACCAAGCTGGGTAACGAAGAAATCACGCGTGATGTCCCCAACGTTGGTGAAGAAGCGCTGCGCCATCTAGACGAAGCGGGAATTGTTTATGTCGGTGCTGAAGTTAAGCCGGGCGACATTCTTGTTGGTAAAGTGACCCCGAAAGGTGAGACACCTATGACACCGGAAGAAAAGTTGCTCCGAGCAATCTTTGGTGAAAAAGCTGCAGATGTTCGCGATACTTCCTTGAGATTGCCGCCAGGGGTTTCAGGAACGGTTGTTGAGGCTCGTGTTTTCTCACGTCGCGGTGTTGATAAAGATGAGCGTTCGCTAGCCATTGAGCGTGCTGAAGTTGATCGTTTAGCTAAGGATCGCGATACAGAGCGTGTTATTTTAGAAACATCATTCTACAGCGTGTTGCAAGATTTGTTGATGTCTAAGACTGTTTCTGGTTCAACGGGCAGCAAGACCCTTTTGAAGAAAGGTACTGTTGTTACAAAAGAGCATTTGGAATCACTATCGCGTTCTCAATGGCGTCATTTGATTGTGGATGATGAATCAGCTATGAAGGCAATTGAAGGGCTGATTTTGCAGCATGATGAAGCTGTAGATCGTCTGCAAAAGCGTTTTGAAGCGAAGGTTGAAAAGCTCAGAAGGGGCGATGAATTGGCTCCTGGTGTCATGAAGATGGTTAAAGTCTTCGTTGCCGTGAAGCGTAAATTGCAACCAGGGGATAAAATGGCAGGGCGTCACGGAAACAAAGGTGTTGTATCAACCATTGTTCCTGCTGAAGATATGCCGCACCTTGAAGATGGTACGCCAGTTGATATCGTATTGAACCCACTTGGTGTTCCATCGCGTATGAACGTGGGCCAAATTTTGGAGACCCATCTTGGTTGGGCTTCTGCAGGATTGGGTAAGCAGATTGGCGATATGTTGTCTAAAGTTAGGTTGGGCCAGGATAAGATTAAATCTTTGAGAGCTCACCTTGCAGATCTTTACCATAAGGAAGAAGACAAGACGCTTGTTCAAGGCATGCAAGAAGACGAATTGTTAGAGTTGGCCCAAAATCTGATCCCTGGTGTGCCGATGGCAACGCCAGTGTTCGATGGTGCGCATGAAGCAGACATTTTGGTTGAACTTGAGCGCGCTGGCCTTGATACCTCAGGGCAGGTCAACTTGATTGATGGTCGGACAGGTGAGACATTTGATCGGAAGATCACAGTCGGTTACATCTACATGCTTAAGCTTCACCACTTGGTTGATGACAAGATCCACGCTCGTTCTATTGGGCCTTACAGTCTGGTCACTCAGCAGCCATTGGGCGGAAAAGCACAGTTTGGTGGCCAAAGGTTTGGTGAAATGGAAGTCTGGGCACTGCAAGCCTATGGTGCAGCTTACACCCTCCAAGAGATGTTGACAGTGAAGTCAGACGATGTCTCTGGTAGAACAAAAGTGTATGAAGCCATTGTGCGGGGTGAAGATAACTTTGAGGCAGGTATTCCAGAGTCCTTCAACGTTTTGGTTAAAGAGTTAAAATCATTGGCGCTGAATGTTGAGTTCAGCTAGGAACTGTTAAACAAAGTTGAGCTGAATGTTTAAGCGTTTTATGCACGCAAGGAGTTGCAAATGAGTCAGGTAGCTGGATTTATGGGTCAATTATCAGATCCCCAAGCTTTTGAAAAAATTATGATTGGCATCGCAAGCCCTGAGCGTATTCGCTCATGGTCATATGGTGAAGTGAAAAAGCCTGAAACCATCAATTATCGTACCTTTAAACCTGAGAGGGACGGTCTTTTCTGTGGTCGGATTTTTGGCCCGATCAAGGATTACGAATGCTTGTGTGGCAAATACAAGCGTATGAAGTATCGCGGCATCATTTGTGAAAAATGTGGTGTGGAAGTAACCCTAGCGAAGGTTCGTCGTGAAAGGATGGGCCATATTGAGCTGGCTTCTCCTGTAGCGCATATCTGGTTCACAAAATCATTGCCAAGCCGTATTGGTTTGCTGTTAGACTTTTCGCTGAAAGATCTGGAGCGGGTTTTGTATTTTGAAAACTACGTGGTGATCGAGCCAGGTCTGACTCCTTTGAAATACCATCAGCTTTTGAGTGAAGAGGAATATCTCGATGCCCAAGATGAATATGGCGAAGATGCTTTTAGCGCTAATATTGGTGCAGAAGCACTCAAGATCATGTTGGCCTCTATTGACTTAAAAACAGAGCAAATCTCATTACGTGAAGAGTTAAAGACAACTAACTCTGAAATAAGGCGAAAGAAGCTAGTTAAGCGCTTATCGGTTGTGGATGCCTTTATTGATTCAAATAGTCGTCCTGAATGGATGATTCTGGATGTAATTCCAGTTATTCCACCAGAATTACGCCCATTGGTTCCATTAGATGGCGGTCGTTTTGCGACATCTGACTTAAACGATCTTTATCGTCGTGTGATCAATCGTAACAACCGTTTGAAGCGATTGATTGAACTGCGTGCGCCCGACATTATCGTGCGCAATGAAAAGCGTATGCTGCAAGAGTCTGTTGACGCTTTGTTTGATAACGGTCGCCGTGGCCGTGTGATTTCTGGTGCTAACAAGCGCCCGCTGAAGTCACTTTCCGATATGCTCAAAGGTAAGCAAGGTCGCTTCCGTCAAAACTTGCTTGGAAAGCGTGTGGACTACTCTGGTCGTTCTGTGATCGTTGTGGGGCCAACACTTAAGTTGCACCAATGTGGTTTGCCGAAGAAGATGGCTCTTGAGCTATTTAAGCCATTTATTTATTCAAGGTTAGAGCGGTATGGTTTGGCCACAACTGTTAAGGCTGCCAAAAGGATGGTCGATAAAGAAAGGCCAGAAGTTTGGGATATCCTTGAAGAGGTAATCCGTGAGCATCCAGTGCTTCTCAATCGTGCGCCGACACTTCACCGCTTGGGTATCCAAGCGTTTGAGCCTGTGTTGGTTGAAGGCAAGGCGATTCAATTGCATCCGTTGGTTTGTGCAGCGTTTAACGCTGACTTTGACGGTGACCAAATGGCTGTTCACGTTCCATTATCATTGGAAGCGCAGCTTGAAGCACGTGTTTTGATGATGTCTACAAACAATATCTTGAGCCCTGCCAATGGTAAGCCCATTATCGTTCCATCGAAGGATATTGTTCTGGGTATTTACTACATGACTTTGGCTCGTGATGGGGAAAAAGGTGAGGGGACACTCATCTCTTCATACGCAGAGCTGCATCAAGCTATTACGGCAGAGGAGGTTAGCCTTCATGCCAAAATTAAGGCTAGGGTTCCATATTATACCCAAGATGGAAAGATGTATGAGAAAACCGTTGAGACAACCCCAGGCCGTATGATTTTGGGCGAAATCCTGCCAAAGCATGATAAGATTTCATTTGATGTTGTTAACCATCTTTTGACGACCCGCGAAATCACAAACGTAATCGACACCGTTTACCGCCACTGTGGTCAAAAAGCGACGGTTATTTTTGCTGATAAAATTATGGGCCTTGGGTTTAAATACTCCACAAAAGCTGGCATCTCCTTTGGTAAGGATGATTTAATCATTCCGTTCGAAAAGGAAGAATTTGTAAACAAAACCAGAGAGTTGGTCAATGAATATGAACAGCAGTATCTCGATGGTTTGATCACACAAGGTGAAAAATACAACAAAGTTGTTGACGCCTGGACCCGTTGTGGTGACCAAGTAGCCGATGCCATGATGAAGGGGATTTCTTTCCAGGAGACAGGTAAGCCTGTTAACTCCGTTTTCATGATGGCTCATTCTGGTGCTAGAGGTTCAGCTGCGCAGATGCGTCAGTTGGCGGGTATGCGTGGCTTGATGGCTAAGCCTTCCGGTGAAATCATTGAAACGCCAATCATCTCTAACTTCAAAGAGGGTTTAAGTGTTCTCGAGTACTTCAATTCAACCCATGGTGCGCGTAAAGGTCTTGCGGATACAGCTCTCAGGACGGCAAACTCAGGTTACTTGACACGCCGTTTGGTTGACGTAGCCCAAGATTGCATCGTCACAGAGCATGATTGTGGTACGCAGCGTGGTTTAACGATTCAATCTGTTGTCGAGGGGGGCGAGTTGATCATTTCTCTGGCTGATCGAGCCTTAGGCCGGACAGTCGCTAGTGATGTTGTGGATGAGGCCACTGGAAAGGTTATCATTGCTGCGGGTGAAATGATTGATGAGAGCGCTCTGGAAAAAATTGATCAGGCTGGCATTGATACCATCATGATCCGTTCCGTTTTGACATGTGAAACAAAAGAAGGCATATGTGCAAAGTGCTATGGTCGTGATTTGGCTCGCGGTACGCTGGTGAATGTTGGCGAAGCTGTGGGTGTGATCGCCGCTCAGTCAATTGGTGAGCCGGGAACACAGCTGACCATGCGTACATTCCACATTGGTGGTGCGGCACAAAGAGGTTCAGAGCAATCCAGTATTGAAGCAACAGTGGCTGGTAAGGTTGCCATTAAAGGGGTCAACATTGTGACGCGTGCTGATGGCGATAAGATTGTCATGGGTCGTTATGGTGAGCTCCTTTTGTCTGACAGCAATGGTCGTGAAAAGGCTCGCTTCCGTCTGCCATTTGGTGCTAAGCTTTATGCCAATGATGGTGATACAGTTGAACAAGGTAAGCGCTTGGTTGAGTGGGATCCATTCACCATTCCTGTTATCACAGAGTGTGATGGTATTATCCATTATGTCGACCTGACAGAAGGCGTGTCGATGCGTGAAGTTGTCGATGAGGCGACAGGTATTTCCTCGCGCGTTGTGGTCGACTGGAGGCAACAATCACGTGGTGCGGAGTTGAAGCCGCGTATTATTTTGCGTGATGAGAAGGGCAATCCTATTAATCTTTCCAGCGGATTGGAAGCTCGATATTTCCTTTCTGTTGACTCGGTTTTGAACGTGGAAAATGGCGCTAAGGTAACCGCGGGTGAAGTGATTGCGCGTATCCCGCGTGAATCCACTAAGACACGCGATATTACAGGTGGTTTGCCACGCGTTGCTGAGTTGTTCGAAGCGCGTCGTCCAAAAGACTTTGCAATCATTAGTGAAGTAGATGGTCGTGTTGAATTCGGTAAAGATTATAAAACAAAACGCCGCATTATGGTTCTGCCATTGGATGAGTCGTTGCCGCCAATTGAATATCTCATTCCAAAGGGTAAGCATGTGGCTGTACAAGAGGGCGATTTTGTTAAAAAAGGTGATCTTTTGGTTGACGGGCATCCTGTTCCACATGATATCCTTAGAGTCCTTGGAGTTGAAGCGTTGGCGAACTACCTCATTAATGAGATCCAGGAAGTTTACCGCTTGCAGGGCGTGAAAATTAATGATAAGCACATTGAGCTTATTGTGCGCCAGATGCTTCAAAAGGTCGAAGTTACAGATCCAGGTGATACCATCTTCCTCACAGGAGAGCAGGTTGATCAGGAAGAATTTATCCTGCAAAATCAAAAAGTTGAGACATCCGGTGGGCGTCCGGCTAGATTCCAGCCAGTGCTTCAAGGTATTGCCAAGGCAGCGTTGCAAAGTCGCTCTTTCATTTCGGCAGCTGCATTCCAAGAAACAACGCGTGTTTTGACGGAAGCTGCGGTGTCTGGGCGTTCTGATTCGCTGATAGGTCTGAAAGAGAACGTCATTGTTGGGCGTCTCATTCCGGCAGGTACGGGAAGTGTTTTGCCGCGTCTTCGCAAGCAGGCATCGTCTGTTGGTGATGCGCAGCCTTCAGCTTTTGAGGGGGCATCAGCCGTTACGGTAGGATAGGTTAAGTTTACAATATGTAAAAAAAGATTTTTTTGCATATATGATTCTTGACTCTGGTTTAAAGCGAGACTAGTATTCGCCAACGAAAGCCTGTTTAAGGCATCGCTGGCGAGTTTAGTCAGGCGATAGTTTTAGCGCGTTCTTAAGAGCGATTGAGTGATTGAAAGGATAGTCAATGCCAACTGTGAATCAGTTGATTAGAAAACCACGCAAGCCACAGCTTGCGAGAAACAAGGTCCCAGCTCTGGAGGCGTGTCCTCAAAAGCGGGGTGTATGCACTCGTGTGAGCACGACCACTCCAAAGAAGCCAAATTCGGCTCTTCGTAAGGTTGCTCGTATACGTTTGACCAATGGTTTCGAAGTCACAGGGTATATTCCAGGTGAGGGGCATAACTTGCAAGAGCACTCTGTTGTCTTGATACGCGGTGGACGTGTGAAAGACTTGCCAGGTGTGCGTTATCACATTGTTCGTGGCGCTTTGGATACCCAAGGTGTTAAAGATCGCCGTCAAGGACGGTCCAAGTATGGCGCAAAGCGTCCAAAGTAAGAGGTTAAGGAATGTCACGTCGTCACGCAGCTGAAAAACGAGAAATCAACCCCGATGCTAAGTATGGGAACGTTGTTCTCGCAAAGTTTATGAATAGTTTGATGCTTGAGGGTAAAAAATCTGTGGCCGAAAGAATCGTTTATGGAGCGCTGGATCGCATCCAAAGCAAGACTGGCCGCAACCCTATTGAGGTTTTTGATGAAGCCATGGTGAACGTAAAGCCAAAGGTTGAAGTTCGCTCGCGTCGTGTGGGTGGTGCTACGTATCAGGTTCCGGTTGATGTTCGTCCAGATCGCTCTCAGGCTCTTGGGATTCGTTGGATTATTGCTGCTGCTCGTAAGCGTTCAGAAACGACCATGATGGAACGCCTTTCGGCAGAGCTTTTAGAAGCGTCCCAGAATCGTGGTGGGGCTGTGAAAACAACAGAGGATAAGAGGCGTATGGCGGAAGCTAACCGCGCGTTCTCGCATTATCGCTGGTAATTTAGTAAAGAGGAAAAAATGTCAAGGCAAACGCCCCTTAAAGACTACCGAAATATTGGGATTATGGCTCACATTGATGCCGGTAAAACGACAACAACTGAGCGCGTATTGTATTATACAGGTAAGTCTTATAAAATTGGTGAGGTCCATGAGGGGACTGCCACTATGGACTGGATGGAGCAAGAGCAAGAGCGTGGTATTACAATTACCTCTGCGGCAACAACTTGCTTCTGGCGCGATCACCGTATTAACATCATTGATACGCCGGGTCACGTTGACTTCACCATTGAAGTTGAGCGTTCGTTGAGGGTTTTGGATGGTGCTGTTGCGGTTTTTGATAGCGTAGCGGGCGTTGAGCCTCAGTCGGAAACGGTCTGGCGTCAGGCTAATAGATATAATGTTCCTCGTATCTGCTTTATTAACAAGATGGATCGTATTGGCGCGAATTTTTACCGTTGCGTTGACATGATTGTCGATCGTTTGGGTGCGCGTCCATTGGTTATTAACTTGCCTATTGGTTCAGAGTCTGAATTTGTTGGTATCGTTGACTTGGTCCGTATGAAGGCCGTTCGTTGGCTTGATGAATCTTTGGGGGCTAAGTTCGTCGTAGAGGATATTCCGGCTGATTTGAAGGATAAAGCTGCCCATTACCGTGCGCAGCTTGTTGATATGGCTGTCGAGCAAGACGATGCAGCGATGGAGGCCTATTTGGGTGGCCAAGAGCCAGATGAGGCGACGCTAAAAATTTGTATTCGCAAGGGTGCAATTAAGGGGGCCTTTGTTCCGGTTCTTTGTGGTAGCGCTTTTAAGAATAAGGGTGTTCAGACACTTTTAGACGGTGTTGTTGACTACTTGCCTTCGCCTTTGGATATTGGTGCGGTTAAGGGCACAAAAGTTGATGGCGATGAGGAAATCCTCCGTTCGCCAGATGATGCGCAACCATTCGCAGGTTTGGCGTTTAAGATTATGACGGACCCATTTGTTGGTTCTTTGACTTTCGTCCGTATTTATTCGGGTACAATTGAGAGTGGTTCTTATGTTATGAACTCCACAAAGGATCAGCGTGAGAGGTTAGGGCGTATGCTTCTTTTGCATGCGAACAGTCGCGAGGATATCAAAGAAGCTCGTGCTGGTGACATTGTTGCATTCTGTGGCCTTAAGGGGACAACCACGGGGGACACTCTTTGTGATCCAAACAATCCTGTTGTTTTGGAGCGTATGGAGTTTCCTAATCCTGTGATTGAAGTTGCGGTTGAGCCAAAAACAAAGGCTGACCAAGAAAAAATGTCCATGGCCTTGGCCCGTTTGGCTTCTGAGGATCCATCATTCCAGGTTAGCTCAGATCACGAAACAGGCCAGACTGTTATTAAGGGGATGGGAGAGTTGCATCTTGAAATCATTGTTGACCGTATGCGTCGTGAGTTTAAGGTTGATGCTAATGTGGGCGCCCCACAGGTTGCCTATCGTGAAACCATCACAAAAACGTGCGAAGTCGACTACACTCACAAAAAGCAGACTGGTGGTTCGGGTCAATTTGCTCGTATTAAGCTTAGGCTTGAGCCGTTGGAGCCAGGTAGCGGATTTTTGTTTGAGAGTGCAATCGTTGGTGGTGCTGTTCCAAGGGAATACATCCCCGGTGTTCAAAAGGGCTTGAGTGCTTCGTGTGAATCAGGCGTTTTGGCTGGATTCCCAATGATTGACTTTAAGGCTACATTGATCGATGGTGCTTATCATGATGTTGACTCAAGCGTCTTAGCGTTTGAAATTGCGGCAAGAGCAGCTTATCGCGAAGGCTTGCCAAAAGCTGGGCCAAAATTACTTGAACCAATTATGAAGGTTGAAGTTGTTACGCCTGAGGAGTATACAGGAGATGTCATTGGTGACTTGAATAGTCGCCGTGGCCAAGTGACAGGTATGGATCAGCAAGCAAACGCACGTGTGGTTGCTGCAATGGTCCCCTTGGCATCTATGTTTGGATATGTTAATGCCTTAAGGTCAATGTCGCAGGGTAGGGCGCAGTACACAATGCACTTCGATCATTATGAGCAAGTGCCGCAAGCTGTGGCTGATGAGATCAAGGCAAAGGGTAAAGTTGGTTAATTTTTTTAAAGTTGGAGACGAATAATGGCAAAGGCAAAGTTTGAGCGTAATAAACCTCACTGCAATATCGGTACGATTGGTCACGTTGACCATGGTAAGACTTCTCTTACGGCCGCAATCACAAAGATTCTAGCCGAGACAGGTCAAGCAGAGTTCAAAGCTTATGATCAAATTGATGCGGCCCCTGAGGAAAAGGCTCGTGGTATTACAATTTCTACGGCGCACGTTGAGTATGAGACAAATAATCGTCACTATGCCCACGTTGATTGCCCAGGCCACGCTGACTATGTGAAAAACATGATTACGGGTGCGGCTCAGATGGATGGCGCAATTCTTGTTGTTTCAGCTTCTGATGGCCCAATGCCACAAACACGTGAGCACATTCTTTTGGCTCGTCAGGTTGGCGTTCCTGCCATTGTTGTTTTTATGAACAAAGTTGATATGGTTGATGATCCTGATCTTCTTGATCTCGTTGAAATGGAAGTCAGGGATCTTTTGAACAGCTACAACTTTCCAGGAGATCAAATTCCAGTTATTCGTGGTTCTGCTCTTTGCGCTCTTGAGAGCCGCAACGATGAGATCGGTAAGCAGGCCATTTTGAAGTTGATGGAAGCTGTTGATAGTTACATTCCTCAGCCAGAGCGGGCTAAAGATCGCCCATTCTTGATGCCAATTGAAGATGTGTTTTCCATCTCAGGTCGTGGTACAGTTGTTACGGGCCGTGTTGAGCGTGGTGTGGTCAAGGTTGGTGAAGAAGCTGAAATTGTCGGCATCCGTCCAACAACAAAAACTGTTGTTACGGGCGTTGAAATGTTCCGTAAGCTCCTTGATCAAGGTGAAGCTGGTGACAACATTGGCGCTCTTCTTCGTGGAACAAAGCGTGAAGATGTTGAGCGTGGTCAGGTTTTGGCTGCGCCAGGTAGCATTACTCCTCACACAACCTTCAAGTGTGAAGCTTACATTTTGACAAAGGAAGAGGGTGGTCGTCACACGGCGTTCTTCTCAAACTATCGCCCGCAATTCTACTTCCGTACAACAGACGTGACGGGTTCAGTTAAGTTGCCAGATGGTGTTGAAATGGTTATGCCTGGCGATAACATCTCTATGGAAGTTGAACTCATCGTTCCAGTTGCTATGGATGAAGGTCTCCGTTTCGCGATTCGCGAGGGTGGGCGTACGGTTGGCGCGGGTGTTGTTGCGTCGATCGTTAAATAAGAAATTAAATCTGGGGGGCAGATTTTGCTCCCCTATTTTGTGTGGATAAGATAATGGAAAATCAAAATATACGAATCCGACTCAGGGCTTATGATCATCGCGTTCTTGATCAGTCAACGAGTGAGATTGTGAATACAGCAAAGAGGACGGGAGCGGATGTGCGTGGTCCTATACCCTTGCCCACACGAATTGAAAAATTTACAGTTCTGCGCTCTCCCCACATTGACAAAAAGTCACGTGAGCAATTTGAGCAAAGGACTCATCAAAGGCTTTTAGATATTATCAATTGGTCTCCCCAAACTGTCGATGCATTGATGAAGCTCGATTTGGCTGCGGGTGTTGATGTTGAGATTAAACTTTAATCGAGGACGAAGAGAATGCGTAGTGGAATTGTTGCTGAAAAAGTTGGGATGTCCCGGCAACTGTTAGCCAATGGTGAGAGTGTTCCTGTCACATTGATTAAGGTTTTTGAGTGCACAGTTGTTGAAAACAAGACCAATGACAATGGTGGGTATACTGCCGTTAAGCTGGCATATGGCTCTAAAAAGGCAAAGAATGTTACTAAGCCAATGCAGGGTGTCTATGCTAAATATAATCTTGAGCCGGCTCTGGGTTTGAAAGAGTTTCGTGTGGATGATGAAAACATCATTCCAGTTGGCGAAAAGATTGGTGCTGGCTTCTTTGAAGTGGGTGCTATTGTGGATGTTATTGGAACGTCGATTGGTAAGGGTTTTGCGGGTGGTATGAAGCGCCATAACTTTGGTGGATTGCGTGCAAGCCACGGTGTTTCTGTCTCTCACCGTAGTCATGGATCGACCGGTAACCGCCAAGATCCAGGAAAAGTGTTTAAAGGCAAAAAAATGGCTGGACATATGGGGCAGGTTCGGGTTACACAACAGAATCTCGAAGTTGTTTATATCAATCATGATAACAACACCTTAGCCGTTAAGGGTTCAGTCCCCGGCGCTGCTGGGAGCATCCTTTACGTAAAAGACGCCGTTAAGGTTAGAAAATAAAAGGCATATGGTTATAAAATGGAAGTGAATGTCATTAATGTTTCGGGTAAGAACGCTGGTAAGGTAACGTTATCCGATGATGTATTTGGGCTAAGTGTTCGCCCCGACATTATTGCACGTACGATTCGCTGGCAGCTTGCAAAGCGCAGGCAGGGTTCACATGCGACTAAGGGTATTAGCGATATTTCAGGTACGACAAGAAAGCCTTATAAACAAAAAGGTACTGGTCGTGCACGCCAAGGTAGTTTGCGCTCTCCTCAATTTAGAGGTGGTGCAACAATTTTTGGCCCTGTTGTTCGTTCTCATGAGCATGATTTGCCAAAAAAAGTCCGTAAGCTGGCGTTGAAAATTGCGCTTTCTGATAAGTTGCGTAACAATCAGCTGTTGGTTTGTGATTTTTCTGACTTTACCAGTGGTAAGGCGAAAGATATGAATGCAATTCTTTCTGCAATAAAGGCGGATTTTAAATCGGTGTTGATTATCGATGGTTTGGCTATTTCAAAGGCCTTGTCTCGCTCCGTTTCGAATGTGCAGTATGTGGATTGTCTTCCGCAAATTGGCTCAAATGTGTACGATATTGTTCGTCGTGATACGCTTATTTTGACGCCCGATGCTGTTAAGCTTTTGGAGGAGCGCTTGAAATGACAAAGCTATATAGGACGCCAGAGGCGCTTAAGACTATGCAGAATACGGCAGCAATGAAAGTAATTGTCAGCCCTGTTATTACTGAAAAATCAACGCGCCTAACTGAGCTTGGTCAATATGCATTCAAGGTTGATTTGAATGCAACTAAGTTTGAAATCAAAGCCGCTGTTGAGAAGCTGTTTGGGGTTAAGGTTGAAAAGGTTAACACAATCAATGTATTGGGTAAAACCAAGCGTTTTCGCGGCCGCATCGGCTATCGCTCAGATTTCAAAAAGGCCATTGTCACATTGGGCAAAGGTCAAACAATTGATTTGTCTGTGGGGATTTAACAATGGCGTTGAAAACATTTAATCCAGTCACGCCTTCGACAAGGCATCAGGTTGCGGTGAGCCGCCAAGGTCTGTGGAAAGGTAAGCCACATAAGCCGTTGACAGAAGGTTTGACGAAGTCAGGTGGCCGTAATGCTCATGGGCGTATCACTGTGCGCCACCGTGGTGGTGGTCATAAAAGGTTGTATCGACTTGTTGACTTTAAGCGTCGTAAGTTTGATGTTCCTGCTGAAGTGCTCCGAATTGAATATGATCCAAACCGTTCTGCGCACATTGCGTTAATTAAGTATACGGATGGGCAGCACTCTTACATCTTGGCACCGCAACGAATTGCTATCGGTGACACGGTAATGTCGGGCGAGCGTGTGGATATTAAGCCAGGCAATGCTTTGCTTTTGAAGAACATTCCTGTTGGTACTGTTGTTCACAATATTGAGCTTAAGCCTGGTAAAGGTGGTCAGATGGCTCGCTCCGCGGGAGCGGAAGCTCAGGTGATTGGTCGTGATGCGGGTTATGTTTTGTTGAGGTTAAACTCTGGTGAAATCCGGATGTTCCAAGGCAATGCTATGGCAACGGTTGGTTCTGTTTCCAACCCTGACCAGAAGAACATCTCTCTGGGTAAGGCTGGTCGTTCCCGTTGGTTGGGCCGCAAGCCGTCTGTTCGTGGTGTTGCGATGAACCCAATTGATCACCCACATGGTGGTGGTGAAGGTAAGACATCTGGTGGTAGACACCCAGTCACGCCATGGGGTAAGCCAACAAAAGGTTATAAGACACGATCAAAGCGGAAGAAGAATTCGCTGATTGTTCGTCGTCGGTCGTAGGTTTAGGAGGAAGTTGTTGTGACGCGTTCTGTTTGGAAAGGGCCATTTGTTGATGGTTATTTGCTTAAAAAGGCAAATGCTACTCGTGAATCTGGCAAAAGAGAAGTGATCAAGTCTTGGTCTCGTAGGTCCACTATTTTGCCTCAGTTTGTTGGCCTAACCTTTGGGGTTCACAATGGCAAAAAATTCGTCCCAGTTTTGGTGATTGAAGATATGGTTGGCCATAAATTTGGTGAGTTTGCTGCGACTCGTACGTTCTACGGTCATGGTGCTGATAAGAAAGCAAAGAGGTCCTAAGATGGCGCAGGATTTAAATCAGGATCGATCTGCTTTAGCGCAAGGTACGCTTATTCGTTCAAGTACGCGTAAGTTAAACCTAGTGGCTGAGCAAATCCGTGGTATGCATGTGACTCGTGCGCTGGATGTTCTTGCAAATAGCAAGCGTCGTGTTGCAAAGGAAGTGCGGAAAGTATTAATGTCTGCTATTGCAAATGCTGAAAACAACCATAATTTGGATGTGGATAGGTTGAGTGTTGCAGAAGCTTGCGTAGGTCGCGCGTTCGTAATGAAGCGCTTTCATGCAAGGGGGCGGAGCCGCTCTGGTAAAATTTGGAAAGAGTTCAGCAAGTTGCGTCTTGTTGTTACCGAAAAAGAGGGTGCGTAGTTATGGGTCAGAAGATTAACCCCGTTGGTTTGCGAATTGGTATCAACAGAACTTGGAATTCAAGATGGTACGCAGGCAGAGATTTTGCTGAGATGCTCCATCAAGATTTTGAGCTTCGCAAATATGTTTATGAAAAGCTTGAGGCGGCAGGTATTGCGAATGTTGTTGTTGAGCGTCCTGCGAAGAAGCCAAGGTTGACAATTTACTCATCCAGGCCGGGTATCATTATTGGTAAAAAGGGTTCTGACATTGATAAATTGAAGGGTGAACTGTCTAAGCTTGCAGGCGCAGAGGTTACCTTAAATATCGTTGAAGTTAGGAAGCCTGAGATTGAGGCAAAGTTGGTTGCAGAAAGCATTGCGCAGATGTTAGAAAAGCGCGTATCTTTCAGGCGCGCAATGAAACGAGCTGTTCAGTCTGCTATGCGTATGGGGGCGTTGGGTATTCGTGTGCACTGCTCCGGCCGCTTAGGTGGTGCTGAAATTGCCCGTGTTGAAAAGGCCCATGAGGGTAAAGTTCCGCTTCATACCTTGCGAGCTGATATCGATTTTGCACGTGGTACAGCCAAAACAACGTATGGTACATGTGGTGTAAAGGTTTGGATTTACAAGGGCGAGATTTTGGGGCATGATCCTCAGGCTCACGACCGTAAGTCCTCAGAGAACTTTAAAGTTCGTTCATAAAAGGTGTAATGATGTTAGCTCCTAAGCGTACAAAATTTAGAAAAGCACACAAAGGCCGGATTCACGGTCAGGCGAAAGGTGCCACTAAGCTTGACTTTGGCAGCTTTGGGCTAAAGGCTCTAGAACCAGGTCGTATTACAGCAAGGCAAATTGAAGCTGCTCGCCGTGCTATGACTCGCCATTTTCGCCGTGTTGGTAAAGTTTGGATTCGCATTTTCCCGGATGTTCCTGTTTCAACAAAGCCTGCTGAAGTTCGTATGGGTAGCGGTAAAGGTTCACCTGAATATTGGGCTTGCCGCGTTAAGCCAGGTCGTGTGATGTTTGAGTTGGATGGAATGCCAGCTTTATTGGCTCGTGAGGCCTGTGAATTAGCCGCAGCTAAATTGCCAATCAAAACAAAGTTTATTGTGCGCTTAGGTAAGGAGGTAGCAGCATGAAGGAAAATTTTGCTTCCCTTTCTGTTGACCAGTTGAAAGAGAAATTATCTGACTTGAGTCGCGAAAGGTTTAACTTTGCTTTTCAAAAAGCTACCGGTCAGCTTGAAAATGTTGCCCGCATTCGTATGGTTAGGCGCGAGATTGCTCGTGTTTTAACGTTCCTAAAACAAAAAGAAAAGAAATAGGTTTCAAATGCCCCGTCGTGTTCTGCAAGGTATAGTTGTGAGTGACAAGTGTGACAAAACCATTACGGTGAAAGTCATGAAACGAGTTCAGCATCCGCTGTATGGTAAGTTTATTAAGCGCAGTTCAAAGTATGCCGCTCATGATGAGGCCAATCAGTTTAAGACGGGTGATGTTGTTCGTATTCGTGAATGCAGGCCTATTTCCAAGTCCAAGCGCTGGGAAGTGCTTGTTGACGAAACTCAATAACGGAGGGCCGCTGCAATGATACAGATGCAAACAAGGTTAGATGTAGCAGATAATTCTGGCGCTCGCGAGGTCCAGTGTGTTAAGGTTTTGGGTGGCTCCAAGAGGAAGGTTGCCAGTATCGGTGATATCATTGTCGTGTCCGTCAAAGACGCTATTCCTAAGGGGCGTGTGAAAAAGGGTGACGTTCATCGTGCGGTTATCGTTCGCACGTCATCTGATATTCGTCGTCCAGATGGTTCAGTCATCCGTTTCGATCGTAATGCTGCTGTTATCATTAACAAGCAGAATGAGCCTATCGGTACCCGTATCTTTGGCCCTGTTACTCGTGAGTTGCGTGCTAAAAACTTTATGAAAATTATTTCGTTGGCCCCGGAGGTCCTTTAAGATGGCTGAATCATGGAAAATAAAAAAAGGCGATAAGGTAACTGTGATTGCCGGTAAAGATAAAGGCAAATCAGGTGAAATCTTGAAAGTTATTCGCTCTGAGCGCCGTGTTTTAGTGGCTGGTGTTAATATGGTTAAGCGCCATCAGGCGGTAAAGCCTGGTCAGCCTGGCGGTGTTATTTCCAAAGAGGCGCCATTGCATGTGTCAAATGTTATGCATTTGGACCCTGTTTCAGGTAAGCCAACCCGAGTTGGTTATAAAATGTTAGATGACGGTCGCAAGGTGCGTTTTGCCAAGGCGTCCGGTGAATTGATTGATCGCTAGGAATGAACCAATGTCACGTTTGAGAGAGTTGTATAAAACCAAAATTCAGACTGAGCTTCAAGGTACGCTTGAGCTCACGAATAAGCACGCTGTTCCTAAGATTGAAAAGATCATATTGAACATGGGTGTTGGTGAAGCTGTCCAGGACAGTAAATATATTACAAAAGCTGTTGAAGAGCTTGCGGCTATTAGCGGGCAAAAACCATGCGTTACCAAGGCGAAGAAGTCTATCGCCGGATTTAAGGTGCGTGAAGGGATGAATTTGGGCGTTAAAGTAACGCTTAGAAAAGCAAAAATGTTTGAGTTTTTGGATCGCTTGGTTAATATCGCGCTTCCACGCATCAAAGATTTCAGAGGTTTGTCATCAAAAAGCTTTGACGGGCGTGGTAATTTTACCTTTGGTGTAAAAGAGCAAATTATTTTTCCGGAAATTGACTATGATAAGGTAGACAAAATCCGAGGAATGGATATAACCATTGTGACGTCGGCAACACAAGACGATCAGGCTTTGGCATTGCTCAAAGCTTTTAATATGCCGTTTAATAAGTAGGGACTGTAGAATGTCGAAGTTAAGTTCAATTGAAACCAATAATCGCCGCGAAAGGCTAGGCAAGCGCTATCGGAATAAGCGCGTTGCTTTGAAAGCTATCGTGATGGATAAGCAGAAGACTTTCGAAGAACGTTTTACAGCCACATTGGAATTGGCAAAGTTGCCACGTAACAGTGCCGCTAATCGTTATCGTAAACGTTGCTTGCTCACAGGGCGTGCACGTGGTAACTATGCAAAGTTTAAACTATCTAGGATCATGTTCAGGAATTTAGCTTCTGAAGGAATGATTCCTGGTGTTACGAAGTCAAGCTGGTAGGTTTATATGTCATTTTCAGATTCTATTGGTGATCTTTTAACGCGAATCCGTAACGCCCATATGGCTAAGAAAACGGTTGTGCGCTCTCCAGCTTCTAAGCTTCGTGCGCGCCTCCTTGAGGTTTTGATTGAAGAAGGTTACATTCGAGGCTATAAAGTTGAGGAAATTCGTGCTGGTATTAAGGAGCTCGTTATTGAGCTGAAATATTACGAGCAACAGCCTGTTATTCAAGGTATTTCTCGTGTTTCAAAACCTGGGCGCCGAATTTACAAAGATGTTGATAACCTTCCTCGGGTTTTCAATGGTATGGGGATCGCCATTTTATCAACCTCAAAAGGCGTCATCTCTGATGCTAAAGCTCGTGAGCTTGGCGTTGGTGGTGAAGTCCTCTGTCATGTTTATTAAGGGTCAAGTAAGATGTCTCGCGTAGGAAACTCAGTTATACAGGTACCCTCGGGTGTTAATATTTCGATTCAGGACAAGTTGTTTTCCGCTAAAGGTAAACTTGGCGAGCTCTCATTGTCGATTCCATCTTACTTGGAATTGAAGCATGAAGGGCAGGAGCTTAGGGTTGCTTTGTTAACAAAGAGCAAAGAGTCTAGGATGATGTGGGGAACCACACAACGTAACTTGGCGAACATTGTCAAAGGTGTGAGCGAAGGGTTTACCCTTGATATGGAAATTGTCGGCGTCGGTTATCGTGCTGCTGTTCAAGGAAGTGAATTGGTTTTGCAGCTTGGTTTTAGTCACGAAGTTCGTTATAAGATTCCAGCAGGAATTTCTGTTAAATGCGAAAAGCCAACCAGCATTCAATTGCAAGGGGCTGACAAGCAAAAAATTGGTCAGATGGCAGCTGAAGTTCGTTCTTATAGACCTCCTGAGCCATATAAAGGCAAGGGTGTGATCCGTGCGGGTGAATATGTTCTGCGTAAAGTTGGTAAGAAGAAGTAAAAACAATGGATGAAAAATTATTTCTATTTAATCGTCGCAAATCTAGGGTTAGGGGTAAGATTCGGTCAGTCTCATTACCTGAGCGGCCACGGTTGTCTGTTTTTAGGTCAAATGCGCATATTTACGCGCAGGTTATTGATGACCAAGAAGGGAAAACCCTTGTTGCAGCTTCAACTTTAGATAAGGATTTGCGCAACAAAGTAAAAAATAGTGGCAACAAAGATGCTTCCGTACACGTGGGGAAGCTAATTGCTGAAAGAGCTTTGAAAAAAGGGATTAAGGCTGTTGTATTTGATCGAGGTGGATACCTCTTTCATGGCAGAGTGATGGAACTTGCAAACGCAGCTCGCGAAGCTGGTCTTGAATTTTAATAGGTAGAAACATGGCACGACAAGCGGTAAATGAACGTAGTCCTCGCGAGGAAGTTGAAAACTTAGAAAAGCTCGTTAGTATCAATCGAGTTGCTAAAGTTGTTAAAGGTGGTAAGAAGTTTAAGTTTGCCGCATTGGTTGTTGTTGGCGATGGTAAGGGTCGCGTTGGTTATGGTTCTGGTAAGGCCAGAGAGGTTACCGATGCTATTCGTAAGGCTACAGACCAGGCTAAAAGAGGTATGGTACGCATTCCCTTGCGAGAGGGGCGGACTCTCCATCACGATGTTAAAGGTGGATTTGGTGCAGGGTCTGTCGTAATCCGTTCAGCTGTTCCAGGTACGGGCATCATTGCTGGTGGTCCTATGCGCTCAATTTTTGAAGCTTTAGGCATTCATGATGTTGTTGGTAAGTCTATTGGTTCATCCAACCCACACAACATGGTTAAGGCAACTTTTGATGCCTTGAAAAAGCTAAGTTCTCCTCGTGTTATTGCAGCAAAGCGGGGCAAAAGAGTTGGCGAAATTGTTGGCCGCCGTGATCACCAGGAAGGGCGTGAGCAAAATGTCTAAGAAAACACTTATTGTTGAACAATACGGAAGCCCCATCCGTCGCAATGCGAAGCAGAGACTTATTTTGCGCGGCTTAGGTTTGGGTAAGATGAATCGTCGTCGTGAACTTGAAGATAGTCCCTCCATTCGTGGGATGGTCACAAAATTACAACACATGGTAAGAATTATTGAAAAGGCCTAAAAATGTCCGCACTTAAGCTTAATGATATTCGTGATAATCCAGGCTCCCGCTTTACGCGCAAAAGAGTTGGTCGTGGCTTAGGGTCAGGATTGGGCAAAACATCTGGCAAAGGCCAAAAAGGTCAAAAGGCAAGAAGCGGTATCGCTGTTAGGGCTTTTGAAGGTGGTCAGATGCCTATTCACAGAAGGTTGCCTAAGCGTGGTTTCAAGAGTCATAACTCTATCGTTACCGCTGTTGTGAATACAGGCCAACTTCAAAGCCTCAAAGAAGCGGGCCTTTTGGATGAGAAAAAGATGTTGGACCAAGTCATGCTCTGTGAGCTTGGCCTTGTCAAAAAGGGTGCTCATCGTATCAAATTGCTTGCAAAAGGTGACATTAAGTTCGCTGCACAGCTTGAAGTTGATGCCGCATCAGCTAAAGCTGTTTCTGCGGTTCAATCAGCTGGTGGAAGTGTTAAAGTAACAAATTAGGGTGGCAAAAATCCATGAGTTCAGCAGCCGAACAACTCGCCTCAAGCATTAATTTAAGCGCCTTTTCTAAAGCGGAAGATCTCAAAAAGCGCCTTTGGTTTACTTTGGGCGCACTCATCGTCTTTAGGTTGGGAACTTATATACCTCTTCCTGGCATTGATCCTTCTATAATGCAAGAAATCGCGCGTAGCAATTCAGGCGGTATCTTGGGGATGTTTGATATGTTCTCAGGTGGTGCTTTAAGCCGCATGACCATTTTTGCTCTAAACATTATGCCGTATATCTCAGCAAGCATTATTATGCAGCTGTTGTCATCTATTGTCCCATCTTTGGAGGCAATTAAGAAAGAGGGTGAGTTAGGCCGCAAGAAAATTAACCAATACACACGGTATGGTACCGTCTTGTTAGCGACGGCTCAAGCATATGCAATCGCCGTCGGGCTTCCTATGATGATAGGTGCCGGTGGGCATTCGGCCGTTTTAACACCCGGGTTTTTCTTTATCATAACGACAATTGTTACTTTGGTTGGTGGGACGCTGTTTCTCCTTTGGCTGGGTGAACAAATTACCTCTCGCGGTATTGGTAATGGCGTTTCGTTGATTATCTTTGCTGGCATCGTTGCTAACCTGCCATTTGCATTGGTGAGTACACTTGAACTTGGCCGTTCAGGCGCAATATCTGTGGTGATGATTCTCTTTTTGATGATTTTAGTTGTTGCCGTTATTGGGTTCATTGTTTTCATGGAGCGTGCGCATCGGCGTGTTCCTGTTCAATATCCAAAGCGGCAGATATCTGGTGGGCGTTTGGTTTCCGGAGATGTTTCCCATATGCCATTGAAGCTTAATGCGTCTGGTGTGATTCCGCCAATCTTTGCTTCTTCTTTGCTGTTGTTGCCTGTGACTATCTCAAGCTTTTTATCGCCACAAAGAGTTCTTGATACATCTGGGACATTCTGGGGAACTATTAAAAATTTCTTCTCCACGCTCCCGGATCATATGTCACATGGTAAGCCCTTATTTATCTTCTTTTATGTGGCTTTGATTATTTTCTTCTGCTTTTTTTACACAGCCATAGTCTTTAATCCTGAGGAAACAGCTGAAAACCTTCGTAAGAATGGTGGTTTTGTGCCAGGTATTCGTCCAGGAAAGAGCACCTCAGAATATTTTGACTTTGTCCTTACTCGGTTAACGGTGATTGGTGCAGCATATATATCGTTTATTTGTATCTTGCCTGAAATTATGATGAGCCAAATGTCTGTTCCATTTTATTTTGGTGGCACCAGTCTTTTGATCGTTGTGAGTGTTACTATGGATACCGTTGCACAAGTCCATTCTCATTTGATTGCCCATCAGTATGAAGGTTTGATCAAGAAGGGCCAACTAAGAGGCCGGACTCGATGAATATCATTTTGCTTGGAGCTCCAGGGGCCGGCAAAGGGACCCAGGCCAGCCGTCTTAAAAGGAAGCATCACTTCGTGCATTTAGCTACGGGTGATGTGCTGCGTCTCGAAGTTTCTCGCAATACAGAGATTGGCAAGCGTGTAAAATCTGTAATGGAACGTGGTTTGCTTGTTTCTGATGATTTGATTTTAGAAATGATTGAACAACAAGTTCAACAGGCCGCAAGTCGCATTGCTTTTGATGGTTACCCTCGGAATATTAGTCAGGCTGAGTCTTTAGATAAGCTTATGAGTGCTCATGATCGACGCATAGATAAGGTTATTTTGATTGATGTTGGCGAATCAGAGCTAATTGAACGTATTTGCGGACGATTTACTTGCAGCCAATGCTTGACAGGATATCATACACAGTTTAAACCAACTAAGGTTGACGGCGTATGTGATGTTTGCGGTTCAACAGATTTTTCTAAGCGGTCTGATGATGATGTGGAAACCATCAAGTCACGCTTAGAGATTTTTCGTCGCGATACAGAAACTGTGTTGCCTTACTATGATCAAAAAGGCCTTCTCTATAAAGTGGAAGGTAGGTCTAATATTGATGAGGTAACAGATCAGATTGAAAAAGTTTTGGGAATCGTGTAGGTATTGTTAAGTTTTGAAAAAGGAGATGCACCGTGGCGCGTATAGCTGGCGTCAATATACCGACTAAGAAGAGAGTTGTTATTGCTCTCCAGAGTATTTTTGGCATTGGACCTGCTAAAGCCGGTCTTATCTGTTCAAAAGTATCAATACCAAGCGAGCGGCGTGTAAATGAGCTTACTGATGATGAGGTTCTCAAAATTCGTGAGACCATCGATAGCGAATATCGCGTTGAAGGTGACTTGCGTCGAGATATTGCAATGAACATCAAGCGTCTTGTTGACTTGGGCTGCTATCGTGGCATTCGCCATCGTAAAGGTTTGCCAGTACACGGACAAAGGACACACACAAATGCCCGTACCCGTAAGGGGAAGGCGAAACCAATTGCTGGTAAGAAAAAGTAACATTTTTATAGGTTGATCAATGGCTCAGAAACCAACTGCCCGTTTGCGTCGTCGCGAAAGAAAAAATATCACACATGCCTTTGCGCATGTTAATTCAAACTTTAACAACACCATGATTACCATCACGGATGAACAGGGCAACACAATTGCCTGGTCATCGGCTGGCACCATGGGTTTTAAGGGATCGCGGAAATCGACGCCTTACGCTGCACAAATAGCTGCTGAGGATGCTGGACGTAAAGCTAAAGAGCATGGCGTTCAAACATTGGTCGTTGAAGTTCAAGGTCCAGGCTCAGGTAGAGAGTCTGCTCTAAGGTCACTTCAAGCAATTGGCTTTGTTGTAACATCCATTCGTGACGTTACACCTATACCGCATAACGGGACCCGCGCGAAAAAGCGCCGTCGTGTTTAATTATTAATTTCAGCATTCTTGAGTTTGGGGTTCACTGTGATTCAAAAAAATTGGCAGACATTAATTAAGCCAGGAAAGCTTAATGCATCGTCGGAAATGGATGTTCGGAAATCAGCCACTCTTGTTGCTGAGCCTCTGGAGCGTGGTTTTGGTTTGACATTGGGTAACGCCTTGCGTCGAATCTTGCTGTCCTCCTTGCAAGGTGCAGCTGTGGTATCCGTTCAAATTGAAGGTGTGCTTCATGAGTTTTCATCTATTCCTGGGGTGATGGAAGATATCACAGATATCATCATGAATATTAAGCGTTTGGCTTTATCCTATAGTGGTGAGGGAACTCGCAAAATTCGTTTGAAGTCTGAAAAGCCAGGCCCTGTTTATGCGAGTTCAATCGATGGCGGAGCTGACGTACAAGTTTTAAATCCAGAACTGTTGATTTGCAATTTAGATCAGGATGCAAAGCTGAATATCGAGATGATTGTTGAAACAGGCCGTGGTTATGTTTCCGCAGCAAATAATCGTCGTGATGATATGCCCATTGGTATGATGCCAATTGATGCATTGTTTAGCCCAGTAACTAAAGTTGCGTATCGTGTGGAAAATACCCGCGTTGGGCAAGTTACCAACTATGATAAGTTGATTTTGGATGTGGTAACCAATGGTGCCATTTCTCCTGAGGATGCTGTTGCGATGGCCGCACGTATTCTACAAGATCAATTGCAGCCATTCATTAACTTTGAAGAGCCTAAAGAGGTTCTTGAGAGTGAAAAGGATAGTGGCTTGCCATTTAATCGCCATCTTTTGCGCAAGGTGGATGAGCTTGAACTTTCTGTTCGCTCTGCTAATTGCCTTAAAAATGACAACATTGTCTATATTGGTGATCTGGTTCAAAAGACTGAAGCTGAGATGCTTCGGACGCCAAACTTTGGTCGTAAGTCATTGAACGAGATTAAGGAAACACTTGGCACCATGGGGTTGACATTAGGCATGTCAGTGACCAATTGGCCGCCAGAGAATATTGAAGAGCTTGCCAAGAAGCTCGAAGAACCATTTTAAGAAATAGGAGAAGACTTCCATGCGTCACTCACTTGCAGGGCGTAAGCTCAACCGAACATCCAGCCATCGTAAGGCTCTGTTCAAGAATTTGTCTCAGGCGTTGATTCGCAATGAGCAAATCATCACAACGCTTCCCAAGGCGAAAGACTTGAGACCCATCGTAGAGAAGATGGTGACATTGGCTAAGCAAGGTGGGCTCCACGCTCGCCGTCAGCTGGTCAGCAAGTTGCAAGATCAAGAAATTGCTGAGAAGCTTATGTCTGTTTTAGGTCCACGTTATAAGGCGCGTGCAGGTGGATACCTGCGTATTATCCGTGCTGGTTTCCGTTATGGTGATATGGCTCCAATGGCCGTAATAGAATTTGTTGATCGAGATGTTGAGGCGCGCGGTGCGCGTGATCGTAAGGCTGCGGCTTCAGGTGAAGTTGAGCTAAAAATTTAGTTTTTCTAAAATTTTAATTGGTGACGAAATGGGGAGTATTTGCTCCCCATTTTGCTGTATAATGAAAAATTTCCACCTGTGGTGGAGGAGAGTGACTTCTTCTTTGTCTTCCCGGATGTGGATCCCCGCTTTCGCGGATAACGTACGATAAGTTTCGCTAAATTGGAAAGGTGAGTGCTACCTTTAATAAAGATTAGAGAAGAGGAGCACTCGATATGAGAATAGATGAACAAGTTAACAAAGTCATTAGTGTAAATGAAGTG